>Ga0209987_10001946_pt1 | contig 11353 bp, 10 predicted proteins | sample N074metaG_FD_182134 | JGI IMG/M metagenome (GOLD analysis project Ga0209987, IMG submission 182134) | Deep subsurface microbial communities from Kermadec Trench to uncover new lineages of life (NeLLi) - N074 metaG (SPAdes) (version 2) | ecosystem: Environmental > Aquatic > Marine > Ocean trench... | reverse complement strand
GTTTGCTGGGGATCGGTGGGCATTCGGTGAATTTCATAGTGTGCAGACAAACGAATCGGCATTTGGTCCAGACCGGCCAGGGTGGAGTATCCGGTCATCACCTTGGGAAAGGGAATACGGGTGGAGATGGTGGTGACTCCGATGGAAGCCCATTCCTCTGATACCAGCTTCAGGGCCTGGGCCAGAGTTGCCGCGGGGAGCTTCTCCAAAAACATTTCCCAGGTAATCACGGACATCTCCTGACTTCCCACCCAGCCGAGTTCCGGGATGTCTTCGCCGATATCCACTCCGTGCATGGTTTCCTGAATGGAGGCTGAGTAACCGGGTAGAAAATCATTCACGAGCTCCAGGGCCTTGGAATTCAGGTTGCCTCTCAACCCAGGGTTGACCAGAACTGGGTTATCCGGTGACCACAGATCGATGGTCCTGCGGTTGATCAAGCGGCGAGCAAAGCCCCAAGAACGGGCTTCGATGGGAGCATCGGGGTGACCTTCTACCCGAAGGATCACCCAATCGCCCGGATCGATATTCTTGATCGTTTCCTGGAGCTTGTCACGGATGTTGGCTTGAGTTTTCTCCAGGTCTCGTTCGGCCTGTGCCGTCACGGTTACGCCGTTGGGAGGGTACTTGAAGCCGAACCGTTCCAGATAACGGATGGCACCGCCGTAGATGTGCATGTGGGGTTCAATGATGCCCGGGATCAGGGTACGTCCTTTCAGGTCGTGGATCCGGGTATCAGGTCCCGCCAGGGCCCTGACTTCCTGATTATTCCCCAGTTTCATGATCCTGGTGTCCTTGACGGCAATGGCCTGGTAAATGCTGCCCACCTCGGTTGAGGCCGACACATCGTCCATGCTCACGATGTTGCCATTGACGAAAAGGGTGTCCGCGTACCCCTGACGGGCTACTTCAATTGGAATCTGAGCCCAAGAGGTGGTGGCCTGAGCCACCCAAATGACCCCCAGGGTCAGGAAAAGACCGACGAATTTGCTCATGGATCGATGAATACTCAATTGTTCCTCCTTTATCCTTGTGACTTAATACCAGTCCAGAATCCGAACCTGAATACCCGGATCCGTTACCGCCTTTTGAAAGGCCCCTAAATCAGATTCTCCATAGTGGTACGGATAGACCACTTTGGGCTTGAAGCCATTGACACATACGGCTGCCTCCTGGGGCGTCATGGTGTAGGGGAGATTCATGCAAACGAAAGCGACGTCGATGTCCCGGAGTTGCTTCATCTCGGGTATGCACGCCGTATCTCCGGAAAGATAGAAACGCTCATTTCCAAACGACAAGATATAGCCGTTGCCTCTTCCCTTGGTGTGATAAAGCTGTCCCGGTTGGGGACCACGCTGGAGATTGTACATCGGGATTGCTTCAATTCGGATACCGAGTACTTCAGTGGTGTCACCGTTGTTGAGGATCTGGGCGTCGGTCACCGTTTTCTGAACCGCGGCCGGTGCGATGATCCGGGTGCCCGGTTTCCGCACTTTGGCGATCTGCTCCGGATCCAAGTGGTCGGCATGAATGTCGGTGATCAGAATCAGATCAGCCGGGGGAATGTTCTCGTAGTTTCCGCGACTCCAGGGATCCACATAGATGGTCTTATTTTGCCAGGTCAGAACGACGGAACCGTGGGTAATCGGGGTTATTTCCACCTGGCTTTCAGGGGGTAAGAAAAAAAGGGAAAGGAGTAACGAAAAGTACATCATAATGATCCTAGAAAATTTTGCGTTAGTCCTGGAACGCGACCACTGTACCACCTTCCTGCCGGGATATGAAGGTCAAACTCGCCTCCCCGTGAAGTGCTGAAGGGGACGGATTTCCATACCGGATGTACGATTTGGAACAGGCAATTAGGACCGCCAACGGGTAAGATCAGTCAAGGGTTGGGACAGATGTGGATTGCATCATTGTTGGCAGCCATTATGCTGGCCTATGCCAACGGGGCCAATGACAATTTCAAAGGGGTGGCTACTCTTTTGGGAAGCCGCACCACGAATTACCGGCGAGCCTTGATTTGGGCTTGTTCGACCACTCTTGCGGGGTCGATTGCGGCGGCCTGGGTTGCCCAGGAGCTCGTAGATACGTTTTCTGGCAGAGGCCTGGTTCCTGATGCCATTGCCTCCGCTCCAGCATTTTCGGCCTCGGTCGGACTGGCTGCGGCGGCCACGGTTTTGCTCGCCACCTACCTGGGACTTCCCATTTCCACTACCCATGCCTTGACGGGAGCGTTGGTCGGCGCGGGTCTGATCCATGCCGCAAACGAGGTTGCTTTCTCCCATCTGGGCACAGTGTTCCTCGCCCCACTCCTGGTGAGTCCCTTGTTGGCGATGATGTGTGCCGCTGGCCTTTATCTGATCTTTAGAGCCTGTCGATTGGCTCTGGGCATCAACCAGGAAAGCCACCTGTTTCGGAGCATTCCCGTGGTCAAGGTCCTGGACCAGCTTCATTATCTGAGCGCGGGGGCAGTGGGATTTGCGCGGGGATTGAATGATACCCCTAAAATTGCCGCTCTTCTGGTGGCCAGTGGCACCTTAATTCCAGAAGCACGTTATGGGGTGGTGGCTCTGTTTATTGCTCTTGGGGGTTGGTTGTCGGCTCGCCGGGTCGCTGAGACCTTGAGCCATAAAGTGACGACCATGAATTCGGGCCAAGGCTTCTCCGCTAATCTGGTGACCGCATTTTTGGTCATCATTGCCTCTCGTTTGGGGATGCCCGTCTCCACAACCCATGTCAGTGTGGGTGCCCTGTTTGGAATCGGGTTGCTGTCGGGTCATGCAAACAAACGTGTGATTGTCTCTATCGTGTCTTCCTGGGTGGGCACATTGCCGCTGGCAGCAGTTCTGGCGGCCATACTTTGCTGGGCCCTCATGGCCTAGACTAACTTTTGGAATAAAGACCTCTCCTATCGACATTTCTATTAGGTGATAGGTAAAAGGAGGGTTTTTATGAGTACGGCGCAGGTTCAATGTGAGGAGTTGGTGAGCGTAGACCGTGTTTGGCACTTGAGGCAAACAGGCCTCATGGACGGGCTCCCACTCTCTGATCTCAATGCTGTTCTGTCTGCTTGTATCGACCGAATCTACTCGAAGGGAGAAGTCATTTTCGATCAAGGGGATCCTGTCGATTCGCTCTTTATTCTCAATCGCGGATGCATCAGGATTTCCGCTGTAAACCCCGATGATCGGGAGAAGATCCTGGCTATTTATACGAGTGGCATTCTGGGCGAAAATCTGCTGGGGCCCAAGGAACATTTCGAGGCTCGGGCTACCGCTCACGAGGAGTCCTGGGTATCGATTATCTCACTTGAGCAGTTTATGATGCTGATTCAGCAGAGGGTGGCCATCGCTCTCAATTATGCGAAGATTTTGAGCCAGAGACTGCTTGAAGCTCGGGAAGACATCAAGTCCCACAGTTTTCTGGACACCGAGTCTCGACTGGCCAAAGTACTCCTCAGCTTGGCTGAAAGACATGGCAAGCCTCTCTTGGGAAATGAGGATATGATCAAGCTCAAGATTTCACTTTCCCACCAGCAACTGGCTCAATTGGTGGGGGGGAATCGACCCCATGTGTCCATGATGATGTCAAAATTCAAGAGGAAGGAGTGGATCCGTTACCAGGGACGAAAGCTCCTGATCCATCGGGAGAAGTTGGCAGGTTTGCTGCAAGTTCCCGATAACGGTGTTCCAGCTCCTCAATGACGAAAGCGTGAAGCTGAATCGGAGTCGAAAAGAGAAGGCCCAATTTCTTGAGGAAGCGGTGCCCCATATGCAGTCCCTTTATCGAGTTTCTTTGAGTATGACTCAGAAAAAGGATTTAGCCGAAGATCTGGTACAGGAGACCTACCAGCAAGCCTGGAAGTCCTTCCAGGGCTATAACCCCGGTACCGATTGTAAGGCCTGGCTTTTCCGGATCCTGTTTCGGCTTCGCAATAAGCAATTGAGGCAGGCACGGTGGTGGAAACCCGTGGATATGGAGGAGGTTCCCGAAAGACTATTGGCGGTGCAACCCGATTTTCAAAGAAACGTTGAAGGCGGAGAAGTGTTGAGGATCCTCCAGTCCCTTCCGGTGCATTATCAAACGGTGCTGGTTTTGGCGGACATCGAAGAGTTTCGGTATCGTGAGATCGCTCGAATGCTCAAACTGCCGATGGGAACGGTTATGTCGCGTTTGAACCGGGCACGAAGTCTCTTTCGTGAGAAATTCTTGGAAGAATCCAGGGGCAGCCAAAGTGCTTAGTGTGCCTAGGAGATCAATATGAGACAGGTGAGTGGATTTGAATCCAAAGATTGCGGGCGTGTTCTAAAGCTCATGGATCACTTTCTGGCCGGGGAGTTGTCGGTTGAAAGTAGCCAGGAAATTTTATTGCATCTGGAGAGTTGTTCGACCTGTCGCCAGGAAGAGAAGTCACGACTCAGAGCGCGCCGGGCCTTGAACCAAGGCTGGAGTTCCCAGCCGGTGCCGCCTGACCTCGAGAAGAAAATCATGGATGGGCTGGAAACAAGGGCCAGCACTGTACCTGCATTTCTTCTGCGGATGGCAGCGCTCCTCCTTATGACCCTCGGTTTAGGCGTCTTGCTGTTGTTCTGGCTCGGCCCCAACTCAGGAACCCTGATTGCACAAGCCCACTATGATGGGATCGTCGGTGACCATCTGAACTGTTCCGGCCATCAAACTCCTCCAGAAGCCGTGTTGCCACTGGATTCTGTTCTGACCCGTATTGAGACAGTTCTTTGGGAAATGGGTGATTCCTATCGACTGCTGGAGACAAGATTTTGCCGTGTGGGGGAAGTGGAGATCGTTCACTATGTGTTTGAGGGGCAAGGAAGGCAGATATCGGTGATTCTGGAGAGAAGGTCGACCCTGGAGCACCTGGCCCTTCAAGGGAATGAGCCGGAGAGAACTCTGGACGGCGTGAGAGTCATCCTTCTTCAGCAAGAGCAGGAGTTGGTGACGCTGGCCGGTCTGGAAACGCCAGGCTACTTCGTCTACCTGGTGGGTGAAGAAGAGGAGCAAACCTTGCAGTTGGCCGAGAGGCTCATCCCCTCCCTTAAAGCCGCTCTTTAAACCGTTGCCAACCGATACCCTCGAAATCGGTATCAAACACCTCAGGATGAATGATCTCGGCGAGGATCTGCAGCGACTCCACGAGACGGGGGCCGGGACGATTGAAATATTGATTCCCGTCGGTCAGATAAACTCGGCCGCTCTTGACAGCCTTTAAGGAACTCCATTCCGATCGATTGGTAAGCCAGTACATTTCTTCCCGGGTACGCTGCATATCGAAGCCGCAGGGCAAGACCACCAGGATGTCGGGATCGCTCTGGAACAGGTCCTCCCAACTCATCCATGAGGAATGCTGGCCGGCTTCTCCCAACAGATTCTCTGCTCCAGCCATTTCTACCAGTTCCGGCATCCAGTTTCCCGCTGCCATCAGGGGTTCCAGCCATTCGATACAGGCCACCCGGGGCCGTTTGGAAGTGGCCTGAGCCTGGCTGTAGATGCGATCCATCTGTTGCTTCAGGTTGCCGACCAGTTCCTCGCCCTTGGCTTGGATACCCAGCCTATCCGCCACCAAGCCGATGTCCTTCCAGACGTCCTCCAGTCCATCGGGCTGCAGGGAAACAACTGTGGGTTGGCAGGACAGTCTTTTTCCCACCGCCTCTTCCACCTCCCTTAAGCTGACGGCACACACATCGCATTGGGATTGAGTAATGATGTGGGTGGGCTGCAACTGCTCCAGCACTTCTTCGAAAATGTCGTAGACCGAGAGCGCCTTGCGCAGGGTCTCTTTGACCCGGTTGTCGATCTCCTGGCTGTTTCCGGAAATAGGGAAGGTGGGGGCTGTGCAGATGGGAAGGGACAGGACTGATTCCGGGAAGTCGCATTCATGGGAACGTCCCACCTGATGGGTTCCCATTTCCAGAGCGTGAACGATCTCGGTGGCACTGGCGATGAGCGATACAATTCGAGTCATGAATCTTCACCAGCCACTAAATCCGGAGGAAGAACATCTGCAAAGACAAAGCCCTCTCTCTCGGTGATCTCTCCCACCGAGATTTCAAGCGGGTATTGAAACATAGGGCCTGCATAGACAAAGGAATGAAACTCTCCGTTTTCTCCGCATGGGTCCACATCAGGCGGCAGATCTTTCAGCAGCTGCGGATCAAAATCTCTTCCCGCAAACGCGCCACTGAGTTGTTTCGGATCGATACAGGTCAGTTTGGCCTGTAGTCCCGAGTTGATCATCTGCCGGGCCAGAGCGCCAGTGGGACGATGCCACAGAGGAAAGATGGCCTCCAGGCCGGTCTCCTGCAACTGGTTGAGGCGGTACTGCCGAACGTCTTCCAGAAACAAGTCGCCGAAGGCTATGGCTTTCACGCCATTTTGTACCGCCTCGACCCAGATCTTCGTCATCATCCGTTCATAGTCGGCATTGGAACAAGGCCAGGGAAGGGGAATGATGTGCAAAGGTAACCCGGCGGCCTCGGCCTGGGATTCCAGCAGAACGCGACGCACCGCATGCATGGCCACCCGATCGAAGTTTTCGTTGAGTGTCGTGAACAAACCGCAAACTTCCCACTTCCCTTGTTCTCGCAACCGGTGCAGGGTCCAGGCGCTGTCTTTTCCGCTGCTCCAGGAAAGCCAGACCTTCTTCACAAGAGTACCACCTCCGCATGCTCTCTCACCTGCTCCTGGGGAACAGCCACACGGGCAATCCAGGCATGCAGGCCAAACAGTAAACCGCTGTAGGCAAGATCGCTCAAGAGGGTACGGCCCAAGTAGGGAATCCCCCCAAGATAGCAGGCCATGAGCCCGGCTGCAGTGAGCGGGTAAAAAGAGATTCCCGACAGCCACATTCCGAAATTAGTGATCAGGAAAAACTGCCCACTCCCCAGCAAGAGAGCCCCTCCAATTCGCCAGGGATTCTCGGTTGTTCGCAGATGGCAGCCGATCCAAACATAGATCAAAAAGCTGCCACAGACAAAGGGTGTGACCAGGGTATAGGAAGGATAGCCGAAGATGACTCCCATGATGGGATCGGTCACCAGAATAATGATCACGGGTATCGCATAGGCTTGCCAGCCCCGCAGGCGAGCGCCCGCAAAGAGGCTCAACCCGCCCACTGGAACCAGGTTGGGTAGATGGGGAAGCAACCGAAGCAGCCCACCCACCAGTGTCAAAGCCAGAGCCAGCGGTCGGCTGTGCCTCCTTGGACTATGGATCTCTTTTCTTTTCATCATGGATCTCCTTGCTGTTAGAACGTCACTTCAAGACCGGCCAATAGGCTTCTTCCCGGCGACTCAAACCCGGCAATTTCCGTGTACTGCTTGTTGAAAATGTTTTCACCGCGGAACACCAGCGCGAGGTCGCTTCCTGAGTCCGAGAGTTGGACAATGGGTACGATCACGCTGAAGTCCACCTTCCAATAGCCGGGCAAGACCACCCGGGCGCTTGAAAAATCGGGGAAGAATTGAAAGTCATCGCGCTCGCCCTTGTAGTTGAAATCGATCCGGAGTTTGTATCGGTCTTTTCGAAACTCCGTATAGATTCCTCCCATGTGGCGGGGGCGTCGCAGGAGTTGCTCACCCTCCTCGAAGCTCCCGCCCGGCACGGAGCCCGCGTCCGTTACTTCAGTGTGGGTAAAGGTATATCGGCCACCCAGGCGGAGCTCTTCTGTAAGTGATAGGAAACCTTCCAGTTCCAGTCCCTGGCTCTTCGCCTTTTCCAAATTCAGGTAGTTTGGAGTACCCGGCGGCACCGAGAAAGTGAACTCGATGAGATCGCTGAATCGGTTGAAGAAAACCGTTCCTGATACTCCCGCCCTGAGATTTCTGGAAGAATAGTCCAGGCCGAAATCGGTGGCGAAGTTCTTCTCGGGATCCAAGTCTTCATTTCCCACAATGCCGAAGGAGGGAAACCCTCCAATTTCGATGAAATTGGGGCCCCGAAAGCCGTTTCCTAGGCTGGCACGAAGCTTGAACTCGTCATTGATCAGATAAGCTGCCGAGACACTGCCGGTGGCAAAACTCTGAAAGCGGTTATTGTTGTCATAGCGGCCCCCAAAGGTCAGGAAAAACCGGTCGGCCCGGGAAAACTGGTCCTGTAGGTAGACGCCCACGCTGCGCCGATTCAGGTTGCTCGTTTCTGATTCTTCCCTCTTATAAGAAACTCCAGCCGTGATCAGATTGCGGGGGTCCAGTTGAAAGTTGTTTTGCCAATCCAGGTAATGTCTGTTCTCGGTGCTTTCAAATGTGAAGTCGGAGAAATCTCCAGTTTCGTCTGCGAGCGTAAAGTTCTCGCCGACTCTTCTCTGGTAGCCATAAAGAACCTTGGTGCTGTAACGGCTCGTCAACAGATTTTCGTAGAAGGTTGAAAAAAGGGTTTCTTGGGTGGTTCGAAAGTCGTTGGGGTCAACGACCGCCCCCGAGCCATCGGTCGGAAAGTGATAGTCACTGTCCAGGTAGCGAACATTGGCCCCGATGGAGGAGGGGGCGTTCAGTTGAAAAGTGGTGTTGGCTGAGAATTCGAACTTTTCGTACTGGTTGTTGAGCTCATGCAGGCCATCCGATTGGGAGTAATGACCGCCCAGCGAGTAATGGAGTTTCTTGGCCTCACCCTGGAGACCTCCCCGCAAGAGGTAGCTGTCGAAGGTGCCTCCTTCGAACAGGAGGTTGCCTGAAGGCTTTCCCTCTCCTTTGCGGGTGATGATATGGATGGTAGAGGTCATCGCATCTGCACCATAGAGCACAGAGGAAGGACCCCGAACGATTTCGATTCGCTCAATGTTGGTGGTGGTCAGGTCGGCGAAATCGAAGGTTCCACCCGGTTGGTTTACCTGTACTCCGTCAATGAGAACCAGATTGAAATCGCTCTCCCCTCCCCGCACAAAGACCGAGGTCGTTGCTCCGAAGGAGCCTGCACGCACGACGTTGAATCCAGGCACGGTTTCCAAGACCTGGAGGACATCTCGGGCGCCTTGAGCTTCAATGTCTTCGGCCGTGATGAGGGTAAAAGTCTGGCCGATCTCCCGAACCGCGGTCGGGGTTCGGGTGGCCGTCACCGTAACTTCGTGATGAATGGAGGGAAGCTTTTCTCCAGAACTCTGTTCCGCGGGCGGTGAAGTCGAATCTTGCTCGCGCTCTTCGGTCTGGGAAGTAGTTTGGGCGCTGGTCACAGCTGTGGATGTGAGTATTAAAATGAGGGTAACAAACCGACTAAGTCTAATCTTCATGGGTTACTCCTTTTTTGTTGCCTCGCCCGACCCGGTCAGGTCTCCTGACCTTCCTGGAATCTTCATGAAGACAGAGAAGTCCAGGACAGAGCGGTGCGGACGAAAATGTTCGGAACCAGAATGAAATTAGTGGTTAGGTTGTTCCCGATCAGTCTCGAGAATGTCCCCACAGTCCATGGAGCGGACGTCTTAACTTCAGTAAGACTTCGCAACTGGATCCGCTATCCTGGTTGGAGCGACCCGCAGAAAAGAGGGTAGAAAAAGTGGAAAGGGTGTAATGCATGGTACCTCCTAACTTCCCCATCGGAAGTATTGAGAGGTCACGACTGGATCGGTCTCCTGGCTCGCAGGGAAATCTCACGCCTTCCCATCCGCGGGGGGCGGACAGTGGCATCCTTGTGGATTTTCTTCCTGCTTACAGTTGCGAGGGCAGCGTCGGATTTTCACCGATCTTCCCGCTCATCCAACCATGACGAGTTAATAAAATGTCAGGGGCACTCTAGAGAAGCGAAACCAGGTTGTCAAGTCTATGGTTATTTCGTCCGTCCGCGTGGGAATTCGGGGACAGAATTCGGGGACAGGCCCAGAATTCTTCAGTAAAGTCCTGGTATTCCTGGAGAATTCTTGGGGCTGGCACCGAATGATCTACTTGAGGCGGTTCAATCTGCGCCGGGCTTCCTTGAGGGTTTCCTTCAGCGTGTTCTGGGGAACGGAGTCCTCAAGTACCTGCTGGTAGTACTCGATAGCTTGGTCCCTGTCGCCCCTCTGCTCGTGAATTTGGGCCAGGTGGAAATAGGCCAGGGGGGCGGTTTCCAGTTCCCCTTTGGGCTCCTCCAGGACTCGGGTAAAGGCTTGAAGGGCCAGGCTGTGTTGACCCAGTTGGAGATAAGCCAGTCCGATTCGCAGGTAGACTTCTCCGGCAAGAAGACCTGCAGCTTTAGTGGGGAGGGTCCTGAGCAATTGCTGATAGATGTCGAGGGCGGATTCGGCATCGTTCAGATTGAACTGATGGATGGCTGCCAGGTTGATGTCAAAAAGGAAGTTCTGAGGATACTGCTCTCTCAGATCCTGGAAGATGGCAACCGACTTGAGGGGATCGCCTTTCCAGGAATTGAGAACGGCCAGAAGTACTTGAGCATCGAGCTGTCGATACTTTCCTTTCTGGGCAACCTGCTCGAGCCTTTCCAAGGCTTGCTCCTTGTCGCCCCGCATTCCCACCAAAAAGGCCAACCATTTGATACTCCAGGGAAGGGTGGCTTTGGCAAATTCGTTGCCGGCTACGCTGACCTGAGCATCGATAAGATTGGGGTCGAGCTCCAAAACTTTCTTGTGGACACTATTGGCCTTTCTGCCGTAATTGAAGGCAGTTCCCCTGCTCTTGGTAATGACAATGGCCTCGGCCGCCAAGTTCTCATAGGCAAGACCCTTGAAATAGAGTGCCAAAGCGTCCTGCGGGTTGTTGTCTAGAAGCTTTTCGCACAGGGCCAAAAGATTATCGTTGGCTTCGCGGAAGTGCTGGGTTTCCTGAGTGATGTTCTTGTAAGTCCGGCTCTTGGTGAAGGGAGTTGGGCTTGCATAATCATCCAGAGCCAGATTGGAGGCGGCAAACAGAAGCTGATTCCAGGTGGCAATGGATAACATTCCATATCCCACAGGGCTATCCGGGTTTTCTTCAATGAGCTGCTTGAAAATGTTCTCGGCTTGGGCGTAGTCCAGACGGTAGAGGGCATCCTGGCCCTCTCGTATGCGACGGTCCAGCTCACTGAGCTCCTGGCTGCCCAGCAAGGGTCCCATGGAGAGATAAACAGAGAGGAGAACGACAAAGTCCCGCATCAGAGTGCATCAGAATAGCGAATCCAGGAGAGAGAAGATAGACCATTGACCGCTTACTGCGGTCAACGGAAATTCCAAATTCAAAATCCCAAATTCCAAACAAATCTAAAATCCCAAATTCCAAACCTGATCTAGAACCTGAAACACCTGTCTCTTATTCTTCTTCTTGACACTCTTTTTCCCTCTGCCTATGATGAGGAAATGGTAGCGCATCCTAAGATCGATCCGGTTTCCAAGGGTGAATTGTGATAAAAGCGGACATTGCGCAAGTTGTTTACC
>Ga0209987_10001943_pt1 | contig 11362 bp, 13 predicted proteins | sample N074metaG_FD_182134 | JGI IMG/M metagenome (GOLD analysis project Ga0209987, IMG submission 182134) | Deep subsurface microbial communities from Kermadec Trench to uncover new lineages of life (NeLLi) - N074 metaG (SPAdes) (version 2) | ecosystem: Environmental > Aquatic > Marine > Ocean trench... | reverse complement strand
CCTAAACTTTAGCCGGGCGCGATTACAGCGCCAACGGGCGGTGCGCGCAAGGCCATGCAAAAAGGGGCCACCCGATGGGCGACCCCTTTCGCACTCATCGACCCGGGCGCCAGACGCCCGGGTCGGGTACAAACTGGTTGGATCGGTTCGGCGCCTAGGCCTTCTTGGTGAAGCTGCCGACCTCGTCGAGACCCTCGACGACATGCTTGGTCAGCACGTCGAACACCTCGGCGTTGGCCTTGACCGCCATCTCGGTCAGCTCTTGCGCGCCGGCCACCGAGCTCGCGACCGCCGACTTGGTGTAGGCGACCTGCTTGGCGACGCCGACCTTGGGGTCCTTGGCATTGTAGAACTCGCCGACCGCGGCGACATACTCGTCGACCGCGCCGCGCGCGATCTCGGCCTGACGGGTGGTCAGCACCTTGACGCTGTCGGCGGCCATCTTCTGGATGGTCGAGAACGCCTCGATGTTGCGGCGCTGGAGCGCGACGAGCGCATCGACGTCAAACGTCGGCATCTTGAAAGCGGCGAAAGCGGCCGCCGGATCGAACGACGGGGTGGAATTCGTCTTGGGCATGTCGATTACATCCTTGGCATGAGGAGCTGCATTGCATTGCTGCACTGCACCATTGGGGGGTATGTAAGGGTCCACCGTGCCGACGTCAAGGAATTATTGTGCACTGCAGCAAAACAATTGTCGCGCCGCGGTATGGGCCGATTCAGACGCTTTCCGTGGCGCGCCGCGCGCGGCCCGGGCACGGCAGGCGGCCGAGCGCCGCCAGCGCCGCGTCGACCTGGCGCAGCCGCTTGTCGAGCACCGCCATGGTGGCCGCCATGTCGTCCGTCTCGTCGGCAAGCCAGACGCGCAGTACCGCGAGATAGATCGCCGCCAACCCCTTGACGCGCAGCGACCCGCCCAGGCCACTCGCATCGACGCGCGCCGCCGCCAGCATCCATGTCATCGAGCGTTCGAGCGCGCAGGCGCCCGCGACCAGCGCGAGCGGATCGCCCAGGCTGTCGCCGATGATCGCGCGCACGCCCGCCTTGTGCGGGTCAAGTGCGTCAAAGCGCCGCATGAGCACGTCGAAAAGCCGGTCGGCCGTCGGCTGATCGGCGAGCTCGGGGTCGTCGCCTGCGAGCACCGCGGCGTCGATCTGGCGCGAAAACGCGGCGAGGATCGCGGCCTTCGAGCGATAATGGCCGTGGACCTCGGCGAGCGTCAGCTTGGCGGCCGCCGCGATGTCGCCGAGCGTCGTGTCGCGCCAACCCTGCGTTGCCGCCAGCCCGATCGCGGTAGCGACGATGTGGCGCGGAATGTCGGCCTTCTTGACCAAACGATCCTCCCGACGGGACCGGCCGACGCCGGTGCCCCGAATTGCGTTGTTGCCCAGAGTATAGATGTAGGGGCTGGCGGCGTCTTTGCCAGGTTCTTTGTGCGGTCACCTTTACTGCGTAAAGCTGACCTGCGCTCAATCGCCGCGCATGCTTCCGCCGAACGGTCGGCGGCCTGCAGTCGCAGGCTGGAATAATTCGACCGATATCTATCGGTCGGATATTGCGCTAGTCGGCGAGTTCGCGCGAGCGGCGGGTCGCGGCGGCGACGGCGCGTGACATCAGCGGCCCGAGGCCGTCGTCGGCCATCAGCACGCCGAGCGCCGCCTCGGTGGTGCCGCCCGGGCTGGTGACGTTGCGGCGCAGCCGATCGGCGGGTTCGTCGGCCAGGCGGGCGAGCTCGCCGGCGCCCGACACCGTGGCGCGCGCCAGCCGCGCCGCCATCTCGGGCGCCAGGCCGGCGTCGACCCCGGCGGCGGCCAGGCATTCGATCAGCAGGAAGACGTAAGCCGGGCCGCTGCCCGAGACCGCGGTGACCGGATCGAGCAAGCCCTCGTCGTCGCACCACAGCACCTCGCCGACGGCGGCGAGCAGGCTCTCGCAGGCGGCGCGCTGGCCGTCGTCGACCAGCGGGTTGGCGCACATCACGGTGATGCCGCGGGCGACCGCGGCGGGCGTGTTGGGCATGGCGCGCACGATCGCGGCGCGGTCGCCGAGATGGCGCGTGAAATAGCCGATCGTCTTGCCCGCCGCGATCGACAGGAAGACGGTTCCGGGCGCCGCGAAGCGGGCGTAGGCCGGCGCCACGCCGTCCATCGCCTGGGGTTTGACCGCGAGCACGACGACGCGCGGCGCGAGCCCGGCGTCGAGCGCGGCGGCATCGCCGACCACCGTGACGCCGTGGCGCGCGCGCACCGCCTCGGCCAACCCATCGGCCGGCTCGACGACGATGGCGTCGGCGGCGCTCAACCCGTGATCGAGCCAGCCGGCCAGCAGCGCACCGCCCATCTTGCCGCAGCCGACCAGCAGGACCGGCCCGGTGATGGCGCGGGCGCCGTCGCTCACGCCTCGCCCTCGGTGTCGAGGATCGCCGCCTGGAGCGCCTCGGCCGGCGTCTTGCCGCCCCAGATGACGAACTGGAACGGCGGGAAATAGCGCTCGCAGTCGTCGAGCGCGAGCTCGATCAGGTCGTGGACCTGCTCGACGCTGACGCCGATGCCGCCGCGCAGCAGCAACGACTCGCGAAACATCACCATGCCGTCGTCGGACCACAGGTTGAAGTGACCGATCGGCATGCGTTCGTTGATCATCGACAGCAGCGGGTAGATCGCCTCGCGCCGGTTGTCCGGCACCTTGACGTCGAAGGCGCAGGAGAAATGCAGCATCTCGCGCTCGGGGCGCCAGGCGAACCACAGGTGATAGACGCAGCCCGAACCGGCGACCTCGGCGGCGATCTCGTCGTCGCTCAAGCGGTCGAACAGCCAGTCGTTGGCCAGCACGATCTGCTCGACGACGTCGAGCGGATTGGCCGCGAGGGGCGCCGAATGGGCGACTGCGTGTGCCATGCCGTGGACCTCCATGGGCCGCCCTCGCGGGCCGGCGTTGCTACTGTGTTGGCGCGGCGGCCACGAACATCTAGTGGCTGACCCCGTCCCGGAGCCCAACAGCTAGTAGGTTGCCAGAGAGATACGCCGAGCGCAACCGTTGCATCGTGGCACCGGGCCACGCCGCGTAAATTAAATTCTATGGGGACGCCGGGTCAGGGCTTGGGCGTGTTCTTGGCGGCGCGTTTGCGTGGTTTCGGCGTGGCCGCATCGGCGCCCTCGAGCGCGGCGATGCGCGCCGCCAGGCGCTCGTTCTCGGCGCGCGCTTCGGCCGCCATCGCCTTGACGGCATCGAATTCGTCGCGGTTGACCAGTTCCATGTCGTCGAGCAGGCGCTCGAGCACTTGGCGCAGCCGGCCCTCGACCTCGTCCTTGACGCCGGCGATGACGCCGACCGCGCTCGCCGCGACCTTGGCGAGATCGTCGGCTAAGCGGTTATCGGTCTGCATGGCGGATTCTCCTGCCGTTCGCGCCCGACTATGGCCCGCTGGCGGCCGCCGGGCAAGCGGCGCGCCTTGCGGCGCACCCGGCGCCTACTTATAACGGTGCCGATGGAATCTACATCCGGCCAAGCGGCGCGCCGCCGGCCGATCGAGGACACATGATCGTCGTCACGGGTGGCGCTGGATTCATCGGCTCGAACCTGGTCGCCGCGCTCGAGGCGCGCGGCGCCGACGCGCTCGTCGTCTGCGATCACCAGGGCGCCGACGACAAGGCGCGAAACATCGCCAAGCGCAAGCTGGCGGACGTGATCGCGCCCGACGCGCTGGCCGCCTTTCTCGACGCCAACCGCGACGCCGTCTCGACGGTCTTCCACATGGGCGCGATCTCGTCGACCACCGAGACCGACGCCGATCGCATCATGAACGTCAACTTCGGCCAGAGCGTCGCGCTGTGGCGCTGGTGCGCGGCGCACGGCAAGCGCCTGATCTACGCCTCGTCGGCGGCGACCTACGGCGACGGCTCGGCGGGTTTCGACGACGACGGGTCGCCCGCGGCGCTCGCCCGATTGCGCCCGCTCAACCTCTACGGCTGGAGCAAGCACCTGTTCGACCGCTGGGCGGCGCGCGTCGTCGCCGACGATGGCGCGCGGCCGTCGCAGTGGGCCGGGCTCAAGTTCTTCAACGTGTACGGCCCCAACGAGTACCACAAGGGCGCGCAGCGCAGCGTCGTCGTGCAGGCCTGGGAGACGGCGAAACGCGGCGCCCCGGTCAGGCTGTTCCGTTCGCACCACCCGGACTACGCCGACGGCGGCCAGCTGCGCGACTTCGTCTCGGTCGACGACTGCGTCGCGCTGATGCTGTGGCTCCACGACAACCCGGATATTTGCGGCCTGTTCAACATGGGCACCGGCCAGGCGCGCAGCTTCGCCGATCTGGCCGCCGCGGTGTTCGCCGCCCTGGGGCGCGAACCCGACGTCGAATACGTCGACACACCGCCCGACATCCGCGACAAGTACCAGTACTTCACCCAGGCCGAGATGGCGCGCGCGCGGGCCGCCGGCTACACCGCGCCGTTCCGCGGCCTCGAGGACGGCGTCGCCGACTACGTGCAGCGCTATCTGGAACGCGAGGATCCCTACCGATGATCTTGGCGATCCCCTTTCCGGTGATCGACCCGATATTGATCGAGATCGGGCCGCTGGCGATCCGCTGGTACGCGCTGGCCTATGTCGCCGGCATCCTCGGCTGCTGGTATGTCGTCAAGCGGCTCGCCGCGACCTGGCCGGGCGCGCCCGATGCGCACACCATCGACGACTTGGTCGTCTGGGTCACCTTCGGCATCATCCTGGGCGGCCGGCTCGGCTACGTGCTGTTCTACAAGCCCGGCTACTATCTCGACAATCCGGCCGAAATCCTCGCCGTATGGCAGGGCGGCATGTCGTACCATGGCGGCATGCTGGGCGTTATCGGCGCGGTCCTTCTGTTCGCCCGCCAGCGCAAGATCCCTCTCCTGACGCTCGGCGACGCGGTCGCCTGCGCGGTGCCCATCGGGCTGTTCTTCGGGCGCCTGGCGAACTTCATCAACGGCGAGCTGTGGGGCCGGGTGAGCGACGTGCCTTGGGCCATGGTGTTTCCCCACGCCGGCCCGTTGCCGCGCCACCCGAGCCAGCTCTACGAGGCGGGGCTCGAGGGCGTCTTGCTGTTGGCCGTCATGCTGGCGGTCTGGCGCTTCACCGGCGCGCGCCACCGGGCCGGCTTCCTCACCGGCGTCTATCTCGCCGGCTACGGTGGCTTACGCGCCTTCGTCGAGCTGTTCCGCGAACCCGACGCCCATCTCGGCTTCCTGTTCGCGGGCGCGACCATGGGCCAGCTCTTGTCCGCGCCGATGATCGCCATCGGGGTGTGGCTGATGCTGCGCGCCAAGCCCGTCGACGCACCGTCGCCGGCGCGCGCCAAGGGCCCGGCGACCAAACGATGACGACGCTCGCCGCCGTGCTCGCCGCCGAGATCGCCGCGCATGGTCCGCTGACCGTCGCCCAATACATGGCCGCCGCGCTCGGCCACCCGCGCCACGGCTACTACATGTCGGGCGATCCGTTCGGCCGCGAGGGCGACTTCATCACGGCGCCCGAGGTCAGCCAGCTGTTCGGCGAGTTGATCGGCCTGTGGTGTGTCGTCGGCTGGCGGCAGATCGGCCAGCCGTCGTCGGTGCAGCTGGTCGAGCTCGGCCCCGGCCGCGGTACGCTGATGGCCGACGCGCTGCGCGCCATCGCGGTGGCGCCGGACTGCCGCGCGGCGCTCGACATCCACATGGTCGAGATAAGCCCCAGCCTGCGCGACGCCCAGCGCGCGACACTCGACGGTGTCGCGGTCGCCTGGCACGACCAGCTCGCCTCGGCGCCCGAGGCGTCGCTGCTGCTGGTCGCCAACGAGCTGTTCGACGCGCTGCCGATCCACCAGTTCGTGCGCACGGTGGGCGGCTGGCGCGAGCGCCTGGTCGATGTCGACCAGGCGTCGGGCGGCTTCCGCTTCGTGCTCGCCACCGGGCCGACGCCGGCGTTGGCGCTGGTGCCCGACGACATCGAGGCGCCGCCCGGCGCGGTCGTCGAGGTCTCGCCCGCCTGTGTCAGCCTGGCGCATGAGATCGCCCGGCGCGTGGTGTCGTTCGGCGGCCTCGCGCTGATCGTCGATTATGCGTCCGAGCAGGGGCCGCTGGGCGACACGCTGCAGGCGGTGCGCCGCCACGGCCGCCACGGGGTGCTCGACGATCCGGGCTCGGCCGATCTCTCGGCGCGGGTCGATTTCCCGACCCTGATGCGCGTCGCGCGCGAGGCCGGCGCCGGCGCCTTCGGCCCGGTCAACCAGGGCGACTTCCTGCTCGCGCTCGGCATCGAGGCGCGCGCCGAGGCGCTGGCCAAGAACGCGACGGCCGCCCAGCGCGACGACATCGCCGCCGCGGTCCACCGCCTGGTCGATCCGGGCGCGATGGGCGCGCTGTTCAAGGTGATCGCGATCGGGCCTGCGGACGCGCCGGCGCCGGCCGGCTTCGAGACGGTGGCGTGATGCGCCGCGCCGCGCCGCTCGAGGCGCTCGGCGGTGTGCGCCACGGCTTCCTGACGCGCGCCGGCGGCGTCAGCGAGGGCGCCTTCGCCTCGCTCAACTGCGGCTACGGGTCCGACGACGACCCGGCGCGCGTGGCGCGGAACCGGGCGATCGCGCTCGACCGCGTCGGCGCGCCCGACGCGACGCTGTGCACCGCCCATCAACGCCATACCGCGCTTTGTGTCACGGTCACCGAGCCGTGGCCGGACGGCGCCGGGCCGCGAGTCGACGCCATGGTCACCGACCGGCCGGGCGTCGCGCTCGGAATCCTGACCGCCGATTGCGCGCCGGTGCTGCTGGCTGACAGAAAGCGCCGGGTGATCGGCGCGGCGCATGCCGGCTGGCGCGGCGCGCTGGCGGGCGTTCTCGAGGCCGCCGTCGCGGGCATGGCGGCGCTCGGCTCGGCGCCCGGCGATATCGTCGCGGCCGTCGGGCCGTGCATCGGTCAGGGCTCCTACCAGGTCGGCGCCGAGTTCCGCGACGCCTTCGCGGCGGCCGATCCGGCCAACCACCGTTACTTCACGGCCGCCGTCCGCGAGAGCCACGACATGTTCGACCTGCCCGGTTATGTCGCCGACCGGCTCGCGGCGCTCGGCCTCGCCGAGGTCGCGGCGGTGGCGCCCGACACCTGCGCCGACGCCGGACAGTTCTTCAGCTACCGCCGCGCCTGCTTGCGCGGCGAGCGCGACTACGGCCGCCTGATCTCGATCATCGCGCTTACAGAATGATCGACCCGATCTTTCCGCCGCGTTGCCGCGCGGCGCAATCGCGGCGATAATCGATCGCCGACGAGAGAACCCCGAGGAGGCGCGGATGGCGCTGCATTTCACGATCGAGGAGTTCGCCGGGCGCCAGGCGCGCGCACGGGGCAAGCTTGCCGAGCGCGGGCTCGACGGGCTGCTGATGTTCCGCCAGGAGAGCATGTACTACCTGACCGGCTACGACAGCTTCGGCTTCGTCTATTTCCAGTGCCTCTATCTGGGCGCCGACGGAACGTTGACGCTGCTCACGCGGGCGCCCGATCTGCGCCAGGCGCAACACACCTCGACCATCGCCGACATCCGCATCTGGGCCGACCGCGCCGGCGCCGAGCCGGCCGGCGATCTGCGCGCCATCCTCGACGAGCACGGCTGCAAGGGCGCGCGCCTCGGCGTCGAGCTCGAGGCCTATGGGCTGACCGGGCGCAGCTGGCGCATGGTCGAGCGCGCGCTCGAGGGCTTCTGCACGCTCGACGACGTCTCGGAGCTGGTCAGCGAGCTGCGCCTGATCAAGAGCCCGGCCGAGCTGGTCTACGTGCGGCGCGCCGCCGAACTCGCCGACGACGCGCTCGATGCGGCCAACCGGCTGGCCGTCGCGGGCGCCTTCGAGGGCGACATCCTGGCCGCCATGCAAGGCGCGGTATTCAAGGGCGGCGGCGACTATCCGGGCAACGAATTCATCATCGGCTCGGGCGCCGACGTGGTGCTGTGCCGCTACTTCTCGGGCCGCCGCCACCTCGATGCGCAAGACCAGCTGATGCTCGAATTCGCCGGCGCCTACCGCCACTACCACGCGGCGATGATGCGCACCATCATCGTCGGCGCGGCGAGCCAGCGCCAGCGCGACATGCACGCCGCGTGTTGCGACGCGCTCGCCGCGGGCTGCGAAGCGCTCCGGCCGGGCCGGCCGATCGGCGAGGTGTTCGACGCCCACGCCCGCGTGCTCGATGACGCCGGCTACCGCGCGCACCGCCCGAACGCCTGCGGCTATTCGATGGGCGCGACGTTTGCGCCCAACTGGATGGACTGGCCGATGTTCTACACCGGCAATCCGGTGATCGCCGAGCCCGACATGGTGTTCTTCCTGCACCCGATGGTGATGGACAGCGACAACGGCGTCGGCATCGCGGTCGGTGAAACGGTGCGTGTGACCGGGACCGGCTGCGAGCGGCTGTCGCGTTCCCCGACCGATCTGGTCGTCAACTGAGGCCCGGTGCGCGCCCGATGCCCCATCTGGTAATTTTTCTCATGATCTTGGTGCTGGGCCTGCTCGCCAGCTGTTTTATCTAACGCCGCCGACCGTTCGGCCACCCTTGATCCCATAAGATTGGCTTGCGCGGCGACTGAGCGCAGCGCGGCCACAGATCCTGTGGCCGCGCGTAACAAGAATGCCTCCACGGCAGCCACTCGAATATTGTCGCCGTTCGGGCGCATTAGCGTTTACAGATTTTCGGCCCTTTGTTACAGTCCGGCGCACCGTCGGCTGGGTTCCCGCCTCGGGGGAAGCGGCCCACTTCGGAACCGATTGGCGCGGCGAAGGAAATCCCATGAAAGTGTTGGCTGGCAACAGCAATCGGCCGCTCGCCGAGGCCATCGCGGCATCGCTCAATATGCCGATGGTGAAGGCAAGCATCCGCCGTTTCTCCGACCTGGAGGTGTTCGTCGAGATCGACGAGAACATGCGCGGCGAGGATGTCTTCATCATCCAGTCGACCTCGTTCCCGGCCAACGACAACCTGATGGAGCTGCTGATCTGCATGGATGCGCTCCGGCGTGCCTCGGCCCGCCGCATCACCGCCGTGCTGCCCTACTATGGTTACGCCCGCCAGGACCGCAAGATCGGCCCGCGCACGCCGATCTCGGCCAAGCTGGTGGCCAATTTGATCACCATCGCGGGCGCCCACCGCGTGCTCACCCTCGACCTTCATTCCGGCCAGATTCAAGGCTTCTTCGACATACCCGTCGACAACCTTTTCGCCGCGCCGGTCTTCGCCAAGGACATCGACGAGAATTTCAACGGCGAGGACCTGGTCATCGTATCGCCCGACGCGGGCGGCATCGTGCGTGCGCGCGCGATCGCCAAACGGCTTGACGCGGACCTCGCGATCGTCGATAAGCGGCGCGATCGGGCGGGCGAATCCGAGGTCCTCAACATCATCGGCGATGTCGAGGGCCGGCGCTGCATCATCATCGACGATATCGTCGATTCGGCGGGCACGCTATGCAACGCGGCGACGGCGCTGAAGCAAGTCGGCGCGACGTCGGTTCAGGCGCACATTACGCATGGCGTCCTGTCGGGTGGCGCGGTCGCGCGGGTGACCGCGTCCGAGTTGGAAGTGCTGACCGTCACCGACAGCATCCGCCCGACCGAGGCGATGCGCGTGGCGCAGAACGTGAGGGTGATTACGATCGCGCCGCTGATCGCCGAGGCGATGCGGCGGATCGCCGATGAGAGCTCGGTATCGAGCCTGTTCGACTGAGCCGCCCGGCGGCGCGACCGCCTTGGGCGCTTGGCAGGGTTGAAGGAGAAGAAAGATGAGCGACATTACGACACTCGCCGCCGAGGTGCGCGCCGAAGCGGGCAAGGGCCCGGCGCGTGCACTCAGGCGCGCCGAGCGCGTCCCGGCGATTATCTATGGCGACAAGCAGGACCCGACGCCGATCTCGGTCAGGGCTCATGACCTGGGCAACGAGTTGAAGCGGCCGGGCTTCTTCCGCCGGCTCTACAGCATCGAGGTCGACGGCGGCAAGCAGCAGGTGCTGCCGCGCGACGTCCAACGCCACCCGGTGACCGACGTGCCGCTGCACGTCGACTTCCTGCGCATTGGCGCGGGCGACAGCATCGCCGTCAACGTCGCGGTGGTCTTCGTGAACGAAGACGAATCGCCCGGCCTGTCGCGCGGCGGCGTGATCAACATCGTGCGTCACGAGATCGAGCTGATGTGCCCGGCGACCGCGATCCCCGACGCCATCCGCATCGACCTCACCGGCCTCGACATCGGCGACAGCGTCCATATCAGCAGCATCGACCTGCCCGCCAACGTGACGCCGACGATCACCGACCGCGACTTCACCATCTGCACGATCGCCGCGCCCACCGTGGTGGTCGAGGAGGTCAAGGAAGAGGACGAAGAGATCGAGGGCGAGGAAGGCGAAGAGCGCGAGGAAGGCGAAGCGGGCGAGGGCGGCGAGGGCAAAGCCAAGTCCGACGAGGAGGAGGGCTAAGCCCGCCACGCGATGCATCTCGTCATCGGCCTTGGCAACCCGGGGCCGGAACATGCGAACGACCGGCACAATGTCGGCTTCATGGCGGTGGACGAGATCGTCCGCCGCCATTCGTTCGGCCCGGCCCGGCGGCGGTTTCAGAGCGACGTCTTCGAAGGCAGCGTCGGCGGCGAGAAGCTGCTTGCGCTGAAGCCGATCACCTTCATGAACCGCTCGGGCGACGCGGTCGGCCAGGCCGTCCGCTTCTACAAGCTCGACCCGGCGCAGGTCATCGTCATCCACGACGAGCTCGACCTCGCGCCCGGCAAGCTGCGCGCCAAGACCGGCGGCGGCATCGCCGGCCACAACGGGCTGGCCAGCATCGCCCAGCACATCGGCCGCGATTTCCGCCGGGTGCGCATCGGCATCGGCCACCCGGGCGACAAGGACCGGGTCACGGCCTATGTGCTGCACGGTTTCGCCAAGGCCGACAAGGCCTGGCGCGAGCCGCTGATCGACGCTGTTGCCGAGGCGTTGCCGCTGCTCGTCGGCGGTGACGAGCCCGGCTTCATGACGCGCGTCGCGCTGCTGACCCGCCCGCCCGAAAAGAAGCGGCCCGCGGCGGCGGCCGAAGACGGCGCGCCGAAACCGCCGGCGGGTGACGGCGATGGGGTTTAGCTGCGGCATCGTCGGCCTGCCCAATGTCGGCAAGTCGACGCTTTTCAACGCGCTCTGCTCGACCGCCCAGGCGGCCGCCGAGAACTATCCGTTCTGCACCATCGAGCCCAACATCGCGCGCGTCCCGGTACCCGATGCGCGGCTCGCGCGGCTCGCCGCGGTCACCAAGCCGGCGCGCATCATCCCGACCCAGATCGAGTTCGCCGACATCGCCGGGCTGGTGCGTGGCGCGAGCACCGGC
>Ga0209987_10001941_pt1 | contig 11366 bp, 10 predicted proteins | sample N074metaG_FD_182134 | JGI IMG/M metagenome (GOLD analysis project Ga0209987, IMG submission 182134) | Deep subsurface microbial communities from Kermadec Trench to uncover new lineages of life (NeLLi) - N074 metaG (SPAdes) (version 2) | ecosystem: Environmental > Aquatic > Marine > Ocean trench... | reverse complement strand
CGACGGTGGAAGGGGTCCCGAAATTTTCTGGATTTCCAGGAACGACCAAAGGCATGCAATCGTTTCAAATTCACAAGGTTCTGGAAATGTCAGAGTAACAACCTGTAAAAAGTGAGAAGTGAGAAGTGAGAAGCACAAAAAGGGAAAAGGGGAAAGTAAGAAGTAAGTTAGGAGAGAAGAAATCAAGAGTCCGAATATTCCCTCTTCTCACTACTTACGCTTCTCACATCTCACTTCTCACTTCTCACTTCTCACGAAATTAATGGAGAATGGAGAAAAGATATGAGTGAAGAAGACAACGTAGATATGGAGACCTTCGATGTTGAGAAAGAAATGATGGAGGCTTTGGCCCAAGAAGCTTCCGGTAAAACTGAAAGCCCGGTATCTGCACCGGATCCACCCGTCATTCAGGATATGGCAATCCCTCAAGATTCCAATCTTGATCGAATCTTAGATATTCCTCTTGTGTTATCCGCGCAATTGGGCAGTACGAGGATGTTGATTAAGGACCTGCTGCAACTAGGGCCGGGATCCATTGTGGAATTAGATAAATTGGCTGGTGAACCGTTAGAGATCCTGGTCAATGAACGGTTGGTGGCTCGGGGGGAGGTCGTCATGGTCAATGAAAAATTTGGCATTCGTCTCACCGACGTCATCAGCGCCACAGAGCGGGTGAATAAACTTCGTTAGAGAAGGGAGAAGGGAGAAGGGAGAAGCAAAATATGTGAGAAGTTAGATGGGAGATGGGAGAAGCAAGAAGAGGGGGTATTCAAAATTTTGATCTCTTTTCTTCTCACTCGCATCTCACTTCTAACATCTCCCTTGTCACTAATTTGCTTCTCACTTCTCACTTCTCACGAAAACCATGGATTTAACTCATGAAGCTCTCAAGATGGCCGGGGCCTTGGCGTTGGTTGTGCTTGTTCTCCTGACAGGAATGGCGTGGGTTCGCCGGACGTTCGGGGAGAGTCTCGGGAAAGATGGAGAGCCGGTCATGCGTGTGTTGGGTGGCCTGCGGATAGGGACGGGAAAGCAAATCGTGTTGGTTGATGTAGCAGGGGAGGTCTTGGTTTTGGGAACAACGGCCAAGGAAATGATGCTATTGACAAAGATTACCGATGAGCAACGAGTCAAGCAGGTCCGATTGTTGAGTAATCCTGTTGCCGGTCGAATGGGGGCGTGGTTAGGACAATGGGCACAGAAAAATATACAGAGAACCGAGTCCGAATCGTTAGCACAGAGGTCTGTCGTTTCAATTCCAAAAAGCTCATGAATATTTTCAATACAAACATGTGTGCTCGAACAGTGAGGGTTAGACATAGAGGTCTGCTTGGCCTTGCTGTGATAGGTGGGGCCATGGTTTGGCCTTTCAGTGTATTGGCAGCAGCAAATGATCCAATCATCAGTTTGCAAATTTCCGGATTAGACGCAACAGAACCGTGGACTTTCGGTCTTCGTATTCTCTTCATGCTCACGGTGTTGACGTTAGCGCCTGCGTTATTAATGTTGGTGACGTCGTTTACCCGGGTGGTGATTGTCCTGGGTCTTCTCCGCCAAGCCCTGGGAACTCTCCATGCTCCTCCAAACCAAGTCATGATCGGTCTGGCCTTATTTCTTACTCTTTTCATCATGATGCCGGTGTGGGAGAGAATTCAAACCGAGGCGCTCACTCCCTATATGGAAAATCAAGTCACACAAGAAGTGGCGATGCAGCGGGCCATTGAACCGATTCGGGAGTTTATGTTGAAACAAGTTCGGGAAAAAGATCTCAGTTTGTTTATGAATATGGGAAAAATCCCTCCTCCTCAAACCGCGAAAGATGTTCCGCTTCATGCCTTGATTCCAGCATTTGTGACGAGTGAATTACGAACGGCGTTTCAAATCGGCTTTTTGATTTATGTCCCCTTTCTCGTGATCGATATGATTGTGGCAAGTACGTTGATGTCGATGGGTATGATGATGTTGCCGCCGATTATGATTTCTTTGCCGTTTAAACTTGTCTTGTTTGTATTGGCAGACGGGTGGTTCCTGGTGGTGGGTTCGCTCATGAATAGTTTTCAATGAAAAATGACGTGAGGCGAAAGAAGACGTGAAGCGTGAAGCACAAGAGGACGTGAAGCGTGAAGCGTGAGGCGTAAGAGGACGTGAGGCGTGAAGCGTAAGAGGACGTGAGGCGTAAGGCGAAAAGAGTAGACGGATTTATCGCCTTACGCTTCACGCTTTACGAAAGAATCCTGACGTTTCACGTTTACAAAAGGATAAAGACTGTGACGATTGAAAGCATCATGGGAATCGGGCAGGAAGCGATCAAGACCATTTTACTCGTGGCCGGTCCGATGTTGGGCTTAAGCTTGGTCGTGGGGTTGATGGTGAGCGCTTTTCAGGCCATGACGCAAATTAATGAAATGACTCTGACCTTTTTGCCGAAAATTGTCACTATGTTTGTTGTTCTTCTGTTCATGTTTCCATGGATGGTAGAAATTATCGTGGGATTTATGACCGGGATATGGCTTAAAATTCCTGAAATGGCCCAATGAAGGAAGACGTGAGAAGGGAGAAGTTAGAAGTGGGAAGAGAGAAGGGAGAAGGGAGAAGCAGTAAAGAAGATAAGAGAAAACAAGTCTCTTCTTCAGTTTTTGCTTCTCACTTCTCCCATCTCACTTTTCACTTTTTCCTTTTTTTCTCAAAAAAGGAAATCATCTGACCGGTGTTGCAATGGGATATTGCGATTCAACAAGTCTGGCAGTTTATTGTGGTTTTAGTTCGAACTGCCGCGATTTTGTCAGCTTTGCCTTTGCTTGGTGGGCGAATCGTTCCCATGCGCATCAAAATCGGGATGGCAGCGGCCATCTCGGTCATTCTGACTCCTGTTGTGACCTTTACCCTTTCTCCCGATTGGCTAGCGCCGGGATATTTGGTGATGGCGTTGGCTGCAGAACTGTTCGTGGGATTAGTGCTTGGTTTGGCGATGCGCCTGGTCATGGTCGCGGTGGAATTGGCCGGGAATATTCTGGGATTTCAAGTGGGGTTTGCCATGGCCAATGTTCTCGATCCTGTGACTCAAACACAAACCCCGGTGTTCGGACAATTGATGACGGTGCTAGCCACTCTTTTCTATTTTCAAGTGGATGGACATTTGTTGGTGTTGTTGGCCTTGGGGACTAGTTTTCAGTTGATTCCTCCATTCGGGGCGCATTTGAGTGCCCCCCTTCTTACCGATGTCACCGGTTTGGTCCAAACGACGTACCAGACAGGTTTGAAGTTGGCCTTTCCGGTTATGGCTGCCACATTTCTCGTGCATATCTCGCTAGGGGTGTTGGGCCGCCTCGTTCCTCAAATGAACATTTTACTCACCAGTTTCCCGATCACGATTTCTGTGGGCCTCATTGTGCTAGGGCTGGGGTTACCTTTTTTCGCGTTGGTCTTTCAAGATTCTGTGTTGGGGATGGAAGCGGTTCTCTGGGAGTTATTGCAGGAGTTAGGTCATGGCTGAAGACAAAGACGGCGGAGATAAATCCGAACAACCCACAGAGAAAAAATTAGCGGATGCCCGTAAGAAAGGACAAGTGGCGCAAACACGAGAATTGCCTCCATTGTTCGTGTTGTTGGGAGGGGTGGGTGCATTGTCTCTGTGGGCGCCTCAGGTACTCCGGGATTTTTCTGGGCATTACCGCCAGTGGTTGGAACAGGCGGGTACATTACAGATTGACAGTGCATCTTTGTACGTCCTGCTCTGGAATATTACCAATCAAGCCTTTGTGCCATTAATTCCGTTTGGACTGATTGTGGGGGCCTTAGCGTTGGCGGCGAATCTCATGCAAACCGGTCCGTTATGGGTTGAGGACGGCATACAACCTAAAATCTCAAAACTCAATCCCAAAAACGGCCTCAAGCGAGTATTTTCCTGGAAAGGGGTTGTGGATCTCATCAAATCGCTTCTAAAGGTGGCGATGGTTGCAGGGATCTTGTACGGCGTGCTGTCTGAGGCAATGCCCCACCTCATTCAATTTCCCGTCCTGGGACTATTCGAGGCGTTGACCGTGACATGGGAATTGGTGGAAGACATTGTCTGGACAGTGGGCGGGGCCCTGTTCATTTTGGCGATTGGCGATTTCGTCTATCAACAGTGGCAGCACAAAGAAGATTTGAAAATGACCAAACAGGAAATCAAAGATGAATCGAAAAATGTGGAAGGCGATCCGCAGATTCGCTCCCGCCGCCTCAGTCTGCAACGGGAACGATCACGGCAACGCATGTTACAAGCTGTTTCCAAAGCGGACGTCATCATTACCAATCCCACACATGTTGCGGTGGCTATCCGGTATGACACGAGTAAGATGGATGCCCCTGTGGTGGTGGCCAAAGGCGCCGGGTTCATGGCAGAAAAAATCAAACAAATCGCCCGTCATGCGAATGTGCCGATTCTGGAGAATCGCAGTCTGGCCCGTGGTTTATTCAAAGCCGCGAAAGTGGGCCAGGAAATTCCGGCGGCCCTCTATCAAGCCGCAGCCGAAGTGCTGGCCTATGTTTATCGTCTGCGAAATACGCAGGAGCAGGCTGGGTAGGTGGATAGGTGGAATGTGGATAGGTTGAAGGTAGATAGGTGGATAGGTGGATAGGCTGAAGGCTGAAGAGGAATAGGCGGAGAGGCGGAAGGTTTGTAGGAGCTAATCATGGTGATCATCCCAGCAGGTCTTATGGTATTTCCCTTCAGTCTTCCGTCTATCCACCTTCCATCTACATACCTGAGCAATCATTATGCATGAACATTCAATACGTCAGGTCGTAAGGTCTTCACCTTCAGCCTTCCGCCTATCCACCTTCCGCCTATTCACCTTCCACCTATCCACCTTTCGCCTTCAGCCTAATCCCCTTCCACCTATCCACCTTAGGGAGTCCCATGGCCTTTGACCGTGAACAATTGAAGCGTGATTTGACTCCGGAGCATTATGGGGATGTGCTGCTCCCTGTGGGTGTTGTGGGGCTGTTGCTGCTCATGTTGCTCCCTCTTCCGCCGTTTTTACTGGATCTCTTTTTGTCTTTTAGTATTACGTTGTCGATGTTGATTTTGCTTGTCACGATGAATACGGGACGACCGGCTGAATTTTCGGTTTTTCCATCCGTGGTGTTACTGACGACATTGTATCGTTTGGCGTTGAATATTTCCTCGACGCGCGCCATTTTGTTGCATGGACATGAAGGCCCGGCCGCTGCAGGGGAAGTCATTCGTGTGTTTGGCGAATTCGTTGTCGGTGGGAATTTTGCTGTTGGTATCGTGGTGTTTTCTATTCTCGTGATTATCAATTTTGTGGTCATTACCAAAGGTGCCACCCGCATTGCTGAAGTCGCGGCCCGGTTTACGTTGGACGCAATGCCCGGGCGCCAAATGAGTATCGATGCGGATCTCAATGCTGGTGTGATTGATGAAGGGGAAGCGAGAAAACGCAGAGAAATGATCTCACAGGAAGCCGATTTTTATGGCTCCATGGATGGCGCCAGTAAATTTGTACGGGGCGATGCCATCGCCGCATTGTTGATTATTTTCATCAATGTGTTGGGTGGACTCGGGATCGGGGTGCTGGATCACGGGATGTCGTTCGTGGAAGCCGCCAAACGGTTTACCCTGTTAACCGTGGGCGATGCCATTGTGGCACAAATCCCGGCGATTATTATGTCGACCGCAGCCGGCATTATTATTACACGGGTCTCTACGGATACAAGCTTGGGCCGTGATTTAACGGACCAGATCTTTTTCAATCCGCAGTTGGTCGGGGCGGTGGCAAGCATGTTGATCTTTTTAGGTCTGTTGCCGGGATTACCCCATGTCCCGTTCTTGCTTCTGGGGGTCGGGACAGCAGCATTGGCCTATGTGCTGTGGAAACGGAAACAGGAGGTCGCTCTCGTTCCCACCAGTCCTGTAAAAAGTACAGGCACTCAGGCGGACAAAGCCGAAACGCCTCTCACCGAATCAGTCGAAACAGTGACACCTCCCGATCTCTTGGAATTACATGTGGGCTATGGGTTAGTGCCATTAGTCGATCAGGCCCAAGGCGGGGAACTGCTTGAGCGCATTCGAGCCATTCGCAAACAGACGGCGCTGGATATGGGATTCGTCGTGCCTTCCGTTCATATTCGGGATAACTTGCAGCTCAAACCCCATGAATACAGTATTTTGCTCAAAGGTATTTCTGTTGCCAAGGGCGAACTCGTGCCCCGGCATTTATTAGCGATCAATCCCGGAACGGCCAAAAAGGGATTAGAAGGCAAACCCGGCCATGATCCGTGTTTCGGTCTGCCGGCCATCTGGATTGAACCATCAGAAAAAGAAAGGGCGCAAATGGACGGGTATACGGTCGTCGATGGTCCGGCCATTATTGCCACACATTTGACTGAACTTCTGAAAACCAGTGGGCATGAATTGCTAGGTCGCCAAGAGGTCCAGAATTTGCTGGATAACCTAGCTAAGACGTATCCCAAAGTGGTGGATGAGCTCATTCCCACACAATTATCACTAGGAGTCGTGGTGAGAATCTTACGGAATCTATTACGTGAACGGGTATCTATTCGGGATTTGCGGACGATTCTTGAGACTGTTGCGGATTACACCACTGTGAGTAAAGATCCTGACACCTTGACGGAATATGCCCGGCAAAATTTATCTAGAACGATTTCCAGGCAATATGCCAATGCGGATGGGTTGGTGCATGTGGTGAGTCTGGATCCGATGCTGGATCGACGAATGGTGGAAGCCATCAAACCAAGCGGGGGAGATCAGCTCGGGTTGTCGCCGGGTCTGTTGAACGACGTCATTGTTGCGGTGCGGCAAGCGATTGAACGTGTTGTCGGTCAAGGATATCAACCGATAGTGCTGTGTTCGCAGTCAATCAGATCCCAACTGTATCGATTGGTGTCGCCCGGGGTTCATGCGTTGGCGGTATTGTCGCCAAATGAGTTGGATCCTAAAACAAAAATTCAAGCCATTGAAGTTGTGAGGTTGCCACATGAAGTTGAAACGGTTTGAGGCTCTCTCTTTACAGGAAGCTCTCCAAGCAGTGAAGGCCGAGTTAGGTCCGGATGCCGTCATTGTCTCCTCTCGTCGCCTACAGAAATCTCGAGGGTTGTTTGGTCTACTCAGTCAATCGGTGATTGAAGTGACCGCTGCGGTGGATCGGTCAACGCCTCCGGCTGACGTGGAGCCGGCGGTGACATTAGATTCGTCGCTTCAAGCGTTGTTGAAACAGTCAACGTCTTCTTCTCGTCCTTCCACCGAGCCGCCGAAGGCCAAGACGGAACCCACCTTTTCTGAACAATTGAAAGTGGCAGCGGTCTTGGATCCTGTGAATCAACATTTACAGGATATGAAGGATGAAATTCAGCGATTGCGCGAATCCCAGAAAGATCCTGAGCAGACTCTGGGTCCCTTGCGACAGGAAATAGAAGGTTTGCGGATTGTGGTGAGTCAAGTGCTGGGAAGCCAGATGCAGAAACGGGTCGAAGGCTTACCGGGCGATTTGCTCGAGGACTATCAAACATTGGTGAGTCATGGCATTGAGCCGCAACTGGCGCATCAATTATTGCGTTCCGTCGTGGAAACGTTAGGGACGGTCGGGCTAGGCAATCGCGAGGTCGTGACCAATCTCTTACAGGACCGCATGGAAGAAATGGTGGCTGTCTCGAATGCCTCTGTCTCACGAAATTATGGACAAAAGATCATGATGCTCGTGGGGCCGACCGGAGTAGGAAAAACCACGACGATTGCCAAACTCGCCGGAATGGCTCGTGCGCAGAATATCGAACGGAACACCGTCTTAATTACGTTAGATACCTATCGTGTTGCGGCGGTTGAACAATTACGGGTCTTTGCCAAAATTCTCAAAATCCCCTTGGAGGTTGCCGTCTCTCAGCAAGATTTTCTGGGATGCTTAAGCCGTCATCAGGAAGCCGACCTTATTCTCATCGATACGGCAGGGCGAAGCCCGAAGGACCAAGCCGGGCATGATGAACTCATGGCCATGACTCGTGAGGTGTGTAAAATCGAAACGCATTTAGTTCTGGCAGCGCCGGTTGCCGAGTCGGTGCAATTGGACATTATCCGCCGGTATCAATCCCTCCCTGTTCAAAACATTATTATGACCAAACTTGATGAAACACCAAGATATGGCAGCATGTATAACGTGTTGTCTCAGGCAGGTATTCCCGTGTCCTATCTGTCGGCGGGACAACGTGTTCCGGAAGATTTAGAGCCGGCCACCCGGCAACGGCTTGTGGATTTGGTGTGGGGTGAGCCGCAAGTTCTGGTGCATGACGAGCCAGCCACATTGGTGGGGGTGGCTCACTCATGACCGTCTCTACGACTTCGGAACACATGAAAGCCGTTGGCACGAGGATCAGACGATTGGACCAAGCTAGCGGGTTACGCGCAGTCATGGATCCAACACCGTCGACACGAAGACCGGTCCAAGTGATTGCCGTGAGTTCGGGGAAAGGCGGAGTGGGAAAATCTAATGTGGTGGTCAACTTAGCCATCGTATCCGCTCGTCAAGGACGTCACGTGATGATTATGGATGCGGATCTGGCGTTGGGGAATGTGGATATTCTCTTAGGTCTGACACCACAGTATACAATTGAAGATGTGCTTTCGGGCCACAAACGATTGGAAGAGGTGCTGGTCACCGGTCCCGAAGGTATCCAACTCCTCCCGGCGACGTCAGGTGGCCAAGCCTTTACGCAACTGACATATGAGCAACAGCTCTTGCTGCACACGGCCTTTTTAGAATTGGTACAGACGCCGGATCTGTTGTTCATCGATTGTGCTGCGGGAATTTCGGCGAATGTGCTGTATTTTAGTTTAGTGGCCCATGAAACACTCGTCTTGGTCACTCCAGATCCCACATCTCTTACCGATGCGTATGCGCTCATAAAAATTCTTTCTACTCGCTACCATCTTCAGAAATTCCGACTGGTCGTGAACAAAGTCAAGCATGTCCAGGAAGGCAAAGAGGTGTTTCGGAAATTCAGCCTGGTCACGGATCGGTTTTTATCCGTCTCGCTGGATTATGTAGGGTGTATTCCGACGGACGAGTACGTGACGATGGCGGTTGTTCAGCAACGGGCGGTGTGTGAGCTTTATCCGCGTGCGCCGGCGAGCCGGGCATTCACCTCTTTGCTCTCTGCTCTTGATGGTTGGAGAGGTGAACATTCTTGGCAAGGTGGTTATCAATTGTTCGGGCCCTCTGCCTTGGCCGCAACTCGAATTGTGAGGAAGGATAAGACATGAAACATGGTGCCGTGACAGTTGAACCTGAAAACCCCAAAACGACGCTTCCAACAAAACTTTCGCTGAGCACACAAGAACGGGAAACGATGGTCACGGATTTCCTGCCTGTGATCAAATATATGGCGATGCGATTATCCATGCGGGTTTCGAGTGGGCTCAATGTTGAAGATCTGATGAGCGCTGGAATGGTGGGACTGTTGGATGCGTTAACCAAATTCGATCCGTCCAGGGAAATTAAGTTCCGTACCTATGCAGAATTCCGTATTCGTGGAGCCATGTTGGATGAAATTCGAGCCATGGATTGGGTGCCGAGGTCTCTGCGGGAGCGTATCGGGAAAATCCAGCATGCCGTCAACGAATGGACCAAACGAAAGGGCGATCCACCAACTGAAGAGGAATTAGCCGAATCCCTGGGTATGGAGACCAAAGAAGTCGATGCGACACTCCTGCAAGCCAAAGGGGCGGTGGTGTTGAGCTTGGATGACCTGGGAAGTCATGAAGAAGATTCTCATCCCATTCTTGATGCCCTTGCCGATCATGGCCAACCAAGCCCGTTGGAATCGTTGGTCTCAGAAGATGCTCGACGAGCATTAGTTGATGCGATCGAGCGGTTGCCCGAACGCCAACGCCTGGTTCTCACCCTCTACTATTTTGAAGAACTCACGATGAAAGAAATCGGCGTGATTCTTCATGTCACGGAATCCCGCATTTGCCAACTCCATGCCCAATCGATGATTAAGCTCAAAGCCCTCCTTCACAATCGGTTAACTAGATGAGTGAAGACGTGAGAAGGGAGAAGGGAGAAGCAGGGAAGAGTTAGGAACAAGAAAAAGAAAATCCTAAACTCTTTTCTTCTCTTTTGCTTCTCACATCTCCCTTCTCACTTTTTCCTTCCCTGTCCCTTGAGTTTTGAGGTTGTACATCCGAAAAATAAAAAACACACTTTTGAACAATAGAGGCTTGCAGGCTGAATGTGACGGAATCTGACAAAATGGAAACGGGTATGGGTGAGCAATGTGGCACGAAAGGACGTGACTATACTCTTTTACTCGTCGATGATGAAAAGCTTGTGCGAATCGTGATGAAGCAACGGTTGGCACAATTACATCTTCGTGTGCTTGAGGCGGAGAATGGCAAAGAAGCCCTTGAACTTCTTCAACGGGAAGCCGTGGATTTGATCGTGTCCGATTGGATGATGCCTGAACTTGATGGTCTCGGACTCTGTAAAGCCGTAAAGGGAAGTGACCAGTTTCAATCCATACAATTTATTCTGATGACGGCCCTGGACCAACCGCAGCAACTGGCAGAAGGACTGGCTTGCGGGGCAGATGATTTTTTACTGAAGTCGGCGACGGATCAAGAAATTCTGGCTCGAATCGGTGCCGGACTTCGTTCCCGGGAATTGCATTTAAACCTTGAGGAGTCCTATCGTCTGATCGCGGAAAAACAGAGTGAGCTCGATTCCGAAATTCATTCGGCGTCAGAATTTGTTCGAACCTTACTCCCTGTTTCGGGAGAGGTGGCGCCGGGGATACAGTTGGGTTGTGAATTCCTGCCGTCCGCCTTATTGGGAGGTGACTTGTTTCAAGTTGCTCAATGGGGAGAGGATTATTTGGGGCTTATGGTGTTAGACATGTCCGGTCATGGTATCGGGCCGGCGTTACGGGCCGTCTCTTTATCTATTCAGTTTAAACGAGAACATATTGCGTCATACTTTCCCAGTTATGATCCCGGTGAGATCGTGACACGGTTGAATGCAGAGAATCCGATGACCGATCAGGGAGAGTATTTCACGATTTGGGTCGGAGTTCTTCAACTCTCCACTTCTGTCTTGCGTTACGCCAGCGGAGGACATCCCGGCGCGTTGCTCATTCGAAAGGAAGGGCCTTCCGTCACGTTAGGCGGCAAGACATGGCCCGTGGGATTCTCACCTGATGAAACCTACGAAACCCACAGCATGACGCTGTCCAAGGGAGATCGTTTATATGTGTTTAGCGATGGGATTTACGAAGTGATCAATGCAAAAGAGGAGATTTGGGGGACGTCTCGACTCCAGGAAACGATGGAAAAGGTCTATACGCGATCCCTG
>Ga0209987_10001935_pt1 | contig 11384 bp, 10 predicted proteins | sample N074metaG_FD_182134 | JGI IMG/M metagenome (GOLD analysis project Ga0209987, IMG submission 182134) | Deep subsurface microbial communities from Kermadec Trench to uncover new lineages of life (NeLLi) - N074 metaG (SPAdes) (version 2) | ecosystem: Environmental > Aquatic > Marine > Ocean trench... | reverse complement strand
TCACTCGGCAAACGCAATGCAGAGCTGGTTATCCTGCGAACCGCTGCACATGCGCAAAACTGGTATGAATGGGCGTCTCACGTCGAACGCGGATTAAACAGCGATTTGTCCTTGACGGAAATAGAGCGCGTATTGGAGGGTCCGGGTCACCCCGACTGGACAGAGTCCGACGCGTTGCTGCTGCAGTCGGTCGATGAGCTGGCCGCAAATGGCGCATTAGGCCCCGAACTGCTCGAAAAACTCGACCCGCACATCGGTCAGGAGGCCATTCTGGACCTGATCGCGTTACGCAGCATGTACGTCATGCTGGGCAATATGCTCAATACCTGGGAGGTTGAGCTGGATAAGCACATCGCCAATGCGCTCCCGGCGTCAATGACTCGCGAAAACTTCGAGGACCATCGCTAAATTCTACAAGTCCATTGGCACGATAATTCCAAGGCGCTTGCGCTCCGCTCGCCAAAGAGCAATCAGTTCAGCGTACTTCTCAGGCTCGTCGGTGGCCAGGTTAGTGGTTTCCCCCGGGTCGACCGACAAATCGAATAGCTCAAACTTCGACTCCTCAAATATCCCGTCCAGCGTTGACAATTTCCAGTCGCCCTGACGAAGAAACGCGACGTTTTCGTGGAACAATGTGGTCACGTATTGATCGTCATGTACTTCTTCTGACTCGCCGGAGAGGAACGAAACCATGCTTTCGCCCAGTATCGGTTCGACCGAGCCATCATCCGGGTACGTCGCGCCAGCCAGTTCAAGAAACGTTGGCGCCAGATCCATAACGGTCGCGTATGCCGTTTTGATACTGTCGCTAGCCGACACTCCTGCGCCCGCAATGATCATCGGCGCAGTTATACCGCCTTCTCGCGTATATCCCTTAAATAAATGAAACGGTGCGGAGCCGGCTTCGGCCCACGGTAGTCCATAGCACACGAAAGATTCTGCCGTGCCCATTTTATCGTAGGAATTATCGTATTCTCGCTGGATGTAATCCACGAACGGGCCGTTTTGATAGAAATCTTCGCCGGCCGCACCGTTGTCGGACATGAATATGACGATCGTGTTTTCAAACTCGCCGTTAGCTTTTAGGTGATCCAGCAATCGCCCAACGTGATCGTCCAGGTTATCGACCATCGCCGCGTACAACTCCATCTTGCGTGACTCTCGCTTCTGATCATCGGCACTTAAGTCATCCCACGGCGTTACGGCATCGTTGCGCGGTGGCAACTCGGAATCAATCGGGATGATGCCCGCCTCTTTTAAGCTTACGAACCGTTCCTCCCTGAGCACGTCGTATCCGTCATCGTATCGACCGCTGTAAAGATCCAGGTATTCATCCGGTACTTGCAACGGCCAATGCGGCGACGTGTAGGCAGCGAACGCGAAAAATGGTCGGTGGTCATCTTTAGTGCTATCGATGAAGCCGATCAACTTTTCCGTGTACAGATCCGTAGAGTATCGGCCATCGGGGTACTCAATTCGTTCAGTACCTTCCTTATAATGCATTCCGCCTTCAAGAAAACCCTTCGAATTGAAATGATTTCCCCCACCCTCCAGCAGGTTATAGGCGAATTCGAACCCGGCGTTGACGGGGCTATTCTCAGGCTCCACACCGAGATGCCACTTGCCCACGATCATCGTTCGGTAACCGGAATCCTTGAGCAGTTTCGGGAACGGCACAATGCGATCCGACAAATGGTTTTCGTAGCCGCGCATTGGCTGACCATTCAATCCAGTCCTGCCCTGGCTGGCCATGCCTGCCACGTGATTATTGTTGCCACTTAGCAGCATCGCGCGAGTCGGCGCACACAGCGGCGCAGTATGAAACTGAGTGAACAACACACCGCTGCGTGCCAGCGCATCAATATTCGGCGTGTCGATATCGCCGCCATAGATACCAAGATCCGCGTAGCCCAGATCGTCGGCGACGATCAGTAGAATGTTCGGTCGATTATCAACCGCGGCTTCGTTCTGAGTTTCAGTACACCCCATTCCGGCCAGTAACAAAATAGCCGCTGCGCACAATGCTCTTGCAGTCATAGTCCACCTACCCTTTGTTTATTTTATTCGTGTCGCGTCGCTTCCTCGAGTTCCGCGAGCAGCTCGATTGATATTGGATCCGGCGAAGCGGCACTTCCCATCCAGACAACCCTCGTGGCGCTACGGTTGGCCGCCAGATTAACAGATAGGTTTCTTCAATATGGATGCAAGCTAAATGGCTTTCGAAAACTTCTGCGTATCCCGGCTCAGGTAATCGTCGAAAGTCATACAGATATTCCGGACCAGGAACCGCCCTTTGTCGGTAACCTTGATCCGAGCAGCGCCCAGTTCCAGTAATCCGTCATTCTCAAACCGGATCAAGCGCGGCCATTGGTCGCTGAAATAATCGCGAAAGCCAAAGCCGGTCCTTATTTCGAAGTCTCGCGTCAGGACTTCAAACTTGCACATGAGATCCTGAATAACCTGGCTGACAATAACGTCGCGATCATCCGATGTGAAACCACGCGCAATTGCCAGTTTGCCGGCGTCGATTGACTGATAATACTCCGGCAAAGCCTTGCTGTTTTGCACATAGACTTGACCAATATTGCCAATGGAACTGACACCAAGACCTATCAGCTCGCAATGTCCGTGGGTGGTGTAGCCCTGAAAATTGCGGTGCAAGCTGCCGTCTTTTTGCGCTTGAATCAATGAATCGGACGATTTGGCAAAATGATCCATGCCAACGTATTCATAGCCGGCATCGGCCAGCATGTTGACGGCCATACCAAGCAGTTTCAGTTTCAATTCTGCATTAGGAAGATCATCTGTATTGATTTGTCGTTGCGTCTTGAATCGTTGCGGTAAGTGAGCGTAGCTATAGAGTGACAAACGATCCGGTTGCAGATCAATGACCTGTTCGAGCGTGCGGGTAAATCCGTCGACTGTTTGTTTTGGCAGACCGTTTATCAGGTCGATATTTATGGATCGAATACCGTTATCGCGTGCAGCATCGACAATGGAGCGTGTTTCGTCCACGGATTGAATGCGGTTAACGGCGATCTGGACCATTGGATCGAAGTCCTGTACGCCAATGCTGACTCGATTAATGCCGAGCTTTGCAAGAGTGCCTATGCGACTCGCCGGCAGTTTTCGTGGGTCAATCTCGATCGAGAAGTCCCGAGTACCGCCCTCCTCCAACTCAAAGTACTTGTGGAGCCCCGCGAAGATTTTCTCGAACTGATCGTCATTGAGAAACGTTGGCGTGCCGCCACCGAAGTGCAGTTGTTCAACTCGGTGTGGGACATCGATCAGATTGCTGTGCAGTTGCATTTCCCGCAACAACCGTTGGACATATGAGTCCGCACGCTTCAGGTTTCCCGTACTGATTTTGTTGCAGGCACAGTAGTAACAAATTGTTGAACAAAACGGGATGTGTACATACACGGAAAGGGAGCTGATATCTGTTGTAGCTATTGATTGTCTATACGCCTCTGTCCATTCGCCGTCGCGAAACTGGTCTGCCGTTGGATAGGACGTATAACGAGGCCCATTTACATTGTGTCGACGTATCAGGTCGGGATCGAATTTTAAAATTGACATAACTGTTAGCCGGTAAACAACGTAATTCGAACAGAGCAGTAATCTTAACTAACGCCGCTAACACGAGTATTGGGAGTTATACTTAGTAGCCACCCGCGGTTTGAAATTATGAATAAATGACTTTTTACAACCTGCTCAAGCTGGGTCACGTTGCCTGTGTTGTGATCTCCGGATCGCTTTTTATTTACAGATACGCGAGATTGAGTTTGCGGCCTGGCCAGCCTTTACCCAAAGCGCTCAAAGTGCTGCCGCATGTCAATGACACAGTGCTGCTATCCTGTGCGATCGGCATGTTGATCCTGCTTGGTCTGAACCCGTTCTCGACGCCGTGGTTACTGGCAAAAATCGTGGCTCTGCTCGTATACATCGTGTTGGGGGCGATCTGCATGCGCTCGTTGCCCGGTTCCAGGCGCCAGACTGTCAGTTTCGTAGCCGCCATTAGCGTGTTTGCCTATATCCTGTCAGTCGGTCTGAGCAAACAGGTATTACCGCTTTAAGCAGGGCGCTCTGTTGATTGCTACTGCAGACTTGTCCTTATTGCTTCGAGAAACACCGCATCGGGACGGCCTAGCTGATCTGTACTGGCAACCTGTATCCCGTCACGATCGAGCAGGATTATCCGGGTCGTGTGACTGAACTCACCATCCGGAAGTTGCTTGTACTTAATGCCGAGAACACCTGCAATCTTGCGCACGTCGCCTGGCTTCGGCCGTACCATCGACCAACGGCCGCTGTCGACAGAGTGACGCTGAAATACCTGATGCAAGTTCTCCGGCGTGTCGCGTTCCGGATCGATGCTGATGGTCAATACGCGAAGTCGGGCGCGTTCTTCAACCGAGAGTTTTGATTCCGTTAGCTTGATCGTACTGATGAGCATCGGACACACGTGCGGGCAGCTGGTGTAGAACATCGTGACCAGAACCGGCTGACCCTTGTAGCGGTCAAGCCCGGTGATCTCTCCGAGTTGATCTTCGACGGCTACCTGCAAATTGTAGACAGACTGCGGTGGCAGTGAATTGTCGTTCGCCGACAGGGTAACCGGTGCGACTAGCAGCAATGTACTCAGCGTTATGATCGATGCGAGCCCTGAAATCCACGTCCTGTTCTTCATTGCCTGACCCCTCCCTGCCGCGCGCAGCGAAAACCCAGATTACGTGTCGTGTACCGTGCCTCGAGGGAACTGAGCATCGCAACGCGCATCAATATCGCATAGTTTTCTTTCTCTTCCATGCTGATGGCCCCAGCACCGCAAAACTGCAATTGATCCGCGCCGCCTTGCTCGCGGTTATCGCCACTCACGAGGAAAGCATTGAAATCATCAACCCATTCCCACACGAGTTTGTGGGTGTCGAAAACCTGGTAGTAATTCGCGGGCTCGCTGCGAACGTCAGCGATTTGATCGCCGCCGGTCTGTGAGTACCACGACAGGATATCCTGGCGCCATTCGGCAAGATGCCTTGCATCGGCCATGTCGCCGTTCGCGGCGGCGAGATATTCCCACTCGTACCAGCTTGGCAGTCGCGCATTCTTCGACTCGCAATACGCATTGGCTGCGAACCAACTCACTTGCGTCACAGGCTGCTGTGGGCCTGACTCCGGCGCCAAGGAGATCGGTCCGGCCCACGTTGCGAGATATTGATCGTCGACGAACAGCGACACCGCGCTGCCGCGCTGCCATTCCGGGCGATGCAGTACGAAACGCAAAAACTCTGCATTCGTTACGGGCGTGTCCTGTACCAAAAAATCGTCAACGGCAATAAGATTGTCGCCTTCCGCTTCCGGAATAACCGATCTGAATTCGCCTCCCGAAATGTGTACGAACTCGCTGGCCTGCGCCAGCTGCGCAGACCACGCGAGTACGGCCACAAATGCTATTGCGTAGATTAGATTACGCATCGTCTTTAGTGCGCAGCACCTTGCGGTCTTTCAGTGGCTGCACGAACCTCCGCAACGTCACCAGAGCTGACCTCACCATCTTCATTGCCCCAACTATTGAGCGCGAATGTCAGGATGTTGGCGATTTCATCATCATTCAACTGACTCATGGGTGGCATGACGGAATTGAAGTCGCTGCCATTGACCGTGACCGGCCCGGTCAATCCATTGAGGACGACCTCGATCGCACGGCGTTTATCGGCCATCAGGTAGTCGGAATTTGCAAGCGGTGGAAATACACCGGCAAGTCCCTTGCCGTCTTGTTGGTGACAGACCGAGCACGTTCCGTTGTACAAGACACGGCCCGCATTAACTCTTTGTTCCTTTGTCGCGGACCCGGTCAATTCTGCCTGAGTAACATCGCTGACGAGCGACAATTCTTCGGCCATGACCTTGTCGCCAAGATAAACGGCGTCGACCTCCTTACCGGAGTAAACCGGCAGGTTGTCATCGCCATCAACTTTGATCATTCCGAGCGCACCCTTGTTGAACGCTCTGAAAATGGAGTGGTCAACGATGATCAGGGTTCCGGGAACCTCCACACGGAACTCCGTCATCGCGGAACCGCCGGCTGGCACCAGCGTTGTTTGTACGTTTTCCTGGTATCGGGTGCCGCCCTCTGTGTATACCTTGTCGAATATTTCCCCGATTACGTGAAAACTTGAAACCAGGTTCGGGCCGCCGTTGCCGACAAACAAGCGAACAGTATCTCCAACGCTGGCTTTGAGAGCCTTGTCGCCGACCAAGGCGCCCTCTGATCCGTTAAACAGGACGTAGGTCGCGTTCTCTTCGATCGCTTTTTGCATGTCGAAGGGCTGATGACCTTTTTCACGGTATTTGCCGACCGTGTAGAACTCGCCTTGCATGATGTAAAATTCCTTGTCGACCGGCGGCAGACCTTCCGGCGGCTCAACCAGGATCAGACCGTACATGCCGTTCGCGATGTGCATGCCAACCGGAGCCGTCGCGCAGTGATACACGAACAAACCCTGATTCAAAGCCTTGAAGCTGAACACAGATTCGTGGCCAGGTGCAGTGAAACTGGACGATGCGCCACCGCCGGGCCCGGTTACCGCGTGCAAGTCGATATTGTGCGGCATTTTCGAATCGGGATGATTCTTGAGATGAAACTCAACAGTATCGCCCTGGCGAACACGAATAAAGTTGCCCGGCACCGAGCCGCCGAACGTCCAGAATGTGTAGGTGACGCCTTCGGATATCTCCAGATCCAGTTCGCGGACTTCCATGTCGACGATGATTTTCGCCGGGTAGTCGCGGTTCACGGGAGGTGGGACATTCGGCGCGGTCGTAAGGACAGCCATAATTGGTTCGCCCTGCGGGGGTCCGAAATCACCGGCCGCAGATCCGCCCGTGTCCGTCTCATTTGCTTCACCGGACTCTATCCCGGCTGGTTGCGGCTGGCATGCCGCGAGCGCCATTGCCAGCGCGATTACTACTATTGTCAGCCAACGCATAACTATTTCCTCAAGATGCCTGTGGTTTTCGAACGCAATTTTAGAGCCAAATAAATACTTAATGAATACGTAGATATTTTCATGCGTAGGTATTTCTACAGCTCCAATATAGTCAGTTTCCGAGCCTGGCCGTAAACATGATCCAGAGCTTGCGGGTGTCTGTGGCGAAGCTGCCAGCATCATAAAAAGCAGCCTTCAAAACAATCGAATAGCGTTGTGTCAGAATCTTCTTGATCATCAGGTCCCATTCACTGCCGTAGACCGGGCCGCCAGCTTCAGGACTGAATCGGTGATAGATAAGCGACACTTTCGCGCCGCGAAATGCTGTCGCAACTGAGACATAGAAGTCTTCAATACCGGCGGCAGGCGTTACGACGAATTTGTCTGCCCAGCCCTGGAACGCATGCAAGGTCCCCAGGGGCGTCTGGAACGCCTGGACGGAATGACTTCCCAATACTTCGTAGCCCAGCGTTCCGGTGATGCCCTTGGTGGTAAGCGCAGCTTCCAGAAGGATATAATCAGCGCTGTAGTTGTTGGGATTGTCACCGTAGTTGTCCTGACGCGCGTATTCCATCGTGTAACGGGTTGAAATTCTGTCGTTGAGCGCGAGGCTTCCGCGGAAACGAATCCCCAAAGTCTTGCTCGACAACAATGGCGCGTCCTCGAGATCGAGGAGATAGGCATATGCGGCAACATCCCAATTTTTCGACCACTGATGTTTTATATTCAGAACATGTGAGTCGCTTCGAAAATCCGCCGCGGGTACGCCGCTGTCAGGCCCGAAGATACGGTTGACTCGATCAATGTACGCGTACTCAATTTCAGTATCCGGCAGCGACGAGTTGATAAGCGAAAAGCTGTCGTAGGTCTGATCATTTTGCCGCCATCCGACATCCCCGATGAATCTGTGATTATCAAAGCCTATGCGTCGCCGGCCTGCATAAAAAATAGTGTCTTCGATTCCGCTAAATTGGATCAGCGCCTGGTTCACGACAGTGCCTTCGGGGTCGGCCACGACCGGTCGGTCAGTATTGCCGTTACGTGTACTATTGTACAGATCGTTGCCTATGGAGCGCACATCATCGAATTCGATCAGGAATCCGAAATTCGAGTGGGTTGAACTCCGATAGGCCAATCGTGTCCGCAAAGTGGATGCCCGAGCGTCCTTGGCGAAACCGTCCTGATCGACGAATTCGTAACGGTACCGAAAGTTCAGGCTAAACTCCCCGTCGCTATTCGATTCGGTTTTGGATTTCTCCGGGTCAACAGCGTGTGCCGGAGATGCCAGCAATGCTGTCAAAAAGATCAAGATCCAGGATGATGAGAACTTCACTATTTCCCTCCCTTAAAACGCGTGTTGCAGAGTTATACTGCTGCAATCTCGCAACTGGAATTCGGTGCTATGCGTAACTGTATCCGGGAATGTACTTATGATGGAACCCTCTGAGCAGTCCGCGGTGGATAGCCGTGCAGATGCAACACCCGAATGGCAAGCGCTGCTCGATGCAGCCGTCGATGCCATTATTGTGATTGATCACGCGGGTCGGATTGAGACCTTCAATGCCGCTGCGGAAGTCATTTTTGGATTCAGTGCCGAGGACGTTCTCGGAAAGAACGTGTCGCTCTTGATGCCTGAGCCTTATAGAAGTCAACACGACGACTATATTCGAAATTATCTTGAATCCGGCGACGCCAAGATCATTGGGATCGGCCGGGACGTTCAGGGTAAGCGACGGAGCGGAACGACTTTTCCTATCGGTCTTTCCGTCGGCGAAATTCCAACAGGGAGTCAGCCCAAGTTTGTTGGCATCATTCAGGACATAACAGAACGCAAGCGATCAGAAGAGGAAGTGCATCAGATACGCGAGAGGCTGTCGCAGTTCGGGCGCCTCAGTACGCTGGGTGAAATGGCGGCAGGTCTGGCCCACGAGTTGAATCAACCGTTAGCCGCAATTGCAACCTACACTCAGGCCTGTCAACGCCTGATCGAATCCGGAAAAAGCGACGATGATGAGATTCTAGCCGCGCTGAAAAAATGCGATGTGCAAGCCCGACGGGCCGGTGACGTCATCCGAAGACTCAGACATTTCGTGCAAAAAAGAGAACTGGGTCGTCAGGAAGTGAGCTGTAAGAAACTTATCCACGATCTGGCTGTACTTGCCGAAGTCGACGCACGAAACAATCGTATTCCATTGACGATCGATGTGGACGAGGGCCTGCCGAATGTTGTGGTTGATGTCGTGCAAATTCAACAGGTCATCCTGAACCTCATTCGCAATGGTATTGATGCGATGTCGACTATGGATCAGAAAGACAAAGGGATTTCCGTGTCGGTCACAATGCTGAAAAATGGCGAGATAGAAATAGCAGTGACAGACCATGGCGACGGGATCTCAGAGGAAGCAGAGAAAAAGATCTTTCAAGCATTTTTCACAACCAAGCCCACCGGGCTGGGTCTTGGACTTGCGATTTGCCAGTCCATTGTTACATCGCACGGTGGGGTGCTAAGCTTTGCAAGTAACCCATCGGGGGGCACGACTTTCCGCTTTTCGCTGCCCGTAACTTCAGAAGCCAGGACATGACAGAGTACAAGCCGACTGTATTTCTTGTTGACGACGATGAAGCCGTGCGTGATTCGCTCGGCCTCTTGATGAAATCGGTAGACCTGACCAGCCGCTCGTTCGCATCGGCCGGCGATTTTCTGGCGGAATACGATCCTGATTGCCCGGGCTGTCTCATACTGGATATTCGAATGCCGGGCATGAGCGGCATGGAGTTGCAACAGAAGTTAATAGATATGCGGGCGAAATTGCCAATTATATTTATCACCGGCCACGGCGACATTCCGATGGCCGTGGAAGCGATGCAACGCGGGGCCGTGGACTTCATTCCAAAACCGTTTCGGGATGGCGAGCTTCTCGATCGCATCAACAAGGCGCTGGAGAACGATCGAAAAAACAGAGATTCCCTGGTCGAGCGAGAGGTGATCGAAGAGCGAATCGAGAAACTGACACCACGGGAAAAACAGGTCCTGGAGCTGGTCGTTCAGGGCAAGGCCAATAAGGTCATTGCCGGCGATCTCGAGGTCAGCCAACGCACGGTCGAAATTCATCGCGCCCGGGTGATGGAAAAAATGCAGGTCAGATCCGTGGCACAACTGGTTCGCATGGTCATGCAAATTCAGCAATAGTACAGGCCATTCCTGGCCAAGCCGCATTTTCACCTAAGGATTAACCGAAAGCACGATAGGTAGATCATCGGATTCATGTCCCGTGCCGTCTATTAGACTATTCAGTGATGTCCCGGACCATCGCAGCGCTCAAGCGTGACCACGCCAACATAGCGAAATTGCTGGATATCCTTGAGTCTGAGATTCTTGCAATTAAGGTCGGGAAAACGCCCGACTATTCTTTGATGCAGGACATCATGCGTTACATGGCTCAGTATTCCGACCGATTTCATCATCCGAAAGAGGACTTGATTTTTGCACAACTCTTGAAGCATGACACTGGAGTTCGCGCAGAAGTTGAGGCTCTGATTGAGGAGCATATCGTTATCGGACTGGCTGGCCAGGAATTCGCGGGATTACTATGTGCATCGGGTGTCGACTCAATCGAATCACGAGAGCAGCTGGGAGCCTCCGGCCTGGATTACATTCGAAACCTGCGCGAGCACATGTCAAGGGAAGAAGGAAAACTGTTTCCAATAGCCAGTGTCGTCCTCACAAAAAAGGAATGGCATTTTATCGACGCAGCTGTCGATGCCATCAATGATCCCTTGTTCGACGATATGACTGCTAGTGACTATCAGCGGCTCTGCCGCTTGATTACAGAACAATCCGAATCGGGCCGCTGGGCTATGAACCCAGACACTCCAAACCTGTAAGTACAACTACGCATTATCCCGTTGCGATCAATCCCGTACAAAGAGAGGCAGCTTAATCACAGGAAATTCCAAGTGGAACTCATGTTTCTCGTCTGTTTTTTTGGCGGCGCAGCGTCGAGTTCGCTGATTGCCGCGACGTTTTTGCTTATCGCAATGAACAAGATCGACGTTTAGATCTGGAAGATACCCTCGATTTGAAAGCCAGTTCGTAGTAGATTTCAATCATATCGGGCTAATCGCAAAATGACCGATAAGAAAAACAATAACGCCGCTCGAAGAGGTCGATCCATATTCCTGCTAACGGTCTTGTTCCAGCCGGGAGTGGTATTCGCTGATCTTGCAATATCCCAGCCGTCGCCGTACCGCGTCTTCTTTAAGTACCTGCATTGACCGGGATTTGTTGATTCGACCGAACACCAGTTTGGAAGCCCTTGCGAAATTGTCACCGGTGTTTGATCGCAGCGATACGGGAACGATTACTGCAGGAAATTCCAGTCCATTGACGGATGG
>Ga0209987_10001934_pt1 | contig 11385 bp, 10 predicted proteins | sample N074metaG_FD_182134 | JGI IMG/M metagenome (GOLD analysis project Ga0209987, IMG submission 182134) | Deep subsurface microbial communities from Kermadec Trench to uncover new lineages of life (NeLLi) - N074 metaG (SPAdes) (version 2) | ecosystem: Environmental > Aquatic > Marine > Ocean trench... | reverse complement strand
AACAAACTGACAATGCGCTCTGCCCGTTCCACCTCCTTCGCATCCGGCGTAAATGCGGCATTGATGATTTCGATCTGGGCCGGGTGAATCGCCAGCATGCCGGAAAAACCGTCCCGCCTGGCGTTAGCCGCATATGCCGAAAGGCCATCCATGTTTCGGAAATCGGCAAATATCGTGTCGATGGCCGGCACTTCCGCCGCCGCGGCTGCAAAGAGACACAGCGATCGTGCGAGCTCGTAGGGCGGCAACCAGTTGCCGTCGGCATCGCGATTGGCACTGGCGCCCAGCGCCGCACTCAGGTCTTCTGCACCCCAACTGAGCCCGGCCAGGCGACTGGTCGACCCCGCGTACTCGTGCAAATGAAACAGCGCCTCGGGTCTTTCTGTCGCGATCGGCATTATTTTTGTCTGCCCTTCCGAAATGCCGTTTTCCTCTTCGAGCACACTGACTATTTTGCTGAGTTGCGCTGCATCTTTAGCGCCGCGTGGTTTCGGCAAAATGATGCCGGTCGGTGCCGCCGGAATAATTTCGCGAAGATCCGCCAACGCGTCTTCAGTATCCAGCGGATTTATTCGAACCCAGACCGGTGCGTCACCACGATCTGCCAGGAAAGCTGTTGCAAGGCTGCGGGCACGCGGGCGCTCACTTGCCGCAACGGAATCCTCAAGATCGAGAATCAGGGCATCGGCACCGCTGCCCTGCGATTTTTTCAGCTTGCGTTCGCTGTCCGCCGGTACGAATAGAAAACTTCGGCTCACGGCTTCTTCCGGTGCATCAAAGCCGAGCGCTTGCATTCACCCACCAGCTCGTCGTGCTGGTTGTAGGCGCGGTGCGCGAATATGACGATGCCATTGTCCGGTCGGGATTTACTTTCCCGAAGTTCCAGCACTTCGGTTTCGACACGAATAGTATCGCCATGAAATAACGGTTTCGGAAAACGAACTTCGTCCCAGCCGAGATTCGCGACTGTTGTGCCGAGGGTCGTGTCGCCAACTGAAATGCCCACCATGAACCCGAGGGTCAGGCAGCTGTTCACGATGCGCTTGCCAAACTCCGTCCCTTTCATGTACTCCTCATCGAGGTGCAACGGTGCGGGATTGTGTGTCAGCGCGCTGAACCAGACGTTGTCGGCCTCAGTAATCGTGCGACGAATCGCATGCTCAAATTTCTGGCCAACAGTAAACTCTTCGAAGTAAAGACCGGGCATAAGGGTCGCCTCTGCGTGTGGACTCTGCATGATAATGCGGCTTAGGCGATAATAGAAACATTATGTTTTTCATAAGCTTAATTTCGCTCAATTCCACCGGATGACAGCACCGACGCAATGATGTCAGTATTCACCTACTTGCGCTTAAAGGTTAACAAGCAGTGACTATTTCACGACGCGATTTTAATTTGACTGCATTGGGCGCCGGCGCACTCGCAGCACTCGTAGCACCAGGGGCGCGCACGGTTATCGCCGCTGACGACGCACTGATCAGCCGCCCGATTCCGTCCTCAGGCGAAGCGGTGCCAATCGTTGGCATTGGCACCAATCGTTATGGCGTCGGCGCCGATGAAGAGCTCCGGGCGCCCTTGAAGGCTGCGCTAAAGACATTTCACGAACTCGGCGGCACGGTCATCGACACCGCCCCCGGCTATCGCTCATCGGAAATGGTGCTGGGCGAGTTGATTGCAGACCTCGACATTCAAAAGGACCTGTTTATGGCGACAAAAGTCGATGTCGAAGGCGCCGACGCCTGTGCCGAACGCATGCGCGGCTCACTCACGCGACTGAATTCGGCCAGCATGGATTTAATGCAGGTGCACAACTTCATCGGCTGGGAAGAGGCGCTGCCCGTTATGCAGGAATGGAAGCAAGACGGAAGAATTCGCTATGTCGGTATTACTACATCGCGAGAACGACAATACGAGTTGATGGAAAGAGTGATGTTGCGATTCGACCTGGACTTTATCCAGATCAATTACTCTCTGGCAAACCAGCGCCAGGCGGCCGAGCGGATTATACCGCTCGCCGCCGATCGCGGCATGGCCGTTCTTGTTAATCGCCCGTTCGGCGGCGGCGCTGCATTCAGAATGTTATCGAAAGCGTCTATTCCGGAATGGGCAGCGGAGTTTGACGTGCAAAGCTGGGGGCAGTTTTTGTTGAAATATGTGCTGTCCCACGATTCCGTTACCTGCGCAATTCCGGGAATGACAAAGCAACATCACGTCATCGACAATCTTTCTGCAGCGCAAAGTCCGTTACCGACATCGAAACAACGCGGGCAAATGGAGTTGTTTTTCAGCCAGTTGTAGAGCAATCATTCATCTGTCTGTATTTTTCCAGTCGGTAGGATGTTTTCCATTAGCTGAAATCGTCACAAAGCTGCGGTAGCCTTTGCCCCAAGGGTGATTCGCGGAGAAATTGATTGCGTTATTTGTTGACGCTGATTATTGCGGCATTGGTGGGCACCTGCTCGTCCGCGCCACCATTAATTGAACAGATTCGCGATCTGGGCGAGCTTCGTGTCGTCACCCGTAATACGCCGAGTACCTATTTCGTGGGGCCCGATGGCGATGCGGGACCTGAATACGATCTGGTAAAAGGGCTGGCGAATTCATTAGGCGTTGAACTAGCCATCATCACCGTCGACAGTGTCTCGGAGATCATGCCACGACTGCTTTCCGGAGAGGCGCACATGGCAGCCGCCGGATTGTCGATGACGCAGTCCCGTCTCGAGTTCCTGGATTTCGGTCACCCTTACAACACCGTAGACATGCACCTGATATACAGGCTTGGCACCGGCCGACCGCGATCCATCCAGGAGACGGCCGGCCGCTCCATACAGGTCGTCGCCAGCAGCAGTCACTCCGAAAAAATAGCAGCGCTTGCCGCGATATATCCGCAAATCCAGTGGTCAGAGAATGCCGACGTTGAAGTGGTTGACCTGCTGCGAATGGTCGCCGAAGGAGAAATCGATTTCGCCGTCGCGGACAGCATCGAGTTTAATATTCAACGTCACTTTTATCCTGACCTCCGGATTGCGCTGGACCTGGAAGTGAAAGACCCGATCTCCTGGGCCTACCGTAAAGACGACGGGGCAAGCCTGCTGAAAGTTGCCGACGAGTTTTTGATCGCTTCCGATCGCAGCGGATTGCTGGCGCAAATCAATGACCGCTACTTCGGGCACACCGAAAAGTTTGATTATGTCGGCACGCGCGCATTTATTCGGCATCTCGAAAACCGGCTGCCGCGCTATAAGAAAATGTTTATGAAGTCCGGGGCGATAAACGGGGTCGACTGGCGATTGCTCGCCGCGATCGGTTACCAGGAATCACACTGGCGCTCGCACGCCGTGTCGCCAACCGGCGTACGCGGCATCATGATGCTGACACAAGCGACGGCGGACTACCTGCATATTGAGGATCGCATGGACCCGGAAAGCAGCATCTTCGGCGGCGCCCGGTTTTTTGCCCGGCAAACAGAACGCATACCGGACAGCGTGACCGAGCCGGACCGGACCTGGATGGCATTGGCGGCCTATAACGTCGGCTTTTACCATGTCAAAGACTCGCGGCAGATTGTGGAATGGCAAGGCGGTGACCCGGATACCTGGGTGGATCTGAGTAAGGCATTGCCATTGCTGGCGGACCGGAAATGGTACTCACGTGTGCCGCATGGCTATGCGAGAGGCTGGGAGCCGGTACTGTATGTGAACAATATCCGCAATTATTACAATATCTTGCGGTGGGTTACCGGTGATGAGGAAGAATCGGATCCAGCGGAAGAGTTAACCAAGACGCCGGTATTGATGGAGATAGCAAGTCTGGAGAATCGCGCCTCTACAGGCGCGATGAATTACGCGCGCCTGTTAGCGAAGAACGCCGACAACAACCCGCCACACTCGTCCTTCAACAACCCCCCATTCACCTCAAAGCGATGATTCAACTTCCGCTCGCCGGCAAGATCGAGCACGCTGCCCGCTGCACCCGCCTTGTCATCGTAAGCACCGAACACCAATCGGCGAATCCGCGCTTGAATCAATGCGCCGACACACATCGCGCAAGGTTCCAGTGTCACGTAAAGCGTCGCGTCTACCAGTCGGTAATTGCCCGTAGCGTTACCCGCCGCCCGCAACGCGACAATTTCGGCATGCGCGGATGGATCGTGATCCGTTATCGATCGATTGCTGCCGCGAGCAATGATCTCACCGCCAACAACAACCACCGCTCCTACCGGTATCTCATTCTGATCTGCCCCAAGCTCGGCCTCTGCAAGCGCCGAGCGCATGAACTGCACGTCCTCGTCAGCCCAGCCAGCACTCACTGTGCGAACACCGGCTATTCCCACTCGATGGTGGCTGGCGGTTTGCCGGAAATGTCGTAGGTAACCCGGGATATGCCGTCGATTTCATTGATGATGCGTAACGAAACATGCTCGAGAAATTCGTACGGCAAGCGTGCCCAGCGGGCAGTCATGAAATCGACTGTTTCGACCGCACGCAAGGCGATGACCCAGTCGTAGCGACGACCATCGCCCATGACGCCGACCGATCGCACTGGCAGGAACACCGCGAACGCCTGGCTTACCTTGTCGTACAGGTCGTTTTTGCGTAGTTCGTCGATGAAAATATCGTCTGCAAGTTGCAACAGCTGCACAAATTCCCTGCGAACCTCACCCAGCACGCGAACACCAAGACCGGGCCCTGGAAACGGGTGGCGGTAAACCATCTCTCTCGGCAATCCCAGCTCCATGCCGATCTTTCGAACCTCGTCTTTGAACAACTCACGCAAGGGCTCGACCAGCTTCATCCGCATATGCTCGGGCAAACCGCCGACGTTGTGATGCGATTTGATTACATGTGCTTTGCCGGTGGACGCGCCTGCAGATTCAATTACATCGGGGTAAATTGTGCCTTGCGCAAGCCAGTCTATGTTCTTCAGCTTGCCCGCCTCTTCTTCGAATACATCGATGAACTGGCCGCCAATGATTTTGCGCTTTTCTTCCGGATCGCTGACGCCCTTGAGCGCCTCGAAGAAACGATCGGCCACATCGACACGAATAACGTTGACGCCCAGATGCTCTGCAAAGGTGTCCATAACCTGGTCGCCTTCGTTGAGCCGGAGTAACCCGTGATCGACAAACACGCAAGTCAGTTGGTCGCCTATTGCTTCGTGCAGCAATGCAGCCACGACTGATGAGTCCACGCCGCCTGACAGGCCGAGCAACACCTTGTCGCTGCCGACTTCCGATTTCACGCGCACAATTGCGTCCGTAACAATGTTATCCGCAGTCCAGTCGCCTGGAGAGTCGCAAAAATCGCGAACGAATCGTTCGATTATTTTTTGCCCTTGCAGGGTATGCGTAACCTCAGGATGAAACTGAACGCCGAACAATCGACGTTTGCGATCTTCCATGGCGGCCAGCGGCGCATTTGCGCTTTCGCCTGTAATCTCGAAGCCCGGTGGCACTTCCGTGACCCGGTCACCGTGGCTCATCCAGACCTTGAGCATTGCATTCTCGTCGGCTGCCTCTGCATCGCTTAGTCCGTCCAACAGTTCCGAGCGTATTGGCGTGAACTCGGCATAGCCAAATTCGCGATGGGATGACGGCTCGACCTTGCCGCCGAGTTGCGCCGCCATGGCCTGCATGCCGTAGCAAATACCCAGCACCGGCACGCCAAGATCGAACACCGTTGCCGATACCGTGGGCGGTTCATCAAGATTTACCGACTCGGGACTGCCGGACAAAATGACGCCGGACGCCGAGAAATTTTGCAGTGCGTCCTCGTTCATGTCCCACGGATGTATTTCGGAATAGACGCCACACTCGCGGACTCGCCGGGCAATCAGTTGCGTGTACTGGCTGCCGAAGTCCAGGATCAGGATCCGGTGAGCATGGATATCCGCCTGTGTTGCAGGTGACTCCGGCACGGCTTGGATCATCAGCTGTTGGAACTGCGGTAGTTGGGTGCTTCTTTGGTAATCGACACGTCGTGCACGTGACTCTCGCGCATGCCAGCGGTTGTAATTTTCACGAACTGCGGTCGCGTGCGCATTTCTTCGATGTTGTGGCTGCCGGTATAGCCCATCGCAGCACGTACACCACCAATCAGCTGATGCACGATTGCGATCATGCTGCCTTTGTATGCAACCCGACCCTCAATGCCCTCGGGCACCAGCTTATCGAGCTCATCCGTTGCGTCCTGAAAATAACGGTCTGCTGAACCCTGCGACTGACCCATCGCACCAATAGACCCCATGCCTCTGTAAGATTTGTAGGACCGACCCTGGAAGAGCTCAACCTCACCCGGCGACTCCTCGGTACCGGCGAACAAGCTGCCAATCATGATCGAGTGCGCGCCTGCAACCAGCGCCTTTGCAATGTCTCCTGAATACCGAATGCCGCCGTCTGCAATCAACGGCACACCCGATTTCTTCAACGCTATTGCAACGTCTGCCACTGCTGAGACCTGTGGTACACCAACGCCCGCAACGACCCGGGTGGTGCATATGGAGCCAGGGCCGATACCCACCTTCACCCCATTGGCGCCCGCTTCAACGATGGCCAGGGCCGCATCGCCGGTGACAATATTGCCGCCAATTAACTGCAGGTCGGGATAACGTTTTTTGGTGTCCCTGATGCGATCAAGCACGCCCTTGGAGAATCCGTGTGATGTGTCAACGATGATGATATCGACACCGGCACCAACCAGCGCTTCCAGCCTCTCGTCCGTATCGTAGCCGGTGCCGACAGCCGCACCGACACGCAACGCACCACGATCGTCCTTGCAGGCATGCGGGAAATCGGTCGCCTTCTGGAAGTCTTTCGCAGTAATCATGCCGCGTAACTCGAAGTCATCTGCCACAACGAGGACTTTCTCTATGCGATGCTTGTGCAACAGCGACAGTACCTCTTCGTTGTCTGCTCCCTCGCGAACCGTGACCAAACGATCTTGCGGGGTCATCACCGTCGATACCGGCGCATCCAGTTTGGTCACGAATCGCAGGTCGCGATGCGTGACGATGCCGATGGTTTGTTGACCCTCGACAACCGGGACGCCCGAAATACCCATCGCGCGCGTCAGATCAATGACCTCACGAATGGTCATGTCGGGCGTAACCGTGATCGGGTCGCGAACCATGCCCGACTCGAATTTTTTCACCCGCAGCACTTGCAGTGCCTGCTCTTCGGGGGTCATATTTTTGTGAATGATGCCAATGCCGCCTTCCTGCGCAAGCGCGATGGCGAGTTTTGACTCCGTCACGGTGTCCATCGCTGCGGACAAGAGCGGAATATTCATGGAGACATCGGTGGTTACTTGCGTCACAAGACCCACTTCACGTGGCAGGACGTCTGAGTAGCCGGGTTGTAGCAGGACATCGTCAAATGTCAGTGCATCACTTGCTATGCGCATGAGACCTCGTTGCGTCTGATCGGGTTAAACGGTCAATTGTACGCTTCCGGGATTTGCGGGTAAACGGCCACTCGCATCGAATTGTATGGCAAAGAAGCGATTTAGCTGTTTTATACTGTCGCGGTGACTGACCTTTTCCAACCAGAGCCAACGCCAAGCGCTGCAGCAATTACCGTGTCCGAGCTCAACCGGCTGGCACGCCAACTGCTGGAAAAAGGCATCGCCAGGGTCTGGGTCGAGGGCGAGGTATCCAACCTGGCCCGGCCCGCCTCCGGTCATGTGTACTTCACACTCAAAGACGCTAAAGCCCAACTCCGCTGTGCCTGGTTCAAACAGCGCCAGCGCGGGCCCACGATCCAGCTGAGCAACGGCGACAAGATGCTGGCACTGGGCAAAGTGGGCATTTACGAGACACGCGGCGAGTATCAGATGGTTGTCGAGCGCATGCAGCCGATCGGCGAAGGAGAGCTTCGCCGGCGCTTTGAGCTGCTCAAGATCAAATTGCAGGGCGAAGGGCTGTTTGATGACGATCGCAAGCGTGAACTCCCCTCGTTGCCGAGCTGCATCGGCATTGTCACCTCGCCCAGCGGCGCTGCCGTGCGCGATATTCTCAGCGTTCTCAACAGGCGATTTCCATTAGTTCCGGTCGTCATATACCCGTCCGCAGTCCAGGGTGACGCGGCCGCAGGCGAGATCGTGGCCGCAATCAAAACCGCGACCAAACGAGACGAATGCGACGTATTGATCGTCAGCCGCGGCGGCGGCTCGCTCGAAGACCTGTGGCCATTCAACGAGGAAATCGTGGCACGCGCCATCGGCGACTGTCCGATTCCGGTGGTGAGCGCCGTTGGTCACGAAGTCGACTTCACCATTGCCGATTTCGTCGCGGATTTACGTGCAGCAACACCGTCCGGTGCCGCAGAGCTCGTAGTACCCGACCAGGACGAGTGGCGACGAAGGATCAGCGCAACGGTCGTCCGTATCGCCGCGTTGAGCCGTAGCCATCTCGAGCGCACGGCGCAGACTGTAGACTGGTTGAGCAAGCGACTGGGTCAAAGCAGCCCGGCCTCCATTGTCGCCCGCCAAAAGGTATGGCTGGCAAATCTGCAGCAAGTCATGGCCGCGGCAATGCGCTACGGCCTGACGAAGCGCAGCGGAGAACTGGAGCGGGTACGCTCGCGACTGTTGCAACGATCGCCGGCACTGCTTGTCCAAAACAACGTCGCCAGGCTGAACAGCCTGCATCACCGCCTGCAGTCGTCCGGGCGCAACCACGTGCAGCAACGACAGAACCAGCTGGAGCTCGTCGCACGTGGTCTGCACTCTGTCAGTCCACTGGCCACGCTGGATCGCGGCTATGCGATGGTCACCGACAGCCAGACCGGTCAGGTAGTGACCGACGCCGGCAAGCTGGCTATCGGCGACAGTATTTCAGCACGACTGTCCATTGGCAGCGTGGATGCCACCATTACGAACGTTAATCGGAATAACGAACTCGATGATTAGAGAGTCTGTCTGTGCTGCCATTTTCTTACTGGTGTCGGCAGCCGCAATTGCAGCCGAACACTCTCCGCGACCCGGCGGCGTTGCGATAGTGGATATTGCAACGGTTAAGTCACCGGATGATCAGGCACCAACTGTGTTGTTTGCAGACAAACGCACACTCGTCTTTCAAGCGGACGGTCGATGGTATGCGGCTGTCGGTTTGCCGTTGAGCCAAGTTGCTGGTAACGCAACACTCACCGTTACCGATAGTCACGGTAAGAATAGTGTCGTAATGATCGACGTTAAAGAACACAGTTACCAGGAACAGCGACTAACGGTAAAGAAAAGCTATGTGGATCTGAGCCAGGAACAGCTTGACCGGGTTATAGCAGATCGAAAGATCATCGATGGCGCGCTGCAAAACTACCGGGAATTGCCAATGACCGGCGTTAGCCTGATGGCGCCGGCGGACGGTCGAAGAAGTTCCAGCTTCGGACTGCGGCGATTCTTTAATGACAAACCCCGATCTCCTCATAGCGGCATGGATATCGCAGCACCGCTTGATGCGCCGGTGGTTGCCGCTGGTGACGGCATTGTTAAGGCAACCGGCGATTATTATTTCAACGGCAACACAATTTTCGTCGATCACGGGCAGGGATTCGTGACGATGTATTGTCACTTAAGCAATATTGGCGTGGAAGATGGTGAGTCAGTTATCGCGGGCGAGATTATCGGCAAAGTGGGCGCCACGGGTCGCGTAACAGGAACGCATCTGCATTTCGGTACCTATTTGAACGGCAATGCCGTCGATCCGGCGATATTTATCGGGGATTAATCTTTATCCAGAAAAATCTTCTAAAGACCACGCCAATGGATCTGAGCAGCTTCATCACGTGTCATTCGGAGCTGTTGCCAGAGCTGCAAAAACATAGTCAGAGATCCTAAGACGATCGCCAACATTGAGGCCACATACCAGACTGAAACATCAGCAATGAAAAGGCCGATTGATCGTGGCGCTAACGCAAGAACGATTGCAAGCGCGGAACTCATGACCAAAGCTTGAATGAAATGTCTGTCCGACGCCGAGAATCGCCCGTCCGTTTTGGACAATGCCAGGAATATCGCGATAAATCCCAATAGCGATACCGAGATTTCGGCCACCAAATCCAATTGCTCAAATGCAAGCAAAAGCGAGACTCCCATAACGTATACAAATAATTATCGGTGATTAATCTTTTGGTGGCGTAACGGCCAGACCACCATACTTGGCCTTCAAAAATAGCCGGGTCAGTCCATTTCGACCCAGGATCAGGCACACGCCCAATACTATTTTAACGACGTTTGTCACGCGACTGGCGATCGCGTGTGCGTTCATCGCTTCATTGGGCAGATTCATTTCATCAGTCACTCTGGCCTGTGCGATGCGCATCGCCTCGAAGCTAAACAAATCAACAACACCGTAGACAAACACATACAGACCAAGCAATGTGATTCCGATCATCAAGATCGCGCTCGCACTAAGCGCTTCTTCGGATTTTGTACTGACTATCTGGGCACCGGTCACCTTCTCTGGATACAGCCACAAAATAATGGCGATGCCGATCGGCAACATCACACCAAACACCAGCGTCAACACCGCGAAATTGGGTGCCGGCGCATCGCCGGTCAGCAGGTAACTGTATGCAGAGAGACCCTGGATGCCTCGCACAAACAGAAACGCCGCCGCCAGTCTTACAAGCACGAAACTAACTGTCATTGCATTCATCGAATTTTCACTCGTCCAATTCCTTTTCAAACTCCACAAACAGATGGGAGAAACCCATGGAACTGTACATCTCGATCGCCGGCCGGTTTCCAGCAAGCGCCGCTATTCGAAGCCACTTGACGGCATGGTCTCTGGCATACGTTTCGGCAGCATCGAGCAACTTGCGTCCAAATCCAGAGCCGCGGTACTCTTTGAGAACCAGAAGATCTGCGACCAGAGCGTATTCGATATCACCGTCTTCCAACTCACCACTGCTGACCTTGGTCAGGATGGTTACATATCCGGCGATATTTCCATCAACCTCCGCCATGAATATTTGTCCCTGACAGTTTTTGCAGCGCATTAACATCTGAGGAATATATTCGTCGACAATATCCGATCCTGTCGGCAATCGCCGATCCAGCGCATGTTCGTAGTCTTGCAACTCGATTACGCACGCGCGTAATTGCTGCAGGTGAATGCTGCGTTCAAAATCAATAATCTTCAAGCAGCCGATCCGGTGCTTGCCACGGACGTGGCGATAAGTTTGCTCGAACAAGCTGGACATTTTCTACGCATGATTTCGCCGCCGGAAGAGTTGCTCACTGGTTATCAGTATCTGGCGCGTTAATCTTGATTGCAAGAACTACAAGCGGTGCTGGTCTCTTCGATCAGAAGTGCTTCCGGATGCCGAGTAAGAACGACGTAACATCGGGACCGTTTAGATCCTGAATAACGCCTGCCTCGAGTACCCAG
>Ga0209987_10001932_pt1 | contig 11391 bp, 10 predicted proteins | sample N074metaG_FD_182134 | JGI IMG/M metagenome (GOLD analysis project Ga0209987, IMG submission 182134) | Deep subsurface microbial communities from Kermadec Trench to uncover new lineages of life (NeLLi) - N074 metaG (SPAdes) (version 2) | ecosystem: Environmental > Aquatic > Marine > Ocean trench... | reverse complement strand
CAGTGTTTCATGGGCACGGTCGTGCCGGTTGAGATCCAGGGTCGCAAGGATGATGGGCTTTTTTGACCAACGTCTGCGGACCGTGAGCAGCACCGGCACCGGGCAGTCGCGCAGTAGACGCCAATCCGTGGGTGTGCGCTCCGGCGAACCCGATCGGTGCGTAGACTTCACCACTAGATCGAAGTCCTTCCCGGCGGCCGTCCGAGCAACCCAGGCCACAATGTCCTTGGCCCATACCGTCTGCAGCTTGACATCAGCATCGCCCGCGCCAGCATCCAGCACCTGGCCGCGCAGCCACTCGGTCCGCGCCTGCATCAGCTCTCGTTTAAGCGCCCGGCGTTGATGCGTTTCGAACGCGTCGAGTTGTTCGTACATCGGATGGTAAGTGAAACCAACGAGATGCAGGTTGCGCACCGAAATCCGTCCGTAGAGCGAGCGAACGCCGCAGCGCGATCTGATCTTCCTTGGGCTTATCAACGATGACAAGCACGTTTCTGATTTGCACTGGAACACTAACCCACCACTACCCGGGTTTCAGTCTAGCGGAAACGAACGTCGCGTCGTCACACCAGCACATGAATATCAGCAGGCCAGGTTCCCAGGATGATCAACCACCGCGGTGGCTGCACGGTGCATCAGATGCGCGGCGCGTTCGAGGTCGAACTTGACGGGCTGCGCCATTCCGGCAAGCAGCTCATCCAACCGGTTATCAGACACCGGACGACTGAACTGAGCATTGCGCATGCGAATACGCATCTTCATTTGCGTCACGGTGTATCGCGTCAGGGTCTCCCAGTCTGACGCGGACAGCTGTGAATCGGCCGGCTCGATGATGCCGAGTAGCATATGGTTGAACTCGTCCTCGTAAATGCGACCACAAACGTCCGCCACAGCATCCCCAAAGGCGTCACGCCCCGCCAGTTTCATGCCTTCTGTAAACAAGGCGCAGTACCCACCCTCGGTAAGCTGATAGGCGCGCCGTCCCAACTCGAGAGATTCGGCCTTGTGGATTTTCCGCAGGTCCATCAGGTCGTCATTCTCCTGCCATGCTCCACGCGCCTTCAGCTCTTCTGGCGATAGCGCGTAGTCAGCGCCTGCGAGCACGAAGTACAGGTTGGCGAACATTGAGAAGTGTTGGGTCTCTTCATAGAGAACCTCCACCACTTCCAGGAGCTTCGAGCGCCCGCTGTGGACGCTGGCATGTGGCAGTTGCTCTTGGAACGCCGCCAACGGCGGCAAAATACCATCCCAATATTCTTTGTATATCTGATGGATGAGCCACTTTTCGTCGGTCTCCGTGGTTCTCATCGGCGAGTCCCAGTAGCTGCGGATAATCTCTGCCTCGCCGCCCCAGAAGGGTTCATTCGCCTGAATCAGGTGGGCAAGTCCCTCGCTAATGCTCGCCGGCTTGCTGCTCACAATCTATCTCTCATGCTTTCCTGGCAACGACATGAGCGTACTCGCCGCCCGAAGGTACGGATGGCCCCGACAGATTTTCCCGTTGTCCGGACGACCGGTAGTCCAGGCAGTTGAAAACCATTCCAGCATCAAGAAACAACCGTTCAAACGACGATTTCGATCTGATCGCATGGGAAAAGAAACGCTGAGAAAATTGGCTGGCGGCCTCTTCCACGCGCATCAGGTCGGGACCCTGCGAGATACCATGCCGTTCGGCTGCACACACCGCGGCCGCAACAAAATCTGACGCCTCCAGGCAAGAGAATCTGACGATCGATGGGGAATCAGCCGGTCTTACGCGTTGAATGGTGACGACTTTACCCTGATCGGCAAGTAAGGTGTGCCAGCGCGCGACCAGACGTTGCCTTCTCAGATCGTCGAAATATCCCATGAAGGCGTGGGTCAGAACAACGTCGAAGGTTTCTGACGGATCAAACTCCAGAATGTCTGCCTGAATCGTCTTGAGATCCATCTGATTCCGATTCGCATAGGCCTCCATGAACGCCAGAGGCGTGCGGCATACATCGAGCACAGTGATCTCTGCGTCGACCCCAATCGCTACACACACCCTCCGTGCGATACCCAACAACGTTTCATCGGTGGAGCCCGTCAGCAGGATTGTCGGTGCCGCCTGATCGCCGATGGCTGATTTGAGCAATCGCGTAATGCTTTTTTCATGCATAGCGGAGGTCGAAACAACGCCCAGCGACTTGAGCAAATGCCAGCTCCCGTGATACCAACGGCAGCCATGGTCGCCTGTATTGCAGTGTTGTTCCGCCAGCCGCCGACACGCGGCGATGCTCTTCTCATCCATGTGGGTGCTTACAAGACTCGATGTTCCACTGACCAACAATCATATCGGATCAGGTACCTCGACGAACCCGCTCGATTTGAAGCTACTATTGCGACCAGAGCCAAACAGACAAACTGAGGAACGCGACATCAAAGGCAGCAAGCGATCGACCACCAGCTCACGCGCCTGGCCAGCTGTCCGGCTCGGCCTGGCGGCAGAGATTGCCGCGTTGTCGGCGGAGCTTGCCGAGACCCAGTGGTTGCCTCGCAACGAATTGGAAGCGCGACAATGGCGACAGTTCAGAACGCTGTTGCAGTTCGCGGTCCGCCATTCGCCCTACTACGCCAAGCGCTTCGCCGAGACGGGTACCAAACTGGAGGAGTTCCAGTCGCCAGCTGCTTTGAGCATGCTGCCGCTGCTGAGCCGACAGGACCTACAGGCTGCGGGCGATGATTTCTTTTGCAAGAGCGTGCCCAAAGATCAAGGAAAAGTGGGTGAGCTCCAGACGTCGGGGTCGACCGGTGAGCCGGTGCGCGTCAAGAAAACGGGTATCTCACAGTTGTTCCTGTACGCCTATGCGTTGCGCAACCACGCCTGGCACAACCTGTCGTTTGCGGCGAGATACACGAACATTCGGCCGAAGCGGGACGAGCATCGCATACTTTCGAGTTGGGGCCCGCCGTTCGGCCTCCTCTATGAAACAGGCCCGGCCCAGATCATTCCGATCACAACACCGCTGAACGAGCAGCTCGAGCTGTTGCACGAGTTTCAGCCGGAGACCCTGCTCGTCTATCCGAGCAACCTGAGGGGGCTGGTGGACAAATGGAGCATGGAGGGTACTGGTCTCTCGGCACTGACCTACATCAAAACAATCGGTGAAACACTAGCGCCGGAATTGAGGCGCGATGTCGCGGAGCTGAACCCCGAGATTTCGATCATCGACGGTTACTCCTCGGAGGAATGTGGCGCAATCGCGCTGCAGTGCCCCGACAGCAGCGGTTACCACGTGATGTCGGAGTCACTCATTGTGGAAATACTCAACGACGCAGACGAACATTGCGCGCCCGGCGAGATAGGCCAGGTGGTGGTGACCGACCTCCATAATCTCGCCTCGCCTCTCATTCGCTATCGCATCGGCGATTATGCGCAGGTCGGTGAAACGTGTTCATGCGGCAGAGGCTTGCTCAAGCTCGACAAAATTCTCGGGCGACAACGCAATCTGGTCGTGAAACCGAATGGCGACCGCCACTGGCCACTGGTTGGATTCAGGGACTTCGGGGCCATCGCGCCAATCAGGCAATACCAGATGATTCAAGAGACCACGGAACGAATAACGGTCCGTTTCGTCACCGACGAGGCCCTGAACGCCGATCATAGAGCCGCGTTCACCCGTCTCATTCAAACGAAGCTCGGGTATGACTTTGAGTTGGAGATCCTCGATCAAAGGGAAGATATACCGCGCCAACCGAGTGGAAAATACGAAGAGTTCGTGTCGAAGGTCGCAACCACCACCCCTCAGCGATGAAACGCGTCACTCTCGAAACTGCTTGCTCGCACTCCGGCTGATCGGCCTGCGAGTCGCGTACAGAAAGACCTTTTCGTCGTGAATTCGACCCGTGGCTCCGGGCTACCCGAGCAGTTTACTTTCAAGCCAGTCCAGTGGAGAAAAGACCAGGCAGGCGAGATGCGTGCGCTTCTTCAGCAATATTCCCGGAAGGGCCATGACCTCGCATCCGGCGTCACCGTTGATGCTGTCGATGAGCAGCGAGGTACCGACATAGCCGACGCTGGCCATCTGCCCGATTACGCCGCCGAACACGAACAGTAGCGCGGCTGGTGTGACTGCAAGCATCGCCCCCAGCCAACGATTGAGATCAGGCGCGAAACGCCATACCGCAAGATGAATCACCGTGTATCCGGCGAGTAAGGCAAGGATCACGCCGGCAAGCATGGCGTTATTCGTCAAAGAAGCCCGACCGATGTGCGGCACCACCACTACCGCCACCATTACTGCCCCCATAAGGAAACGCAGGATGCGTCCGATCGGTCGGCTCTTAAGTGCCGCGACGCTAGCTGATGCTCGATCCGAGTATTCAACACTGCGCTTCATGCCATTTCCCCCTTGGAGCACCTTCGACGTTCCCAATCATCGATAGTTGCGATGAATCCCGGACACTGATGCTCCGCCGAGGGACGATGAATCATGCGCCCGACAAGCGCGGGAATCGCACGCATCTCGCATCCAGGCGTCGCCATCAGCCCAGCCAACACGAAGGAAAGGCCGAGGTGGCTGTAGAAGTACACCAGCCATGCGAACAGTGGGACCCCCAGAATGGGACCGTCGGCGTCACCGTTCAGGGCCAGGCCGACTAACGCCAGGGCCAGGTACCCCACGAGCGACAGGGACGCGGGTCGTCTACCCCAACTCCTGGAAAAACCGATGTTCACCACGTAGTTGATGATCCACAGGGCCATCGCCATCAGCATCGCTAAGGGCAGGTGCAAGGTGGCCGTGATGGGAGAAGCAACGACGGGTCCGATATTCTGGATTACCTGCCAAACCGCCCAAAGACATCCCGCGCCGAGCATAAATCTTACGCCGCGCCCAAGGGGCCCTGGCGGAGCCAGTGATCCCGGTTCGACGAGTTCGAGCGGATCCGATTGTTTCATTGTAGAAACCTCCGAGTTGTCTGTTCTGTCCCGCATTGTCCGATGGTTTGGAATCGATTCACCAGTGCACTTCGTCAGGGGTCGGGCATGACATTCGTCAGGGGCACGGGCACCGCCAATGGCGTATTCTCCTGGTTGAGGTGGCTATGCTGTCCCCATCGAACAAGATACTTCGCATCCTTTGCCTCGCACCGCTGGCCTTGTGCTGCCGCTCGAAGGCTACCTGAACGGAGCGTCGGCCTCGGAGTGGTGGGTCATCTGGGGAGCGATTGGGCTGTTCGCTCCACTGTTCTGGTGGATCTTTCATTTGTCGCGTGCGCGCTCTGCGATACCTCTCGCCGCCATGACCGTGCTCGGCGCAGTGTTTACGCCGCTGAACCCCCACGCGTGTTTGTTTTTTGCCTATGCCGGCGGGACGGTCGGATTTCTTGGACGCCCGTCCTGGTCGCTGGCCGCGTTGGCGATCATTGCGGCGGCCATCGGAATCGAGACCCTGGTATTCGATTTGAGCGTTGGTTTCTGGGCCTCGACGACGCTCTTTACCGTCATCTTCGGCGGCTACTGCATTCATTGGTCAGAAACCAACAAGACCAACGAACAACTACGACGCAAACAATCCGAGATCGAGCGCCTGGCCAAGATTGCGGAGCGCGAACGTATCGCTCGCGATCTTCACGATCTGTTGGGCCATACGTTGTCCGTCAGCGTGCTGAAAGCGCGTCTGGCCGCGAAGCTCATCAGACGTGATCCCGATGCGGCTCAGCAGGAGGTCGAGGAGATTGAACGAATCTCGCGCGGGGCACTGGAGCAGGTGCGGGAAGCCGTGCAGGGCTATCGAAGCGCCGGCTTCATCGAAGAGCTCGAAAACGCCCGATTAGCGCTGGACACCGCTGGCATCACGTCGCACTTCAAGATCGAAGACGACGCAGCGAAAGCGCCGAGCCAAATCGCACACACGCTTGCCATGGCGTTGCGCGAGGCGATTACCAACGTGATTCGCCACGCCCGTTGCACGCGTTGCGAAGTCGAGCTGGCTAACGCCGATGGCGCGGTGGTGCTGAAGGTAGATGACGACGGCATCGGGGGCACGTTCGTCGAAGGCGCAGGACTCAGCGGCATGCGTGAGCGCGTCGAGTCGCTGGGCGGGTCGATGCAACTCGAGGGAATCTCGGGGGCATCGATCAGAGTGCGTCTACCCATCATCGCGGGCCCCAAGGAACATCACCGACCGCTCCGTCCAAGACGCGGCGTAGCCCACGTGATTCGCGTCCTGATCGCCGAAGACCAGGGCATGCTGTTGAGTACGCTGGGAACGTTGCTCGACCTCGAGGACGATCTCGAGGTGGTTGCGCTGGCCAAAGACGGCCGGGAAGCTCTCGAGTTGGCACGCACAACGACACCCGATATCGTCCTGACGGACATTGAGATGCCGGAGCTTACCGGCATCGAGCTCGCGCAGCACATTCGAGATGAACAGTTAGCGATTCGCGTCATCATGGTCACGACGTTTGCGCGCGCGGGTTATCTGCGCCGGGCATTGGATGCGGGCGCGCGCGGATACCTTCTCAAAGATTCACCGGGCGACGTGTTGCCGAACGCGATTCGCACAGTGCACGCGGGGGGGCCGCGCCATCGACCCGGCCCTTGCCGCGCAGGCGTGGAGCGAACCCGACCCGCTCACCGATCGCGAACGGCAGGTGCTGAAACTGGCCGCCGAGGGCTGGAGCAACGCGCGGATTGCCGGGGAGCTGGGTCTGCACGAGGGTACCGTGCGCAATTACGTTTCCGAAGCGATCAGCAAACTGGACGCGAGCAATCGCGTGGATGCGGCCCGCATCGCGCGTGAGAAGGGTTGGTTGTAGTTGCCAGCACCCGGGTTACGTGCGGGGCCCAACCGTGTCAGACCGCCCGCAGGCAGGAAGGCCGAACCCGAACGGAACCCCCGTTGCGTTCGAACAACGGACCATGGTTCCAAAAAATGGAAGCGCAATTTGCGCGGTATAAAGCCGGGATTCTGGACGAGGAAGTGTGGCAACTACGCCGTGGGTATGCAAAGGCAATCCTTGATAATCCAGGTATTCGAGAGGGCATGGCAGCTGCGGGCACAAAGCAAAAGGAGACATTGCCCAACTAGCTCCTGACCGACTCAGTTCGCCAGGAGCAGTCGATCCTCTATTGATTGGTTGGATGGAAATTTGCTGCTCTTTCCCTGAGTATGTGGGAGTGTTCCATCTACAATCACGTTAGGTGTCCAGATGAACTGGGAGGCCATTGGAGCAGTAGGTGAGATTGCTGGAGCAGTGGCGGTCTTCGCCTCTCTTGTTTATCTCGCCCTCCAGATTCGGCAGAACACCCGTGCGATACGTGGCAATGCCGAACGAGAGACGGTATCGCCGTTTGGCCATCAACCGCTGATCTGGACGGGTTCCTGCTGCTTTGCTGCTTCCCTTCGCTCGGCTTTGCGGCGCGCGCGGTCAACAGTCTCGCGCGCCGATTCGGTGACGGTAAACAACTCCAGCATTTGCGAGTCCTGCCCCATGGTCCCAGCGGGCTCCATGGCGATGTCCCGCGGCCAATGTGCCGGATCCTCGTTCTGAACCTGCTTCAGCAGGCGCATGTACCGGAAGTACGTGCGCGCAAGCTGAATCGCTTTCACCAGGAACAGCGCGCCCTGGCGCGGATAGAACACCAGCGGGTTTTCAATCGGCAATCCGGGACGGCGATCCCGACGGTAGCGCCGACGCAGCAGTCCGCCCTCAAGCGGATGCACCTTCTCGAAGCGAATGATGGTCCAGAACCCGAACACCTTGCGCAGGATCCGTTTCGGCTTCTTACACCACACACGGGCGCGACGCATCATCGTTACCAGATGCTCGTCGGAGTAGTACAGATCCCACACACGATCGTAGATTTCCAGCAGTTCCTCACGCGACATGCCCTGGGGATCGGTCACCGCATGCACGGTGTCGTAGTTGTTCAGATCCTCATCCATCGGAATACCCGCGTCGAACAGTTCGCGGTGGTCCTGAGAGCCCGGCAACGGCGTCAGAATGAAGAACTCGAGCATGTCCACGGGCAGCTCGCGCTGAATGATGCCGATGTCCTTCTCTATCGACTCTGCCGTGTCATTGGGAAAACCGAGGATGTACCCGGCGTAGATCAACACGCCAATGTCATGCCACGACTGGAACAAACGCCGGTATTCGGTGATCTGGTTTTGCCCTTTCTGGGCAGACTTCAGCGTATCCGGGTTGATGCTCTCCAGGCCGACGAAGACGCGCTTCACACCCGCGCGAGCAGCCTTCTCGATGAAGCCGGGAATCTTGTGGCACATGGTGTCTACCTGAATAAACAGGTTCACCTTCATGCCATGTTCCTCGCGCAACAGCGCGATTCGATCGAACGTCGCCTCCCACGCCGTGTTCCGCGCGAAGTTATCGTCCGTGATGAAGAAACTGGTGATGCCCTGCGCCGCATTCAAACGGATGATGCGTTCAACATCATCCGGACTGCGATGCCTAGTCTTGCGCCCCTGCACATTGATGATGGTGCAGAAGCTGCAGGAAAACGGACAGCCGCGTCCCGCGTCGAAGGTCGTTCTGAGGCCCGATACCCGCTGTATTTTCTCCGCCGGCAGAAACGGTGTCGGCGCGCCTTCAAGATCGGGCAGATCGTCAAGGTAGTTGTACAGCGGCTCAAGCTCATCCCGATCCGCGGCCTGCAGCAACTGATCGAATCGGCGTTCTTCCAGTTCGCCCGCAAACAAGGAGATTCCAGCGTCCATGGCGGCCCGTAGCTCCGGACGTTCTCCGGGAAGCATGGACAGACTGCCACTCACATGGAAACCGCCAATGCAGGTGGGTAACCCGCGTGCTCGAAACTGCTTTGCCAGATCGAGGGCGCGTGGATACTGATTGGACTGTACCCCGACAAGGCACACGAGACCGTGTCCACCAGTCGACCGGATCTGCTTCGCGATTCGATCTGCACTGATGCGCAGATTCGTTTCGTCGTACGCCTCGGTTCGAATCTCAACGTCTTCGCCCAGTACTTGTCGATCGGCGCAATCCAACGCGAGTCCGTAGACCGCCGACAGGCTGTTCGACGGCATGATCGAGCGCATCCACTGAATGACGTAACCATCGTCATCGTAGTGGGAGGGTTTTACGAGGATGAGCTGGAACACCCTGCGGGCAGACGGGGAGCTTGAGGTCACGGGCATTCCTGGGTATGGCCGCGAGGCGCGGGTGGCGGCGTTGCCGTCGATGTAACCGCAACAGCGTACCACACGCACCGCGGGCCTCCGAACCGCGTTTCGAAGCGGATGGGGGCGATACGTCTCATCGAATCTGCAGCTGCCGGGCAATGAAGGCGTATAGCCTCCATCTGGGAAAGCAATTTCACCACGTACATTGTGAACTTCACCTGCTCGACCGGGTTCAGCTCACCGGCCTGCGCAGACTCACAAAGCTGCCGCTTTCTGGCCCTGCGTGAACGGTCCGCTTCCGACGCTATTCCGTTGATAAAGTCGGTTCGTGACGCGTCGGGATCGTATCGTTAGTCGGGCGATGAGTTTGTTCTTCGCCTTTTGGCGATTTCGTTCGCTGGAAGGCGGTGTTTTCGTTGATATTCGTCCGTTTTCCGTCAAACAGAGACACTAACCCCCAGGTGGGGTGGCCCTAGTAGGCTTCGAATCTCACCGATCGTAAATCCGGCAGCTTGGGCGAGCACGCAGTTCTTCTAGTGTAAGTGTGCAGTAGATTGCAGTTGAGTCAGACATAGAATTCCTTGCCCGTTACAATCGCACTGGACTGTACGACTTAAACCATGGTTTAAGTCAAGGCATCATTTGAAGGTCTTAAGAATCGTGGATCAAGGTCTGCAATTGGCCGAACTGAGACGGTCAGGACTTGGTTGCGGAGTGTCCGCTCTGGGGTCGGTAGGCGACATTTTCTTAAGAGGAATGGGTCCCACATTGGAAGGGGGTGGGGGGCAAACTTTGTAGCTGCGAAATCGGTAATGACCCCATTTGTCACGGCTGAACAAATCAAAAGGGGCCTTTCTTGGGTCCGGTGATCGGTCAGTCGCGGGAGCCGACACCTTTGCGCAACAAGCCGTTGGCGGAGTGCGTTTAGGGGGCGGGTTTGGCACGCGTAGAGCTGATATAGAGAAACGCCGAAAGAGCGAGACCAGTAACGCCAAGAAATACCAGTGAAACGTCAACTCGTAGAGGCAGTATTGCAGCCATTGGGACCGCCAGAAGTGCCGCTAATGCCCAGTAGATCGTAATCACCGACAGTCGCCATACTCCAAAAAATGAGCAGCCAATTGCTAGCGGCAATGCGATGACGGCGAGCACAAGTGCTGGAGTGAAAGGTGCCGATCCTAGAACGAAGGCAATCAGTGTCATGACTAGCGCCACGCCGATAGTGCACTTAGATATACGATTGGCCTTACGCATTGCGCTAGTTTCGCCCAACCAACTATTGCTCTTGCAACAGATTATGCCATCTAGAAATGCGCCCATCTCGGCTTCGTGGCGCAGACCTAGAGAAATCAATTCGGCACCAGTGCCGATTCGACCCATGAGAACTCCCTTCTCTCAGAACAACATCATCGATACCACGATTCAGGATGGGTCTGTTGGTAGGCGGCGCGGGCCTTGATGCGCTTCAGGTAGGCCGCGACCTTGGGCGATGGCTGCTCCAGCCAGCCGAGCTGGACGGAGAAGTCGAGCGTTCCACCGAAGACCACATCGGCAGTCGTGAAGTGCTTGCCCAGCGCCCAGCCGGTTTCGGGGGTCATCGACTCCACCGTCACCATGCAGCGCTCCAGGTCGCCCCAACCAACGGATTGGGGTTGGTAGTCTGTGATCCCGAGCTGGGTGACCGAGAACATTGGTTCGAGCGTGGTGCCGGGGAAGAAGAGATAGCGGTAATACCGGGCCCTTTCGGTCGAGTTCAGCGGGGGGGCGAAGCCCTTCTCAGCGAACTTGTCCGCTAGATAGGCACAGATCGCCGCGACCTCGGTGACCACCGCATCGCCGTCTACGAGCGATGGTACTTTGCCCATCGGGTTGATCGCGCGGTACTCGGGCGAGTTATTCTCACCGGCCAGGAAATCGATGACGATCTGCTCATGAGGGGCGTCGAGCTCCTTGAGCATCCAGTCGGTGGTGGCACCTCGGCTCAGCGGATGGAAGTAGTGCTTCATTTCAGCATCCTCCTAGTATGTCTTGCCAAATCTGGGCTGAATTATCGCAGGGTGCTCCTGACACCGTGGTGGCGGTTGAAGCTCCTGACACGACGATGGCAGTAGCCGCTGGTGAGGCAACGACTCGGAGGAGTGAGCGTTTTTTCAGGTCGGCCACTAAAACCAACGCACCAAAACGTCTATTTCTGAGAAAGCGAACCTTCAGGTAGGAGCGATACGCTGGTGGCGACCGTCTCTGAACGGCCTCGGCCAAAAGG
>Ga0209987_10001928_pt1 | contig 11398 bp, 15 predicted proteins | sample N074metaG_FD_182134 | JGI IMG/M metagenome (GOLD analysis project Ga0209987, IMG submission 182134) | Deep subsurface microbial communities from Kermadec Trench to uncover new lineages of life (NeLLi) - N074 metaG (SPAdes) (version 2) | ecosystem: Environmental > Aquatic > Marine > Ocean trench... | reverse complement strand
TGCTTGAGCTCTGTGGCACCCATGCGCGCAATACTAACCCGCGTCGCCTCGGTTTTGCTCCCCGGAGCTGCGCGAACGCCATCGGCGGTTAAAATGGCCTCTCGGGCCCCGATCTTGACGGTGCCCAAGCGACCTCGGAGGCCGGATTTCGTGCGTGCAATCACAGTCGACCATTGGATGGATCCCGCCGAACTTCGGGTGTCGGAGATTCCGGAGCCCAAAGCCGGACCGGGTGCGCTCCAGGTCGAAGTGCGCGCTGCTGGCTGCAATTTCTTCGACACCCTGATCGTCCAGGGCAAATATCAGGTCAAACCCGCCTTCCCCTTTACGCCGGGCGGGGAGATATCGGGCGTGGTGAGAGCTGTTGGCGAGGGAGTCGAGAAATTTGCAGTCGGTGACCGCATTCTCGCCGGGACGCAGACCGGCGGCTTTGCAGAGACTGCGGTCGTTTCCGCGAGTTTCGCCCACCTGCTGCCCGACGAGATGTCGTTCGAGGAAGGCGCCACGATTCCGATCGTCTATCCGACCAGCTATGCGGCGCTGGTTTTTCGCGCGAACCTGCAGGCTGGAGAGACGCTCCTCGTTCACGCTGCCGTAGGTGGCGTCGGCAGCGCAGCACTACAGATCGGCAAGGCGCTCGGAGCCCGCGTGATCGCGACCGTGGGCGGAGCGGAAAAGGCCGAGATCGCGCGGTCGCTAGGCGCCGACGAAGTAGTCGATTACCGGGTGGAGGACTTCATCGCACGCGTTGACGAGATCACGGACGGCCGCGGTGCGGACGTGATCTACGACCCCGTCGGTGGCGACGTATTCGACCAATCGCTCAAGTGCATCGCCTGGAACGGCCGCCTTCTCGTCGTCGGTTTCGCAAGCGGCCGCATCCCAGAGGTGAAGGTGAACCGCATCCTCCTCAAGAACATCGCAGTGATGGGCATCCATTGGGGCGCCTATCTGGTCAACGAGCCCGCAAGAGTGCCGGAGACCTTCGAGAGCCTTTTTGCCCTCTACCGCGACGGGATGATCAAGCCGCTGATCTACAACACCTACGCGCTCGAAGACCTTTCGTCCGCGCTCGCGGAGCTCACCTCCCGGAAAACCCACGGCAAGCTGATCATCACGCCCTAACCGCGGCCATCCGTCCGACACATAAGACATCCGCAAAGTGATACCTTGGTCCGGTATGTGTCGAATCGCACCGTGGATCACCGTCTGTCTGTTTGCGATCCTGTTGGATCCTCGTTTTGCGATGGCGGAGAAATTCCAATGCCCGAGTGGGACCTCGGTTCATGGGGAGCCGCCACCTCAGGGCGCGAAGGCGTGGTGCGAACGACCCGACGGGATCCAGCACGGCCCCAGCCTCTCCTGGTACGAAGCGGGCCAGTCAAAGGCCGAAGCGCACTTCGACGAGGGAAAATTGCACGGCGTCTTCAAGCTCTGGCATGCGAATGGTCAACTCGCAGAAGAGGGAAACTACAGCGACGATCAACGCGACGGAACCTTTTCGACCTGGGACGAGGACGGAGTCAAACTCCTCGAGCAGGCTTTTGTGAACGGTAAGCGCAATGGGGCGATGAAGCGCTGGTATCGCAACGGACAGCTTCAATTCTTGGAGCACTACGTCGACGGGGGGAAGGACGGGCCCGCGGTCGCCTATTTTGAAAACGGACAGAAAGAAGCAGAGGGCATCTTTCGAAAGAGTCAATTTCACGGAATCTGGACGGGCTGGTATCCGGATGGAAGCAAGCGCAAGGTGGCTGAATTCGTCGATGGTGATCGCATCTCGGTCGAAAACTTTCCCGATGAGCGGGAGCACGCTGATCCGTGAGCGTGGGGGTGCGCCGATCCGTGGGCGTGGGGGTGTGCCGATCCGTGAGCACATCTCGCCCACGCGAAGTTTCGAAGCATTCCGATTCGCGCCATCGGCGTCCTCGCCCTGACTCCTGGCTCGCTATTGAGCGGACGGACGACAGCGCTGCGAATGGAGAGACGACAGCGCTTTGTTGCGGGTGTTCAGCGAGGGAGCAGCCGGGTCAGCGGAGGCGACGCAACGCCTTCGCGATGATCCGATAAGCGGCAGTTCCGAGCGGGAGCTTTTGTCGCTTTGCGTGAGCCTGCAGGATCTTCAGTTCATCGTTGCTGAGCATCGCCACGACGCGATTGATTCGCGCGTGCTTGGATGGACCTGTTCCCGTGCCCGGCGGCCGTCCTGCGCCTTTGCGGCGCCCGCCCCACCGACTCTTCTTCGGGACGCTCTTTTTTTTGGAGGTTTTTTTTCTTGCGGTCATGTCATCCACTCATGCGCTGCGTGAGGGGTTGTGCGGACCATTGGAACAGATTCGTTCAGCGCCAATGGGTCGCGGCACCCGATATTGTGCTTGATTTTCTGGCGACGGAAAGTCTGGAGAGCTGGAAATCGGACTTTCAATGCAAATATACGCGAAAACACCACACTATTTGGAGTCTATTTACCCGAGAGAACGCCGATTGCGAGAAGCAGTGCGATCCCTGCCGAGAAGGAGGCAAAATGCAAGACGTTGACGCCCAGGTGATGGTGTCGGTTCACCTCCGGAACCAGATCCGAGGCGGCGATGTAGAGGAAGTTTCCGGCTGCGAACGGAACCAGGAATCCGATGTCCAACTCGAACGACACCGCGTAAGCGAAGATTCCGCCGACCAGGAAAGTCAGCGATGAGAGAAAGCTCACGACGAGCGCTCTCCCACGGCTCCAGCCACCCTGGATCAACACTCCGAACTTGCCGAGTTCTTGGGGAACTTCATGGGCTGCAGCGACGAGCCAGGTGGTAATGCCGAGTTGGATGTCGACGATCAGCGCGGCAGCGACTGCGACTCCGCCGAGAAAATTGTGAACGCTGTCGCCGATCACCATCATGGTGCTCAGCGGGCTCTTCACCTCGGGCGCGTCGCTGTGCCAATGGTGCCAATGCAGAAATTGCTCGAAGGCTAGAAACGAGGTGAAGCCGATCACCACCCAGAGATAGACCGAAGATGCGCCACCGCTTTGCGCAACCGCCTCCGGAATCATGTGAAGCAGCGCGCCAGCGAGAAGCGATCCGGCTGAAAATGCGACGAGTGGCAAGATCAGACGTTCACGGGTGTGCTCAGGCAGCGCAAAGGTGATGGCACCCACGAGCGCAATCATGCTCATCAGGAACCCGCCGCAGAATATCCAACCAAGTACGCCCATGCGGGTCAGAAACCAGCGCCGAGAAGACCGCAACGCGATTCGTCAGTGCCCAACGGATCTACCAACGGATCTCCACCTGACGCGACCCCCAAGCCCGTGCCGCTTCGAGGTCGTTTCCCATGTAGATGTCGATGCGCTTCTCCCAGCGCTTGTTCATCTTGTCGAGCACGAGATAGACGCCCGGGAACCCCTCGATCTTCACTGGAGTGTGGCGATCGAGGCCGGCGGAGATGAGATCTCGGGAGACTGCGATCACCTTCATGCCGGGAGCGAGTGAATCTCCCCAGGCCGCTAAATTGGGATCGGAATCGGTCTGCTCGGGAACCGAATTGTAGGCCGTGGCCGTTACGACGAGCGTGCGCTCGACCAGGTCGGCGCTCGCGGATGGCGCCAGCACGCTGATGAGGAAGACGGGCCAGATGAGGCTCGATCGCTTCATGGACTTGGGTCCTCGTTGCACATAGCGTCCGCGGTTGGCGTGGCGTTCAACCGTGAGGGGAAAGGCCGCTCGAGACATCCGAGGGCGACAGCCCTTGCGCACCGGCAGAGGTTATCCTGCTCCGAGCCTTCCCGCACGAGCCGTGCACGGGTTCCGGGCCTCACCGGGTTTCCTACACTCCGGCAGTGGTTGCAAACCTCATTTTCATTACCGGTGGCTCCAGCGGGATCGGCGCCGCGATGGCGCGAGTCGTTCCCTACTCGGATGCGCGCGTCATCAACATCAGTCGGCGTCCGCTGGCGGGGTACGAGCACTTCGAAGCCGATCTCTCGGACCCCGGAGCGTGGCGCGGAGTTGCGGATCTCTTTGCGCGGGAAATCAAGAATTTCGCGGGCGAACGCGTCGTCTTCGTTCATTCGGCCGGAACACTCCAGCCCATCGGTTTTGCGGGTGAAGTTTCGGAAGATGACTACGTGCGGCAGGTTCTGCTCGACAGCGCGTCACCACAGGTACTCGGAGGTGCGTTCCTGCACGCCACACGCGAATTCCAAGCCGAGTGCCACATCGTCATGATCAGCTCCGGAGCGGCGTTCACCGTATTCGAAGGTTGGTCGGCGTACTGCGCGGGCAAAGCCGCCGTGGATCAATGGGTGCGAACGGTCGGCGCCGAACAGGCGCGCCGAGGGGGGCGCTGCCGACTGCTCGCCGTTTCTCCGGGTATCGTGGAAACCGCGATGCAGGAGGAAATTCGCGCGGCGTCGAGCAACGACTTCCCGAGCGTTGAAATGTTCGTCGAGTTTCGAAAAAAAGGTCAATCTCGAGAACCCGAGGAAGCCGCGCGAGAGATCTGGTCGTTGCTCAAACGCGATCTAGAAAACGGCGCGGTGATTGATCTCTACGTTCCCGCCGATTGATGGCGCCTTTGCCCGAGTGGGCTCTTTGGGGTTTCTTGAGTCCGACATCGCATCTGCGCTAGCCTGCCCGGTTCCCGCGCGGCGCGGGTCAGAGAAGGCCGCGAACCCACCGGACAGCGGTACAGCGAGCGCGGAGCCCGACACCGACAATGACTGAATTTGAGAAAGCGGGCATTTCAGAAGCGGATTGGCGGGCTGCGACGGCGTCTTGTGTCGAACTCCGCGTCGCGAAAGTAATCGATGAGACGCACGATTCGCATTCACTCGTGTTCGAGATTCCAGCCGAACTCATCGAGCGCTTCCGCTATCGAGCTGGCCAATTCCTTAGTTTCAAGATTCCCTACGAGGGCCATGTGCTGACGCGCAGCTATTCGTTGGCGAGTTCCCCGGATACTGACCGCGAACACAAGGTGACCATCAAGCGTGTCGACGACGGCCGCATTTCGAATTGGATGAACGATCGAGTCGAGGCGGGCGTTTGCCTCATGGTGGTTCCCCCGGCTGGCTCCTTCGTGCTCAACGACGCTGATCGCAGGATCATCTTGTTCGGAGGGGGAAGCGGTATTACGCCGGTGATCTCGATCATCAAATCCGCACTCGCCACCTCCCGACGTTCGATGAAGCTCATCTACGCGAATCGAGACGATCGATCGATCATCTTCAGAGCCGAACTCGACGAGCTCGTGCGCACTCATCCGGATCGACTCGAGATCGTCCATTGCCTCGACGACGTCGACGGATTTCTGAATCGCGACGACATCAAACACCATGTCGGCTCCGACGTCGGATCGGACTTCTATCTATGTGGTCCCGGACCCTTCATGGCCGTCGCCGAGGAGGCACTTCGAGAGCTGCATGTGGATCATGATCTCATTCACATCGAGCGCTTCGTGTCACCACCCGATCCTGGATTGCACGTGGTGGAGGCGACCCCAGAAGTTACCGATGATTCCGTGCCCGATACGATCACGGTGGTTCTCGACGGCGAAACCCGGGAGATCCCGTACCCGAAGGGCGAAAAGATCCTCTTGGCGGTGAGAGCGGCAGGTCTCGATGCCCCGTATTCCTGTGAAGAGGGGTATTGCTCCTGCTGCATGGCGAAGTTGACGGCGGGAGAGGTGAAGATGGACACCAATGATTGCCTCTCGCCGGGACTGCTCGAAGAGGGTTGGGTGCTGACCTGCCAGGCGCGTTGTGTGAGCGGTAAGGTCAGGGTCGAATACCCCGATTGAGAAGGTCAGCACGCCGGACGGAGAAACCATGCCCCGACGCGATCAGATCCGCATGACGGATGCGGAAATCCGCAATTTCCTCCGGACCCACAAGACGATCATCCTGAACAGCATCGGCCCCGATGGCGTGCCTCACCCGATGCCGATGTGGTTCGTCGCCGATGACGATCTCGTCGTCTCGATGGCAACCTTCCGCGGAACCCAGAAGATTGTGAATCTGCAGCGCGATCCGCGCGTGAGTCTGCTCGTCGAATCCGGCCGCGAGTATTCAGAGCTCAAGGGCGTGGTGATCTATGGCACCGCCGAACTCAGCGAAGACACCGACGCCATCATCGCCACCCTGGTGGCCGCTTCGCAGAAGGAGACCACGAAAACCGATGCCGAAGCCAGCACCGCAATGAAAGAAGGAATGAGGAAATCCGCCTCGAAGCGCATCTTGATTCGCGTCAAACCCGACCGAGTCGTCTCCTGGGACCACTCGAAACTCGGCGGCACCTATTAGGACAGTCTGTAGTTCGCCTGAGAATCGGGGCAGGAGGGGTCTCCGTGCTCAGTCGCCGAGATTTGGAGGGGGAATATCGCGATCATTTGCGTCGGATGCGAAAATGGCGCGGATGAACATCGCGATCGCCACGCCAAGCGGGAACAGCACGCCCAGTAGGTAAGCGGCGAAGCGCTGCTCGAAGAACGTGCTGAGGCAATTCACGACCAAGACGAACTCGACCAGCAGGGCCATGACCACGACAAATGTGTCGAAGAGCAGTGTTTCGCGTATCAGGCTGGTTCCAAAGAGGCGCCGCTGGCGCACGTAGATGCTGCCCACAAGAAGTGGAGATGTGATGGCGAGGACCCCGCTTCCGAGTGCCCAGATCCGATCGTCATCGACGAGTCCCACCAGTACGAAGGGGAGAAATGCGAAGACCATTACGCCGGCGCTGGCTTCGACCATGAGTCGCAGCCGCAGCCGGTTCATCGCATCCATCGAACGGGAGGACTTCGGTCGCAACGCCGACACGATTCCCGCAAAGCCAATCGTCGCAATCGCAATTTCAGCAATCGTGAGAAGCGCTTCGTTAGGATTCACAGTCTCTCCATCCAAAAACTCCCAGATCGGCGCCACAGGCTACCAAATACCCACCCCCCCAACGCACCGCCATCAGCCCTCTCCCTCCCCCCCCGAGCCGCACGGACGGATGCTGGTAAGAGGATCCCCGCAAACAGGCGCTTCGTCTCCGATTCGTCAGGAATGCCAAATGCGAACCTGCCACCCGCGCATCGCCGCAACCCAATTTCAAGCAACCAACCGTGAGATTTCAAGCAACCAACCGTGAGGGATGGGGAGGGGGGGCCTGTAAGCGACATGGGGTTAGAGCGCGCAGGCCCCCCCTCCCCATCCCTCACGCGCGACCAGATGAATCTGGTTTCAAGTGTGCAGACAACTCGCCTTGTAACGCCCAACACGAAGTCGAAACACCCGCGTCAGCAGGGTCAGGAACCGCCAAGGTCGGCGAGGAATTGTTCGAAGATGGCGTGTACCGCTTCGCTAAACGCAACCGCTGAGGCCGCGACCGTGGAGTCTGCCGCGGCCCGCTCTTCGCGGTAGCTGTGGTTGACGAGGATTTCGTCACCAACCGTACTCGTGGCGATGAGCTGGATTTCCACGACGGCGCGCACTTTGGGTTCGAGCACTCGCTCGAATTTTCGGATGTGTCCAGATACCAGATAGTCTGGCTTTACGCGGGCTGTCGCAAACATCACGGTATCGGCGGCCGCGGCAGCGCTCAGAAAGGATATGAGTTCGGTTTGAATCAGGATCGCGGGTGGATCCGCCCAGCGTTGGTAGGGATGTTGGAGGATTTCCGACGCACCGGCGGTCTTCTTGTAGAGGATTTGGCGCTCACCGGTGAGGGCGTCCGTGCGCAGTCGATCGACCTGCAGGATCCCCTCCAATTTCGTCGCGAGCGGCGCGTCCGGAACGCCTGCATCGATCCGGTAGTAGTGGTCGATCGGAGCGGGTCCAGACGCACAGCTTCCGAGCGTCAGCGACAGCACTGCGCCGATCAGTAGAAGTCCGATCCGATTTTCCGCGATCCGATTGGTCATCACTGGGCACCATCGTCGGCCGCATCGCGTCCGCGCAGCAGCACGCTGGGGTCTTTGCGGATCTGTTCGCTGAATTCGTTGGCGTTTCGCGTCGTGTCCTCGATGTTTCTCGCGATCGCGTCGATGTGCCGCGATACGGCCTCGAGCGAGGCGCGAAGGTCGGCAAGAGCGTGTTCGACATCGCGGCTGCTGCTGTCGACCAAGCCGTCGATGCTTTCGAGGACGGCATCGATCTGTGCCTTGGTGTCCTGCAGGCCGTTTGTCATGTCCAACACATCCTGGGATACGGCGCTGAAGTTGGTCAGGATGAGCTCGACCCGCTGGGCGTTTTCTTCACTCAGCAGGTCTTCGACTCGAGCGTTCATCGTCTCGAGCATGGATTGAATTTGCTCGGCATTCTCATCGCTGAGGACTGCACTCACGGAGTTCGTGATCTCTTCAATCTTGGGCTTCATGAAGTCGAGTACCTCCGAAATCTTCGACATCGCGTCACCCGCCGCGCTGAGCAGATCCCCCTGCTCCTTACTTCGAATCAGGCTACCCGGTTGGAGGATCGCCTCTGAATCTCCCGCTCGGATGTTGACGACGAGGGCGGCCAAAAAGGACGGCGCGGTCGTCTCCGCCTCCGCGCTCTCCGGAATCGGCCAACCCTTGTCGATCTCGATCTCCACGCGGAAATTCGGGCCACCCGAATCCGCTTCTGGAGAACGCTCGATGCTCTCGATCAGGCCGATCTGGTAGCCCTCGAAGAGGATCTGGGTTCCGGGCTTCAGACCCATCACGTTGTCCCAGAGGATGTAATACCCGTCCGTGGATACGGCCATGCCAGAGAGGGCCGCGAACCACACAATCAGTGCAACCAGCATGGAGAGCACGAAGGCTCCCACCGCGATGTAGTTTCGGTTGTCCTCCTTCATCAATCCGAATCCTCGGTCTGGCCCATCAGTCGCCTCAGGTATTCGTCTGGATCCAGTTCCTCTTCCTCGAATCGCCGATTGAGAAGATTCTGGATCCGCTGGTTGCTGCTGTTTCGCACCTCGTCGACGGTCCCGACGGTCAAGATTTCACCCTTGTCCAGCACGGTGATTCGATCTGCGATGGTGAAGGCACTCTCGAGTTCGTGGGTGACGACGACGATCGTCATCTGCATGGCGTCTCGCAATTCGAGGATCAATTTGTCGAGCGCAGCAGAGACTACCGGATCCAGGCCCGCGGAGGGTTCGTCGAAGAATAGAAGCGCCGGATCCATGATCAGGGCCCGCGCGATTGCGACTCGTTTGATCATTCCGCCCGAGAGTTGGGACGGCATCAAATCCTCGAACTTGGCGAGGTCGACGACCTGGAGCTTCATGCGCGCCATGACTTCCATCGTCACCCGATCGAGTTCGGTGTGCTCGCGAAGGGGCAGGATGATGTTTTCCATCACCGTCATCGAGCTGAAGAGCGCTCCACCCTGAAAAGAGACACCGATCTTCCTGCACAACTCGTAGAGCTCCATCTGGCTGAGCTCACTCAACTCGTGTCCGAGCAGCTTGATCGAACCCGAGGTTGCCCTTTCCAACGCCATCAGGTGTCGGAGCAGGGTGCTCTTGCCCGACCCACTGCCGCCCATGATCACCATGATCTCGCCCTGCCGGATCGTCAGGCTCACTTCATTGAGGATCCGGCGCTCGCCGTAATGGGTGACGAGGTCGTTTACTTCTATCACTGGCTGCTGCGGGATCGGGGCTTGCGTCATGTCAACTCGTCGTCATGAATACGAAGACCATGTCCGTCAACACGATCGCGAGGATTCCGTGAACGACGGCCGATGTCGTCACCCGGCCGACACCTTCCGCGCCTCCTTTGACGGAAATTCCATTGATGACGGCAACGATCGTGATCAACACCGCAAAGATCAGGCTCTTCGTCAGTCCGTGGGCGAGGTCGTCGGCATCGATCGACGCGTTGACCTGTGTGAAGTACGCCCCGACGGTCGTGCCGATCTGCGGTGCAACGTATATCGCCGAACCGAGTAACGAAATCCCGATCGACCACAAGGTCAACGATGGAAGCACGATCATCATTCCCACCAGGGAGGGCACGACCATGTAGCGGACCGGATTGATGCCCATGACCTTGAGGGCGTCGATCTCTTGGCTGATCACCATCGTGCTGATACGCGCGGCGAGCGCGGAGCCCGACCGGCCTGCGACCAGAATGCCCGTGATCAACGGCCCGAACTCGCGGGTCACCGAAAGCGCCACCATCAAGATCACCTGATGTTGAGCGCCGAATTGCTCGAGGGAGTTGATGCCCTGCATGGAGAGCGTGATGCCGATTGCCACCGAGAGTATCGACACGATCGGAATGGCTTGGACGCCGATCACCATCATCTGGGCAAAGACCGAGCTGCTGCGAACCCTCTGGCCTACTCGGCGACCCATGATGAACCAGTAGAAGGATTCGAAGAAGAGGTGCGCACCAAAGCCGACCGCGTCGACGAATCGGGCTACGCCCCGTCCTACTGATTCGAGGAATTGTGCCGGCGAGCCGTGTTCTTCAGGTGCTGCCACGGATCCCTTCAGAAAGGGTCTTGTGAATCGTAAAGACCTTGTCTAGTCGCGCGAGTTCGAGTACCCGCAGCGCGGCCTCGTTCACGGCGACCAGCGCGAAACGCGTGCCCTGTTTCTTGGAGGCCTGAAACGCTTCTACGAGGCTCGCAACGCCAGAGCTGTCGATGTAACTGACCGCCGAGAGATCGACGAAGACGTCCTGCCCTCCTGCGACACACTGCAAGAGAACTTCCCGCGCCTTGGGGGAGTGCTCGAGATCCACATCGCCTTTGAAGGATACGACGATGCTTCCCTGCTCTTCTCTCACTGCGTGTTCCATCGGCTCCTCTAGCGGCGGACAATCAGTCGATTCGTCGCACCATTTTTAACAGATTCCCGCTTCCCGAGGCGGGCTTCAAGAATTCCACTTCGTCCATCACCCGGCGGATGAAGTGCGTGCCGAGCCCACCGGGTCGAATGTCGTCGAGGTTGCGCGGCTTGATCAGGCTAGGGTCGATCGCAGGCGCCTGATCTGCCAACGAGAAGACCAGGCGATCGCCCCGATGCTCGATTTCGATTTCGATGACGTTATCCGAATCTCCGCGATAGGCGTGGCGAATGATGTTCTGGCAGGCTTCGTCGATTGCGAGCACGATGTCCCCAGTGGATTTGGCGCTGCACCCGCAACCCTCCACAGCCTCTCGAATGGCGTCGCGGGTCCTCTTGAGTTCCGACGCCCGCGCCGGAAAACGCAGCTGAAGCAACCGTTTGGACTGGTATTCAGGCATCAGCGAGACCGCGCCTCGTCCGAGACCGCCAGTAGTGTGAGATCGTCTTTGAGGGTGAGCTGGCTGACGCTGTCGACGATGGCCGCCACGCGGTCCGCGAGCGGCTCGCCGGCGAATTTCGACGCCAGCGCTTCGAATCCCTCGCGCCCGAGCTGGTTTCCCGACGGTGTTTCGGCCTCCGTG
>Ga0209987_10001927_pt1 | contig 11399 bp, 6 predicted proteins | sample N074metaG_FD_182134 | JGI IMG/M metagenome (GOLD analysis project Ga0209987, IMG submission 182134) | Deep subsurface microbial communities from Kermadec Trench to uncover new lineages of life (NeLLi) - N074 metaG (SPAdes) (version 2) | ecosystem: Environmental > Aquatic > Marine > Ocean trench... | reverse complement strand
CGCGCCCCAGTCCGTTACCTACGATCTCGGTCAGAATGACGAAGAACTCTGGGGACTTGGAGTCGGTTGTGACGGCTTGATGCGGATATTCCTGCAGCCAGTTACGCCCGACAATCAATACGAACCGTTTGCCACGATGTGCAAGGCCTATGACTGTCTGACCGATCAGGTGGCGGCTACCGTGCTGGAGCCGGGTATTGATGGACTGGCAGCAGGATCGGCGCTGGTGACGGTCGAGGGCGATGTTGCTTTCAGCGACATCGGCGAAAAGTATGCACAACAAATTCAGGCGGAGGCTGGCGCGGCGTTGCTCCAGCGGCAGTCGCGTGTCAGCACCATTGCCACCGATGCCGCTGAAATCAACATCCTGTTGTCAATTCTGCAGCCGCCGCCGCGGATCCTGGTGCTCGGCGCAGGGCTCGATGCGGAGCCTGTCGTGCGCCTGGCAAATGAACTTGGCTGGGGGGTTACCGTGCAGGATCACCGCCCAGCCTACCTTGATTCCGGAGACTTTGCGGCCGCAGAGCTTGTGCATTGCGTACCGGTCGCCGAGGCAGCAACTGCGATCGATTTGCATCAGTTTGCTGCAGCCATCGTGATGAGTCACCACCTTGCGAGTGACCGCCAATATTTGCGGCAGCTGGCGGCCACCGATATTCGATACATCGGTTTGCTCGGCCCGCAAGATCGGCGTAAACGATTGTTGGAGGATCTTGGGGGAACTGCCGAGCGTTTGCTGCCGCGCTTGCACGGTCCGGCAGGTCTCGATATCGGCGGGCGCGGACCTGCAGCGATCGCCTTATCGATCGTCGCGGAAATTCACCAGGAGTTGATGCGGGCAGACGCCGACTAACAAGCTGTTAAGCCGTCCTTATTCTTCTTTTATCTCACCGGGCAAAAATACTCTGATAATCATGTCGGCCAATGCGTCGATTTGTCCGGGCTGATAGAGATCGATACCGCTGGTGCCCTTGAGTTCCAGCGACAGCGCGAGCAGGGCGCCGGACGACACCCGGATCATGCTGAACAGCAAATTCGGGTCGCCGGGAGGTGAAACCCCGCGTTCCTGCAATACCTTGATTTCTTCAACCGCCGCGGTAAACAGGGGACGAATGTGGGTGCTGATCAGCCAGTCCAGCCGGCGGCTCGGGCGGCTTGCTTCCTGCACCATGATTTTGTGTAGTGCAGGCTGGGCGGCCGCATAGTGTACGTAAGCACGGATTAACGCCGACATACGGGCCTTGGGGCATTCGCCTGCTTGTGCCGCCGCCGCTGCCGCCAGTGCCGCATTGAATTCGGTGAATATACGATCAGCAGCCGCTCGCCAGAGTTCTTCCTTGTTCTTGAAGTGGTAGGTAATGAGGGGGTGGTGCACGCCAGCCCGTGCGGCGATGTTGCGCGTTGAGGTGCCGCTGAAGCCGTTTTCGGAAAAGGCTTGCAGCGCCGCATCCAGCAGTTTCTGCTTGGTCCGGATGCTGCGTTGCTGTTGTTTTCGCGGTGGTTTTTCGGGATTGGCGCTCAAGGCCGACTCTCTATATGCGTTATTTTTCACAGCAGAGTACGCGGATTGAACCAATTGGTCCAATCCGGAGTGTTTTTTAAATTACTGCAGATCGAAGCCCAGGCGGATAGCGGTTCGTTTTTCCACGGCCAAGCCATTCTCGATGACCGGCTGAAAACGCCATTGCGCCACAGCATCCATGGCGGCCTCGTTGAAGGTTTTCTCAGGCTCGGCGCGTACTACGGATATGTCTGTAACGGTACCGTCGGTGCTTACCGTAAACATGACATCGACCGAGCCAGTGACATTTCTGCGCTGTGCCGCCCGCGGATATTTCGGTGCAATGTAATTCGTGCGGATGAGCGTGCTGATCGGCACTGTGTTATCCGCGGCGACGTCTGTCTTGTTCCAGTTGCTAAAGGAATCGACCACGGCACTGGATGTCGAATCACTTTGCGGCGGGCTTGCTTGTACCGTCGACCGTGGTGATGCAGCTGGCGGTGTCTCGATCGGCGGTGCAGGTACGTTGTTGCTTTGCACCGCTTGCCTGTTGCTGCTTACCGCCGCGGAATTGCTGCTGGCTTCTTTAACCTTCGATCCGGCAACACCTAATACAGATTTGGTGGCGGCAGCGGCGGCATCGTTTTCTGAGGCTTGCCGCTGCGCTTCCATGGCTATCTCTTGCCTTCGCTCTTCCGCTGTTCTTTCGATCTCTGCCAGACTTGCCGCTTCGGCTTGTCTGTCCAGTTCCGCCAGCCTTTCTAATTCGGCTTGCTGTTCGAGTTCTGCCTGTTTGCGTAGTTCTTCCCGGCGGGCGGCTTCGGCCTGGCGCTCAAGTTCGGCTTGCCGTTCCAGTTCGGCCAATCGGGCGGCCTCGGCCTGGCGCTCAGCCTCGCGCTGATGTTCGGCTTGCCGTTCCAGTTCGGCCAGTCGGGCGGCTTCAGCTTGTCGCTCGGCCTCGGCTATTGCCTCAAACTCCGCATCCAGCGCTTTCGTCGAAGCAGCCAGTTCGGCACTGGATAGATCCAGTGCGCGCGCATCGCGGAGGAGCACTGCCGCGTCAGCAAGGCGTCCGTTATCGATTGCTTCATGTGCCTGCAGGACCAGCTTACTTGCAACGATCATCAGGCCTTGTTGTGCGGTCTGATTGCCGGTGTCTTCAGAAAGTACGAGTTCGTAGTAATAGCGGGCATTGTCGTTCTCTGGCGCAAGCAGGTTGCCGGACTCCAGCCGTTCGGTCGCTGTTGTCAGCACTTTCTCGATGCGCTGCTGATTGCGCGCCGCGGACAATTCCTCCGATAGCAGATTGACTTCCGCGGATTGAAGGCCGGCCACTGACCTGGCTTCGGAAATCAGTCTGCCAGCATCTTCGAAGAAGCCATCCCGAATGGCGATACGTGTCTCTTCAATAGTCATGCGCAATTGCAATTGCGTCAGTTGTGCGTCAAGAAAAGTAAGGCGGGGATTGTCAGGATCTGCCAAGCGCACCATTGAAAGCGCATTATTTGCGTCACCGGCACTTTGCTCGAGAATCGCGGTCTCAGCCAGGCCAAGTACCTGGCCGACGACATCGTTAAGTTCTGCGCTGATGAGCGGATCTTCCTGCGTTTCCCCGAGTACCATCAGGTAGAGCTCGACGGCGTTGTCACCAGCGGGTTCGATGAGATTGCCTGCATCGCGTGCGGCTCGTGCATCGTCGAGCAACGCCTGGTAGGCGGGAATCTCGGGTAGTGGTTGTGGCACAGGTTCGACTTCAGCTTCCGGTACCGGTGGCGCAAAAGTGCCGCGTGAATCGGCTACCGTTGGTACGGCATCTGCTGGCGCAGGCGCGATATCGGCAGGCATTGATTCCCAGCTCGAGATCACCCACCCAACAACGGCAATTACTGCGATCGAGCCGCCGGCGATGCGCAGCGTCTGCGGATTGCGAATTGTGGCAAGCGCGCTGCCAATGGCATCTGCAGCCGTCTTGCTCGATGCCTGCACAGCACTCTGCGCGCCTCCCGCGAGAGATCCGGCGCTCGCCAGGGTCTTACCGACTGATTCGGCGATACCCGTCACCGTGTCGGTCAAACTGGTCTTGTCGTCGAATGCCTCGTCAAGAATGTCATCGATTGATGATGCGGAAATCGTCGGTTCAATCCTGTCCGGGGCCTTTTCGTTCTTCTTCGACATTGGCCGTGGCGCAGGTCTTGGTTTTGCTTTCGCCTTGATTTCGGGCATCAGTGCCGGGATCGGCTCCGGCAGCGGCGCGAGTTTCGGTTCCTTCTTCGCGACCGTCTGTTCCTTCGCGGCTGGTTTTGACTTCGCGACCGTCTGTTCCTTCGCGGCTGGTTTTGACTTCGCGACCGTCTTTTCCTTCGCGGCTGGTTTTGACTTCGCGACCGTCTTTTCCTTCGCGGCTGGTTTTGACTTCGCGACCGGCTTCGGCTTTTCGATCGGTTTTTTCTTTGCAACGGGCTTCGGCTTGGCGATCGGTTTTGGTTTTGCCATCGGCTTTGATTTCGCTGCCGGCCTGGGTCGTGTGGATGCAGGCGGAGATTTGGGCTTGAATGCCGAGTCCGGTGCCTCGAGGTGATGTCTGACCGAGGCCTCGATGGCCAGTCTCGCGCGACCGGGCGATACCGGTTTGAGCAGAAACCGGTAAATATGGCCACGATTAATTAAGTCCATCAGCATTTTACCGTCATCGCGGCGCCCTGCAATGATGGCGACTATTCGTGATTTTTCGCTGCGCAGCTTTTGTGTCAGCGCTTCGACAGTCGACCCGACCATCGCAGCGTCTGTCACCAGGACGCCAACCTTTTTGTCGCGTACAAAATCTTCCGCCTGTTTCGGCGTCACCGCATGATGCACATTGTGCAATCCGCGAGCTGATTCTTTGATCGTCGTGAGGAACTCTTCGTCCCTGGTCATCACAAGTATGTCGATGTTGCGACTGTCTTCATCCGGCGCTATTTCGATCTTGTGTGGCTGCAATGCCGGTCGTCTGCCCGTGCCGTCACTAATGATTGCGGAGCCATGTTCCGACGTCTCCATAACGATGTGTTCGGTAACCGGTTCGTCGGGATGTGCAGTCTGATCGTTCGCCGACTCTGCGAGCGCCAGCATGCGCACTCGTTGGGTTGCTGATTCGATGAGCTTCAGAAGCGCTTCTGCAGTAATTGAACCGCGAACGATCTGGAAAACCTCCTGGTCACCGACGAGCGCTTCAAGGCCATCTTCCTTGTCACTACCAGCAAGTAAAATTCCAATTGTGTCGGGCGATCTTTTTCTGGCTTCGCGAATGGCATCGAGTCCACTCATGCCCGGTAAATCCTGTGCGGATACGATGACGTGTATCGGGGTATCACCGAGTGTGTTTAATGCTTCGGTACCACTCATTGCACAATGGACGGAATATTTATCGCTAAATCCGGCGCTGAATTTGTCCAGAGTGCTCTGCTCGCTGTGTAACAGCAAAACTTGAGTTTTGAAGTGCTCGAACGCCAAACCCGTCCTCCTTGGCTTTATGTCTAATTGTCAATACAACCCTTGCAGTCAACGAGTATATCCTCGACTGAATTGAGTTTTGTGGCGGATGGAAGGCGAGATTCGGAATCTGTGACAAGGTGCACATTTGGAGCGCAAGCGTCGTCACTTTTGCTGGTCAGGTGACCTCGGAAATCCGGACTTTTGACGGGCTGAGGTCCCACTGTGCGCACGCCCGGACAGCGCAGCTGGCGACGCCAATCCCTTGACAGAGTACTAGGCTGCCTTGCCGCGGTCGCGGATTTCCGCGCTCAGTTCCGAGATGGCGTCGTTCAGGGCGAGTACTTTCTGATGTTTCGAACCGAGTCGGCGCAGGGCGACGGTCTGTTCGTCAACTTCACGTTGCCCGACTGCCATTAGCACGGGCACTTTTGCGACGCTGTGCTCTCTGACTTTGTATGAAATCTTTTCGTTGCGTAAATCCGCATCGGCGTTGATGCCAGCGCTACGCAATTTTTTGACAACGTCCCGTGCATAGTCATCGGCAGCGGATGTAATCGTCAATACTTTCGTCTGGACAGGCGCGAGCCACAGCGGTAGATTCCCTGCATGATGCTCAAGTAGAATTGCAATGAATCTTTCGAGAGAGCCGAACATCGCACGGTGTAACAGGACCGGCGTGTGCTTCTGGCCGTCTTCACCAATGTAGGTTGCCCCCAGTCGCTTGGGCAGATTCAGGTCGACCTGGTGTGTGCCACATTGCCAATCACGGCCGATCGCATCACGCAAAACAAATTCCAGTTTCGGTCCATAGAATGCGCCTTCACCCGGGTTGTGGGTATATTCGAGACCGGACGAATCCAGCGCTGTTTTGAGCGCTGCTTCGGCCTGGTCCCACACCGCATCATCGCCAACCCGGACTTGCGGACGATCGGCAAACTTGATCAGCACATCTTCGAATCCGAAGTCGCGATAGATTCCGAGGATGAGTTCGCACACGGCGATCGTCTCATCGGTGATTTGCTCCGGCGTGCAGAATATATGTGCATCGTCCTGAGTGAACGCGCGTACGCGCAGCATGCCGTGCAGCGCGCCCGATGGTTCGTAACGATGCACCTTGCCGAATTCGGCAAGCCGATACGGCAGGTCGCGATAACTCGTGATGCCTTGTTTGAACAACTGCACATGGCCGGGACAATTCATCGGTTTGATCGCGTAAATGCGACCGTCCTCGGTCTCAGTCGTATAAATATTCTCGCCGAATGTCTCCAGGTGACCGGATGCCTCCCACAGTGACAAATCCATCAATTCCGGCGTATTGACTTCCTGGTAGCCGGCCTCGTTCTGGCGCCGGCGCATATAGTCGACCAGATTCTGAAACAGTGACCAGCCTTTCGGATGCCAGAAAACCGCGCCCGGCGCCTCTTCCTGAAAATGAAACAGGTCCATGGTTCTGCCGAGTAGCCGATGGTCGCGTTTTTCCGCTTCCTCCAAACGGTGAAGGTAAGCCTTGAGTTGTTTCGGATTGGCCCACGCCGTGCCATAAATGCGCTGCAGCATCGCGTTTTTAGCGTCACCGCGCCAGTACGCGCCCGAGACTCGCATTAGCTTAAATGCGCGGCCAAGCTTGCCAGTCGAGGGCAGATGCGGACCGCGACACAGATCGATGAATTCGCCTTGCCGATAGAGCGTCAAAGTTTCATCCGCAGGAATATCTTCGATGATCTGCGCTTTGTATTCCTCTCCCAGATCGCGAAAAAATTTGATCGCGTCATCACGTGCCCAGACCTCGCGTATGATTTCTTCGTCACGCTCCACGATCTCGAGCATGCGCTTCGTGATGATCTCGAGGTCCTCCTCGGTAAAAGGTTCCTCGCGGGCGAAGTCGTAATAAAAGCCGTCCTCGATGGCCGGCCCGATCGTTACCTGGGTATCCGGCCAGAGTTCCTTTACGGCTTCAGCCAAAATATGCGCGGCATCGTGGCGCAACAGCTCCAGGCCGTCCTCGGAATCCCGGGTAACGATCTCGATGGCCACATCGTCTTCGATGCGGCGGCCAAGATCCCACATTTCGCCACCAACCCTGATTGCGACGGCATCCCGCGCTAGGCTTTTCGAGATATCGCTGGCGATTTCGGCGCCCGTAACGGCATCGTCGAATTGACGTTCGGATCCATCTGGTAGCTGTATTACTGGCATCTTGGTCGGTGAATTGCTGAGTATGAGTTGACGGCGCAGATTGTACAGAATACGTGCCCGGATTATTCATGAATGCCGGTCACTCACAAATAGCCCGGGCGCCGGTTCCAAACGGAGTTCCGGATCGAAAATCGCTGTACAATCTGCGCCGTCATCGATAAGAGCCAAGGAAATGGTCGAGACGTATTCCAGCAAACCCTTCCCTCGTGAAGAACACGATCACGAGCACTGCGTGGCAGAGGCCATAGCGACGGCCGTACAGATCTGCCGTGAGCGCGGGCTTCGCTTCACGGAACAGCGCCGGCGGGTACTGGAGCTGGTCTGGAACGGTCACAAGCCGGTCGGTGCGTACGATATCCTCAATAGCCTGAATCGTGCTGGCCACAAAGTGGCGCCACCGACAGTCTATCGGGCGCTGGATTTCCTGATCGAGGCCGACCTGGTCCATCGCCTGGATTCCCTCAACGCATTCATTGGCTGCCCTGACCCGAGCAGCCCACATGCCGGACAGTTCTTAATTTGCCGGGAATGCCGGTCGGTCGCGGAACTGGATGATGGCGACATCGACGAATTGGTCCGGCAGAGCGCATCGAAACTTGGCTTCACGGCCCTGCATCAGACGCTCGAAATTGAAGGCATCTGCTGCAATTGTGCGAGCGACTGACGTGGGTGGCAATCCCTTCAATGAATAAACCCGAACCCAAGGATTTTATTCGTCAGATTATCAGTGACGACATCGAGAGCGGCAAACACGACGGCAAAGTGGTGACACGATTTCCGCCGGAACCGAATGGTTTTCTGCACGTCGGACACGCGAAGTCGATTTGTCTCAATTTCGGCGTTGCCGAGGAGAATGGCGGCAGGACGTTTCTGCGCTTCGATGACACCAATCCCGGCAAGGAGCGCAAAGAGTACGTCGACGCAATCAAGGAAGACGTTCGATGGCTGGGATTCGACTGGGAAGATCGCCTGACGCATGCGTCCGATTATTTCGATCAGCTGTACGAGGCTGCGGAGAAGCTGATCAAAATGTGCAAGGCTTATGTTGACAGCCTGAGCGCCGAAAAAATACGTGAGTATCGCGGCTCGTTTACCGATCCCGGAAAAGACAGCCCGTTCCGGGAGCGCAGTGTCGTGGAAAATCTCGATCTGTTTCGACGCATGCGCGATGGTGAGTTTGCCGACGGCGAGCACGTCTTGCGCGCCAGGATCGACATGGGGTCTGACAATATGAACATGCGTGATCCGCCGCTGTATCGGATCAGGCACGTCAGTCATCAGAATACCGGCGACAAGTGGAACATTTATCCGATGTACGACTTCGCCCATGGCTTGTCCGATGCATTCGAAGGAATTACACATTCGCTTTGTACGCTTGAATTCGAAGATCATCGCGAACTGTATGACTGGTTTCTCGAGCAGCTCGAGCCGTCGCACCGGCCACAACAGATAGAATTTTCCCGGCTAAACCTCGCTTATGCGCTGACCAGCAAGCGCAAGCTCAAGCAGTTGGTCGAAGACGGCATCGTTAGCGGCTGGGACGATCCGCGCCTCGCTACACTGGCTGGCATGCGCCGCCGCGGCTATCCACCGGCCGCACTGCGAGACTTCATACAAAGAGTCGGCGTTACCAAGAAAGACAATCTCATCGAGATGGGCGTACTTGAGAATAGTGTGCGCGAGCATTTCGATCATGCTGCGGAACGTCGCATGGCCGTATTGCGGCCATTGAAAATCGTGCTGTGCAATTATCCTGAGGGAGAAACCGGGATGATGACGGCACAGAACCACCCGAATCGTGAGGAACTCGGTACGCGGGAATTGCCATTCGGCCGCGAGATCTACATCGAGCGCACTGACTTCATGGAGGAAGCGCCCAGGAAGTTTTTTCGCCTGAAACCAGGCGGCGAAGTCCGGTTGAGATTCGCATATATTATTAGTTGTGATGAAGTGATCAAAGATGAATCGGGTGAGATCATTGAATTACATTGCACCTACGATCCCGAAACGCGCAGCGGGAGTGCGGCGAGCGGTCGAAAAGTCAAAGGCACGATCCATTGGGTCTCGGTCGAGCGCGCGGTGCCTGCGGAGGTCCGCTTGTATGATCGGCTGTTCAAAGCGCCTGACCCGGGAAGCAACGAAAATTTTCTCGAAGACCTGAACCCGGATTCGCTCGAGGTCGTCGATGCGATGCTGGAACCATCACTCGGTGACGTTCCGGCCGCTAGTGCGTTCCAGTTTGAGAGGCTCGGCTATTTCAGCACTGACCCGATTGATCACACGCCGGATAAACCGGTGTTTAATCGGGTGGTGACGCTAAGAGATTCATGGGCCAAAATAGAAAAAAATGCGCTAATGGCTCGTAGGAACTCGCCCTAGCGAGCGACAAACATTAGAGGCATGTTTGAAAAACATGCCTCTAATGTTTGCTAACGGTGAATCAACCACTCCCCATAAACGAGGATCGCCCGGTCACCGCTCTCGCCGCCATGCGCTCCGCGATATACCGACATCCATGTCCAAAAGGCCGGGCTCCTACGGCAATTCTTTGTCCGTAACCACCACCGGCGCTCCGCGCTCCGAACCCAGGCCGTCTGCGGCACTGCCCTCGGCGCGTGCGATTTCGATGACACCAAATGAATTGATGAGCGCCAGGTAATTTCCTGGTTTGACGCGACCATAGGTCGGCTTGATATCAAAATCGTGGCCGGCAAGCCGCACGATGGGTTCCTTGAAGTCCTGAATCAAGCTGCCGTCAATGTTGCTGATCAGATTGCCGAATGTATCGATAGTGACCACGACGCCACTCACGCGATCCGACATCACCTCCGGATCCTCGAGCCATCCGGGTGTCCAGTCCGCGGTTTCATTGCCTACATCGGCAGGCTGTAATCGGCCAGCAGCAAATTCGGCCGCCAACGGCGCGAAGATGTCGCGCCCATGAAATGTCAGGCTCGGTGCACCCAGGCCCAGCTTCTGTAGGCTGTCGTTTTCCAGTTTGAAAATCCTGCCAGCGTCTTCGAGCAATGGCGCCAGCAAGCCATTGTCGGGCGCCAGGAAAATGTGCCCGTCGTGCTCGACCAGCAGAATGTCCCGGTCGGTGCCGACGCCCGGGTCGACGATGGCGACGTGCACGGTACCTGGCGGGAAGTACGGGTACGAACGGTGGATCCAGAAACCTGCCTCGGGCGGCCAATGCGCCGGAATGTCGTGCGCGAGGTCGACTACGGAGGCTTCGCGAAATCGTGTGAGAATCACGCCTTTCATGACAGCAGCGAACGGGCCTTTGTGGCCGAAATCGGTGGTAATCGTGATTACGCCGGAGGGTTGCCAGTCAGTCATTGCCGTCAAATCATGTGGATAGTTGTACGTAGCGGTCGAGGTGATAGTCAGCATTGCCGAACAACAGGTCGATCGCCGTCATGCGCTTGAAGTAGTGAGAAATGTCGAGTTCCCAGGTCACGCCCATCCCGCCGTGAATCTGTACCGCTTCTCGTGCGACATTTATTCCCGCGGTGCCGATCTGGTACTTCATGGCGCTGATGGCTTGCTGTTGTTCTTCACTGTCCGCTGTATTAAGCATGACCGCCCACATCAACAGTGACTGACTTTGTTCGCAGGCCATCAACGATTCAACCATCCGATGTTGCAACGCCTGGAAGCTGCCGATCGGCACGCCGAATTGCACCCGGTTTTTCGAATACTCGACAGTCTTTTCATGCATCGTGCGCATAATGCCGACGGCTTCCGCGCATACGGCCAGTGTGGCCTCGTCCACGACGTCCTGCAGCGTCTTGAATCCTTGGCCAATTTCTCCGAGAACCGCGCCGGCCTCAACCTTGACGTCGGTCAATGTAATTTCGGCAGCCTGTTGCGCATCAACGGTTTGGTACGCTCGACGCTCGATGCCGGCCGAGTCTGCCGGTATGGCAAACAGGGTGATGCCATCCTCAGCCACCTGCTCGCCCGACGTTCTCGCGGGAATAATTATGATTTCTGCGTTGCCGCCGTTTAGCACACAGGTCTTGGTGCCGTTCAGGACAAAACCCTTGCCGTTACTCTTCGCGGCGGTTTTTATGTCGGCGATATTGAAGCGCCCCTGCGGCTCAGCGAACGCCAGCGCGGCCTGTAAATTGCCCTCGATCAACGGCGCGAGCCACTGCGATTTTTGCCCGGCGTTTGCCGAGCGTCGCAAGATGCCACCGGCAAGTACCACGTTCGCAAGATA
>Ga0209987_10001926_pt1 | contig 11400 bp, 9 predicted proteins | sample N074metaG_FD_182134 | JGI IMG/M metagenome (GOLD analysis project Ga0209987, IMG submission 182134) | Deep subsurface microbial communities from Kermadec Trench to uncover new lineages of life (NeLLi) - N074 metaG (SPAdes) (version 2) | ecosystem: Environmental > Aquatic > Marine > Ocean trench... | reverse complement strand
ACTTTTTGTTCTTCATTTAATTTTCGATTGATATCTCTTTCTACCGTTCCGTATATACTCCCCAATATTGAATTGGCTGTAAATTCTTCATCAACATTTCGAAAAAGATCATTATTTATCCCCTCGCGGATAATTCCAGATAATTGTGATTTAAGCTGCCCCTCCAGGAAGCGCAATTCATCGCACAAGTCACTTTCTGAATTAAGCGATTCCTTTTTATACATCAGAAAGAAATTCTGATATTTCATCATAAACATATATACATGTAAGGTATATGAACGAAGAGAATCAATGCTGTTGTGTTCAGTTTTTATTTTTTCAGTAAGAGAGTTAAGAAGATTTTTCATTTTTACGCTCATTATAGAAAAGTAGAGCTCTTCCTTAGATGTGAAATAGTTATAAACTGTTCCTTTAGCAACACCTATCATCTTTGCAACATCTTCCATCATAACTACATGATAGCTTTTCTGTGAGAAAAGATATGCAGCTGCTTCAAGTATACGTTCTCTTTTAATTTTCCTTCTAATTTCTTTTTTTTCTTTTACTAACATTTTCTATTCTACCCTGTCTTCCAGTCATTCAGAGCCAGCATTTCACCATTAGCCGGATCAATGATCATTTCCTTGCCTATCCCCCTATATCCATAATCGCCAGTAAATTCGCGGATTGTTGATAATATATACCACACATAAATTTGTCTTTCCGGGTTCCATATAAATTTGACTTGCCATTCTTTAATACCTTTTGCAAAGCCATTTTCTTCGGCAATATTTATTGCAGTATCTTTATCTATTTGCCAATTGCACTGAGCGGGTTTGTTTTTACAATTAGGTATTCCGATTATATCCCTATCATTAATAACATTACCGTTACCATCAACAGTAAAAGTTATTAACGCATTTACATAAGGTTTTTCCGGTATGTAAAGATTGTACGCCACTTCATAATATGGTGGATTGTATTTAGATTTTGCAAAATTAGTAGCAATGTAATTTTTAAAGAATTCAAGGCCCGTTTTAGAGATGATAAACACATTCGCTTTATGAAGTACTTCAAATGGAACTATGGCTTCTCTTTGCTTTCCGGAATCGGGGCTGCATGAAGATGAGTTTATACCAATTGCCAAAAAAATAAATGCCGCCAATAAATATTTTAATGTTTGTTTCATATTTTCCCGGAAGAATTATAAATTTCCTTTAATACTGATTTAGCTCCAGCTCTTAGTAAATCCATTGCAAGAGATTTACCCAGAAGCTCCGGATTTTTTTTGCTGCCCCGTACTTTCTTTCTAAAAGTAATCGTCCCTTCTAAGGAGCCAACCATAGCATCGAGATAAAGCCCGTTTGTTTTTACCCGGGCTAATGCGCCGATAGGAACCTGACAGCCGCCCTCAAGAGCTTTAAGCAAAGATCTTTCTGCAAGTACTGCACAGTAAGTATCTTCGTGATGAACTGTTTGAAGTAGCTCATTAATGAATAAATTATCTTCATGAATTTCAATTCCCAACGCACCTTGTCCAACAGCAGGAAGCATTAAATCAGTGTGAATATAAGATGATATATACTTTTTCAATTTTAGTCTTTCAACACCGGCTCTTGCTAATATTATTGCATCCCAATCAGACTTTAAAAACTTCTTTATTCGTGTAGGAACATTTCCTCTAAGCTCTACTATTTTTATATCAGGTCGAACATGCAATAGCTGACATGTCCTTCTTAATGATCCGGTTGCCACGACCGCACCTTCTTTAAGATCAGCAATAGTGATCCCCTTATTACCGGCGATCAGAACATCTTCAACATGATATCTTTTTGTAACAGCAGCAAGTTTTAATCCTTTTGGAATTTCAGTTTGCAAATCTTTCAGGCTGTGCACAGCCAGGTCTATCTTTCTTTTTAGCAACTGTATCTCAAGTTCCTTTGTGAATAAACTTTTATCCCCTATTTTGGAAAGAGCAACATCGAGTATTTTATCTCCCCGGGTATTTATAATTTTTATATCAACTTTAATATTCCTGTTTTTTCTTTCCAATTCTTTTTTAATATAATTTGCCTGCCACAATGCCAGCTTACTTCCCCTGGAACCGATTACAATTTTAGATTTTTTGTTCATGTTTTATTTTCTTTAGATTCGGGTGTATCGATTCCGAACAAGCTTCTTATTATTCCCATCTTTGTAACAGCTTCTTCTGCACCAGTACCTGATTCATTAGTTTTTTTTAATTCAACTATTGGATAATGAAGTATTTTATTGATTATCCGTTTGGTAACGATTTCAAGTTTTTCTCTGTCTTCAGAAGAAAACTTATTGATGTTCTTTTCAACCTCTTCGGCTCGTATTGTATCGAAGTGGTCTCTTAATTTTTTTATTGTTGGCGCGGATTGCAGGGAATTATACCATTCAAAAAAAGAATTAAGCTCCTCATCTATAATTTTTTCTACTTTGGGAATTTCCTCTCTTCTCTTAGCAGCATTTTGCTCAACAATAATATTGAGTGAATCTATATCATGGTAGAAAACATAATTTATTTCTTTCGATGCAGGATCAATATCTCGAGGGACTGCTATATCCATAAGTACCATTGAAGCAAAATTTCTCTTTTTCATAGCAGCTTCAACATCGCTTCTCGTAATAATTATTCCTTCTGCACTCGTTGCACTGATTATGATATCAAATTTGTGAAGATGATCTTTATAGGTATCAAATGGAAACACAGCAGTTTTCAAATCAGTTGCAAGTTTTTCTGCTTTTTCAAAAGTCCTGTTTGTCAATGCAAGCCTGCCTATTCCCCTATCTCTTAAATTCTTTGCAGCAATCTCACCGGTTTCCCCGGTTCCAATAACTAATGCCGATTTTTTATTAAGGTTTGAAAAAATCTTTCCTATCAATTGAACAGCAGCATAACTTACAGTAACTGCGCCTTCGGTTATTGCCGTTTCTGATATTGCTCTTTTTCCAACTTTTAGTGCAGAATCAAATACACGGCGCATTAAAAATCCGACAAATTGCATTTCTTCAGCAATCTGAAATGAATCTTTTACCTGCTTAAAAATCTGGTTATCTCCAATAAGCATCGAATCAATCCCAGCTATTACAGAAAAAAGATGGCAGAGAGAATCACGAGAAATAAATGTTTGAAAATCGTCAGCAGTAGTATTTGTTGAATTTTTACTTTCTGTAATTATTTTTTGGAGATGTAAATGAGTAATATCTTTATTTACGGGAATGCCATAAATCTCAGTACGGTTACAAGTGGAAATTAATAGACCTTCGGTAAAATATTTACTTTTTACTTTTTCTATTAATTCGCGCACTTCATTTTCACTAAGATAAAGAGATTCTCTTAACTTGACCGGTGCGGTTTTATGATTTATTGATACAGCTAAAAGGTTCATCTAATATTAATAGAACGAATGAAAACTATGAGCTAAAAAATTTGTTAGTATTGTAGAAAATATCGCAATAAGAAATCCTGTTATTGATAGAAGGATCAGCTTTTTCCCCCGCCACTTCGAGAAGAATTTAGTGAAAATACCTGCCCCATACAGCATCCATACAATGCCCGTTCCTATCAGTTTGGGATCCAGGAATGAAAATTTTGGAAACGCACTCGGTAGCCAGATAACACCTATTATTATTGCAACAGTAAGAAGAATAAATCCAATGACGGCTGAATAAAAACTTAATTTCTCCAGAACTTCAAGATTTGGAAGACGATTAAATATTAAACCGAAACGATTATGTTTGAGATCATTGTATAATGTGAGATATAAAAATCCATACACAGCAGAAATTGTAAAGCCCGAATAACCCAATAATGCATTAACAACATGAATTCCAAGTAGATTATTCTTTAGTACTTCTTTCACAACAATTTGGTCTGCAATAAACAAAGATGATATCAGTTGAAAAACAAATGAGATTATTATTATAAATGGTCCGGTACCCCTTATGTCTGTTATAAGTTCCAGCAGGAAATAAGAAAAAGTTATTGAGAAAGCCAACACTGTAAAGATTTCAAAAACATTTGTAATTGGAGGGTGATCGAACTCGCTTGTTCTAATCAGTAAGTATATTAAATGAGTAATAAGTGTTAAAAAGATAAAAAGTCGTTTTACATTTACAAATTTTTTTTCTCCCTTTATAAAATCATAAAAATATACTGAAAAAGTTCCCAGGTATATAATGGGCAAAAGAACGTTTAAGAAGTGAATAACAGGTGTCATCTAAATTTACCTTTTATTAAATTGACTTGCCAGTCGAAAATTAGAAATATTTTATACAAAACGCAAGAGAATAATTGACCAGCAAGTCATTTTAATGTCATTATCTGTGGATTAATTTCCTCCCAGGATTAGTGGCAAACCATCTTTACCAGATCCGATAATAATAACCTTAGTATTCGGAGAACTAGCCAACTTTTCAGTTGCTTCAATTCCTTTCCATTTTAGTAACATGTTGCTTATATTTACCGATACAATATCCTGAAAGTCTGCAATACCTCTGGCTTCAATTCTTTTTCTATCAGCTTCCTGCTCTTCTTTTTGCAGGATGAATTCCATTCTCTGGCTTTCCTGCTCTGCCTGTAACTTCTCTTCAATGGATTTAGTTAAACGGGCAGGAAGTTGAATTTGTCTTAGCGGTGCCTGTTCAACAGTAATTCCTCTCGGACCAACCAATTTTTCTAGTTCTTCCAAAATTTCTCCGGCAAGTTTTTCACGGGAAGCGGTGTAAAGAGCTTTTGCTTCGTAACGAGCTGTTACACCCCTCACAACGGAACGAAACTGCGGGACTAAAATAATATCTGCGTAGTTTGGACCAACCGTTTTATAAATATCATTCGCCATTTCAGAATTTAACTTAAAAAGTAAACTTATTTCCAGCTGCACACTTAGTCCCTCTTTAGATGGAACGGACATCATCTCTTTCAATTCCTGAGTTTTGATGCTCATCTTTTCAATCTTTGCCATAGGGTTAACCAGGCTAACTCCGGGTTTCAAATTTGTATCACTAACATTTCCCAGAAAATCGATGACTCCTGTATGCCCTGCGGGAATAACAGTCCAGCATTGCGTTAAAGCTATTAACAAAGCCACCGCAATCCCTATTAAAGCAAAAGTTGCTTCCTGTTTGTTCCTCTTTTTTTTAGCATTTTTATATATAAAAAATGCAACTACACCAGCGATTAATGCAATTATAAATAGCATAATACTACCTCTTCTAATTAGTTTATAAAATGTATGAATTAAATTTACAGTAAAAACTTTTCTGTTAAGGTTTAAATTATGTAAAAAAGATTAGAGATGCAGGAGGAAAAGTAAAGACGGCAGGAATAATCTACCGCCTTAAGAAGTTTACTTATATTCTTTTAAGAATCCTACAAACTCAATTCTGTGTGATTCTTCCATTCCGAGAAGTCGTATACATAGATCTTGTGTAACGTAATCTACGCCGTCACATAATTTAATTATTTTATTGTACTGTTCAATAGCACCATTCTCAGCAGCTATAACACCCTCTATAACAGAAACAACATCGGTAGTATCTTCTTTGGTTTGAAGAAAAGACTGAACAGGCTTAAGGTTCATAGAGCCGGGAACGAGACCTCCTATTTCTTTAATGCGTTTTGCTAGTGACTGAGCATGTCCTATTTCTTCGGTAACATCCAGTGCCAATGATTTTTTTATTTCTTCAGCTCTTACACCGTCAAGATTAATAGAGTTTGATATGTAGTTTATTACAGTTTCAATTTCCATCCAGTAACTTTTAATCAGGTCGTCGATTATTTCTTTTCTCTTTTCCATTTTATTACTCCTCTATTTTATTATTTTTTTGATGAGTTTAGGTTTAGTAGTTTTTTGTTTTGAATATTTTATTGCGCTTAATATTAATTCTTTCGCTGTGCTTATTTTATCCAATGATTGAGAATGAAGTTCTGCAATAACCTGTCCTTTTTTAATTTTGCCGCCTAATTTTATTTTAAAAATTATTCCTGCTTTCGGATCGATAATATCTGTTTTGGTTTTTCTACCGGCGCCAAGTTCAAGTGCAGCCATTCCTATTTGATAGTTATCAATACTTTTTACGTAACCGCTCTTTTCCGTTTTAATTTTTCTGATGAATTTGGATTTTGGATATTTTTCAGGATGAAGTATGAATTTTGTATTACCACCCTGAAGTTTAACCATCTGAACAAATTTCTCGAAAGCTTTTCCATTGTTGATCTGTTCTTTTGCGACTTCAATGCCTTTCTTAATCGAACCTGCTTTGCCACCGAGATAGATCATTGCGCCGGAAAGGTTTAAGCTTAAATCAAGTAGATCGCCCCCTTGTTTGCCGCGCAAGACTTTAATCGATTCGTAAACCTCCAGCCAATTACCGATGTAATTACCAAGCGGTTGATTCATATCGGTAATGAAAGCTATTACTTTTATGTTGAATGCTTTTGCAGTGTTCATAAGAGAGACGGCAAGTTCGATTGCATCTTTTGTCTCTCTCATAAATGCACCACTGCCGGTTTTTACATCCAATACTAATCCGTCTATTCCTTCCGCAAGTTTTTTGCTCATTATGCTGCCGGTAATTAAGGGAATAGATTCAACCGTCCCGGTTACATCGCGTAAAGAATAAATCAGTTTATCTGCGGGGGCAATATCTTTTGTTTGTCCGATTAATACAGCACCGCATTCTTTCAACACGGATTTATATTCCTTTAATGAAAGATCGGTTCTGAAACCGGGGATCGATTCGAGCTTATCGAGAGTTCCGCCAGTATGTCCGAGTCCGCGTCCAGAGATCATCGGTACGTTTACTCCTGCAGCAGCAACAATAGGTGCAAGTATCAACGATGTTTTATCTCCCACGCCGCCGGTTGAATGCTTGTCTATCTTAGGTCCTTTAATAGAAGAAAGGTCGATCACCTTTCCGCTGTGCAGCATTGCTTTGGTAAGATAAGATGTTTCTGCTTTCGACATTCCTTTTAACAGTATTGCCATAAGCAGAGCAGAAAATTGATAATCAGGAATTTTACTCTTTGTATATGAGTTGATAAGAAAATTTATTTCCTCTTTCGCAAAAGCTTTTCCGGTTCGTTTCTTTATAATTAATTCGACTGTGTTCATAAAAACAGATAGTTGGTTATTTAAAATATTTATAGGATTTAGTTGCTAATTAAAAGATAGTCTCCGTCATCATACAAAACAATAAAAATTCCATTCTTAATTTGATTAGAGATTTTTTCTTTGATTTGCTCATCAAGTTGGTTTAATTTTAAAAAATATTTTCTTAATTCGGTAACATTATCAGTATTTAGGATTTGTGAAATCCTGCTGTTTTTCATGTAATGGAATTCAATTTCTCTTGGTGTTTTCTCAGAACAGATTGCTTCAAAATTTGTAAAGATTTGATTATCTGACTTTGTGTTTTTTATGATATTGTTAATTCTTGGATAATAGATTCTGGCATCAACTCTATCAAATTCTTTTCGTTGATGCGTTAATATATCTGATTCTTTAATCATAGAGTAATTTAATACAAAGACACTTACTACAAATAACATAAAGAGGTATTTAATCCTTACTTTAAACAATACGAGTAAACTCACTAGGGAAATTGTTAAAAACATTATTGCAAAAACGCTTTGGTAATAATCAACCGGCAGAAAGAATGTAAAATCGGTTAAATAAGATATTCTATTCGATTGAAAATAATACTTACTAATAAATAAATATGTTGAATATAAAATTTGATAGAAGTGATTGGTTCTAATCAGAAAAAAGCAAGCCAACCCGAGTGCGCTAAAAAAAATGAGCAGCCATTTTGTTTTTATGTCAAAACTAGCTTCTTTATCAAATGATGCTATATGTTCCTCGTTGTGTTTTTTATCCCTTAAAATTTCTATAATTTTTATTACCCCAAATGCTGACACATAAGAGAGGAATGGAACAACAAAACTTAAGTTTCTAAAATCAGAACTGTATTTAAACATCCACAGAATAATTGGCGGTAAAACAAAAAACAGAGCTACGTATCGAGATTCTTTAACAAACAGACTAAATAAAACTGTTAAAATAAAAACCGCTAGTACTGGAAGTCCCCAATTATAGTACAATAAATGCAAGGCACCTTTTAAAATATTCAAATAACCATCAGTCAACCATTCCGGCTGATGAAGTCCACCTGCCATAACTTCGGGTTTCATAAAGTACCAAAACAAATTCACGCTAAGAATAAAAACAACGGAAACAATTAAAGCCGATATTTCTTTTTTGCTGAGACTTCTAAAGTTGTGAGATAGATAATAGAAGCAAAGTATAGACATGAAAAAAAAGACATAAAATCCTGCTAGTTTAGTTCCCGCGGCAGTTGTAGCGAACAAAAAAACTAGTGTATATTCCTTTAAATCATATTTCTGTTTATCCGTTTTCAGATATGCGTAAAATGATAAAAACGCAAAAAACGATACGGGTAAATCACCATTGCCATCAGCAATAAAAACAAGATTATAAATTATTGGGGCAAATAGCCCATAAACAATTAATGCAATCAAATACACATATTTTTTTTGAGAAATCGCTAAATCAAGAAACATTAAAAGATTTCCAAAGAAAAATAACGGCATAAAACTTTTGGGAAAGAAATGAACATTCGCTTCTCCAATAAGTAAATAACTTATAGACCAGTTTGAAGGTATTAATTGTGGGAAGTGCGATGAATGTCTTGGAAAGATATTGTTTGCAAAATCCATTGCCCAAGTATTCCAGTGGATATTATTTACAGTATCTACAAAGTAAAATATTGTGCTGATATTTGAGATAAATAAAGAGAAATAAAATAGAATAATTAAGCTTACACTAATTAGTAACGCTCTTTCAGAAGTCGGAGCAGATTTCAGATAGGATAAATACTTAAGAAAAAAATCTCTACTCGAGTGAGTAGAAATTATCTTATGTTTTTTAACCTTTACTATGTATGCTATAAATAATATTTCAACAGCAATAATGGAACAAACAACAAATACTTTGTAAATTCCAAGAAGAGTTAGGATAGTTACAAGTGAGTAGTTGGCAAAGAGACTGAGAGCAAAAATATAAATCCATTTTTGAATAACAGTCCCAGTTTCAATTTTAAATAGATAAAGTAAAATGAGCCCGGGAATAAGAACCGTTTGGATTACTGCTAGAATTCCGAGTAAAAGCATAGAAACTACAATTATTAAATTTAATATTTTTAAAATAATAAAAATTTGATTACCCATCAGCATTTATTTATTTTTAGCCCTCAAATTCTATAAGGAGTTTTCTTGGAATTCATGCAATTTAAAAGAAGAACACACACTTGCGGAGAATTAAAAGCAGCAAATGCTGGTGAAAAGGTTGTACTTAATGGATGGGTTGATAGAAGACGCGATCTGGGCGGCGTTATTTTTATAGGAATACGAGACCGTTATGGAGTGACACAGGTTATTTTTGAACCCGAACATAATCAGGAAGCACATCAAATTGGAAAAGAATTAAGAAATGAATTTGTGATTTCGGTTGAAGGGACAGTAAGGGAGCGACCCAAAGATCAAATTAACAAGAAAATGACAACCGGTGAGATAGATGTTATTGTAGAAATGCTTATTATTCTAAACGAAGCCGAAACGCCTCCATTTCCTATTAAGGATGAAGTTGATGCATTTGAAGATTTGAGACTTAAATACAGATACCTTGATCTGCGCAGATCTGTTATTCAAAAAACATTTTTCCTTCGTCATCGTATGTACCAGTTGGTAAGAAAATATTTTGATAAAAATTCCTTTCTTGAAATTGAAACGCCTGTTCTGATGAAAAGCACTCCCGAAGGAGCAAGAGATTATCTTGTGCCGAGCCGTTTGCATAAAGGAAAGTTTTATGCACTGCCCCAATCACCGCAGACTTATAAACAGCTATTGATGGTTTCCGGTTTCGATCGTTATTTTCAGATAGTTAAATGTTTCAGGGATGAAGACCAGCGTGCAGACAGGCAGCCGGAGTTTACGCAAATAGATGTTGAGATGTCTTTCGTCGATATCGATGATGTGTTTGAAATAGTTGAAGGGTTGATGAAAGTTTTATTTAAAGACATTTGGCAGCTTGAACTCCAAACACCAATACAGCGCCTTACTTATAACGATGCATTGGAAAAATACGGAAGTGATAAACCAGACCTTCGTTTTGGATTAGAGTTAACAACATTAAATCGTGTATTTGAAAATTCAGGATTTAAAGTATTTAAAGATACTATTGACAGCGGCGGAATTGTTTCGGCATTACTGGTGCCTGGCTGTGCCGGCTACAGCAGAAACCAAATTGATAATCTTACCGCACATGTTAAAAAATTGGGCGCAAAAGGGTTGGTTTGGGTAAAGGTAAAAGACGACAAATTAAATTCGCCAATAGCAAAGTTTTTATCGGATGAAGAGAAGGGAAAGCTTGTTGAAAAATTAAACGCAGCGAACAGCGATTTGATTTTAATACTTGCCGGGAAACGAATGGAAACTCTAACTCAAATGGGCGGGCTAAGATTAGAAATGGCTAAACGGCTGGAACTTATTAACCCGGATTCAAAACCAAAACTTTTGTGGGTGACTGATTTCCCGTTACTGGAATGGGATGAAGAAACAAAGAGATTTTATGCAATGCATCACCCCTTTACTTCGCCCCGAACAGAAGATGTTGAACTGCTTGATTCAAACCCCGGTAAAGTAAAAGCAAGGGCTTACGATCTTGTTTTAAACGGACATGAGATTGCGGGCGGAAGTATAAGAATTCATAACTCCGAATTACAGGCAAAGATGTTTAATGCATTGGGAATTTCTAAAGAAGAAGCAGAGAAGAAATTTGGTTTTCTGATGAACGCTTTTAAATATGGTGCGCCGCCGCATGGGGGAATTGCCTTCGGGTTTGATAGAATGGTTATGATTTTTGCCGGGGAGACATCAATACGCGATACAATTGCATTTCCCAAAACAACAAGCGCAATCTCTTTGATGGATGAGTCACCCTCGGAAGTAAGCGAAGAGCAGTTGAAAGAGCTTCATATCAAAACCAGAGAAGAATAGAATTTATTTATCTTCTATAAAAATTTAAGCACTCTTGCGTTTTGCTTATTCGTATACATACTTTACGTTAACTCTTTTCTTCCCAAAGCCATATCCAACCTGTCCCGATAACCCGGTAATATTCGCCACTATTTCTGTTGCACTTATTATAGCTTCAGAAGAATAATAAACCCAATGGTCCTTGTTTCCCTTACAATTTTTTGAGGTTTCCAGATTGGGAGAAAGCATTAATACGCTGCCTAATATATCAATATGATGATGAAAAGAATAATCGGTAACCAGTAACCCGGTTAACAAACCGTCTGAATTATCTTCGT
>Ga0209987_10001923_pt1 | contig 11401 bp, 10 predicted proteins | sample N074metaG_FD_182134 | JGI IMG/M metagenome (GOLD analysis project Ga0209987, IMG submission 182134) | Deep subsurface microbial communities from Kermadec Trench to uncover new lineages of life (NeLLi) - N074 metaG (SPAdes) (version 2) | ecosystem: Environmental > Aquatic > Marine > Ocean trench... | reverse complement strand
CCATTGATATACTTGTAACCATCGGTTGCACCAAATTTTTTGGCCAGGGCCACTTCTTCATTGATGACAACTTTGTAGGGCACGTCGATACGATTAACCAGCTCGAATATCCCCATGCGCAACAGCGTCAGTTCAATGGGGTCGAGCTTGCCCAGATCGCGATCGAGCAGCGGGACCATGATTGCCTCCAACTCGTCTACGCCGCCGGAAACGCCGTGCAGCAGGGCCTGAAAATATTCCAGGTCAACATGGGAAAAATCGTACTCCGTGCGAAATTCCGCTTCAATATCGGTGGGTGATGCACCCGCCATATGCCACTGGTACAGCGCTTGCATGCCATAATGGCGCGCCTTCCGGCGCTCAGCGGCGAGGGTGTTTCTTGCGACTTTTTTGGATACCTTGGTCACGGTTCAGTCAGCCAGCTGGGCAACCAGGTTAACCATTTCAATGGCGGACATGGCGGCTTCCTCGCCTTTATTGCCCGCCTTGGTGCCGGAGCGCTCAATCGCCTGTTCAATCGAATCTACCGTCAGAACGCCAAACGATACGGGTATGCCATGCTCCATACTCACTTGAGAAATACCTTTGGTACACTCCCCGGCCACGTACTCAAAATGTGGTGTACCACCGCGAATGACTGCACCCAGAGCGATAATCGCATCCACCGATCCGCGCTGAGCAACTTTTTTACAGATCAGCGGTATCTCAAAAGCACCGGGTACCCGCACGATGGTGATTTGGGAGTCACCAACACCGTGGCGGCGCAATGCATCGAGGGCGCCTTCCAGCAGGTGTTCGACCACAAAGCTGTTCCAGCGACCAACGACCAGGGCGTATTTGCCTTCGCCACTGGTAAAAACGCCTTCGATGGTGTTGATATCACTCATAATTATTCCTCGTATGCTTGCCCCTCAGGGATTCACAAATTCCTGTACTTCCAGATCGAAACCGGAAATTGCATTGTACTTGATGGGAGCCCCCATCAGTTGGATTTTTCCAACCCCCAAATCCTTCAAAATCTGGGAGCCCAGCCCCACAGTCGTGTAGGAGTTAGGGCTGTCGCCGCGCGGCCCCGGGGCGTCACCCAGAGCGACATTAATGCTCGCCAACAACGCCTCGGAGCTCTCCTCCCTGGCCAATAACACCAGGACACCACATTCGCTGTCCGCGATCGCGCGCAGGCACTTGGCAACACTCCAGGTTGGATTATCCGGCAGCTCGCTGCCCAGTAAATCACGCAGCGCAGACTTTACGTGCACCCGTACCAGGGTAGGCTTTTGCGGGGAGATATCGCCCCGGGCCAGTGCAATATGAACACCTCCCACACTCTGGTCGCGGTAGGCAATCAGGCGGAACTCGCCGTAGCTGGTTTGAATCGGCCCTTCGCGCACGCGCCGCACGGTACGCTCATTGGCCATGCGAAAGTGGATCAGGTCGGCTATGGTGCCAATCTTCAGCTGATGCTCGGCGGCAAACTCCGCCAGGTTGGGACTATCGGCCAGCGTGCCTTCGACGGTGAGAATATCGGCGATTACCGCCGCAGGTAAAAGACCCGCCAGGCGCGCGTAATCCGACGCCGCCTCGGTGTGTCCGGCGCGGGTAAGCACCCCTCCAGGCATGACGGTCAATGGGAAAATATGCCCCGGCTGAACGATATCGGCGGGAGTTGCATAGGGCGCGACCGCCGCCTGCACGGTGAGCGCCCGGTCCGCCGCCGAAATGCCGGTATCGATACCCTCAGTTGCTTCGATCGAAAGGGTGAAATTGGATTTCTCTCCCTGCGGGTCGTCCACCATAGGCGGAAGATCCAGCTGGCGGCAGCGCTCCTGGGTGAGCGCGAGACACACCAGGCCACGTGCGCGGCGCGCCATAAAGTTTACACTTCGGGCATCGGCGTGCTCCGCCGCCACCATCACCACGCCTTCATTGTGGCTGTCGGCATCATCATCCAGCAATACCACCATCTTGCCCTGGCGGATATCGCTGATCAATTCCTCTACTGTGTTTACCTGCATATACTTTTCCCAACGGGTGCGGTTAGCGACCTAAATAGCCCGCTTCAGCTAATGTCTCCATAGACAATGAACCCGCCGTACCTGCGTGAGCGGCGTCATCTCCCAGCATCAGCCGCTCCAGATAACGGGCAATAAGGTCAACCTCCAGGTTTACCCGGCTACCCGGCAGGTAATCGGCAAAGAGCGTCTCCGCGATAGTTTGTGGAATGATGTTGAGTTCGAACTGCGCGCCATCAATGGCGTTGACGGTAAGACTGGTGCCATCGACACAAATACTTCCCTTGTGGGCAATATATTTGGCCAGTGTGTCCGGAGCCTTCATGACGAAGCGGACGGAGCGCGCATCTTCACTGCGACTGACCACCTCCCCGACGCCATCCACATGACCACTGACAATATGCCCGCCCAGGCGATCGGTGGCGGTCAACGCTTTTTCGAGGTTCACCCGGGAACCCGTTTCAAGCGCCCCCAGGGTGGTAAAATTGAGGGTCTCAACCGAGACGTCCGCCCAGAAGCCATCGCCGGGCAGTTCGATCACGGTCAGGCAGACACCATTGGTGCAAATACTGTCGCCCAGAACCACGTCGTCCAGGGACAGCTTGCCTGTTTTAATACGCAAACGCAGATCGCCCCCGCTGGCTTGCATCGTCGCGACTTCGCCTACCGCCTGAATAATACCTGTAAACATGCTACGCCCTTGTGTTGTTCGGAATGACCGTAAAACGCCAGTCCTGTCCCACTTTGCGTACATCCTCTATCTGCAGCGCCACTTTCTCCGACATCAAATCCAGTGGCAAGTCCAGCAGGGGTCTGGCACGGTCACCCATCAGGGTGGGGGCCATATACACAATCAATTCATCCAGCAATCCCAACTGCAACAGGGCACCGGCCAAACGGGGGCCAGATTCTACCAGAATTTCATTGCATTGCCGCGCACTGAGCTCGCTAATCATGTGTGTCAGATCAAGCGTGTTATCGAGCAGAGTGAGTTGTTGGAATTCAGCATTGGTTTGCGCCAACGCCGCAGGAATGGCCGTGCCGGCAGCGTGAAACAGCAGGGTCTTCAGGGAGCCCTGCAGCACGCGGGCATTCGCGGGTGTTCTCAGGGCGGTATCCAGCACGGCTCTGAGGGGCTGTTGTTGGCAAGCGCGCAGGGACTCCGACTCAGCCATGCCCAATTCGTCCGACCGTACAGAGAGTGCGCAATCATCCGCCAGCACGGTGCCGATACCGGTGACAATGGCACAGCTCATGGCGCGCAGGCGTTGGACATCCGACCGGGCACTGGGCCCGGTTATCCATTGGCTCTCGCCGCTTGCCATGGCCGTGCGGCCATCCAGCGACATTGCGAGTTTGGCCCTCACGCGGCCGCGCCCCCGGGTCATCCTGGCGATAAAGCCCGGGATAACCCGCCGTGCCTCCGCCTCCAGCACACCGCAATCTACCTCGATGCCCGCTGCTTTCAGCCCCGCCAGACCGGCTCCGGACACCTGCGAATTGGGATCCTCCATCGCCGCCACCACGCGGCTCACGCCCGCCTCTATCAGCGCTGTGGAACACGGACCCGTCTTACCGCTATGACTGCAGGGCTCCAGCGTGACATAAACCGTCGCGCCAGTCGCGTCACCCGCCGCCTGCAATGCTTCTATCTCCGCGTGATTGCCGCCACTGGGCTGGGTAAACCCCTCACCGATAACATGGCCATCACGAACCAGCACACAGCCGACGTGGGGGTTGGGCATGGCGGAGTATTGGGCCTGGCGCGCCAACTGAAGAGCGCGGGCCATTAATTGGATGTCGATGTGTTTATCCATAGTCTGGGATCGCGGGGCGAACTACGCCGGATTGACATTACCCCGCTCTGCCTCCAGCCGCTCGATCTCATCGCGAAACTCCGCGAGATCCTGGAAACTGCGATAGACCGACGCGAAGCGCACATAGGCAACCTGGTCCAGCCCCTTGAGGTGATCCATCACCAACTCGCCCAATACCAGGGACTCTACTTCACGCTCGCCGGTGGCGCGCAAGGTGTGCTTGATCTGGTTGATCGCGGCCTCGATGTCTTCCACTGACACGGGGCGTTTCTCCAATGCCCGCAGCAAGCCGGAGCGCATCTTGTTCTCATCGAAGGGCTCACGATTGCCATTTTGCTTGATGATACGCGGCATCACCAGTTCGGCGACTTCGTAGGTCGTATAGCGCTCCCTGCAGGTCAGGCACTCCCGCCTACGACGCACCTGATCGCCCCCGGCAACCAGCCGCGAGTCGATCACCTTGGTGTCTTCGGCGGCGCAAAACGGACAGTGCATAGGGTTATTCCATTAGTCTAAGCATTTGAAGAATAACATGATTTAGTGGCGTGGGTAATTCGAGAATAGGGGCTGGATCGTCGCCTTAGAAACTGGTGAAGGTTTTCTTGGCTGGCACTGGAAAACGTGAGGCTTGCGAAAACCTTCACCAGTTCCCAAGGCTCGGTCAGGCTATATTCGAAGCACGAACCGAGCGGCCAGAATTTAACCGAGCTCCGAATGGCCATGTCGACCCACTTGAGGTGGAATTCAAAGCACGAACCGAGCGGATGGAATCCTCAAAGGCATTTCAGGACCGTCACCGGCCGGGGACGGCCGGTGCCGAGCCCTCATGGATGAGCTTGTAGCGTGTCCTGAAATACCTTTGAGGATTCTGTCTGCGGCTCGACTTTGCCGAATTCCGAGCGCCACATGGATGTGCTCGAGCGTGTCCTGCAAGCCCTGCTACGACCCAGCCTGCAGTCGCAACTTCACAATAACCTCAACTACCGACGTAAACCGGAAACCGCGAACAGATCTCCAGCACCTTGACCTTAACCTCCGCAATAACCTGCTCGGAAGTGCCGTTATCCAGCGAGCCCAGCACATCACACATCCAGCCCGTAAGCTCGATGGTCTCGGCCTCTTTGAAACCACGGGTAGTGATAGCCGGGGTGCCAACACGAAGCCCGGAAGTTACGAAAGGCGAACGGGGGTCATTCGGCACGGCATTTTTATTGACCGTAATATTGGCAGCACCCAGCGCCGCATCGGCATCGGTGCCGGTGTAGTCCTGGCCGATCAAATCCACCAGCATCAGATGATTTTCCGTGCCGCCGGAGACAATTTTAAAGCCGCGCTGCAGAAACGTGTTGGCCATGGCCTTGGCATTCACCACCACCTGTTTTTGATAGGCGACGAACTCCTCGCTCTGGGCCTCCTTGAAACTCACCGCTTTGGCCGCGATCACGTGCATCAGCGGGCCGCCCTGGCCACCGGGGAAAACAGCGGAGTTGAACTTTTTCTCCAGCTCCGGATTGGCCTTGGCCAGGATCAGGCCGCCTCTGGGGCCGCGCAGGGTCTTGTGAGTGGTGGTTGTCACCACATCGGCATAGGGCACGGGGTTGGGGTAAATGCCCGCGGCGACCAGGCCGGCCACATGGGCCATGTCAATCATCAGATAGGCACCCACTTTGTCGGCAATTTCGCGAAAGCGCGCCCAATCCATAATTTGCGAATAGGCCGAGAAGCCGGCCACAATCATTTTGGGTTTGTGCTCCAGCGCCAGCGCTTCAACCTGGGCGTAGTCCACCTCGCCGGTGGCGGCATCCAGCCCATATTGAATGGCGTTATACATTCTGCCTGAGAAGTTGGGCTTGGCGCCGTGCGTCAGGTGCCCGCCATCAGCCAGACTCATGCCCAGCACGGTGTCGCCGGGCACACACAGGGCGAGGTAGACGGCGGCATTGGCCTGTGAACCGGAGTGGGGCTGAACATTGGCATAATCGGCGCCAAATAGCGCCTTGGCGCGCGCAATGGCCAAAACCTCCGCCTGATCAACAAACTCGCAACCGCCGTAGTAGCGCTTGCCAGGGTAGCCTTCGGCGTATTTATTGGTCATGGACGTGCCCTGGGCCTGCATGACCCGGGGGCTGGTGTAGTTTTCAGAGGCAATCAGTTCAATATGTTCTTCCTGGCGGCGATCTTCACCCTTTATCGCGGCCCAGATTTCATCGTCAAACCCTTCAATCGTCATGCTGTCATTAAACATCGTCATCCCCTGGCTGGCGGCACGGCGGGACTTGAGTCAGACCGCCTTGGAAGCCGCGCATTCTACCTTAAAACATTGGCGGGAGTTAAGGGTATAGCGCCCCGGATCTGCACTTTTTCTGCTACAGTTCGCAGCTCCATTATCGCTCGAGAACTCCAGCACATGGCCCAGTACGTTTTCACCATGAACCGTGTCGGCAAAGTGGTGCCGCCCAAGAAGACAATCCTGGAAGATATCTCCCTGTCGTTTTTCCCCGGCGCCAAAATTGGCGTGCTGGGCCTCAACGGCTCGGGCAAATCGACCCTGCTGCGCATAATGGCGGGCCTGGACACCGATATCCTTGGCGAAGCGAGGCCACAAGCCGGCATCAAAATTGGTTACCTGCCCCAGGAGCCTCAGCTGGATGAGGCCAAGGACGTACGTGGCAATGTTGAAGAAGGCGTGCAGGAGGCCAAAGACGCCCTGGCGGGCCTGGATAAGGTGTATGCCGACTACGCCGAGCCCGACGCCGATTTCGATGCGCTGGCCAAGGAGCAAGTCAGGCTGGAAGATATTATCCACGCCACCGACGCCCACAACCTGAATCACAAACTGGAAGTGGCCGCTGATGCACTGCACCTGCCCCCCTGGGAGGCACAAATATCTACCCTGTCAGGGGGTGAGCGCCGCCGGGTGGCACTGTGTCGCTTGTTGATCTCCAACCCTGATATGTTGCTGCTGGATGAACCCACCAACCATCTGGACGCAGAGAGTGTGGCCTGGCTGGAGCGATTTCTACACGATTTTTCCGGTACGGTGGTGGCCATTACCCACGATCGCTACTTCCTGGACAACGCCGCCGGCTGGATACTCGAGTTGGACCGCGGGCGCGGCATTCCCTACGAGGGCAATTACTCCGACTGGCTGGGTGCCAAGGAACTGCGCCTGCAACAGGAAAAACGTCAGGAGGCCTCCCACCAGAAGTCTATTCGGGCCGAACTGGAATGGGTGCGCAGCAACCCAAAGGGACGCCAGGCAAAAAGTAAGGCCCGCCTGCAACGCTTCGAAGAATTGCAGTCCCAGGAATTCCAGCAGCGCAACGAAACCAACGAGATCTATATCCCACCGGGGCCGCGCCTGGGGGACAAGGTTATAGAGATAGAGAACCTGCGAAAAGGCTTCGGCGACCGCCTGCTGTTTGAAGGCCTGAGCTTCACCGTGCCCAAAGGCAGTATAGTGGGCATCATTGGCGCCAATGGCCGCGGTAAATCCACCTTGTTTAAAATTCTCAGCGGCGAAGAACAAGCCGATGGTGGCGAAGTTCGTCTTGGCGAGACGGTAGTGCTGGCTCACGTGGACCAATCCCGGGATGCCCTCGACGGCGACAACACCGTGTGGCAGGAAATTTCCGGCGGCCATGAGATCATGCGCATCGGCAGTTATGAAGTGAGCTCACGCGCCTATGTGGGTCGCTTCAATTTCAAAGGCTCCGATCAACAAAAATTCGTCAAGGATTTGTCCGGCGGCGAGCGCAATCGACTGCACCTGGCCACCTTGTTGAAGCAGGGCGCCAATGTGCTTTTATTGGATGAGCCGACCAACGACCTGGATATAGAGACATTGCGGGCTCTGGAGGAAGCTTTATTAGCCTTCCCGGGCAGCGCCATGGTGATCTCACACGACCGCTGGTTCCTGGACCGCATTGCCACCCATATCCTCGCCTTTGAGGACGACGGCAACACAATCTTCCACGAGGGTAACTTCAGCGATTACGAGCAGGATAGACGAACCAGGTTGGGGGCAGCCGCCGACCAACCCCACCGGGTAACTTACCGAAAGCTGAAGTAACTCGTTGGGTCATCTGCAAAAAAGGCGCTATAGTATCAGGCAGTTTTACTGAAGAAGAGTCACTCTATGTCAGACAAACGTGTTGACCAGCGCCGCTTCACTCGGGTGGCACTGGATGTGCCCGTCGATGTTCATCAGGGGGGCAGCGTGTGGCACCAACGCTTGATCGATATTTCGCTGTCCGGCGTGGCCACCGACCAACCGGATGTGTGGGATGCCCAGTACAACGAACCTTTCACCCTCATCATCCACCTGGATGACACCGAAAATCTCGAGCTGCACGCCTATTTACAACACGTGGAAGCCGACCGATTGGGCTTTGCCGTGGAGCACGTTGACAAGAGCAATATAGAACCCCTGCGCATGCTGCTCGAAGCGCGGATTGGCAATTACGCCTTGCTGGAAGAAGAGCTTAGTCGGCTCGAGGAGTAGGTGGGTGTCAGGGCATGACCAGCTCAATGGGAGCAGATGGAACCTCCCGTGCACTTGCCGGACCGTCGGCGGCCAGGGACGGCCGCTGCCGAGCCCTCATGGATGAGCTTGTAGCGTGTCCGGCAAGTGCACGGGAGGTTCTAGCTGCGGTACTATATTGAGCTGGTCATGCCCTGACACTCCGCAGCCAATCGTGCAACGCCGTCAACTTATTCCAGCGCAGCAAGTGCCTCACCCAACTTTGACACCGGGATAACTTCCATTCCGGGGATGTTTCCCTTGGGGGCATTTGCTCTGGGTACGATGGCGCGCTTAAAGCCGTGTTTGGCCGCTTCGGCCAGACGCTCCTGACCGCTGGGCACGGGGCGAATTTCACCCGCCAGTCCGACCTCACCAAAAATCACCATGTCCCGGGGAATCTGGCGATCCCGAAAGCTGGAGACAATGGCCATCAGCAGGGCCAGATCAGCGCTGGTTTCCAGAACTTTTACTCCCCCTACTACATTGGCAAATACATCCTGGTCACCCACCTGTAGGCCGCCGTGGCGGTGCAGCACGGCCAGCAACATGGCCAGGCGGTTCTGCTCCAGTCCCACCGCGACGCGACGGGGATTACCCAGCTGGGAGTCATCCACCAGGGCCTGAATTTCTACCAACAGTGGGCGTGTGCCCTCCCAGACCACCATGACCGCACTGCCGGAAGCGGGTTCGTTGCTGCGATCGAGGAATATCGCCGAGGGGTTCTTTACCTCGCGCATACCCTGCTCGGTCATCGCAAACACACCCAGTTCATTCACCGCACCAAAACGATTCTTTTGCCCGCGCAGGGTGCGAAAACGCGAATCATCCGTACTTTCCAACAAAATCGAGCAGTCGATGATATGTTCCAGCACTTTGGGGCCCGCCAGTGAACCGTCTTTGGTCACGTGCCCCACCAAAAACAACACCATGCCGGTCTGTTTAGCGTACCGGCTGAGATAGGCGGCACATTCACGCACCTGGGAGACACTGCCCGGGGCCGATGCCAATTCATCGCTGTGCACCACCTGTATGGAATCCACCACCAGCACCTTTGGCTTGAACTCCGCAGCGGCCGCCACGATAGCCTCGATATTGGTCTCCGACATCAGCCGCAATTTATCCATGGGCAGGTTTAACCGCTGGGCGCGCATCGCCACCTGCTGCAGGGATTCCTCCCCGGTGACATACAGTGCCTCCATGGACGACGCCATGTGGCACATGGTCTGTAGTAGCAATGTACTCTTGCCCGCCCCGGGATTGCCGCCTATCAAAACGGAGGAACCCGGCACCAGCCCGCCGCCGAGCACCCGATCAAACTCCTCGGCACCGGTTGAAAGTCTCAGTAAATTTTGCAGGTCGATATCTTTCAACACCGTAGCATCGGCGAGTGCGGCGGCAAATCCGGCCCGGTTGGCCGCGGCCGCCCCACTCGCTCTACTCGCTCCGGCCGGTCCAAGGCGAATTTCTACGATGGCATTCCAGGCGCCACAGTCGTTACATTGCCCCTGCCATTTGCCGTAGTCGGACCCGCAATCGTTGCAAACAAAGGCTGTCTTACTCTTTGCCATCTGGTGCGATGTGCCCCTTGTAAAGAATTATAGCGCTAGCGCTGTATGTCATCGAACAAGCTCGGTATCCTATCAGACTTACGATCCACGCACCGGAACACCCATGTCAGATTCCTCCATTGTCCCCGAGCGCCAGCTGGTATTTTCCCCCGGCCTGGCGTCGACGATCGGCCTGGAGGAGGCCATTTTTTTGCAGCACCTGGGTGAACTGTTTGAGCACCGGGAACCCCATATTCAGAACGGTTTTGCCTGGATTTCCATCGAACGCGGTTACCTGCTGCGCAAGCTACCGTTCTGGAGCCCACTCGACCTGCACCGCATCAGCCGCAGTTTGGTGGACAAGGGCGTGTTGCTGATGAATTCCCCGCCGCTGCACACAGCGGAGCGCCTGATTTTTGCCCTGAACGAATCAACAACCCAGCAGCCAGCGGCCATAGCAATACCTGCCGACAATCACTCCGATGCCGCCCCGCTGGTCGAGCTGGCCAACTCACCCGGCCCACGACGCAGTGCCGGTCTGTTGCCCTCCCACTGGTCGCCCAGTGAGGATCTATTACAGTTGCTTGCCCTGAACCACACCATACCGCGGCAGTTCGCCCTGGACCAACTGGAAGATTTCATCTTTTATTGGCGCGAGCGCGGCGAAACCAGCCACGCCTGGGAAAATAAATTTCGCCAACACGTGAAGCAGCAGTGGCGACATCATCAGCAAAACCAGGCCGAGGCGTTTCGCAGCAAACTTGCACCGCTGGACAACAACTGGCGGCCCAGCCTGGATGCGCTGGAAATTATGCAGCGCAGCGAGATAGAGCGCGAGTTTATCGATCAGGCCATACCGGAGTTCATCCTCTATTGGCGTGAGCGCGGCACCAAGCCAAAGGAGCTCAACTCTAAATTTATTACCCACATTCGCATCCAGTGGGCCAAGTACACCTCGGCGATGAAACACAGCACGGAACCCAAGCGCATCACGGAGCAGTGGTATCCCCCGGAAGATGTTTTGGATATCCTGAAGATGTCCCATATCGATGCCGAATTCGCCCGCTCACTTATTCCCGAATTCATCGTGTACTGGCGCGACAGCAATTACGCCCACACCTCCTGGAACACAAAGTTCCTGCAACACGTGAAACACAAATGGGCCGAGCGCCACAAGCTAGCACTAACAGGACAGAGCAATGCCGGACAGCAAGGATCTAATCCAACAGGTCGCACAAGAGATAGCAGCCTCCAGGACGACCTCAGCGACACCTCCTGGGCAGACTGAAGTCAGCACCAGCGAGGCCCACGTCGATGCCATCAACCAGGTATTCGCCCTGTTTCGGCTGAACTACCACAACCAGTATTTCGCCGCCTATCAGGACAACAGCCAGATACAGCAGGTAAAAAAACTGTGGTACGAATCCCTGGCTGACTACCCGGTGGAACAAATTCTGCGGGGCGCCAAACACGCCATCGAAAACAACGAATACCTGCCCA
>Ga0209987_10001920_pt1 | contig 11405 bp, 18 predicted proteins | sample N074metaG_FD_182134 | JGI IMG/M metagenome (GOLD analysis project Ga0209987, IMG submission 182134) | Deep subsurface microbial communities from Kermadec Trench to uncover new lineages of life (NeLLi) - N074 metaG (SPAdes) (version 2) | ecosystem: Environmental > Aquatic > Marine > Ocean trench... | reverse complement strand
CCTTGAATTTGTAGACTAGATACCCTTGAACAACTCCAAGCTTACCACTAGTTACTTGACCTTCTTCAACTGCACTTTGTGCAACATCAGAAGCTGCAGAAAATGTAATCTGAGCTTTTTCCAAGTTTTCTTTGTGGGTTTCACTTGCAGTGATGGTTCCAGTTATTTCAGGCATATCATAATGATGTTTGTATTCTGCTGTAGCCAACATTGGTGAGAGTCCAACTAGGGATAATCCTAAAACTCCAACTGTTACTAAAGCCAAAATTGTTACAAGTTTGGTCTTCTTCAATTCCTTAAACTAGTCATTTTTCACTAATATAGTTCGCTACGAATTCTTTCAATTTTACTTCTTTTTCACAAAAAAATTGTCCGGAATGAGATGTAAATTTTTGTTTTCTAAATTCTCATTCTTCCCAAAAAATAATTTCAAAAGTGTCATTATCTAAATTGTAATAAAATAATTATTACAAAAGATCGTTTTAATTTTACTTGAATTAAATTGATCGTACAAACAAAAAACTCATGAACAAAACTTTGGTCTTAGTTGGTTTTGGAGAATAACAAAATTGATGTCAGAACAGGAACAAGTGGAAAAACTTGTCTTTGAATTACAAGAAATTCTGGACTTTGATGAACTAGAATCAAGAATCTATCTAACTCTTTTAAGAACAGGACCTATTACGGCAAGTTCATTAGCTAAAGATCTAAATGTCGATAGAGCAAGAACGTATAGATGTATAGACAAACTTGTTGATAGGAATATTATTTCAACCACGCTTTCAAGTCCCAAATTATGTATCCCCATAGAGCCAGAAAATGCATTAAAGCTTGCACTTGAGAGAAAAGAATCAGAAATTATGAGAATAAAAAAATCCGGAGATGCAATTGTTGAAAAAATTACAAGTATCAGATATTGCCCCAGTCAAGGAACAACCATCCCAACTCTTGGTATAATTCAAGGAAGAACCAACATTTACTCAGACATCGCCCAGATGATTGAAAATTGTACAGATACATTATACATTGCAACAACACTAGAGGATATCTCAAAGATGTATCACAGCATAATTCCAGAAAAAATTAAAATCTGTGAGAAGATTGGCGGAAAAGTATTGCTTTTAGTTGAAATTGATGATATTGAAATGATTTCATTTGTAAAAAGATTCAATGCAACTGAAACCAGAGTATGCCGACTTCCATCAAAGGGGAGAATTGTAGTTCAAAAAGACAATCAATTGATAATGTCTGATTGTGGTCAAACAGATTCCAATTCTGAGACTGATTTTTCAATATCAACAAACTCTAAAGCCATGATAAGCCACATTGATAAACTATGCAGATTGCTATGGAAGTCATCTAAACCACTAGAAATGACCTCACACAAAAAAAACCTACGAGCAAAACTTGCACCATAATCACTTTTCTTTAATTTTCATTCTTCCCAAAAAATAATTTCATATTTTTTACAAATTCATAATTTGAAGGTGTATAAGGAACAAAATCTTGAAGAGAAAAAATGTCTAGAAAAGGTAATTGGACTGAAACAGATGAATCTACCATTAAGGCAATCGTAGTAAATATGATTAATCAAAAACAAATGTTTAGAGATCTTGGAGAGACAGGCGAATTACATGATTCATTTGATGTTAAAAATCACAGAGAATACGTCCTAGGTCTTTTCACAGGAATAGTAATCAATCTTTTTGCAAACTATTGGGTAAGCGAACACGAAGCGGGTTTATTGCCTGAAGATTTGGCATATCTTTATCATAAAATTGCCTTATTTCATGATATGATTGTTGAAGGATTATTCGAATAACCATTTATTTAATCTCAGAAATTTCCAAATTTATTAAAACAATTTTTTTGGGCACCACTATCCTACGTGATATGCTACCGAATATGAATTCATTAGAAAAATATATGTCAAATAGATACCTAGTTTATGCCTGAAAAAATAACTCCTGAGGATCGTGAACGTGTGGCTCTATTACGACTAATTACAAACTCAAAGCAAGAATTCAATAAACTTTCTGTGGCACAATTGAAAAGATTAGAAAAACTAGTTGAAAAAAAAGATTACAGTCACAACAAAAAAGCCCATAAATCAAAATTAAAACTTCTGGGAAAAATTAACGTCAGACTTTACGAGTTAGAGGAAAAAAGATCTATTCTTTAGATTTAAGATTTCAATTAGATACAAATAGTGAAAAGAATATGTTGTAACGTGACACAAAACCAACTTGCAAACGAGACTAGCCCCTACTTACTTCAACATGCACACAATCCTGTTCATTGGTCTGCATGGAATAATGATGCACTAAAAAGAGCACGGGATGAAAACAAACCAATTTTTCTTAGTATTGGTTATAGTGCTTGTCATTGGTGTCATGTGATGGCTCACGAGTCATTTGAAAATGACGATGTTGCCAAATTTATGAATGAAAATTTTGTAAACATTAAGGTAGATAGAGAAGAGCGACCTGATATTGATGATATTTACCAAAAAGTTTGTCAAATATCTACCGGACAAGGAGGCTGGCCTTTGAGCATTTTTCTTACACCAGATCAAAAACCATTCTATGTAGGAACTTATTTTCCTGTTTTGGATTCCTATGGTCGCCCTGGATTTGGAAGTATTCTTCGACAGTTATCACAAGCATGGAAAGAAAAACCAAAAGATATTGAAAAAACTGCAAACAATTTCCTAGAGGCATTACAAAAAACAGAGACAATCAAAGTTCCAACAAAATTAGAAAGACTTTTGCTAGATGAAGCAGCTATGAACTTATTTCAAATGGGTGATTTCTCTTATGGTGGATTTGGTGGGGCCCCAAAATTTCCAAATGCTGCCAACGTCTCATTTTTGTTCCGGTACGCAAAACTTTCTGGACTCTCAAAATTCAACGAATTTGCCCTAAAAACCCTAAACAAAATGGCAAAGGGAGGAATTTTTGATCAAATCGGTGGAGGATTTCATAGGTATTCTACTGATGCTAAATGGCTAGTACCACATTTTGAGAAGATGCTTTATGATAATGCATTGATTCCAGTAAATTATTCTGAGGCTTATCAGATAACAAAGGATCCTTTTTACCTTGATATTCTCAGAAAAACACTAGATTTTGTTTCCCGTGAAATGACTTCTTCTGAAGGAGGATTCTTTTCAGCCTATGATGCTGATTCTGAAGGCGAGGAAGGAAAGTTTTATGTCTGGAGTAAAAGTGAAATTAAAAATATTCTTGGAGGTGACGCTGAACTATTTTGCCTATATTACGATGTAACTGATGGAGGAAACTGGGAAGGGAAAAATATTTTATGTAATAATATTAACATCTCCACTGTAGCATTCAATTTTGGAATAACAGATGACAAAGTTAAAGAAATTATCTCTTCAAGTTCTAAAAAACTATTAGATGTTCGCTCTAAACGTATTTCTCCTGGGTTGGATGACAAGATCCTTACATCCTGGAATGCTTTAATGATTACAGCATTTGCAAAGGGGTATCGTGTTACTGGGGATGTAAATTATCTTAATGCTGCAAAAAATTGTATTACATTTATTGAAAAAAATCTTCTTGTTGATGGTAAATTGTTAAGAACTTATAAAAATGGCACCGCAAAAATCGATGGATATCTAGAAGATTATTCATATTTTGTAAATGCCTTGCTTGATGTTTTTGAGATACATCCTGATTCAAAATATCTAAACCTTGCATCACAATTAGGACATCATCTAGCTGATCATTTTTGGGACGAAGAAAATCACACTTTTTTTATGACTTCTGACAGTCATGAAACCCTTATCATAAGGCCAAAGAGCAACTATGATTTGTCTTTGCCTTCGGGAAATTCAGTTTCATGTTTTATTATGCTTAGATTATTTCATCTTACTCAAGAACACAAATTCTTTGAAATTTCTAAAAAAATTATGGAATCTCAGGCACAAATGGCTGCTGAAAATCCATTTGGATTTGGATTTTTGCTAAATGTCATCTACATGTATTTACAAAAGCCCCTAGAGATTACAATTCTAAATGATGCCAACAAAGAGATCACCAATTTTTTGAAAAAATCATTTCTACCAGAGTCTATTTTGGTTTCCATACACAATTCAAATCAACTTGAGGCCTTGTCTAATTATCCATTTTTTGCTGGAAAAAACTTTGATTCTAAAACAACTAATGTCTTTGTTTGCAGAGATTTTACTTGCTCCTTACCTCTTCAAACTATTGAGGATATAAAAAAAGTATTATAACAATTCTAAAATTCATTAAATTTTTCTCAAATCAATATTTAATATCTCACCAACTTGAGGTCTGCCAAGATGTTCGTATCTATTTTTTGGCATGGCCATTGTAATTTGAGTTTGTTGATAGCTTTTCATCTGTATTGTAGGTTGAGCTTGAAGAATTGCCTCTAATAGGGGCATAACCTGCTCTTTTGTTTCAGAGTCTAGTTTTTTGGCAACATTTTCGATAATCAGCTGCTTTTGGGAGATAGGCTCAGTTGATACATTTTCAATTAATGTCAATTGTATCATACGACCATTATCCACAATTTGTGAAATTTTGAATTCATTTGTCTCTGACAATAAATTGATAGATTATCCTTGTGATTTATCTTTAACGTAGGGCAAAAAATAACGAAACAAATGCTATAGCTATTGAACCAGATACCCCTAACACAAAAATGATTTTGCTTCCCTCTATCTTCATAGAATTTGCAATCCTCAATACAAATTAAATTGTATCCATTTCTTCTCAATTTTTCTAATCAATTAACTATTCATGCTAAAACGTCTTAATACAAACTGATTCTTCTGGTTGTTATAAACAAGGTAGATTGTTTTCAAACATCTACAAAGGCAACAATATCGCTAAAACTCTGAATATCCAAGCGGATATTCTCTGAAATATTATTTAGATTTAGGCTCAGTTTTTGATTTGGTTTTTCTTTCTTTTTCAATGGTAAGATTGGGAGAATCAATTAATGATTTTTTGATTAATGCGGCACGTTTTTTTAGAATCTGGTTAAATTCATTCATGTCTTCTAATCCTGGTGTTTGTTGTTGATTTTGATATGCTTGCAAAAATCCCGAGTACACACAACCAACTATTATTCCAAATGCAGTATCAGAAACTGATTCAATCTCAGGGAAATATTTTTCTGCAATTTGTTTGTATGACTGAGATTCACTAATGTAGTAATCAATTAAACCATCTATGAATTCCCTGTTTTCTTTTGAGATAGCCATTGTTTTGCTTACTTTTTTGTTTATTTAAATATCCTAAGTAAATTGTTATTTATCCATGAACAATTGTTTTGTTGTTGTGGAAGTTAGATTTAGACGAAGAATATTTTAGAATTTTTGATTCAAATAAACTGATTGCGGGATATTTTGATCCTGACTATGGAGACCTTTATCCAAAGGAAAACTCTGAAGAAATTATTTCTCAAATGTTGAAAAATCATGATAAAATAACTGGGGGATTTATTATGGTACCAATGATAAAATTTGGACTGTTTGATACTGATTTGGAAACTAACATAGATACAGTAGAGACTCAAGTTAATTCTGTTCTAGATAGATTGAGTAGATGGAGGAAATTTCTTTCTAAAACTAATCTCAAAATTCATTACGTTAGAATATCTCACACAGACCAAGATATGCTGACCATTACATTTCCTTTCAAATTTTCCAAACCTACTCCATTGGACAAAAAAGAAATGGTTGTAGAGCTGACCCCTACCTTGAATTTGTTGCAGAAATTAAATTTGTTATAATTCTGCCTGAACATCTCGTGATTACAATATATGTTGAAACTGAACCTGCAAGTAACAACAATGAACCAAATGGAAATTCCGGAACTGCTGCATATTCTTCTGATTCTGCAACTATAGTATAATCAGTTATTTTTGGAATTTGGTTCTTGTCTAACACGGATACAACAAAAAACGTGTCTTCATCTGAACCCAAATAGTCTGGTTCTGGATGAATTCTAGCCACTACTGCAACATTCCCATCTCTATCATATAGAGTGACAATTACTGCTACAGTGTTGGCAGTAATATCTCCGTTGTTTTCTACAATTCCAGAAATTATTAGATTGTTATGATTATCCCTTGATAATTCTGAATATGTAATGTCAATTTCCTGACCCTTTGGTTCGCTTATAGAGTAGTCAATATCTAACGAGTATGATTTTATTTGTTCAGGTTTAATATCTGTAAAAATAAAATCAAAAGGTCCTTTCATTTCTGGCATTATTGTATTGACCAGAGTTCTAGTTTGTTTGATTAATACGACATTGTTGTTTTCATCATATAGCGTTACAAACACCTGAACTTGGTTTAGTGGTGAGTTTAGGTTATTTTGAATTTCCCCTACTACATGAAATACTCCGTCATCTCCAATGTATTGTTGATCATTTTGTATAGTTACTTGTGCAAATGCAACTGGGATTACAAATGATAATAAAAATAATGTTATGAAATATTTTTTCATGTTTTTTTTGATACCTGATCTTTAAAGAAGTTTATGGTATTGAGATGTCTATTTTCATTATGTGACTTTTAATTGTGACAGTTTTTTCTCAAGCCCACTTTGTTTATGCTGAAGATATTTGAAATTAAAAAATTAAATACTTCTTTGAAAATTATGCTCATTATGTTGCGAGAAAAGAAAATTGATGGTGCCCTTACGTTTGATGCTTTACAATGGTTATCTATACCTGCAAACGATCCAAAGCGCTTGGCGCACTTGGTTGGCAAACTACAAAAGTATTCTAAGGGAATGAGAATACTTAGTATATCTGATAATTCTGAACTAGAGTTTTACGATTCAGAGAAAGAACCATGCGTAATGGTTTTCAAAAGAGGTTCACTTGTAGGATACGAAAACGGATCTCTGTATTACAAGAATGAGGATGTTTTATCTATCAATCCAAATATTTGAAAATAATTTCAGAATTATAATTTTAATCACAGCAATATTGCCTTTTTAGATAATAAAAATGTCATACAAAAAATATTGATAATGAAATTATGGCTGCACACCTGCTTTGGCGGAATAATATTCTACCAGTCCTGCCATTTCATATTCTAGGGCTTGTTGATACTGCGAGTCTGATCTAACCTTAAAGGATTCATCACCAGTCCTCATCCATTCTATGTACTGCTTATCGCTGTCTAGTTGTGTCTGGGACGACAACTTTAACAAATCTACTGCTGACTCAAAGGCCTCTGGTGGTACAAGATTGTCATATTTGGAAATAATTTCTTCAAATTCCACTACGTGTTTTTCATAGTATTGAAACAACTCATCTTTAGTTATTGTTCCCTCTTCCCACTGTGCTTTTTCTGAATAAAATTGACTCTGTAAATCTTTAACATTTGTTTGAATTTTTTCTAGTTCATTTCCAAATGTGAATCCTTTTTGCCTTGTTTGCTCTGCAGAATAATTATAACTTACAATCCCAGTTATTATTACTGCCACAACTACCAAAATAACTATATTTTGTTTCTTATTCTTTTTCAAAACTAATCGGTATAATTTCCGTTCTCATCAAGCTTTAATTCGATTGTCAATAATGTTCCGCTGATAAATGAATCATTTCGAATTTTTCTTACACGTGCCACATCAAGATGATAAGGCCAAATCTCCACTACTATTGCACCTACTTTGACGTTTTCAGGCGCATCAGTTAATACAATATCCTCTTTTTTTACTCCGTATCTTTCTAATGTGTGAATAGAATGTTCAACTAATGGAATTGGATTATTGTGATTAATCGTCCAAACAGTTCCTTCATACTCTATTTTTTCCATTTCGAATTAGACAGAAATTGACTCCTATAACAATTATTCTATGGGATATTCTAGTTGGCTTTTTTATCTTAATTATCACGTGTAAGGCATGAAAAGGAAGCTATTCCAGGTAATTTCAGAGTTTGATGATAGAAAGGATTATGGTTCAGAAGACTTTGAATTTATTGTAGACACACGAGTTGAAGAGCTAGGCGAGCCTATATCTGATGAAGGATATTACAAATGCAAAAAATATGGTGCCAAATGAAAACTAGGTTAATTATATCAATAATAATTGGAGCAGTGATAATATCTAGTACTTCAGGATATCTTCTTTACCAAGACAGTCTTTGTAACTCATCATCTGGATATTTGCACAATCCACGAATGAATAGTATTTGGGATTGTTTGCAATTCCTCTCTGATCAAGAATCTAACGCTCCGGAATATCCGGGTAATTTTACATTGACTGTAAGTAATCAAAGTTTTGATATTGATCCTGTGGATATTCTTGTAAAGATAGATGAGATAACTGTAATTGATGATGAATTTTTAGTAAAACAACAGCATAACTATCATCATTTTGAATTTCTCTTAAAACCTGGAACACATACAATATACGCAGAGTCAATCAAAGGAAATTATCAATTAAATGAAGAATTTACAATTGAGAAAGAACTATGGGCTTCACTTGACTTTCAGTACTATGAAGGTGATGAAACATTGCCAAAACTTCGCCTGAAAATATCCGAAACTGAACTTGGTTTTCTTTAATTCATAATCCTAACAAGATATGAAATGTCCACTTGAAACAGGTTTGGAAATACACAAGAGTGAGTCTTGGTAGATTAGTAATTTTATAAAATCATGATTGATAATGAATGATATTATGTACAATTATTTTTACAAATTTTACATTACATGTTAAAAAATGATGTTACAGAAGATCTGCCTTAAGTAAAATGGATAACATATGAAATTAATGAATGTTGGTGAACTAGAATCAAACCATTTTGCTGACTACCGAGACATTATTTTGTTTATGAAAAATATTGGCTTGATCAAAGACAAATCAAAACCACGACAATTTCACAATAATACATGTGAGATTTATTATGAGTGAAACAGAAAAAATTTACGCAAGAGAATTGATACGACAAGCAATAGATGAAGGATTTCTTGATTTAAACGTGACAACAAATTGTTTATATTGTAAAGCTATTTTCCCATTAGAATACGATAGTTGTCCTCAATGTGGACGAATGAAAATATATCCCCTCAAGTTAAAATAAATAAGACAGTTCAAACTTGAATCCCTTCTTGATCTGATTGGATTTGAAATTATTTTTTGGGAAGGATGAATTCTATAAAATCAGGAGATATTCTATGAACATTGTTGAAAAATTAGTTACGAGATGAATCTAAATTTTCATTAAGTTCTAAAAGCGAGATTGGTCTATTGCTTAGGATAGCCCAATCTCTGACCATTGGATTTGCCAGTTTGATGGCAATTTCAACATCCGTTGGATATTGTCTAATTCAATTGAATCCCATATGAGTCTAAGTTTTTTTTCAAACTCTCAACTTTACTATTCAGTAAGTATTGCAGATTTTCAAGGGAAAATAGGACTAAAAATATTTTTTGGGAAGGATGAAAAACAAAGAAATGATAGATGGGAATTTATGGACCAAAAGATATTGACTGGACATCAACTGTAGTTATCCCCTTGCCTGAGATGTCAAGTGGTGGGCTACAATTAGTATCAACCGCGGTAATTTTCTTTGCAACTACATGGAAATCATTTGCACCTGATAGTTTTTACAAAAAAATAGCTGATAAAACGCTTTACAACAATTATTCCCTTGTAGATTAAATATGCCTTCATGATATTTTATTGAACAATCAACATCAGATAAGAAAAAAAACACCATTTAGAATAAGATAAATCTAATTTTTTCTTATTTTGCTAAATGACGCTCCAAGAATTTTCTTTCTACTTATTTCCACGGTCTTGAAAACCACATCAAAAACCAATTCTGTCTTGTTCCCTAAAATTCTGATAATTATCCCTGATTCGTCAGGTAAAATAGACGTCCCAACAGAAACTTTGTGTCTATCTCTAATGGCTTGGTTTATAGTATTTTCCAGCTCCATTACATCCTCCTTTCTAGTAAGGATGTAAACTGTTCCAACTATACTATGTTCTCCTAATATTCCAAAATTTTTCAATCTTTGTTTCTTTGGTTCAATTTTTGTATTCTCTAAAAACCTTATTTTCTTATCTTGGTTCTTGCAGTGGGTTCTTAGGTAACAGATGTCATATTCAAAAGATTCTCCCATGGCGACTCTTCCAGGAGTTAAAACTTCTGAATATATCAAAGTGGAATTGTCATGAACCTCTAGGTTCACTTTTTGATAATATCTAGAATTCTTGTATGGTATTATTTGATCAGGGATATATTCAAGATAACAATTCTCATCAACTGTAATGTTTACCATTTGTGATGCAGAGTTTGAGTTCATACTGTAGATTCTAGTGGCGCCTTGAGTTGTAATGTGTGCAATGGCCTTGTTTTTTAATAAAACATCAGTCCTGTACCTATCTCCTTGCAGGATTCCCCCTGATGGTGAAATGACATAGAGATACGCCATACCTGGAAGTGAGTTTTCAGGATATAGTGCTCGTTGAATTTGTAATGGGACTTGAGAGAATAGCCTTGTGACAACTGTCTTGCCTGCACTATCCATTTGGAGTTCCAAGTCAAGAATTCCTACTTTACCAGATTTCCCAACTCCTAATTGTTTTACTTTGGCATCATACGCCTGAATTTCCCTTGGTACGTCATTTGGTGTATAGTGTTCTAGTTTATTCAATAATCACACCTTTTGTGTAATTGCTGATTTTGGTGCAGCATCTAGCAAAACATCACGGATAATATGCTCAGTTACTTTCATTACCCCTTCATCAGTTTTACAGTTGATAAATTCAAACGGTTTTTCCTTTCTAATCTTTTCTGCGTCTCTTTTCATAATTTCAAGATCTGCCCCAACCATACTAGCAAGATCAATCTTGTTAATCAGTAAAAGATCACAACTCTCAATTCCCAATCCTCCTTTTCTTGGATACTTGTCTCCACCTGCAACATCAATTATGTAAATAAAATAATCTGCAAGAAGGGGGCTGAATGTAGTCGTAATGTTATCTCCACCGCTTTCGATAAAGATAAGATCAAGATCAGGGTGTTTTGACTCCATCTCCTCAATTACTGAAAGATTCATCGAAGGATCTTCTCTAATGGCAGTATGTGGACATCCACCTGTTGCAAGACCTACGACTAAATTTTCTGGAAGTAGCCCTCTTTTGGTAGCTAAATTGGCCCTCATTCTATCGGCATCTTCCTTTGAAATCACATCGTTTGAGATTATGCTTATGCTGTATCCCTTTTCTGCTAACATTGGCACCAGGCGTTCAATAAGCATGCTTTTTCCAGACCCAACAGGTCCTCCAATCCCAACTCTTGGAATGTGAATCATGATGAAAAATCCAATTTTTATGTAATAAACATTTTAGAATCCATCTTCTCATGTGACA
>Ga0209987_10001919_pt1 | contig 11408 bp, 9 predicted proteins | sample N074metaG_FD_182134 | JGI IMG/M metagenome (GOLD analysis project Ga0209987, IMG submission 182134) | Deep subsurface microbial communities from Kermadec Trench to uncover new lineages of life (NeLLi) - N074 metaG (SPAdes) (version 2) | ecosystem: Environmental > Aquatic > Marine > Ocean trench... | reverse complement strand
GGGCTGCGCGGGTTCACCGAATTTTTGCAGGTATTCGGTGCTCGCGTAGTAGTTGGTGGTGGCCCGCGTCAGCACGCGCCCAATGTAGGAGGAGTCCTGCGGCTCCTCGATGTGGATCATGATATCTACCCGCGTGTCGACGATATTGTGTCCGCCATCACTGGTAAACAGTTCCAGGGTGATGTCGGGGTAGGCCTCAGCGAAGGCGGGAATGGTGTCCTGGAAATGGACCCGGGTAAATTCCGTGGGGGCATAGATGCGCAAACGCCCGAAAGGTTTGTCCTGCTTCTGCTTGAGGCGGCTGCGGGTATCGTCCACCTTCTCAAGAATTTGCAGGCTGTTCTGATAGAATTCTTCGCCGAGTTCGGTCAGTTGTATCCGCCGGGTGGTGCGCTCCAGCAGGCGCACACCGAGGTCATCCTCCAGCTTGCGCAGGCGCCGGCTGACGGTCGAGGTGGGCAGGTCTTCCTGTTCGGCGGCCCGGGTAAAACTGCCCTGGTCAACGACGCTGACGAACAGGCGCAAGTCCTGGAATTCCATGTACAGCCCCACTGGAGGAATGGTGATTACTAGAGTACACCGCATTCGCTCCTCAGGGGAACGACTTAGAGCAGGCCGGTCTTATTTGGTCCAGTCGATCGCTGCCTTGAGCATGGCCTTGAACTGCTGGGCCTGGCTGTCGTTAAAACCGCCCAGCATATCGGCCTCATCGGACTTGGCCCGGGTTAGCAGCTGCATCAGCCGATCACGGCCTTCATCTGTAAGCGCCCACCTTGTCTCGCCCGCAACCGGCGCTACCAGCCCGCGATTAACAAGGCTTTCAAGCACGGGTTTTAATTCATCAGAGGACAGTATGGAGTAGTGGCAAAGTGTATCGAGATCAGGCCGGGTCAGGCCTCCGAAAGACGACAGCGCCCGGTATTCATACTGACTCAGCCCCTCTGCCAGCAATACCTTCTCCAGCTTGCCGATTAACTGAGTGAAGCACCGGCCGACCAGATAATGCAGGTAATCCGCCGCAAATCCCTGTTCGTCATCCGCATTTTCTGCCGGGGTAGCGTTGATACTCGCCACTGGATGCACCTCTGACACCGAGTAGCGCCCCTGATGGAACAGGAGGCCGTCCCGACCACTGCTGTCAAACTGCACGACTTCACCGACGATAATGGTGTGATCCCCGCCTTCGTAAAGGTAGCGGGTCTTGCAGTGGAAGCAGGCGGAGCAACCCTGCAATACCGGCACGCCATTGTGGTCCAGCTCGAAATCCACTGACGAGAACTTGTCATCCTGCTGGCGCGCGAAATGATTGGATACGCTCACCTGGTCCGCGGCCAGCACGTTGACGGCGAAGTATTCCGCCTGCTCAAATACCGGGCGGCTGCGGGAGCCGTTGTCGATACTCCAGAGGATCAGGGGAGGGTCTACGGATACCGAGTTGAAACTACTCGCGGTAACCCCCACATACCCACCCGTCATGTCAGTAGCGGTCACCACGGTGACGCCGGTGGCGAACTGTCCAAGGGCTGCGCGGAATTGCCGGGGATCAAACTCCGTCACAGGGTCTAGGGCCATCGTATGTGCAGTCATGTTACGCGGCCTCACTAGGGGTCAGCTGATCGATCAACGCATCGGCCGCCTGCTCATCGAAGAAGTAAGGCATCAGACGATTGGCATCATCCATGCCCCGCAACAGGAAGTCGGCCACGTCCTGGTTATTGTTGGCCTCCAGCAGCAGTTTCATTGCGGCCGGTCCGGGGCCATCCAGCAGGTGGTTGGTCCAGTTGACCACCGCTTCGGCCTGCTCCCAGTAGGTATCGAATACGCCTTGCATCCAGTCGCCGTCGAAAGGTTGGTACACCCGATTCAGCACGGCATCGTAAACCACCTTGGCGTATTTGGCGGCATTACAGGAACCCTGGCCGGTGATGGGATCGTTCAGGCAAACCGCGTCGGCGATGCCCATGGCCAGGCCACCGCCGGGCAAGCGCATCACCGGCTTGCGAATAGTGGGTGGGAAGCGTCCGGAGAGAATTCCCAGGTCATCGGTCAATTCGATATTCTGACAGCGTTCCGCCTCGTGCGGGTAGAATTTTTTCAGGACTTCCAAACACTTCCTGAGAAACTCTTCGGGGCCGTCGCGCATATCGAGGATATCGGCGGGCCCACCGGGAATACTCTCGAAGATCATGATGTCACACTCACCGTTTATGGTGAGTGCATTGCAGACAAAATACTCGCCAACCCCTGGCACGGCATTCCAGGTAAGCCCGCGCTTGATCTCGCCATGGTCGCGAGTCTTGATGGCAGTCATGCCTTTGACATAGGCCAGGCCCAGAGCGCGCTGGGGTTTGTCGTAAACGCTCTTGTCGTCGTCTCTCTCCAACAGTTTGCCGATTTCACCCTTGCCCGAGGCGACCAGCACCAGGTCTGATTGGGCGGCATAGCGATCCAGAGCCTGCAGGTCGGCGGTTTCATACAACATGGTGCCGCCCAGTTCCTCGAAGCGGTAAATCCAGGCCGGCATTTTCACCCGCTGGTCGATGGAGTCCATGATCCAGTCGGCGTGGCCGTTCTGTGGCCCCAGGCGCTGGGCGAAGGTGCTCACTTTACTGGAATCCTCAGGATTGAGGATATTAAATTCAATGCCGTCCCAGGGTTTGTAAATGTCATCCCACAGGCGCAGGCCCATTTCCCGCTCATAGGCGATGGGCGTGGCCTGCATGCCCTGGCTGGAAGAGACCCGGCCGTTGCGGATTTCCTCGGGTGTGCGGTCCGACACAATCGTCACATCGTAACCCTTGCGCACCAGGCCCACGCCGACCATTAGTCCGGCTTGCCCCGCGCCGACTATCGTTATCTTTCTCATGGCTATTTCCTCAGTAGCGGTTTAATTGTTTCTCGGGACCGATGCTGCGCCTGTTCCAACTCCCAGGCAATGACCAACCGGTCAAATTTCGCTAGACTCGTTGTGTCAGAGTGGTTTTCATGATTTATTTGGCCGGAAAGTTATGCGTGATATGATAGAAGTTGACTCTTACGGGGGGCTGCTCAAGTACTGGCGCAAGCAGCGCGGTGTCAACCAGAGCGAACTGGCTCTGGATTGCGACACCTCCTCGCGCCACCTGAGTTGTGTGGAAACCGAGCGCGCACAGCCCTCCCGCCACCTGTTGCTACGCCTTTGTGCCTCACTGGAAGTACCCCTGCGTGCGCGCAACAGTATCCTGATCTCTGCAGGTTATGCGCCCCTGTATCGGGACACCGGTTTAAGCGACCCGGAAATGGCGCAGGTCCGCCAGTTGCTGGAGACCATTCTGCGCAGCAATGCGCCTTACCCCACCATGCTGCTGGACGGCAATATGGATATTGTCATGCGCAACCCCTATTTCGACCACTTGTACCATCTGTTTGCAGATGATCCAGGAATGCTGGAGAAGGAAAAGCCCAACCTGCTGCTTCTGCTGTTTAGGGAGGGTGGGTTCAGGCGCTCTATCGTGAACCTCGGCTACGTCTACCAGAACATGGTGGAGCGCGCCCGGCGATCCCTGCTCACCGGAGCACCCGACAACCGGCTGCGGGAGGTTTTGCGGGAGGTCAACACCCTGGCACCGGAGGATATGCCGGGCTCGGAGCGCCTGCTCGCGCAGATCATTATGCCCTTACACTTGCGCAAGGGGCCTCTGGAACTGGAATTGTCCACCACATCTGCCACGCTGGGGTCCAACCTGAATATTACACTGCAGGAATTGTTTATTGAAACGGCTTATCCACTGGGTGAGGCCAGTGAACAGACCTACAACGAAATAGTTCGGAAGGCCGGCAGGCAGGGAGATCGCTGAATGTTTGGGTGTATCACCCTTTTTTCAACCAGGGGAGCATAATTCTCTGCGCCAGTGGTAGCGTGAAATAGCCCATGAGCAGTGTGATAACACCGGTTGACAATAAGGACGCCGGCAAGCGATTCGCCGGCAGGTAATGGGCCAGAAGTGGTGAGATGAAGTAGATCAATGGCCATATGGCCGCATAGGCGACTACGATCATACGAAATTTGGGCGGCCAGCTTTTCCCCTTATAGTTGTCACTGCCAAGCCAATACCCAAACCCGCGGATAAGTTCCCGGTTGACTTCACCGTCTGTCATAGCCCGAACGTTCTGCAGCCAGAATGCGCGTTCGGGCGAGTTTTCCCACGTCAAATAATTATCGAACGTATCGAAGCTTAAAATCGTTATATATTCTCCCCCCGGTTCATCAGGATAAATAAGATTCAAGTCTTTGAATCCTGGAAATTTTCTGCAGGCGTCGTCAATGCCCTGAGTCCACTCTTTAAAATCACTCTCTCGCCCTGTCTGTACATGCCGCCTAATAATGGAGGTGACAGGAACTTCGCACTTTACAGGCATATTTTTTTCACTTACGGGTCTCTATGGGATTAGTAGAAGTTGCCTGGACCGTAGCAACGATGACATCTAGCTCTGCTCTATAGTAATTTATACATGTCGTTTGTCCAATGTTACAGCGCTATAAGTGATTGCTTGCGCCTGTAGTCAACAGCTTATGCGTTTGCGGTATAGTCACGGAAAATAAGCAAGCGGATGGGTGCAGGCCAAGTAGGGCCGCTTAGGTGTAGAGATCACCAGAATCTGGAGAGTGATTCGAATGCTGGGGTCACATGGCAACTTGATAATATTGATTATCCCCGCCGAAGCCTGGATACCAACGGCGAAGCGCATCTGCTGTAATTTAGACATCCTTTTGTCGATCAGCTGGTTGGCCGGGACTCCACGAACGCGGTGGAGATTCGTCAACCGCTACGATAAAGTCGACCGTTATTGGCCGGGGAGCCCTGATTGTTCTTAAGGTAGCGAAGAAGCTCTTTGATCAATCGACGCATACGAACTGCGGCCCGCTTTCCCACAACCGTGGGCAACCTGAGGGTACCTAAGATCGCCCTGATTCGAGTTTCGCGACCATCCCCTAATAATCGCCTGGACTAAGGGGCACCATGGTAATAACTATTTATACTAAAATAACACTTGAAAAATCACGTGATATTACATTATACTTCGCCTCAAGCTTCAGATGTTGATCTAGATCAATAAATATACGGAGAAAGTTTGTGAATCAAGTTATTGCAACGGATATAGGCGCGACACTGGATTGGCGCAGCGATTTTACCCGCGTCCCCTCACAGGTTTACGTCGATCAGCAGTTGTTCGATCTCGAGCAGCAAAAGTTGTTCATGGGCCCCTGTTGGCACCTGATCGGGCTGGAGTGTGAGATTAAGGAGCCCGGTGATTTCGTAACCACCTATATTGGCAAAACGCCCATCGTGTATTCACGAGGCCCCAGTGGAGATCTCCATGCCTTTGTGAATCGCTGTGCCCACCGCGGGGCGCGAGTGATACGCGAGTTGCGCGGAAACAACCCGTTTCCCACCTGTCCGTACCACAACTGGCGCTATGACATCACGGGAAATCTGGTTGGCGTGTCTATGGAAAAAGGTATGAAGGGCAAGGGCGGTTACGGTGAGGATTTCAACAAAGATTGTAATGGCCTGCGCAGACTTCGAATAGAGGCTCACGCCGGGGTGTTATTTGCGACCTTCAGCGAGGAGGTGACAACCCTGCGCGAGTACCTGGGCGAAGCTATTTGGGAACGCATAAGCATGATTGGCAGCAGGCCGCTGCGGGTGGTGGGCTATCAGCGGCAGGCGATCAAGTGCAATTGGAAAATGTTCGTGGAAAACAATCGCGATACCTATCACGGCCCTCAACTGCACAGTTTTGTGCCCAATTTCGGTCTGGTGAACCCGGCAGAGCGGGCCTCGGTCGATATTCAGCCGCCCCATGCCTTGTTGACCTCACGCTTGCCCAAGGATGAAGAGGGTGTTGCGATAATCCCGGCGCCCAAGGGACGATTCAAACTTGAAGATACCGGTCTTACACAGGGCGTTAATGAGCTGGAAGATATCCAGGTTAGCGTTATTTCTATTTTCCCCAGCTCGTTGTTCACCTGTATTCGCAACGTGCGCAGTTGCCGGCGACTGATTCCACGTGATCCTAATACCCTGGATATCGAATATATCTGGTTTGGCTACGAGGACGATGACGAGGCCATGCGGGAAATACGCCGTAAACAAAACAACCTGCTGGGCCCAGCCGGTTATGTGGCTATGGAAGATGCCGAGGTGTTGGAAATGATTCAGAACGCCATATCCAATGACGGAGCATCGGGCTTGTTGGAATTCGGGGGTAACGGTACCGAGAGTACGGATCATTTCAATACCGAGGCGAGCATTCGCGGCTTCTGGAAAGGCTATTGTGAGTTGATGGGCATCTCGCCCACGGCCGACCTGGAGGATGCGTAATGACTGCGATAGCAACAGAATTTGCCGACATGGAGTGTGTCGTCAGCAGGCTAAATCGGGTTTACGGTATGGCCATTGATGAGGACAGGCTGGAAGATTGGCCCGAGCTTTTCCTGGAGGATGGTCGCTATATTATCGACCCCAGGGAAAACCGCGATCTTGGGTTGGATGGCGGCTATTGGATGTACTACACCAGTCGGGGGATGATGCGAGACCGGGTAACAGCATTGCGTCACGTCAACGTCTTTAACAAACACTACTACCGCCATCTCACCAGCGACTCCTATGTCGACAGCGTAGAAAATGGGGTAATAAGCTCGCGGACTAACTATCTCCTGGTGGAGACCAACTGGGAGGGGCGCAGCCAGTTACTCAGCGCCGGCGTCTATCTCGACAAGGTCACTATTGAAAATGGAGAGGCGCGTTTTATTGAAAAAGTCGTTGTGCCCGACAGTTTCCACACCAGCACGGCTATTATCTCACCAATTTAGGTGACACTGAAATGACGCTAATTGAATTTGCCAATTTGTTTATACCCGCCACTGTCATCCTGTTGATGGTTTGCCTGGGAATGGAATTGGCGATCGCCGATTTTCGACGACTGATTTCCTACCCAAAAGCCATTTGCGTTGGCGTGACTGGCCAGATGTTGCTAATGCCGGCAATCGCTTTTGCCATTGCCGCCTTAACACCGGGTAGTTTGGCTTTCAAGGTTGGCCTGATCTTGCTTGCGGCGTGTCCCGGCGGACCGCTTTCCAACAGTTTTGTTTACCTCGCCAGAGGAAGAGTTGATCTATCGGTTTCCCTGACGGCGATTAACAGTATGTTGGCATTATTTACCACGCCTCTGATTGCCAGTTTGGGTATTCGAGTTTTTGCGGGTGATAACGCGGCTATTGATTTGCCGGTACTGAAAACTATGGCACAGATATTTACGCTGGCGATTCTTCCCGTGGCGATCGGGATGACCATCAAGGCGCACTTTCCTTCCTGGGTTGAACGCAACGATAGATCGAATCGTCGGATAGCCGGCGCCCTGCTGATGTCGCACATTGTGTTGGTGTTGCTTTTGAATGCCGATAATCTCAAGACAGGTTTCCAGGAGATGTTCCTGCCTGCTATGGCATTTGCTTTTCTTGCCCAGAGCGTTGGCTATCTCTCCGCCAAATTAATGGGTTTGAATCGCGAGACCTGCTTCACTATCGGTGTGGAGGTGGGCTTGCAGAATGTCGTGCTGGCTATCCTGATCGCGAATTTTTTACTAAAACGCCCCGAGTTCAGCTTGTTTGTGGTGGTCTACGCAGCGAGCATTCTTCTTATTATGCTGCCCTGGGTTTTTATCCATCGCTGGCTCGGTAGTCGGCTGGAAAAAACAGGCGAATCCTTATCCGAGGGGGCTAAGTAAATGTTTGCGCAATCCCTATCAGGACGAATTCCGACCCGGGAACAATGGTCATTCTATTTTCCTGGCCTAATGGCCTGTGTCACAGTGGCGATGGCGGCCGCTTTTTTATCGGATCATTACCAGGGGCCTACCATGCTGTTTGCCCTGCTGCTGGGCATGGCGTTTAACTTTTCCACGCAATCCAATGGCCCCGCAGTGCCGGGTATCGAATTTGCCTCGAAGAAGGTGTTGCGTTTTGGTATTGCCCTGCTTGGCCTGCGAATAAGCTTTGCAGAGATCGGTAACCTGGGTGTCGCGACAGTGGCACTGGTGGTAGTCACTGTATTATCCACTATCGCGATCGGAATGTTGCTGGCTCGCCTGCTGGGTTTCAAAGACAATTTTGGCGTGCTGACCGGCAGTGCCGTGGCGATTTGCGGCGCTTCGGCTGCGATGGCAGTTTCTGCGGTATTGCGCAAGGGTGACAATCACGAGCGCGACACCCTGTTTACCGTGGTGAGTGTGACGGCGCTGAGTACCGTTGCGATGATTTTGTACCCGCTCATTGTCGGCTATTTTCACCTCGACCATACCATGGCCGGAATCTTCATCGGCGCCAGTATTCACGACGTCGCCCAGGTGGTGGGTGCCGGTTATACCATTTCCGAACAGACTGGCGATGTGGCAACCCTGGTTAAATTGATGCGGGTCGCCATGCTGGCGCCCCTGGTGTTTATTTTTGCGCTCACCCTGGGTGGAAAGGGGGAGGGCACTTCTGGTCCGCCCGCCATGCCGATGTTTCTGGTGGCATTTATTGTATTAATGCTGGCCAATAATTTACTGCCGATCCCGGGCATTGTTGTCGAGCAGTTCGTAGAGTTGTCGCGCTGGTGCCTGGTGACAGCAATTGTCGCTATCGGCATGAAGACCTCACTGGGCCAATTGGCCAACGTGGGGGGAAAGGCAATATTACTTATCGTTTTAGAAACGCTATTCCTAGCAGTTCTGGTACTTGTGGTGAGCAAATACTGGATTACCTTTTAACCCCTAAATAACTAATCAGATAAATGTTCTGGGAGAAATAAAATGGCTTATACACATGAAATAAAGCGTGATATTGCATCGTTGAGGCTGGCTGCGGCTGTTGCCGCGATTACCGCCGGAATGGCGGGCGTCCCGGGGGCGAATGCGGCAATGCTGGAAGAGGTAATTGTAACCGCGCAGAAGCGCACCCAGAGTTTACAGGATGTACCCATCTCGGTTTCAGCCGTGTCGGGAGAAACCGTCGAGGAGCAGGGCCTTGTGAATTTGGAGGCGGTGTCCGCATCCATTCCCACCCTGCATATCGGCGAATCAACGATTGGTGAGCAGCTCTTCATCAGGGGTATTGGTTCCGGTGTAAACGCTGGCTTTGAGCAGTCCGTAGGTACCTATATTGATGGTATTTACTATGGTCGAGGCCGATCGTCCAGAAATGCATTGTTTGATGTCGAGCGCATTGAAGTTCTTAAGGGACCTCAGGGCACTCTGTTTGGCAAAAACACCATCGCGGGCGCGCTGAATATCACCACCGCGAGCCCGACCGATGAGTTTGAGGGCTCGGTCTCGGTACTGTATGAATTCGATCAGGAAGAAAAGATTGTGAGCGGCGTTGTGTCGGGGCCCCTGACCGATAATGTTTCAGCGCGACTGGCTGTGCAATGGGCGGAGATGGATGGGGGCTGGATGGAGAATACGTTCCGCGGCGAAGACGAACCGACTTCGGAAAATAATATTGCGCGCTTGAGCGTGTCCTGGAATGTAAGTGACAAACTCTCTGTCGATGCTAAGTACAGCTACAGCGACTTCTCGATGAAAGGTAGAAACGCAGAATTGTCCGACGCCAACGGCAAATACCCGGGCGCGCCTTTTGTGGGCAATATGGCACAGCTAGTGGCGCCCTACGGGGAATTTGGCGTCCTCGACAACAAGCGCAATATTGGGGGTACCCCGGGCACCGTGTTCGACCGTGACGAGATGGAAAGCGAAGCCAATGCCTTTGTCCTGACCGTAAACTATGACTGGGGCAATCATGTATTGACTTCAATTACCGGCTATACCGATTACGATATGTTTGACGCCAACGATAATGATGTGACCCCCCTGGATATTCTTGCGATGCATGCGGAGGAGGATTATGAGCAATTTAGTCAGGAATTGCGTCTCACCTCGCCTGGGGGGGAAACGCTTGATTACATTCTTGGGGCTTACTACCAATATGACGAGCTCAATACCACGCAGATGATTAACGTAAACTTGCTGGAGACCAGTTTTGGTTCACCGGTCCCGGGAGTGGTTCCTCCCGGGTTTTTCGGCCCACCACTCTTTTCCGGCCGCTATGCCGATATGGAGCAGGACACCACGAGTTGGGCAGTGTTTACCCAGTTGACCTGGAATATCAATGACAACTGGCGCACGACACTGGGACTGCGTTACGCCAATGACAAAAAAGAAGTGACCCAGGAACTCCGCCTGACGGAGTTCAATGATGAAAGTTCTCCTCTGGCGACCGTGTTCCCGCCGGCAAGTGGCGTGGTGCCAGGCTTTGTGCAGGTAGGTATCTGGGGTGGGCCACCGCTTTTGACTTTTGAACATGTAATCGACAGCGAAATAGACGAGGGCAATTTCACACCTTCGTTAAACTTACAATGGGATGTCAGTGAGACAGCAATGGTTTATGCCAGTGTAAGCACGGGCTACAAAGGCGGCGGTTTCGATGCCTATTATGGTGCTGCAGCGGGTATCTGGACAAGCTCTCCTGAAGACTTTGAGTTTGACGAGGAGACGGTTCTGGCTTATGAACTGGGATCCAAGATGTCTTTGTTAGATGGGGCCGCTGAGCTCAACATGGCCTTGTTCTATAACAAGTTTGACGATGTACAGGTCTCTACTTTCAACGGTGGCCTGAGTCTCAAGGTTGGTAACGCGGCTAAAACTGTTGCCAAGGGTATTGAGCTGGATGGCCGCTGGGCATTGACGGACAGTTTTAGCCTAAGCGGAGCCGTGGCTTATGTTGATGCGTACTATGACGAATTCGATGGTGCCCAGTGCTATTTTGGCCAGGAAGCAGTGAATCCCGACTGTGTTGATCCCGATGGGCCCACTGGCCCAATAGTGCCGGTAGGTCAGGATATGTCAGGTAATACGCTGCAGTTTTCTCCGGAGTGGAGTGGCCACCTGACTCTGGAACACATTTTGCCTCTGGGCTCGCTGGAACTGCGGTCAGCCCTGAATGTCGATTACAGTGGCGAATATGCAATCGCGGCTGATCTGGATCCTCGCTCCATTCAGGATTCATTTACCAGGGTAGGGCTACGAATCGCCTTGACGGATATTGAGGGCAGGTGGGATGTGGCATTCATAGGCCGTAATCTTACCGACGAGGAGACCAGTACCTGGGCCAACGACACGCCGCTGGCTAATGGGGGTTTTTATCACCATGTTGACCGACTCAGAAGCTACGCCATTCAGGCGCGATACAATTTTTAGGTGAAAAGGAATGCCAACAATTACTTATATTGAATATGATGGCACCGCCCATCAGGTGGAGGCTGAAACCGGCATTACCCTGATGGAAGGTGCGGTAAACAACGATGTGCCGGGCATAGAGGCCCAGTGTG
>Ga0209987_10001917_pt1 | contig 11416 bp, 10 predicted proteins | sample N074metaG_FD_182134 | JGI IMG/M metagenome (GOLD analysis project Ga0209987, IMG submission 182134) | Deep subsurface microbial communities from Kermadec Trench to uncover new lineages of life (NeLLi) - N074 metaG (SPAdes) (version 2) | ecosystem: Environmental > Aquatic > Marine > Ocean trench... | reverse complement strand
TCTCGCGTTGAACCAGATCGGCGATATCAATGAATTCGAACCCGGCACTGCTGGACAATGTCCGCAGGCGTTCCGCCTCCGCATGGTGCGCTGGGCGGCCTTCGCCCCGGTACCCCCGGAAGCGGGTCAGATGGGGCATAATAGTGTAGATATAAGAGGCATAAGTGATTGTGACCTTCGCTATCCCTTCCCGCTTGGCAAAGTCTGCAAGCCACGCGACGACATCTTCGGGCTCGCCATAGGGCTTGTCCACCTCGAAATCATTCTCGCAATAGACATAGACGAGCTCCTTGATCTGGCCGCGATACCTCTTGGCCGCAGCAGCAAGATTGCAAAGATTATCCTCCGCCGAATTCCCGTTGACGCCAAGGTTGACATACTGCCGCGTAGAATCTCTCTGCTGTAGTGCGGATGACAAGGTTTCTTCGTCCGAGACCATGGCACCGTTGGCAACCGAATCCCCAGCCACCAGGACCCTGTCCTGCACGTCTGTCGCCGGAAAAGTGAGGCGTTCGCCGTGGCTGTTGGTCCGATATGACAGGCGGCGGATTGCATATTTTTCGACGAATGCCTGCAACGGTGCACCAAGTACGGCCTCCCTGTCGTAGAAAAGTGCCGGTGGATCGAACAAGTTGAACTCAGCCGTGCGAATATGGGTGATTTCTTTATCGAGGAACGGCTTCGAGAACATGCATCCGTCGGCAGTGCGGGCGTTGATTGCAGACCGCTCGTTCTTGAGTTCCTTGTAGGGCGAATTGCCGAGGCCAGCACCCGCTTCGAGCATGTCCGGGATGAGAGCTTCGAACTCGCCGCGGCTGGCGAGCCTCAGTTCCGGCTGGGCATCGTCGGGCGTCATCTTCGTCAGTAGCCTGTAGGTATTGTAGACGATGCTGCGATCCGCTGTTTTCCAGCGTGTGACACTGTAAATGCCTTCGGCCACAAGAAGCGTCAACAGGCCTATAAGAACAGGACCGACGATAAGCAGCAACCGTTTCACATCACACCCCCTTCAACCCGTACAAAACCTAGTATGCCCGGACCGAAAGTGTAACACCGCCATTGAGGCAGATACCGGCGTGTTCAACAACAACGAGCGGATTAGGCCCATAGCGCATCCGGGTTAGGTCAAAGTTCAGCATCGCTCGTGGCTCCCGTTTTTGCGGACATCTCAATTAGTCCAGTTCAAATTGGTTCTTGTAGTCCTGCTTCAACGCGGCGTCCTGGTCCTCCTTGACGAGGATAGCGTTTCCGCACACCAGGACCTCGATATCGGTTCCCATGAAACAGCGGAACGCATCGGTCGGCGAGCAGACAATCGGCTCGCCCCGGACGTTGAAGCTGGTATTGACCAGGATCGGGCAGCCGGTCTGCGCCTTGAAGGCGGAAATCAGGGCGTGGTAGCGCGGGTTGGTTTCCTTGTGAACGGTCTGGATCCGGGCCGAGAAGTCGACATGGGTGACCGCTGGAATTTCGGACCGGACAACATTCAGTTTGTCAATTCCGAACAGAGCCTGCTCCTGCGCCGACATCTGCCGGCGCCGGTTCTCGACCACGTCGGCCACCATCAGCATGTAGGGGCTATCGCAATCCAGCTCGAACCAGTCTTCCAGGTCCTCGCGCAGCACCGAGGGCGCGAAAGGCCGGAAGGATTCGCGGAATTTGACCTTCAGGTTCAGCAGCTTCTGCATTTCCGGCGAGCGTGGGTCGCCAAGGATCGAACGGTTGCCCAGCGCCCGCGGGCCAAACTCCATGCGGCTTTGCATCCAGCCAACCGCCTTGCCCTCGCCAAGCGCCGCGGCGGTTTGGGATATCAACTCGGCATCGTCGAGCGTCTTGAACACCGCCCCGGCCGCGCCAAGCTCCGCCGCGATCTGACTTTGCGAAAACTCCGGGCCCAGATACCCGCCCACCATGCCGTCAAGCCCGGCATTTGCGGCGCGCGGCAGGCCGAGGTGATTATGATATGCCGCATAGGCGGCACCCAGCGCGCCGCCGGCGTCGCCTGCCGCGGGCTGCACCCAGATATTGTCGAAGTTGCCGTCGCGCTGCAGCTTGCCATTTGCCACGCAATTCAGCGCGACGCCTCCCGCCAGGCACAGGTTCCTTTGCCCGGTTTCCTTGGCCAGCGCCGTCGCCATGCGCCGAACCACGATCTCGGCAACGTCCTGAATCGAGGCAGCCAGATCCATATGATGCTGCGTCAGCGGCTCGTCGGGCGTGCGCGCCGGCGCGCCGAACAGCGCATCGAAGCGGCTGTTGGTCATGGTCAGCCCGGTGCAATAGTCGAAATAGTTCAGGTTCAGCTTGAACGAGCCATCGTCGCGAATGTCGATCAGGTTATCGAGCAAGATCCGGGAATATTTAGGCTCGCCATAAGGCGCCAGACCCATGACCTTGTACTCGCCTGAATTTACCCGGAATCCGGTATAGTAGGTGAAGGCCGAGTATAGCAGGCCAAGCGAATGGGGAAAGCGGATCTCGCGTTCGATCTCCAGTTGGTCGCCCCGGCCGATGCCAGCCGAGCTCGTGGCCCATTCGCCGACACCGTCCATGGTCAGAACCACGGCGTCCTTGAACGGCGAGGGATAATAGGCACTGGCCGCGTGGCTCTGGTGATGCTCGGCGAACAGCATCTTGGCCTTCCAGTCGACGTCGCTGCGGATTTCCCCCAGTTTTTCGATCAGCAGACGCTTCAGAAACAGCTTTTCCTTCAGCCACAGAGGCATCGCCTTCAGGAAAGAGGGGAACCCACGCGGCGCAAAGCTCAGATAGGTCTCGATCAGCCTCTCGAATTTTACAAAGGGCTTTTCATAGAACACCACGTAATCCACGTCAGCGCCGGGGCTTGCACCAGCGGACAGGCAGTATTTGACCGCGTGATGCGGGAAATCACTGTCATGTTTCTTGCGGGTGAAGCGTTCTTCCTGTGCGGCCGCGACAACCTGCCCGTCCTCGATCAGCGCTGCCGCGCTGTCGTGATAGAACGCCGATATTCCGAGGATACGCAAGCTGCTTAGAAGATCGTATAGATGAACGGAGCCACGGCCGAGCCCTGCGTCAGCACAACAAGGGCGCCAAATAACAGAGCCAGCACGATGATCGGCATCATCCAGAACTTCTTGCGCACGCGCATGAAGCTCCAAAGTTCGATTAGGAAAGACATGGCGATATTCGTCCTCAGAACTGGTTTGTCATCGAGCTTTTCTCAACATTCTCGTCGGCACGCAAGATCCAGTGGCTGGTCGCGCCGGTCTTTGTTCGAAGCCGCAGCAGATCGGCGCCGAACAGTCGCATGATCAGCCCCATCGGCGTGAACACACCGAAAAACAGCAATCCCATGATAACCGGATTGACGATCCGGTGCAGCAGCATCCCGAATTTCAGCCAAACCAGATTGAGCGGCCGAAGCACCGCCGGGGCGGCGAAGGCGGTGGCAAGAAAACCCAGCGCGGCCACCGATGTCACCACCGGCCAGACCGCGATGCCAAGCCGGTAGAACTGCAAGGCCGACAGCAAGGCGAACACACAGGCGAAGGTCACGCCAAAGGATTTCTCCGACGGGGCCTTCACCTCGTCTCGATCGCCAGCGTACTCGTGATGTATATCGCGTGTCACGGACCGATCCCTGTCAGCCAGAAGTTAACGCCACCTCTTTGCACACCAATGCTCGGCTGACAACAGGACAATTTGCCTGGATCGTGGGGTGCCCGGTCTGTGGTTCTATCTGGCCTCACGGCATCAGCCGCTTCTCGCCGAGTACCCGCATAAGCTCCCGCGCTACGATCTGATGACCGAGGACGGTAAAGTGGATATTGGAGGGATTGTACAAGAGCCTTTCGCCATTCTGTTTTACGATCTCGGCCCGCAACGCCGGCGTCAGATCAATGAAGGTAATGCCGAGCTCCCGGCTCTTCGCAGCGAAATAGGCGCGCTGTTCACGGCTGTACCCTAACATCAGATCCTTCAGCGCCGGATCCTCGAAACTTACGACACTTTCGTAGGCGACGTGTGCTGCAGGTGCGTAACTGAGGACAGCGTTAAATCCGTTTTCCCGTGCGAGTTTCGAATAATTCTGAAGCGCCTCGTCAAAGGCACTGAATGCGACGTCCCCGTCCTGCGCCGACCTCGCGGTCCGCACTTCATCCCTCTGATCGTTCTGGGGATTCATCAGGACTGGAGAAGAGCCATAGTTTAGCGAGAACCTGAATTCGACTGCGGATTCAGAACCAGCCAAACTCCAGATCATTCCGATTGCGTCTGAGATAAGCCGCGATCCGCCAACAATAATAAAATTGTAGGAGTAGCTACTCTCTCCCAGCCAATTCCGGAGCAGCCATTCATAAGAAACCTTCATCGGCTCCCAGCTTGCGCGCAGGGGCACATTGGCTTTTTCTTCGGGAGAAAAATCCCTGTAGGCCATATAGCGCTGTGCATCGCGCAGATCGTTGCCCTCGTAAATCTGCATAATGACGAGATCTGGTCGGAGCTGAAGGCCGTAGTGTTTTAACAACTGGACATATTCGTAGAGGCCATCGCCGCCGCGCGACAAGCTGTAAACTTTGACTGGGGCAGACCGCCCGAAAACGAACGGCCAATTGACGTAACTCTCCGGTGCAACGCTGTCGGGGGGTTCGTTCATGCATGCGGTGTAGGAGTCTCCCAAAGCCACGACGTCGGTTTTCCCATCTGCGCCAATCGTTCCCTTCGGGTTGCAGAAACCGCGCTCGTCCATGTGTATCTCGCCGGTCTTGCCAGTTTCCCGCGAGACAAACCGCACGACCTCATTCGGCTTGAAAATCAGTAGAGGTGGCCCGCCGTCGTCCCGTTGGACCTGCACGACGTCACTCACATTAGGAAGCGACCGGCGCTCGGCTATGCTGGCACGAAGCGACGGTTGAAACCGTTTCAGCAAACCCTCCGGAATCGCCGATGGAAACAGGCGCAGGCCAGCCTCCATGGCCACAGCGAAAATCAACAGATTTACAGCTACGACCTTCATAACCTGGACTAATCTATTCATTCCCGAGCACCCACATTGAGGATATGCCGACCCGCTTCTTAGACTGCATCTCTGCCAATTGGTCGCAAAACGAGTTACCGACAAATCCAGTCTGGCAGGTTGGGTCTGTGTAGACGGAATACCTTTTGCTTTCCAGCCAAATATGGGAGACCGAAGAGATGGAGCGCGCGATCAAATCCTGAAATCGAACGGCTATCCGCGACCTAGAGAAAGGCGGCAGAAATGTCCGAGAATGGTTTGTGGCGAGAACCCAACCCGATATCATGTACGAGAAGCGTTTCAACGTGTCATGATGGGCGAAGCCCGCATCGGCTCGACACCATCCACAGAATTCAGGACACTCCCCGGACACGTTGATTTTAACTGAAGCGAGACCCAGGTGATGATTGCACTGGCTGCAAGAATGAAAAGCCTAGAAACGGCGGCGTTGTCAATTCTGCCGGACGGCCCTCGCATCGCGATCAAGAGACGTTTTCGCGGGATCAGAGAACGCAAGCGGTTGTCACAGGCGGAACTGGTGGTCATTGGGCATCCGAAGAGCGGCAATACATGGATGAGATTCCAGCTTGCCCGTCTCTACCAGAAGAAATACGATCTCGACGAAACCTTGATCCCCAGGGTCGAAGCGCTTCACGCACTCAATTCCAGCATTCCGCAGCTCCATATGGGAGCGTACAACTATATCAAGCCGATTCTTATCGGCCCGGCGCCTGCCTCACAGCTTGTTGACAAGGCTGTTGTCTTCATCGTGCGCCATCCGCTCGATATCCTTGTTTCGCTCTACTTCCACGTCCAGAAGCACGCCCTTCACGAACGCAAGCTCTTCAACGACTGGCCGCTGGACCTCAACAACGTGTCGATGGCGCAGTTCGCACTTGAATCGAACTGGGGCCTGCGTCCCCTCATTTCTTTTTTCAACGACTGTATGCGCCAGCAGAGCATGCTGAGCAGGTCGATGGTCCTGAGTTATGAGTCGATGCGGAGTCAGCCTGTGGAATCCCTCATGGAGGTGGCGAAACTAGTCGGCGCGCCCGTTAGCCTTGCCGAAGCCGAGGAGGCCACGGCGTTTTCGTCTTTCGAGAATCTCCGAAAGGCCGAGGTCGATAACCGTTTCAACACAACCAGGTTAAGGGCTGCCAATCCCGAGGATCCGGACAGCTTCAAGGTTCGCCGCGGGAAAGTCTTCGGATTTAGAGACCATTTTTCGGACATTGAACTGCAACAGCTCGAGCGTATCATTGATGAAGAGCTTGATCCGCGGCTTGGGTACTCCACAGCCCTGTCGTGACTTGCTCACAACTGCCGCAACCGGTTTAGAGCACGATCCATGATCTCGGATTCATGGATCGTGCTCTATCTCATTGAATTGCCGCGATTTCCGAGTCACAAAGTGAACTCACTTCGCTGGAAATTGCTCTAGCTGCTCTCGATATTGATCGTCAGCGTTTTGCGCAGGATCGTCGAATCATCCCCTGTCATCGGCCAGACCGCATGCCATGAATTGTTCGTCTTGATGAAGACCAGGCATTGGTTCGGTTCGAACGGGAACGTCTTGAGACACTCGACATCGTTAAAATCAAGATAGTGGTTCATCAGGTTGAAGATCTTGCTCTTGTCCTTCGGCCAGACCATCGCGGTGCCGCCGCCCCAGGCATCCTCTTGCCATTCGTTCTCGCTCAGCATGGGGATCACCATGGTGATGAGTTTTTTCGGGTGATCCGTGTGCGGCAATATGTTGCCGCCCGTTATCGGCATGGCAGAGAATTCAAACCGCGCCTTGAGTTTCGGGAAGTGCGGTATCGGATTGCCGCGCTTTATCGCCCGCGCCTTGAGATAGAGTTGCTGACCGAACCCGGGCGTCGGAAACCCGAGGTCAATCCCGTGGGATTTCAGCATGGTCTGCGTGGCGTCGATGAAGGCCGACGACTTGATATAGGAGTGGAATTTTCGCCAAGGCTCGCACTCCGCGATGAAGCGACGGTATTTGGCACCGTTGTTCATTTGCGCGAGCGAGTATTTTTCACCCTTGGTCGGCTTGTACTCGAACAGATCTATGGATGGGAAAGTCTCCAATAGTTCCCGGTACATCTCGGCATCGAAGACCGTCTTGGCCATGCCAATCGGGAAGGGCTCGTAATCGAAGGAGATCCGATCAAAGTGCAGCATGGAATTACGCGGCCTCCCCAAGATTGCAAGCGCCGCTATATATGTGATGTTTCTTGCCCATGCCCCTCTTCTCAACCGCGCAGAATACCCAGCGGAGACCGGAGTTGCGCCGTGCGGCCATCTCCATCTGCAGCTTCCACCACTCGGGGGTCTGCAGGGTGCAACGAGTGTTCTCGCCATCCGGCAGCACCTCGGGGACCGGATCGCAGGTGGCTACTGCGTAGACAAACTTGTCTGCGGAAGCGAACATCTCGTCCAGCACCCAGCCGACGTCATCGTCGGATATGTGCTCGAGCACATCAATCGAAATAACGCCGTCAAACTTGTCTTCATAGGGTTCCGGGTATGGCCCGAAGCGTGGGTCGAAACAGGTGACGTTAATGCCGGGCCATGCCGGATCGGCCTTTATTCGGCCATCCGCCGGCTCACCGGGGAATGGCTGGTATGAGGCGCGCTTGCCCGAGCCGTAGTCGAGCAGGCGCTTCGCGCCGGTTTGATCGATCAGCTTGGCGATATCATCATCATATTTGCGGAGCATATCGCTGTTGAAGGTCTCTTCCGCAGTCGAACCCAACTGCGCCTCCCCACTATTATGAATGCGGCGAGACTGCCCGAACATTTCGCTAAAACGGCGGCTTGGCTGCTCCCTGGTGAAGGGAGTAAACCGGGCCTTGTCAGCGGCACGCTCGAGCGCAAACCAGACCTCGCCATTCGGGTGTGGGGTGTATCGCAGTTGTTTCGGAAACGGTTGCCATGGTTGCGTCTGCAGCGTGGTGAAATGGAAGCATTTGGATTGACCGGCACGATACTCCTCATCCCGGGCGTTCCATTCCCCCGGCAGCCTGCCCCACAGATTGTTGCTGTGCGTGATATCCCGGAAATGCCGGTGCCTTTTTCCTGTCTTGGCGTCTTCGATCGACCAGAAATTGATCATCTTGGCGCAATCGATCAGCAGCACTGAAGTTTCGCGCTCGGTGATCCCCAGAATTCCGGCGCCGTTCATGTCCATGTCGAACATTTCTGCCGGGTCGGCCAGGTAGATCTGGTCGACATCGTTGAAGATTGCCCGGCCTTCACCGCCCGCCAGCGTCGGGATCGCATACCGGTAATTCGTGAATCCGGTCTTCCATCCGGCTCGACTGAACCCGGCGAGGTCCTTCATCATGTAGATCTCATACACGCGCGCGGAATCCCGGACCTGCCTTATGGCCCAGATAAACACCCGCTCTGCACGGTACTGGTGAGGCTCGGTGCCGAGGAAAATGCGGACCGGCGGCTTTCCAGATGGTTCAACGCCAGGCTCGACATCGAAGCGCACAACCTCCGGAGATTCACGAAAGCCCGCCGGTCTTTCGCGGTCCCTTTGCAGCCAATAGGCCGGTTTACGGTGGTGCCACGACGTTTTGAACTGCCGCTCTTTCTTGAACTTGTCAGCCATCATGTCTTACGCCCTTTGACGGGACGTCCTCCTGAGGAAATTTGCGCCGGTCACCCAGCCGGTCGACCAGAGTAGCATAACGCTTTTCCGGGGAGCGTTTCCAGATCACGGGTCAATTTGCCGCTGACCTGCATCATTCCTGAACCTTTCCCACTCGGACCGCAAGGCCTCGCCGACGATCGATAATTCACCGTCATAGATCGAGAACAAATTCAGAAGGAAATCCAACTCGGTGTCGCGGCTGTGCCCGGGCGAGTATGCGTTGGGCGTTACCATGTCTCCTGGATAGGTTCCGCTTTGATGTTGAAAGAGGTCGATTCCCGCGACGATTAACCGCGCCGGCCGGAGCGCAACCGCCACCGCCAGCATCGACGCGCCGTTGGTTGGGCGCAACGCCCCCCAGACATAGGAACGCAACTTTCCGGTCATCTCGTTGGCATTGAAGAAACGAGCGCGGGCGACGAGAGAAGTGACGCCACGGATGACCGCAAACCGCTCTTCCGCATCGCCGGTCTGAAAACCGAAGATTGCATTTCTGACCGCCCGCATCGTGGGTTTTCCACCGGTGAACACCACGTCAGGCTTGGTAAGGATGCCGCGGTTGAGCCAAGAATGGTTAACCCGGAACAGCGCATCATATTTCATCGTGGGGAGGATCGGGTCTTCCGATGACGGGCCATTGCCGAGACACAGGATCGTATCCGGCGCCCCGAGCGCATCGCGCAGCTCGGAAATCGATGAATATCGTTCTAAGCGCGAGGAGGTCATCCAGCGCCAGATTGGGTTTCTTGCGAGCGCCAGAATACCCGCGCCCAGCCCGCGCCGTTCCCGGTTCAGCTGGCGTAACTGTTTCAGATCGCGCGCGAGCAGTTCCCCTAATAGTTCGACCGTTTGCCGGGTGGTGAGGTGGCGGTGCCGCACGTCATCGGCGCCCACGTTGGCCTCCGTGTCGGCAATTTCGATGAGCGACTCGCATACCGCCGCCATTCGTCGACCAGGTGCGAGGCGCGCCGCGCCGCGGGCACTGATCGCAAGGATTGTTACCGCTCGGTGCTTCAGGGTGGTCAGCAGTGCCGCCGGGACATCGCCCTCGGGCTCCAGAAAAGCCGCCACGCGCACATCGCAGCGCTGAAGAAACAGACGAACGAAAAATCCGTTATCAGGTGGCGGCGCCAGGACGCGGCAATTCGGAAAGCGGCGCGACAGATGCGCGCTCAGCGACGAATCGTACGATGAGAGAAGGATCCGCAATCGAGGAAAACGCGATGTGGTTGCCTCAATGGTCGCGGCCATCGCCTCGAACGGCTCAAGCTTGTTGCCGATCAGCCAGAGGGTTCGTTCCTGCTCCGGCGCCGGCAGTCCCAGACGCTCAAATGCCCGGTCCACGATCGTCATGGCGCCGATTCGGGCGCGCGCCCCAACATCGCGTAAATGCGCTTGGCCAGTTGACGGCCCTGCAGCGATGCGCGGGGTTCGGATGTATTCAAGCCATCAGCAAACAGCCCGGCCTGCCCGCGCGCCACGAGGAGCGCATGCATCAGCGCGAGGTCACGCGGAGGTGTCATCCATCCGCCGGCGAGCAACGCCCTGCACAAGTCGCGCCACGGGCCGGCGCCGTCCGCGCTGCGACGCACCCATCTGGCAATTCTCTGCTTCACCGATTCCGGTTTCGGCGAGAGAGGGTAGATTGTCAGCGGTCGAGCAGTCGCGGCAGCTTCAGCCAACATCGATTCGCTCTCGCCCGTCACGACGATCAGGTCGGCGGCGGCAAGATACGCGAGGTAAGGGTTGGCGCGCTGGTCTGCCCGCCATTCGTGAATGTGTGCCCGCGGAGCCGCCGCGCGCATGGCGCCAACAGCCGCGGGTGTTGTACGTCGGCTGGTGACAATCGCAAGCGATCCGCCTTGTGCGCTGGTGGCTGCGGCGACTTCACCCGCCATTCGGCCGGCAAACGGTGCGTCAAAACGATGATGAACCGTAGGCCCGCCGGTTAAAAGCAAAACACGTGGCCTGTGCAATCCGGCGATCGGATCGCCATGGGTTGCACGCGCCTCCGCAAGTGCGGCGGCGTCAACTTGCGTTGGCGGAATGACCAACTCGACCAACCTGTCATGCGGGAGGAGTTGGAAATGAGAACAGGCGATCGACAAATCGACAGCGCGCGAGTCGCTCGCCGCTTTGCGCCCGAGCAGGACAACGCGGCTCCGCCCGCCGCTTTCACGCTTGATCCAGCGCGCGATCGGAACTACGCGCCGTCCCATACCAATTACAAGATCCGGGTAGGGTGCAGCAAGTGGGTCGCTCTTCGCCAGATCGAGCGACACGAGACGGGCGTTCAGCAACGGGTTTGGCAACCGATTCAGCCAGTTGAAGACGACACGTTTCTCGACCGCCGGCCAGCCGAGCAAGCGCGCAAGGCCGACGGCCTGGGTGCGGTGGCCCGGTCGGTCGTCGATCAACAGCCATACGATCGGCACCTGATCTGGGCCTTGGCCAAGGGAATTCAGCGGCAGATCGTATTGCGGCATGCGGTGTCCTGGCGGGCCTTCAGAGCGCGGCAGCTGATTGCACCAATGTGAAGGAATGCCTGGATTCCAGCGTGAAGTGCAACGGTTTCAAGCGAAGCGCAGTCTGACATCTCTTCCGAGTTCATGGAAGAGGGCCTGGATGGGGGTGAGATAGCCGAGGCATTTCCTCGGCGTGAGGTTGTAGGTCATGATGATCTCCTGGAGGTCTTCGTCGGCGAGGTTGTCGATGTTGGTCTGCCTCGGCAGCCACCGGCGCAATCGGCC
>Ga0209987_10001914_pt1 | contig 11418 bp, 9 predicted proteins | sample N074metaG_FD_182134 | JGI IMG/M metagenome (GOLD analysis project Ga0209987, IMG submission 182134) | Deep subsurface microbial communities from Kermadec Trench to uncover new lineages of life (NeLLi) - N074 metaG (SPAdes) (version 2) | ecosystem: Environmental > Aquatic > Marine > Ocean trench... | reverse complement strand
AGGTCCAGCGGCCGATATGCGTTAAGCATGGAACTTCGCGCAGCAGCATTTACGGGAATTTATTCCGCATCAGAACGATGAAGATCAATGAGTCGATCGGCTGAATCTGACGTAAATCTGGCCCCTTCAGGGGCGCAGCGTAGCGCGTAGCGGCCCCCTGATGCCGCTTTGAGCGGCTCACAGCTTTGCCGGGGATACTTACTTTGTTAGCATCGTGTGCATTATCAGGCCAGAAACAACACGATGAAGATCCGCAACGAGACCTGTCCTGTATGTTCCGACAACACGGGCAGAGGGTATATATACGCCGTCATAACTGCAGTGCTTTGTCCTTGTCATTTGCCGTTGGTGGGGGTGTTCGTCGGTGGGGGAGCGGCAGGTGCATTTTTCGCACAGAATTTTATGTTTCTCGCGATATCGCTGGGCATCTTGTCATTGATCTCGTTCGTTGCGGCGGCGCGTATCCTGCTTTGAGGGCAATATTGTGGTTATTTCAGCAGTGATTCATAGCGCTGGTCGGTCAGTGTCCGCAAAAAGGTTGCGATCAATTCGGCCCGGTCCCAGGTTATAGGTTGCCCCTGGCTCAGCAACTCAGATTCCACTGTCCCGACAACCTCAGCTTGCCCCCAGGGCTGACCGGTTTCCGGGTTGGTCTGGCTCTGCCGATTACTTAGCGTGAATTTTCCGTAGAAAAATATTGCGGTGCGCAGCTCCTGAAATACACCGTTGTGCATGTAAGGCCCGGTCACTGCGACGTTGCGCAGGCTTGGTACGCGATACTTGCCGGCCTGGGCACGATCATCGACAGCAGGATTCTCCAACAAGCCAAGATCGCGATGGGTTTCGCCCAGTGCGTTCATCTGCCGCACTGTAGAATTCACCGGCACACCGATATTGTAGTAATGGTGATCTGTGAAAGTCTCCCGAACAGATGATTCCCGTGCATTCAAAGTGTGGCAGGTGACGCAGTTTGTCAGTGATGAGAAGAACAACAAGCGACCCAGTTCCTCCTCTTCTGACAACTGGTACTCCCCACGCAAAAATCGGTCATAGCGGGAATCGAACGGCGCGAACTGCTCCGTGTGTTCGAAGGCAACAATGCTTTCGGAGATGGCCGCTATCGCGCGCTCAGAATCGTCAAGTATCGATTTGCCGTAAAGTCGTTCAAATGTTGCGACATACGCCGGGTTCTCGCGAACACGATGCACCACTGCCGCATGATCAGCCAGCCCCATTTCAAACTGATTTACAAATGGCTGTCCGGCCTGATTGACCATGGTCGTTGCGCGACCATCGTGGAAGTAGCCACCCAAAAATCGGTTCTGGTCGTCCTGCTGGAAGTCCGGAATCAGGAAAGCATAGGTGGTGGAGGGCGCATTGCGATCACCCAGAGAAACGCCATCGCCTCCCAGGGAGACAGCACCTGATACGCCGTTATCGTGACCGTCGGAAAACGCCTTGGCGGGGTCGTGACAAGACGCACAGGATTGATTTCTGTTAGCAGAAAAATTTACATCGAAGAACAATGCCCGGCCCAGGTTAGCAAGCTCCAGCGGGTCGGGTGCGGCACGTGCGCTGTGTTGCGTCGCCAACAACGTCACAACAATTGCTAATGTGGACAGTGCAAACAGGAACCTGGTTGCCCTTGGCCACATAGCGGGATTACTGCCGTTAATTGCCCATTATCTCCGCTATGACTCTTCGGCTTCCTCGTCAGCCCCACCCACTTCCTCTGGCTCTGGCAATGGAATGGGTTTCGCCACGGGTGGTTCATTCGTGTACTCCACCAATGCCTTGGCATCCTCCTTTTTGATCGGATGAAATTTTCCAAGGCGACAGGCATTGCCTTCCTGCAATCCGAAGCCGCCCTGATAGAGGATTCGGATCGTGTCCAGATCACACAAATTCCCGGACCTCGACTGGTAACTGAAACGATCTTCACGAGCAAGGCCGTGACACTGACGCGGCAGTATGTTGTGGTAAGTCTTGCTGCCGACCATGTAAAAGATAATGTTCAGATCATCCACAACTTTGGTGCTTCTCAGAGAGCGCACGCGGATGCATTTTTTCGCGTTGATATCGTCGATATCAACTTCTACTTCGTCCGCCAGTGACGGTGTAACTGCCAGCAGGCTTAGCAGGCCAATCGATAATGCCAGCAAGTGCATTCGCTTAATCATGATACATTCACCCTGAATATTTCCATGTTATCCAATCATTCAGACATGCGGCCGTCGGCGACGTTTGCAAGGCATAGCCTGTACCGCCATATGTGAGTCTCGGAACTATGACATTAAAACTTGGCTCCCGCCACGAGTGGGTTACGAAATCTGAATTACGTGCGATGAGCGTCGAGTGTGAGCGCGTAGGCGGCGTTAACCTGGCGCAGGGAGTTTGCGACCTGGCATTGCCTGAACCGGTGCGCCTGGCAGCAAAAGCGGCAATTGATGCGGGTCACAACAGTTATTCACGGCATGACGGTACCGTTGAATTACGTCGGGCAATCGCGGCCAAGTATCAGCGGCGCGCGGGGCTGGATATCGATCCGGAAACCAACGTCGTTGTTACCGCCGGCGCGACGGGAGCACTTTATTGTGCCTGTCTGGCGTTGCTTGAGCCCGGCGACGAAGTTATCGTCTTCGAACCGTTTTACAGCTATCACCAAAGTACACTGATCGCTACGCAGGCAGTCCCGGTATTCGTGCCGACTAGCGCACCGGACTGGTCTTTTTCACTCGAATCCCTGACGCAGGCAGTAACTGACAAGACTCGGGCCATTATCGTCAATACGCCATCAAACCCGTCCGGTAAAGTATTTGCCCGGGCGGAACTCGAGTTGATCGCGTCCTTTTGTCAGCAGCACGACCTGTTCGTCTTCACCGATGAAATCTACGAGCATTTCATCTACGACAATCTTGACCATATCAGTGCAGCGTCGCTGCCGGGCATGTGGGACAGGACGATTACGATCTCGGGGCTCTCCAAGACTTTCAGCATAACCGGCTGGCGGATCGGCTATGCAGTGTGTCCTGCAAAATGGGCCGAGGCGATAGGCAACTTCAGCGACCTGATCTACGTTTGCGCACCCACACCATTGCAGATGGGTGCGGCAGCCGGCGTAGTTGAACTGGACGATGAATACTTCGACAAACTTGCGGCGAAGTATCGGCGCAAACGGGAAATGATCTGTAGCGCGCTTGACGATGCCGGACTGACACCCTGTGTTCCACAAGGTGCCTACTACGTGCTTGCTGATGTTTCCTCATTACCGGGCAATGACAGCAAGTCCCGGTCAATGTACCTGCTCGATAAAACGGGTGTTGCAAGCGTACCGGGGCAGTCATTTTTCTCGGGCTCGGAAGGGGATGGCATCGCTCGTTTCTGTTTTGCCAAGGAGGATGACGTCATCGAAGATGCCTGCAGGCGATTGCAGGCACTGGCAAAATAACGACGCTGGCAGAAAAGTGACGACGCCATCAATTTATACGCTCTACTATTATCACGATCCGATGTGCTCATGGTGCTGGGGTTATCGGCCAACGGCAGAAAAATTGTTCGCCAGTTTGCCGGCAAACATCCGGCTTGAAAAGATTCTCGGCGGCCTGGCGCCGGACTCGGACCAACCGATGCCACAGAATCTTCGCATAGCGCTTCCGGATACCTGGCGGCGCATCCACGCCATGCTGGGCACCGAATTCAATTTTGCATTCTGGACCGACTGCAAACCACGCCGCTCGACTTATCCGGCCTGTCGTGCCGTGATTGCTGCAGGAAATCAGGATCAATCCGATGAAATGATTCTTGCGATTCAACAAGCCTACTACCTGCGTGCCATGAACCCGTCTGATATCGAGACGCACGTGACACTCGCCGATGAATTGCAACTGGACACCCGAAAATTTCTGGCAGATCTGAAATCGACGCGGACGGCACAGGAGTTTGAGCGGCAGCTGGCGTTCACCAGGCAATCCCCTATCAGCGGGTTCCCATCGTTGGCAATAGAACTGGACGGTCAGCTAACGCCGGTTTTGCAGGATTACAAGAGTCACACAGCGACGCTCGAACACATCGCATCGCTGGTTGGCACCCGTGGCGCCAAGCTCTGATGCAGGTTACGTTCCGATTCGGTAACGCAATTTTACGACCAGCATATCGCCGAGCGGATTACTCCAGGAATCCTGGAATAAATCGTCGAACTCAACCAGACCGTCATGCCGGGACGAATCGCCCTTGGTATAGACGATGAACAAATCGGATAGTGGGGCGATTTGCCAGCGATAGCGTATTTGAAAATTGAGCTGCGACACGCTGAAGTCATCTGTAGGGCCGGGAGGTTTTGGCCCTGGTATGAGTTCGGTCGTGCCATCGGGCAAGGTAAAGAACTCATCTTCCTTGGCACGAATTCCGACCCATTGGAATGCCAGCCGTAATTGCTGACGTGCGTTAGGGAAAATTTCAAAGCGAAATTCCGGCCGCCACTGTGTCGCGTTGAAGGTCGTGAAATTTTCGTCTTCCTGGTGCAACAGCCAGCCTTCGCGATCATTGTGTGCGACCTGCAACTCGAAACTCAGGTTGTCGCGTGGGCGCCAGGTAACGCCAAGAGTGCTCTCGAGTGCCCGACCACCAAGAGATTCGCCGCGACGATCGAACCTGCCGAAAAAACTTAAATCTTTGGATGTGTCAGTGCGAAAGTTCACATTCAAAAACAAGCGTTCATCGAGCTTGAATGTGCCGTTGCCGAAACTGTTTCGATCGTCATAGCGGCTTCCGGCCAGGCCCAAAAAACCACCGAGTTCGTGCAGGTTATTGAACGTAACCGAGGCACCCGAACCGACAAAGTTGCTGACTTGAAACCCTTCACCATTTTCTGCATAACGCGCAGTGGGACTGATGCGGAAATTGCGCACATGGGTCAATCCGGACTTGATCCATTCGAAGCGATAGATGTAGCTGTCAATGTTATTCCTGCGTTGGAACCCCAAGTCATTGACGTCAATCTTATCGTCGAGAAATGCCATATCGAGCGTGTGTTTTATGCCTTGGCGCGGTGTGTAGGTAATATCAGCTAAAGCACCCGCACCGCTTCCGGTTTCATCTTCATCCCTGTCCGAATACAGCAAATTGCCATTTAAATTCCAGATGCCACTGGTGGTAAGGTAATGAAAATCAGCGCCATGAACTATGGCGTCAGATTCAGGGTGTGCAACGATTGTAGAGACCCATCCAAGTCCTCGATAGGCAGCGCCTTTACTATCTTCGTAAAGAATTCGAAAAATGCCGAAATCCCTGCCATCCTGAACATAACCAAGACCATCGCTGGCAATATAATCCGTATTGTCTTCGAACGCTGCAAGTACACCATAACGAAATGAACCAATCTGCCCGGTGGCTTTGAGTGCGCCGAGAATATCTGCAGGTATCAGTTCGTCACGTTCTGATAGTTCAACGCCGGGCGGCAGATTGAGATCTCTTGGTCGGCCACCAATACGGCGCGTATTGACGACTTTAGTTTGTGGGTTGGTGCTGCCACCGATGTCCCGGCTCGAGATATCGAATATGTCCTGACCTTCCTGAAAGAACAAACGTTTTTCCGGAAAGAATATTTCATTTGCCGTGAAATTGACGACTACATCGTCTGATTCAATGGCGCCAAAATCCGGATTAATTGTTGCGGTCAATTGAAAATTACTCGATGGCCGCCAGAATAAATCCAATCCGCCTTTCAATCTGCTGTCTTCGTCAACTCTGTCGAATGTTCCGGAAGCATAGGGAAACAGGCTCCACTGCTGGCGGGGATCGACCTCAACCAGTTCGATCGGTTGTAGAGCGCTCATGAATCGGGGCTTGGAATTCGGCAGTCCCGGCCATGCCCAGCGCTCGTTCAGGTGGGCGACCTTGCGGCTCAGATAGAGGCCGAAGCGGCGCACGCCATCTTGTTTCGGCATCGCCATTTGCGACCAGGGGATGTAGAACTCTGCGGACCAACCGTTCTCGGTTCGCTGGGTTGCGCCGTACCAGGCCCCGTCCCATTCGCGGCTGAATTGCCGTTCCGGCAATATCGTGCCATCCATCTGGCTGTCGCCAAGTGACAGGTTCATCCAGTAGCCGTAGCGTCCATCGCCGGATGTATCCAGTGTGAAGCCCACGTTGTCCCGATTCACATCAAACGCATCGCGTGGCGTAAAACGCTGAATAATCGTGTCGGCCGGCTGCTCCATGTCGAACGACACGTATAAGCCACGCTCGGTGTAAAACATCCGCATGTCTGTCTTGTACGGCGCATCGGTCAGCGTGTCCGGCTCAATGACCTTCAGGTCGTTGAACGGCGGTATCTGCGACCAGATCGCTTCATCGATATGGCCGTCAATTTTGATGCCGGAATCGTCGTGTTCGATGCGCAAAAGACGCATCGGTGCAAGGCCGCCTGTCTCGACCTCAATCGCTTGTGGCAAGTCGGATTGGGCGAGGGCACCCGTGGTGGCCGTCGCCATCAGTGCCGGCAGCAATACCCTCAACATCAGCTGTTGCAATGTCCCTGACTCCGAATGTCCGTTGCTACGAGGTGCGCCTGAGAAATCAGCCACAAATTGGCCTGTGGGCCGGTGATGTACCCCGGTGATACACGCAGTAGTTGACCATACGACACGCTGATCGGTTCCGCGGCGCACGCATCATATCAACAGGGGACCGGTGAAATGCAGGAGTGATTACACCTATTGTTTCGGTCTGCGAGATAGTTGTTGCAAGGTGCTGCCGATGAGGCGTACCCAATTGTGCTGCCGGCTTGTTATAAGGTATGGGAATCAGTCCTGACGATCAGTCACCGGAAGTCGAAGAAGGAATACTGAAATGAGCCTGATAACAGCGGAGCAGACGTTCCAACTGGCCGCCATCCTGGTCGGTCTTGCGACATTTGGTTTCTGGGTGGAAACGACGCAGTTCGGTCGCAAACTGTCCGGCGTGCTGATTATCCTGTCCCTGGGCGTGGTGTTCGCGAATACCAGGCTTATCCCGCACTCCGCAGCCATGTATGACACCGTCAGTTCGCTGCTGGTACCGCTGGCCATCCCGATGTTGCTGTTCAAGGCTGATCTCAAAAAAGGTATTGGCAGAGATTGGCCCCATGTTCAAGGCATTCGCAGCTTCGGCAGCGGTAATCGCCTTTTCAATAACAGTGCTTACGTTGATGTTCAATTTCGGACCCTACGCGGCACAGGTCGCAGGTACATTAACCGGCAGCTATATTGGCGGTTCCCTCAATTTTGTGGCGACGGCTCAGGCGGTAGAACTGACCGATCCAAGTCACTACGTTGGCGCCCTGACGGCAGACACAATCGGGGCAGTTTTTTTCATGGCAGTGCTGATGTTGATGCCCAGCCTGGCAATTGCCCGCAAGGCCATGCCTTCACCCTACTTTTCCGGCGAGCGTACGGTTGTCGACGCTGCGCCAGAGACGCATGACGACGGTACCGGTGAGCCGTTCAATATGACCGGGCTGGCCGCGGCGCTGGCCACCAGCATGGCGATTTGTGCACTGGGCCAGCTGCTGGCGAAAATGTTGGGACAGGAGAATTACTTCATCCTCATCATTACCGTATTGGCGCTGGGTGTTGCCAATTTCCTGCAGCCGCTGGTACGCAAATTCAATGCGGAGTTTGAGGTTGGCACATTCTTTATGTACATGTTTTTTGTCACCATCGGCGCCAGTGCCGATCTGGCGACTATCGGGGGGGTGGCATTGCCCTATGTCATTCTGATCTGCGGCTCGGTATGCATATTTTTCGTCCTGATCATCATCGTGGGCAAGTTACTGAAACTGGACCTTGCAGAACTCATGATCGCCGCCAATGCCTGCATTCTGGGGCCGGCGACCGCCGCAGCACTGGCGGCTGGGCACGGTTGGCGGGATCTTGTCACGCCTGGGATGTTGACGGGCATTCTCGGTTATTCGGTTGGTACATTTGTTGGTGTCGGCACCACGAAGCTGTTGCTTGCCCTGATGTGATTGGATAAGTGCCAGCTGAAAAATGCAGGTTTTTTTGTCGGCATCGATCGCCTGCTGGGCGAGCTACAGGTGCCAATAAGTATTGTGGAGCCCGCCGTACGATAGGAGTGATTACTCAATCCTTGTGAAAGTCGCTCGACCGGCACGGGCGAATTTACTACGCCCGGCGGGCGATCGATGCTCCCATTTGGCAACAAACCACCAACGCCTCAGCCAACGATCAAGGTGCTGGCTGTGCCGCCGTTCCATCGATGCCATTATCCGTATGCTGCGATCGCTGAATCGCTTCATAAGCCAGACGACCCTGCAGGATATCGACGCTCGCATGCAGCAGCATCGGTAGCCAGATGGAGCCCGACAGAATATAGAGCCCGGCAAGCGCTGTGCCCACCAACGTGATTTTCGGCAATTGCACCCATCCCTGGTAGGCGTGCGCCAGGCCAAAGCCGATACTGCTCAGCAATGCGGCTGTCCACAGCGGCATGATCTGGTTCAGATACCAGATTAGAAAACCACGCCACAAAATTTCCTCAACGATACCGGCGGTGATGGACAACAGGTTAAAACGCACCAGCTCGTTGCCATTCTGCGGAATGATCAATGCCATCTTGCCGAACTGCGCCTTGATCTGCTCAAGTTCCTTCTGTTCAGCGGTCGCAATTCGCCTGACCTGGACCAGCAGAGCGACGATCGCAGCCATTGTCAGACCCAATGCGACAAAGAACCAGCGGTCGAAATCCAGTTCAACCCCCAGCCATGACCATGGCCGTTCTGTTATACCCCAAAGAAGCAGCACAAAGGCAAACAGGATCCAGTGATTGATCGCCGTATTGCGATACAGGTCACCACGATTGAAAGATGCACCATTCTCGATACGTTTTAGCAGGCGCCTGAAGCCAATAAATCCGGCGATCGGGTAAAGCACGGCGAAGACAATAACGAACAGGTGGTCGATGAAAGTCATATTTGTTTACTGGATCATGAATATTTATAATAACGTGAATAAAAGTTTATTCACGTTATTGTGAATAGTCAATGTTTTTTTAATTACTAATATAAACAGAGCCTTAAGACAATGAGTACCTATATCGTTAAAACCCTCGAGCAGGCAAAATTGCTGACGGACCCGTTTAAGGGCAAGTTGCTGAAGCGCTTCGCCGGCAGGCCGGTTACCACCAAGCAGGTTGCGGATCTGATGGGGGAGAAGGCACCGCGACTTTACCGGCACGTGGATGCGTTGTTCGCGGCTGGCTTGCTGGAACTGGTCGAGGAGAAACCCAAACGCGGCACCATCGAGCGTTACTATCGCACCGTTGCCAACCGCTTCGAGGTGGACCCGCACCTGTTCTCGACCGCATCCGGGGAGCGCAATGAACCTGCTGAAAGGATGCGTTCCCTGTTTCGTGAAACCGAGGCAGAATTGCTGCAACTTTTTGAACAGCCAGAGGACTCGATGGCGGATCCTGTGGATCGGCCGCTGGTCATGCGCCTGGCGATGCGTGGCAAGCGACGTGATATCGCCAGATTGCGTGAGAAACTGGACGAGTGGCTGACGGAGTGCCAGAGGTTGGATGAGAGTGATGCGCCTGCACCGGACGATGTGGCCTATGCAGGCCTGCTGACTTTCTACCCGGTACCCGAGGAGAAAAGTCCGGATGGTGATGCATAACGCTTCCCGCTACCAAATCGGATTGAATTTATTCGTCCGACTCCGAGTCTGTAATATGGCTGACTCATGGATGGAAAACTGATTATGCCCAAATCCTTCAGGAAGGCATCGCTTGTGCTGTTCGTCGCGGCAATATTCGTGGCATTGACCGTCCGGGGGCAGGTTGAATCTCCCGGGACGCGGGAAGCCGCGCGCCCGGCCCGCGAAGCGCCAGGCGAGTTTCAGTTTGTACGCCTGGCGTATTCGCCCAATCATTACGGCCGGGGGGGTTATGGGCGGCGCCAGATGTGGCAAACGGACTGGCCGGATGCAGAACATCATTTTGTGAAAGGTGTCGGCCGGTTGACGCGCATTGCGGTGGCAGAACAGCCGCGCATCCTCACGCCAATGGACCAGGACATTTATGACTATCCGTGGATCTACGCAGTCGAAGTGGGTTACTGGTACCTGAACGATCAGGAGGCGAGCCAACTGCGTGAATACTTGCTGCGTGGTGGTTTTCTGATGGTCGATGATTTTCATGGCAGCCTGGAGTGGAGTGCCTTCGTGGCCTCCATGAGCAAAATATTTCCCGATCGCCCGATCATCGAAATTCCCGAAAATGACGAAGCGTTTCACGTTATCTACGATCTTGATCAGCGTATTCAGATTCCATCGCGCATGTTTATCTATTCGGGCGTTACCTGGGAAAAGGATGGCTTTGAGCCGCACTGGCGTGGCATATACGACAACAATGGTCGCCTGATGGTCGCGATCAACTTCAATATGGATATTGGGGACGCCTGGGAGCACGCTGACTGGCCCGACTACCCGGAAAATATGACCGCGCTGGCGTACCGGTTCGGTATCAACTATCTCGTTTACGCCATGACACATTAAGGGCATCCGGTTGTTTGAATTCCTGTTCAAGTATCCACGTGAAGACTATGCGCGCAGTGAGCTGATATTCTCCGGCCACTGGCCGGTGTGGGTCTTATTACTACTCGCTGCTATTGCAGTAATTGGAATTTCATTTTTTCTGTATCGTCGGCGAGGATTCGCACGTAGCCAGCAGCTTGCCATTATCTGGCTGCTGCAAATCGGAATGCTTGCAGTCGTAATGTGGGTGTTGGCACAACCGACCTTGATTACCGAGCGATTGCGTGCCGGCGAAAACACCGTCGCGCTGGTGCTCGACATCTCGGAAAGTATGGCATATGGCGAAGCGGAGCCGCGCTTTCAAGTGGCATTGGCGAGTTTGTCCCGTGTGCTGCAGTCCGATGCGTCGCTGGATATTTCGCTGCGCTATTACGAACTTGGCGAGTCCGCTACGGCGGTTACTTCGTTCACGGAGTCACAACCGACTGCTTCGGCGACTTCGATTGCGGACTCGCTCAAAACCGTTCTGCGCGAAGCACGTTTCAGTCCGTTGGCGGCGGTCATATTGAGTTCCGATGGTGCGGACACGAGTGGCGGGTTGTCGCCGGAGGAACTCGCCGAGATCGCTGCTTTCGGTGTGCCTGTGCATACGGTGGCGGTTGGACGCGATGTAATTACGGAGGACATTGAGCTTACGGATATCACGCTGCCGAATAAGGTGCTGCCGGGAAGTACATTGTCGGCGCGTGTATCAATACGACACGATGCGCCGGCAAGCACAATGATTAAGGTATACGCGGATGACAACCTGCTCGCATTGGTGCCGGTCGAACTACGGGCGGACGCAGGTGTAACAACTGCCTTGGTAGAATTTTCGCTCGCAGAA
>Ga0209987_10001913_pt1 | contig 11419 bp, 7 predicted proteins | sample N074metaG_FD_182134 | JGI IMG/M metagenome (GOLD analysis project Ga0209987, IMG submission 182134) | Deep subsurface microbial communities from Kermadec Trench to uncover new lineages of life (NeLLi) - N074 metaG (SPAdes) (version 2) | ecosystem: Environmental > Aquatic > Marine > Ocean trench... | reverse complement strand
CGGCGGCGCGGCCGGATTGGTCAACGGTCCAAGCATGTTGAAAACAGTGCGCACGCCGAGCGCTCCGCGGACCGGCATGATCGATTTCATTGCGGGATGGTATGCCGGTGCAAAAAGGAACGTGAAATTCACGGCCTCGAGACAATCGATCACCGCCTGCTCGTCAAGTGGCAGCGGCATGCCGAGACACTCGAGCACGTCTGCGCTGCCCGATTTGCTGGAAACCGAGCGATTGCCGTGTTTGACGACCCGGGCTCCGGCAGCCGCCGCGAGCAGACCGGCCCCGGTAGACAGGTTAAAGCTGTCAGAATTGTCGCCACCGGTGCCGACAGAATCGACAGTCGGTGGCCCGTCCGGGATGGCCGGGTGCAACGCGAGATCGCGCATTGCCGTCGCGAAACCGCGAATCTCGTCGGCTGTCTCGCCTTTGGCACGCAACCCCGCGAGTAGAGCACCCGCCAGTGCGGCGTCGATCTCGCCGGATGCAAGGGCATGCATCAGATCGAAAGCCTCGGACTCGCTCAAGGCGTTGCCATTGAGTAAGCGATCGAGGAGCGCCGAATATTGATTGCTCATGATGGTGTCATCCGCATGAAGTTCGCCAGGAGCTTGCTACCCTCCGGCATCAATACACTCTCCGGGTGAAACTGTACGCCATTAAGCGGAAATGTCTTGTGGCGCACCCCCATAATCTCGCCTCTTTCGGTTTCGGCCGTTAACTCCAGCTCGACCGGTAGTGTTCGCTCATCGACGCAAAGTGAATGATAGCGGCCCGCCTCGAACGGTTGCGACATTCCTGCATACAGCGAGCCCTCATTATGCTGCACCAGGGATGTCTTGCCGTGCATCAAGCGCTTCGCTCGTACGATACTGCCACCGAAATAGCTGACGAGACATTGATGGCCCAGGCAAACGCCGAGCAGCGGTATCCGCGCACTGAAGGTGGCAATCATTTCCCGGGAAACCCCTGCATCCTCCGGCCGCCCGGGACCGGGAGATATAACAAGATGTGTCGGTTCGAGGGCGACGGCCTCGTCTTTTCCGATCGCGTCGTTACGAAATACGCATACCTCCGCCCCATTGGCCGCAAACGCCTGCACCAGGTTGTAGGTGAACGAATCGTAGTTATCGATCAACAGGATTCGCGCGCCGTCGACGGTCACAGGCCTTCTCCCGCAATCTCCAGTGCGCCCCGCAGAATAGCGCTCTTGGCGAGCACCTCCCTCCATTCCTTGTCCGGGACACTGTCGGCGACAATCCCGGCCCCCGCCTGCAGGCTGTACTCGTCACCATTGAACACCAGTGTGCGGATCGTAATGGCCTGATCCATGTCGCCTGCAATACCGAAGTAACCCGCAGTGCCGCCATACAGCCCGCGACCGGCTGGTTCCATTTCATCGATTATTTCCATGGCGCGAACTTTGGGCGCACCGACCAGCGTACCTGCCGGAAAGCAGGCGGCGAATAAATCAAACGCGTCGAATTGCGAAGCCAGCTCGCCTTGCACGCCGCTGACGATGTGCATGACATGACTATAGCGTTCGATCGCACGGTACGGATCGACGTGCACGCTGCCGGCGGTCGCGACGCGACCGAGATCGTTGCGCGCGAGATCGACCAGCATGACGTGTTCCGCAGTCTCCTTCGGGTCCGCAAGAAGAGTCTGTTCGTTCTTGAGGTCTTCTTCGGTCGTGGCGCCCCTCGGCATGGTGCCGGCGATCGGTCGTAACGACGCCGACCGCCCCTGCAATTTGACCAGCGCCTCGGGTGACGAGCCGACAACTTTCAGATCACCGAATTCGAGAAAGAACATATAGGGGGAAGGATTCAGCAGACGCAACGCGCGGTATACCTCGAACGGCGGTACTTTGGTGCGCCCCTTGAACAGTACTGATATGACGATCTGGTAGATGTCCCCGGCAGCAATGTATTCCTTGCATGCCAGCACACGTTCGGCGAATTCATTTTCACTCATGTTTGCCACAGGCAGTGGCATCGGGATGTCTTTGCCATTAGCCGGTACCGCGCCGCGCAATAGCCTGATGACCTCCTTCCTGAGACTTGCACGTTCTGCTTCCGGTCCCTGATGCAGCAGGGCGACTCGTCGCGTCAGGTGATCAAAGACCAGCGCCGATGTCGTAGCGCAAAATGCAGCTTCGGGTATCCCGGCTTGCGGCATCGCCGTGCGCGGCAATTTTTCGAACAATCGCACAACATCGTAACCGGAAACACCGACCAGCCCGCCGCAGAAAGGCAGGCCTTCTACTTCGGGTTGCGGAACCGGTGCGCGCTTACACGCAGCACGCAGCACATTCAGGTAGTCGTCCTGGTTTTGCGGACGTTCACGTACATCACTACCAACCCTCAAACCGTCGTCGTCGAGGCGCACCTCGAGCGCATCGCCGAAACCGAGAAAGGAATATCGCGCCAGTCTTTCGCCGCCCTCGACGCTTTCAAGCAGAAACCGCGGCTGCAGTGCCGCGAGCTTCAGGTATGCCGATACCGGTGTGTCGAGATCAGCTGCTATGTCGAATGGTGGTTTCATTCAAATGGAATCGCGCGGTGGGCCGCGCACCTACGATCCGTTACTACAATTTTTGTCTTCGGAATAATCTAAATTCTGCACATGTACAAAAAAACCCATCCCCGTATGACGGCGGAGATGGGTTTTTTTGCAATTCGCTGTTAAATGCTAAACGTCAACCAGCCACCCACTCCTTGCGGGGCAGCCGCCACCAGCTTTGATTGTCATTGAGTTCAGCGTTCATACGATCGAGTATCCCTGCCGCCTTGCCGATCGTCAAGTCAGGAGCCTCACCTTCTCATGCCGCGGTAGGCGAGCATGAGCTCCAGCACGTCCTGCGCCACATAGGTCAGTTCCCAGTCCCCGGTACGTTTTGCCCCTGGATAGAGGGCACCATTAAAGATCGACTGCTCGGTTTTCAACCTGAGCACCATGGTATAAGGCGCCGACAGTTTGTACGGTTGGTAGTCGTCCAGGTTCTGCAGCGCCTTTTCGACCCCGGCCCGAATCTGTTCGCGAGCTACCTCCGGGTGCAGGTTCAAAGCGGCCGCTCCTATTCCTTCCTTCACGGCGACGGTCTCGACCGTGCCCAGCAGCGCTCGAGCCTGATCGCAGACCGCCTTGTCACCCGCCACAAAAACGACCGGCACATCGTAGTAGCCAGCCATCAGCGCGTTGTAGCCAGTCTCCGGCATCGACACGCCATTGACAGAAATGTCCATGACGTCACCGGATGACGTGTGATCCAGCACTCCATTGGGTGTTCCTGCTTTGGCGTGGTAACCGACAAAGATGGCCGCGTCGTAGCTTGCATCGATCCCTTCCATCATGCTCATGGGACCGTCCGACCAATCCCGAATGAGCTTGGCGCTACGATGCAGCATTTCGGGAAGCAGGTTCAGGGCAGAACCATGTGAATCCCGCACGATGATCTCCGTAGCGCCCGCAGCAAGGGCACCCTCGATCGCAGCGTTGGCCTCACGCGTCATGGTCTGCCTGAAGTAGTCGTAGTCTTTGCCGGATCGGCGCGCATCGTCAACATTGACGACGCCGGTAACGCCTTCCATGTCGACCGATATAAACACCTTCAACCCACCGTCCGACTGTCCAAAGGCAGTGCCAATGAGTGCGAGCGCAAGGACTAATACCTGGATTGCTGTCTTCAACATATGACCTCCGTCATTTTGCTTCGGCTTGCCTGGACAGGACCCTAGCCAAGATCGTAGATCAGCGGCAGCACGATCGAGAAACCGATCCACATGATGATGATCAGCGGAATGCCAACCCTCAGGAAATCCGAGAACTTGTAACCGCCTGCACTCATGATCAGCAGGTTGGTCTGATAACCGAATGGCGTTGCGAAGCTCATGTTCGCACCGAATAACACGGCCAGGACAAACGGCATCGGATCGACACCCAGTTGCTGGGCGATGGCAACCGCGATTGGCGTGCCGATTACTGCGGCAGCGTTGTTGGACACGATGTTGGTCAGCACGGCCATGATTAATATGAACGAACTCAAGATAACCGGACCCGGCAAGTTCGACACGATGCCGACGAAGCCGCTTGCGAGGTAATCCGCCATACCGGTTCCCATGATCGCCTTGCCGAGTGCAAGGCTGGTTACAATAATCATGATCACCGGGGCGGATAGCGAATTCGTGGCATCACGCCAGGTCAGGCAACCAAGGGCCAGCATGAGACCAACACCGATGAGGGCGCTGACAGCAATCGGCAATAAGCCGACCGCAGCGGCAAGTACCACCAGGCCCATCACCGCCAGGGCACGATTGGCGCGATGGGTATGTGGCAGGTCGGTGGTGCCGTCGAGGACCAGCATAGTGCCGCTGGATTTGAGGGTATCGATCGCGTCCCGCGTGCCCTGTACGAGCAATACGTCGCCTGCCCGCAGGCGAATGCTGTTCAGGTCGCCGGTCACCTGCGAGCTGGGCGCACGCGCCCTGTGAATGGCCAGCGGCAGCAGTCCATAGCTCGCGCTGAAGCGTGCGGCGGCCAGGCTTCGAAAATGCAATGGTGATCCGCGGGTGACCACAACTTCTGCCAGTTGCTGACCTTCCGCTTGTAATGGCGTGTCCTCGTCGACCGGGTGTTCGCTGTCAGAAATGTTATATAGCGTCGCGCCCAATAGCTGTTCGAAGTGTTTCAGGTTCTCCGGCGTATCCTTGACGAAAATCCTGTCGCCCGGCTGAAATATTACGGACGGTAATTTGGCAAGAAACAAGGATTCACTGCGCTGAATCCTGTCGACCCGCATCTGGCCGTCCGTTTTCGCGAGCACCTCGGACAGGGTTTTGCCTGCCGCAAAACTGTCTTCCGTTACGAACAGGTGACCATTGAATACACGCGGCGTCGTATCAGCCATCGGCGGTATGCGATCCGGTAGCAATCTCGGCGCGATAAGCCACAGAAAAATCAGGCCGACACTGCCAACGACAAGTGCGGGCAACACGAAATCGAACATACTGATTGTCGGTAGCGCAAGATCGCGGGCAATACCGACGACCAGCAGGTTGGTCGATGTGCCGATCGTCGTGGACATACCCCCGATAATCGTCCCCAGCCCCATCGGCAACATCACACCGGACACCGGAAACTTAACCCGCAGGGACACACCAACAAGGATCGGCATCAGGAGCACAACAATCGGCGTGTTGTTCATGAATGCGCTCAATACTGCCGCGGCGACGAGCGTTATCAGCAGCGCCAGCAGCGGCCGTGTCGACCAGGCACGGCTCACGATGGCCGCCAGCGGTTGCAAAGCACCCGTAGTCTCGAGCGCCTTGCCGACCATCATGAGCGCACAGATCGCGACCAGCGCTTCGTTACCAAATCCCGCAAAGAAATCGATTGGCCCGAGGGGCACACCATTTCTTTCATAGGGAAAAAGCTGAAATCCGGCGACGAGTAGAATCAGGATAATCAGGCTTGAGGTTTCAAGCGGCAGTCGATCGCGTGTAAACAGGAACAGCGCCACCGCAGTGAGCAGTAGCACGGCAACGCCATGTGCGTCTGGTGTGATTGCTTGCAATCGAACCTCACAGCGGTGATTCAGGCCCGGCAGATTAAAGCCCGGCAACGTTGATTCCGTATTATGTCCCCAATCGGAATTTGTGCGCGATCAGAATAAACGATATCTCAGTTCATACCCCTGCTGCAACGAGTGAGCCTGTTTTGCACCCCTGGATAACCGCCAATGCCCGCGTATGGAAGACCTTATATTCACTCAGGCTCCAGTTGGGAAATTGTGGCACATCCGCAAAACTCCACGCGTCGGCGCAAGCCACTACTGGCAGCAGATCCGTGTAGCCAGCACTACAGGCGCCGTTCGAAGGTAGCACCGAGTAGGGGGAAAGTATGAGCATGTTGCGGTGGCGCACCGCCGATTTCTCGAGCGCGACTTGCCAGTGTCGACGCCAGTTTTCGCGCTGAACACTATCGTCCCAGCCCCTGGACGGATCGCTGCCACCAAGCGCCGGCAGGCAGCCCAAGTTCCGCGCCAGCTGGCCCGAGCGGTGCCACAATGATGTTCGAATGCGAACGACAATCGCAGAGAGCCATCTCAGGGTGCCGAGATTTGCCGGATCCAGTCCGCGGCGGTCGACCAGGTCGCCCAGACCCGTGATCGACATGGCCAGCCTGCGATTGCAACGTGCATCGATACGCTGACCGGGATGTGGCCAGCTCAGCCGATTCATGATTTCTTCCGCAAGATCGACGCCGCTTGCCAGGGCCGGCAACAACTGCTCCCACCTGATCTCGCCTGCATCGTTTGCGAAGTGAGGAAGCGGCAGGCTCATCGGTAGCCAGGCGGAATCTATGGGGACCTGTATGCCGCAGACGGGCAAAACGGAGGCGGCGTCTTCATCGGCAAGCAGCGGGCATGCCGTTCTGACCGTAGCACCATACGCGGGTTTGAGCGACACAGACGCCAGGCGATTGCGCCACAGGACGGACCAGTTTTGGTCCGTCTCGGACTGCACCCGTCGATCGCTATGCTGTGTCAACTGCATACTGTCCAAAAGCACATAGCGTGGGCCGTTGCCGGGAAAAGATTTTGCAAAGATCTGAAACGCCTGCAATGGCAGCTGATGGGCATGCACGCAAACACCGAAGTGCTCGCCCCTGCATTTGTTGTTCGTCATCTCCGCCTGCAGAAACTGGCACAAGCGTTGCAGACTATCGACTGCCGCGTCGCCACTGCCGAGATCTGTAAGTGACAGGGTCAACGGAATTCGGTCCCTTAGCAGGGTCAGCACAGTGTCGACCGTACTCTCGGCGCCTGGGCCCGACCGTAGCAAATTGCGAACCGAAAGCCGCATGGGAACGCCGCCTGCTACGTTGCTTTGCGCACCACAAAGTGGCGGAACCCTGAATCCGATCAGTCGCAGTCGCTCGATTAGCGGGCGCAGCACATTTTCACCGTCCTGTCGCTGGCTTACAGGCGAGTTGTTAGCCCGCCGCCGCGGTGATATTTCCGTGTTTTGCAGCATGTTGGTCCTTCCGTGGATTGTTGCCAATGCTGCTGGAATCAGAGCGGTTCGGCCGCCCGACTATCTGGGCAACCTGTGGAGTTATTGCAATGATCGCGCCGGCCCGCACCCCTACAAGCGTTGGCCAACGCTTTACCTGGAGGATAATTTCGTCCGGCCACATTCCCATGCGTTACACTTAGCGGTAGTGTCCTGCCCTGTGAATAAATGGATAAATATGCGCGAAATTCTTTGCCGATGGCGAGGCGCGACAGCGAGTAGTGGCAGGCCCCACGTGAGGAGGAGCAACGGGGCCAGCGGCAAAATAGGCCAGCAGATTTTTCCATTTGTTTGCGGGACAGGGCACCAGTACCAGAATGCGAAATCCGGCCAACATTTAGCATCGACGGGCGCACCTGAGGGCAAGTAAATGAGCAAGCAGACAATTCGTGCATCGATTGTTGCATGCGTAGTGCTGTTGTCTGTCAGCGCCTGTAATCAGCCCCCGTCGGTAAACGAGACGCCAATCCTGCAAGCAGGTTACTGGCAGGCAAGTATCACTTTGCCTGGCGGCAACATCGAAACCGGCATAGAAATCAGCAGAGCTGGCGAAGTCTACCAGGCCAGCCTGGTCAACGGGCAGGAACGGGTACGAATTAATGACGTCAGCTTCCTGGACGGCGAATTGCTGCTTAGATTTCCCGCCTTCAACAATGAAATTCGTGCCAGCCTGATTGACGGCAAATTGCTGGGTGAACTGACGATCGTCGGGCGCTTCGGTGAGACCCAGGTGATGCCGTTTTCCGCAATGCCGGGTAACCAGCGCAACCAGGAAGGCAGCGACGCCCCCATGCACGATATGTCGGGCCGCTGGCAGGTACGATTTCACGCACCTGACGGTACGGATTCGCCATCCGTTGGCGAATTCGCACAGCGTGGGTCGCGGCTTTTTGGAACTTTTCTGACGCCGAACGGTGACTTCCGGTTTCTCGCGGGCCATGTTCTCGGTAACAACTTCAAACTTTCCACCTTCGATGGTGCGCACGCTTTTATTTTCTCGGGGGAGATCGGGGAAACGGGCGACATTCAGAATGCGAGTTTCTGGTCTGCCACATCGTGGCACCAGTACTGGTCGGCGACCCGTAACGAAGACATCAAGTTACCAAACGCGTTTCAGCGCACATTCCTGAAACCCGGCTACGACACTTTTGAATTCGAGTTTCCCGACCCTGCCGGCGTCGCTGTCTCAATGGCGGACGAAAAATTTGCCGGCAAGGTGGTGCTGATCACGATCGCCGGCACCTGGTGTCCGAACTGCAATGACGAAGCCGCGTTTATGGCGCCATTGCACAAGGAATATCGTGACCAGGGGCTGGAGGTCGTCGCGCTGATGTTCGAACACTTCGAGGAACATGACATCGCGGCGGAGCAGGTCCTGCGATTTCGCGAGAAGTTTGATATCGAATACGACACGCTGATTGCCGGAATTTCTGATAAGACTGCAGCATCCGAGGTGTTGCCCGCGTTAAGCGCTGTGCTCGCCTATCCAACAACAATTTTTACGGATCGCGGTGGCCGCGTACGCCAGATTCATACCGGGTTCTCGGGCCCCGGCACCGGTGAGCACTACGAGCAACTGCAACAGGAGTTCAGAAGCCTGATCACGACCCTGCTGGCGGAACCCGAGGACCTGATTGAAGCGCTGACGTCGGATGAATCGGTGCCAGAATAAGAAGCCAAGCGTCTTACGATTACAGAATTGGACCGGAGAAAACAATGCCATCATTTGATGTTGTGAGTGACTTTGACGCTCACGAAGCAAGCAATGCCGTTGACCAGGCGAATCGTGAGGTGAACCATCGCTTCGATTTCAAAGGCACGGGTTCGAAATATGAGCTCGATGGGCAGCTGATAATGCTGACCAGCCCGACAGATTTTCAGCTCAAGCAAATGCTCGACATCCTGCGTCAAAAGCTGGCAAAGCGTGGCATTGATGTCGCCTGTATGAAAGAGGAGGAGCCCGAGATCAGCCTCAACGAAGCGCGGCAGAAGGTCATCCTGCGGCAAGGTATCGAGACTCCGCTCGCGAAAGATCTCGTGAAGCAAATCAAGACCAGCAAGATTAGGGTACAAACAGCGATCCAGGGTGACAAGCTCAGGGTGAGCGGCAAGAAGCGGGACGACCTGCAATCCGTCATCTCCTTGTTGAAAAAAGCCGACATAGACCTGCCGCTGCAGTACGAGAATTTTCGCGACTGATATAAGGGTGTCGATGCGCAAAGCGCTACGCAGGCAGGACATCACGTTCGAGGACAAAGACCAGGCCTTGCGCGATGACGTGCGCACGCTTGGCACGCTGGTCGGCGAGCTCCTGAAGGATCAGGGGGGCGACGAGCTTTTCGACGTGGTCGAGAATGCGCGGCTAAGATCGATTCGCCGTCGCGAAGGCAACGAGATTCCTGGCGAGGAGCTTGCCGAGCTGGTAAGGGGCCTTGATCTTCCACTTGCGATGCAGGTGATTCGTGCGTTTTCAACCTATTTTCAAATGGTGAACACGGCGGAAAAGGTGCATCGCATTCGGCGGCGCCGAGTGTACCTGCAGGAAGTCGGCCAGTACCAGCCGGGTGGCCTCGAAGAAACCATGGTCAAACTAAAGGCTGCCGGGCTGGACCTGCCGGCGTTGCAGGATCTGCTCAATCGGATCTCTATTGAGCCGGTATTCACCGCACACCCGACCGAACCGACGCGGCGCACGATTCTTCGCAAGGAACAACGCATCGTCAGTCGCCTGATCGACATGCTGAACCCGACGATGACAGTCCAGGAAACCCACACTTGTATGGAGAACATCAAGCTGGAGATGACGACCGGTTGGCAGACCGATGAGAACCCGTCCGAGCAGATGACGGTGTCGGACGAACTCGAGCACGTGCTGTTCTTCATGACCGATGTCCTGTACCGGGCAATGCCGCCGTTTTATGAGGATATCGAGAACGCCGCCATCCGAGTCTACGGCGACGAAGCGAATCGACTGCAAGTCCCGGGGATCATCAGGTTCGCGTCCTGGGTCGGCGGCGACATGGACGGCAACCCGAACGTCAATGCCAAAACGATTCGATCAACACTTGCCCGGCAACGCTCGCTGATTCTCGACCTGTATTACCGGGAATGTGGCGGTCTTTCTGCAAAACTCAGTCAGTCGAGGCATCGTATCGGCATCGATGACGCGATCATGGACAAGATCGAACACTATCGCAGCATGTTCAAGAACGCCTATCACGCCGTGCCTGCAAGACACCGGGAAATGCCTTACCGCGTGTACCTGCGTCTGGTGCAGCACAGACTGCAAGCTACCTACAACGATGACGCCTATCCCTATGAAAATGTGGGCCAGTTTCGGGCCGACATTCAGTCAATTGCGCATAGCCTCGAGGCGCATGCGGGCCAGCATGCTGGCCTGTTCGCTGTCAGGCGTCTGTTGCGAAGGATCGATACCTTTGGCTTCCACTTCCTGACGCTTGATGTCCGGCAGGATGCGCTCGTTCACCGCGAAGTCATCGGCGAGCTACTCGGCGAGGAAGACTGGTTGGAATGGAAGCCGGAGGATCGCGCGAAGCGCATTGTCGAAGCAATCGAGTTACGGGATTCGGCGCCGGATTCACAGAGCGTCAGTGCGCGCAAGACATTGGCCGTGTTCCACGCGATCGCAGTGTGCAAGCGCAGGTATGGTGATCATGCAATAGGGCCATTTATTGTCAGCATGACACAGGGAGCAGATGACATTTTGTCGGTGCTATTGCTCGCCAACTGGAGCGAATTACACAATCGTCATTTCGAAGTTCCAATAGACATCGCGCCATTACTGGAAACCGTCGACGATCTTCAGCGAGGCCGGGAAATACTACAGTCCCTCCTCGGCAACGAATTGTATCGAGCGCACCTTAAACAACGCGCAGATCGACAAGTCGTGATGATCGGCTACTCCGACAGCAACAAGGATGCCGGTCTTGCATCGGCACGCTGGGCATTGCAGGAAGCACAGACTGATCTCGCCCGGGTCGTCGGTGAACAGGGCATCGAGCTGAATATTTTTCACGGGCGGGGTGGCACCATCAGTCGCGGCGGCGCCAAGACCCACGCGGCGGTGCTCGGCGCGCCACCTGGCACCGTTAATGGCCACTTACGGGTCACCGAGCAGGGCGAAATTATCAATGAAAAGTACGGCTTGCGGGGCATTGCATTGCGAACGCTCGAACAGGCCGCAGGATCCGTGGCGCTAGCGACAGCGATGCCGGAGCATCGTGGCAACGACATGCCGGAGTGGCACGAGATGATGCAGGTCATCGCCGATGTAAGCCGCGACACTTATCGTAAGCTCGTTTTCGAGTCTCCGCGATTCTACGAA
>Ga0209987_10001912_pt1 | contig 11421 bp, 9 predicted proteins | sample N074metaG_FD_182134 | JGI IMG/M metagenome (GOLD analysis project Ga0209987, IMG submission 182134) | Deep subsurface microbial communities from Kermadec Trench to uncover new lineages of life (NeLLi) - N074 metaG (SPAdes) (version 2) | ecosystem: Environmental > Aquatic > Marine > Ocean trench... | reverse complement strand
CTCCTCGACCTTCTCTGCGGCCTTCTCCTCGACCTTCTCCTCGACCTTCTCCTCGACCTTCTCCTCGACCTTCTCCTCGACCTTCTCCTCGACCTTCTCCTCAGCTTTCTCTGCGGTTTTCACCTCAGCTTTCTCTGCGGTCTTCTCCTGGTCATCGGCAGGCTTCGTCGCAGCCTTGGTCCTTACAACAGGCTTTCTGGCTGGTTTCCTGGAGGCTTTCTTCTTGCGACCTGTGGCTTTCTTGACGTTGCCTTCTTCATCAAGCTCGACGAATTCGTCTTCGCCCAGCGACACTTCCGGCACTGAACTCTTGCCGTCGAGAACGGCATCTGCAATCAATGACGCATACAATTCGATGGCTTTCATCGCATCGTCGTTGCCTGGGATTACATAGTCGACACCGTCCGGCGAGCAGTTCGTATCGATGACGGCAACAATAGGAATACCCAGCTTACGGGCCTCACGAATCGCGATGTCCTCATGGCCAACGTCGACGACGAACATGACATCTGGCAGAGACTTCATGACCTTGATGCCGCCGAGGCTGCGCTCAAGCTTGTCGCGCTCACGCGTCAGGCCAAGAACTTCCTTCTTGGTCAGGCCGTCGAACTCGCCGTCTTGTGCCATCTGCTCAAGCGTTACAAGGCGCTTAACCGACTTACGAATCGTCTTGTAGTTTGTGAGCATGCCGCCCAGCCATCTGTGGCATACATAGGGCATATCGCTGCGAACTGCGTTATCACGCATCGCGTCGCGGGCTGCACGCTTGGTACCAACGAAAAGTATGGTGCCGCCATCGGCGACTGTCGCCTTAACGAACGCGCAGGCTTCGCGCGCCATCGGAAGGCTCTTCTCAAGGTTGATGATATGGATTTTGTTCCGTTCGCCGAAGATGTAGGGTGCCATCTTCGGGTTCCAGAATCGGGTCTGATGACCAAAATGCACGCCAGCCTCTAGCATCTGGCGCATGGTTACGTCTGCCATGTTATTTCTCCGGGTTATGCCTCCGCTTGCCCCATCTCGCAACCCCTTGTATTTACAGGGCACCCAGCGGGATGTGACGACAAGCGTGTGGATTAATTGCCTCTTGGGCGCGCGCTTTATACCATAGCCGGCCTCGGCCAACAACGCGTAGTTCAAGCCTTCTTAAAATGGGGTCGAACCGGGGTTTTCTCGAAAACCTCGGTTCGACTCAGGTTAAAACGATGACTGTGACCATAAAATCTGCGGATGAGCAGGAAAAAATGCGCATCGCCGGCCGCCTGGCCTCGGAAGTGCTCGATATGATCGGTGATTATGTCAAACCGGGCATCACCACCGGCGAACTTGACCGGATCTGCCATGACTTCATAACAAGTCAGCAGAATGCGATCCCGGCTCCGCTCAATTACAAGGGCTTCCCGAAATCAATCTGTACGTCGGTCAATCACGTTGTTTGCCACGGTATACCGGGCGACAAGATCCTCAAACAGGGCGATGCGGTCAACATCGACGTCACCGTCATCAAAGACGGCTTTCACGGTGACACCAGTCGCATGTATTTCGTGGGCAAGCCCAGGATAAAGGCAGACCGCCTGTCTCAGGTGGCTTTCGAAGGCATGTGGTTGGGTATCGAACAGCTTGCACCGGGCAAGCATCTCGGGGACGTGGGCGCGGCCATTCAGACGCACGTCGAAAAAAACCGCTTTTCAGTGGTCCGCGAATACTGCGGGCATGGCATCGGCCTTGTCTTCCATGAAGACCCCCAGGTTCTGCACTATGGCCACGCAGGGGCCGGTATGGAACTGCGCGAAGGCATGACCCTGACGGTCGAACCCATGGTTAACGCCGGCAAGCGCGGGGTCAAACTCCTCAATGATGGTTGGACGGTTGTCACCAAAGATCACAGCCTGTCGGCTCAGTGGGAACACACGGTACTTGTTACCGACACCGGCTACGAGGTCCTGACGCTTGGAGCAGACGCCAGATAGCCTTGGCAGTCGGGCCAAGCTTGCAGCGCGCGGCGAGGACCTGAAGCGTCGATTCCTCGACGGCGAATCCGTCGCAGCGCTTGTCCGCGAGCGCGCCGACATTGTCGACGACGTCCTCAAGGGCCTGTGGAACCAGCATGCCGGTGAACTGGCCGATCATGTCGCGCTTGTCGCTGTCGGTGGCTACGGGCGCGCGGAGCTCCACCCTTACTCCGACGTCGATATCATGCTGTTGCTGCCGGGCCCTCCGGACGATGCCGGCAATGACTGCATTTCGGCGTTCGTCGTATCGCTGTGGGATGTCGGTCTTGAGATTGGCCACAGTGTCCGCACGGTTGCACAATGTCTGCAGGAATCGGAAGCCGACCTCACGGTCACAACGACGCTAATGGAGGCGCGCCTGATCAGCGGGCCGGAATCCTTGTTCCTCGACATGCAGCAAAGCGTCGGGCCGGACCGGATCTGGCCATCGAAGGTCTTCTTCGAGGAAAAACGCAAGGAACAAATCGCGCGCCATTTTCGTTATGACGATACGGCGTACAAACTCGAACCAAACGTCAAAGGCAGCCCCGGCGGCTTACGTGACATTCAGATGATTGGCTGGGTCGCCAAGCGACACTTTGGATGCACAACGCTGGATGAACTCGTCGACCATGAATTCCTGACGCCCGGACAACTCACGCGCCTGCAAAACGGCCAGTCCTTTCTTTGGCGAGTTCGGTTCGCGTTGCACATCCTCACAGGCAGACGCGAGGACCGCATTCTTTTTGATCACCAGATCAATCTCGCCAACATGCTGGGCTACGAGGACGCAACTTACACGCTGGCCGTCGAACAACTGATGCAGCGCTACTACCGCACGGTCATGGATTTATCGCGCCTCAACGAAATGTTGCTGCAATCGTTTGAGGAAGCGATCCTCATGGACCCCGATGCGGAACCGGAAACGCTTAACGAACGCTTCCAGATCAAGAATGGTTTCTTACAAACAAGCAGCGACGACGTATTTACGAACGATCCCTCCGCGCTGCTCGAATTATTCCTGATATTGCAACAAAACCCGGACACACGCGGCGTCAGCGCCTCGACGATAGGCCTGATCAAACGGAATCTGTATTTGATCGATGAAGAGTTTCGACAAAACCCGCGTAACCACAGATTGTTCTTGTCCATTCTGCGGGCACCAACGGGCGTTACACACGGCCTCCGTCGGATGAACGTTTACGGCGTGCTCGGCCTCTACATACCCGCGTTCGGCCGCATCGTCGGACGCATGCAATACGACCTGTTCCACGCCTACACCGTGGATGAACACACTTTGTTTGTGGTGAGTAATCTGCGGCGCTTTGCGCTGAGCCGTTTCGACCACGAATACCCCTACTGCAGCCACATCATGCAGCAACTGGAAAAACCCGAAATTGTGTACTTGTCTGGCCTCTTTCACGACATCGCAAAAGGCCGCGGCGGTGATCACTCGGAACTCGGCGCCGTCGATGCCGAGTCCTTCTGCCTTGAACATGGCATGGGCCAGTACGATGCGCGCAAGGTTGCGTGGCTCGTGAAAAACCACCTGATACTGTCCACCACGGCACAAAAGAAAGATATCGGCGATCCGAAAGTGATTAACGAATTCGCCACGCTGGTGGGTGACCAGTCGCATCTGGATCATCTTTACGTCCTGACCGTTGCCGACGTACGCGGCACCAACCCGAAACTCTGGAACTCCTGGAAGGCGACGCTGTTTCGCGATCTGTACGACCTGACGTCCCGAGCCCTGCGCCGCGGTCTCGAGAACCCGATCGATCGGGAGCAGCTCATTCTTGAAAAACACGCGCAGGCGCGTTCCTCATTGAACGAAACCGGCATTGACGATGACATGATCGATGCCGTATGGGCGATGCTCGATGAGGATTACTTCATACGCCACAAAAGCAATGAGATTGTCTGGCATACGAAATGGCTGGCAACCTCGGATACTGAATCCGCAACAGGTCTTGTCGACGTGCGACGTCAATCCGGGGGCGACGGCGTGGAAGCCGTGCTGTACACACCGCGCACGCACCGAACCTTCGCCCATGCCACGGCTGTCGTGGACGAGCTCGGGATGACGATCCTGGACGCCCGAATCGTCGCGCTGAAGAACGAGTACAGCCTCGATACCTTCATATTCATTGAATTGGACAAGCGCACCGACATTGACGAATCACGCCTCAGTGAGATTCGACGATCGTTGACAAAGGTACTCACGGCCGGTGGCGGCGACGTAGCTGCAGTCACGCGCGCGCTCCCGCGACGAGCACGAATGTTCAAGACACGCACCGTGGTCGAATTCGTCAAGTCACCCGAACCGGGCCGTACAGTCATGGAACTCGTTGCCGCCGACCGTCCGGGTTTGTTGAGCAAGGTCGGACAAACCTTTATAAAGCAAGGCGTCGACATACAAACAGCAAAGATCATGACGATCGGTGAACGCGCCGAAGATGTTTTTTACATTACCGGCGAATCCGGTTCGCCGTTGGACGACGACGCACAAGAGCGTCTTCGAGAGGCGCTCATTTGCGAACTCGATGAGCATTTGGCCAAATAAAACAGAGCAGGAATATAATGCAGGAATTAATTGAGAAAGCGTTCGACGACGGCATTGATGCTGTCGACGCTGCGGAGCTGAAGCAAGCCGTAGCCGAGGCAATTGACTTACTGGACTCCGGCAAGGCGCGAGTTGCGGAACCCTGCGGCGACAGCTGGCAAGTCAATCAATGGCTGAAGAAAGCCGTGCTGATTAGTTTTCGCATGCGCGACAACGAAGTAATCGATGCCGGTTACACGCGCTTCTACGACAAGGTTGCGATGAAATACGCGGACTACACGGCCGAGCGTTTTGCAGACGATCGTGTGCGCGTGGTGCCCGACGCGATCGTACGCAAAGGAGCCTACGTAGCCAGCAACGTAGTACTGATGCCGAGCTTTGTGAACATCGGTGCCTACGTCGATAGCGGCACGATGGTAGACACCTGGACGACGGTCGGTAGCTGCGCCCAGATAGGCAAAAACGTGCACCTGTCGGGCGGCGTTGGCATTGGCGGAGTACTGGAGCCCGTACAGGCCGGGCCGACGATCATCGAAGACGATTGCTTCATCGGTGCACGCTCGGAAATTGTTGAGGGTGTGGTCGTCGGCAAGGGATCTGTCATTTCAATGGGTGTCTACATCGGCCAGAGTACGAAGATTTATGACCGGGCAAGCGGCGAAACAAGTTATGGTTACGTGCCACCCGGATCGGTGGTCGTGGCCGGCAACCTGCCCTCTGCTGATGGCAAGTACTCCTTGTATTGCGCCGTCATCGTGAAGCATGTTGACGCGAAGACGCGTGCCAAGACGAGCTTGAACGAACTTCTGAGAAATGCCCTGTAGGAGGGTCTTCAGGCCCGAATAGAATCGCGGCTGAAGCCGCTCCTACAGGCCCGAATGGAAAAAACCTGTAGGAGGGCCTTTAGGCCCGAATAGAATCGCGGCTGAAGCCGCTCCTACAGGCCCGAGCAAAAATAACGGAGAGCGGAATTGCTAACGGTTTACGGAATAAAGAGCTGCGACACCTGCAGGAAAGCGCGAAAATATCTCGCGAACAAGAGCATTGAGCACAGGTTTCATGACGTTCGTGAAGACGGCTTGAGCATACAGATGCTGGAACGCTGGGCGGACCGCATCAGCTGGGAAACGCTGTTGAACAAACAAGGCCTGACCTGGAGAAAAATCCCGGAAGTCGACCGCAACGATATGAATCGCGCCAAGGCGCTTGCGGCAATGATCGACAATCCAGCGCTAATCAAGCGACCTGTCTTCGAGCACGAGAACTACATCGCTGTCGGATTTTCCGAGAAGCGCTTTGGCGACTTCCTGAAAACGCATACATGATGGACCACCCTGCTATTGAACTCCTGCGCGACCTTATTAAACGCAAGTCCGTAACGCCGGAAGACGCGGGCTGCCAGGACGTACTGATACAACGTCTGACGGCGATCGGTTTCGACTGTGAGCAAATGCCTTTCGGTGACGTCAGCAACCTGTGGGCGCGGCGCGGCACATCAGGTCCCGTACTGTGTTTCGCCGGACACACCGATGTCGTACCGGCCGGCAATCTCGACGACTGGAACAGCGATCCCTTTGACGCCGTGATTCGCGGTGACACACTGTTCGGCCGCGGCGCTGCCGACATGAAGGGCGGCATAGCCGCGATGCTTGTTGCCATAGAAGAATTCGTCGCTGAAAACCCGGATCACGACGGCAGTCTCGCCATGCTCATTACCAGCGACGAGGAAGGACCGGCGCGTGACGGCACGCTAAAGGTCATGGCCGAGCTGACTAGCCGCAATGAGAAGATCGACTGGTGCGTCCTGGGCGAACCATCCAGTGGCAAGCAACTCGGCGATACCATTCGTATAGGACGGCGCGGTTCATTGAGTGCAATATTGACGGTTCGCGGTATTCAAGGACATGTCGCTTACCCGCAGCTCGCCGATAATCCAATCAGCCGATTCGCTCCGGTGCTGGCCGAACTCAATGAGATCGAATGGGATCAGGGCAATGAATTCTTTCCACCGACAAGTTTTCAGATTGTCAGTATCGAAGCCGGAACAGGCGCTCCCAATGTCACACCCGCCGAACTGAAAGCGCGTTTCAATTTCCGCTATTCATCTGAATGGGAGCACGACGGCTTGCAGCAAAAGCTCGAAGAGATTTTCGATTCACATGACATTGACTACAAGCTGGACTGGCACCTGTCGGGCAAGCCGTTTCTGACAAAGCCCGGCAAGTTAGTTGATGCGCTCAGCCAGGCCGTGGAGGAAATAAGCGGCAGTCCACCTGAACTCTCAACGGGTGGCGGCACTTCCGACGGACGATTTATCTCGCCGGCCGGTATAGATGTGGTCGAACTCGGACTGAGTAATGCGACGGTTCACAAGGTCGACGAGCAGGTGAAAATCGAAGACGTGATCGCACTCTGTGGCATGTACAAGAGAACAATGGAGTTGCTGCTAAACGCTTGACCCGGTGCTTGTCATCGTCATGGCTCGCTACGCTGCGGTTGGACGGTGCCTGTGGCACCTCGCCTTCGGCGCCTGTCGACCGGCTTCGCCGGTCTCGGATTACTTCCTTTGACATGCACCGGGTCAAGCGTTTATTAGCGATCGCGCCTGACGTTGTTCCAAATGCCAATGCTGCCAAGTGCGATCACAGCAATGAATACCCAGGCAGGCATCGAAAGGCCGAGTAGCTGCCAATCGACATCGGCGCACTCGCCCGATCCCCGGAACACCATATTGATCACATCGGCCAGTGGAAAATTCTCCCACATGTAGTCAAGCCCCGGGCCACACTCCGGAACCTGATCTTCGGGCAACATCTGCAACCAGGCATGGCGTCCGGCGACAATTGCGCCCAGTGACATGGGCAGCACGAGAAGCAATGCATAGACGAAGCGCCCCACTCCACCCGGGTTGTGCAGGGCCGCAAGCAGAAATACCAATCCCATGCCGACCACGGCAATGCGCTGAAGAATACAAAGTGGGCAGGGTTCGAGCATGAGGTAATGTTGCGCGTAGAGCGCGTAGCCCATTAGCGCCGCACACATCAGGAAACCGGCAAAATTAAGAATCCGTTTGTCAGGTATTGTCATACCATCACTCGAATTTAAATCCGATGTCTAACTGTACACGATCAAAATCGCGTTTGACTCCACCCTGGAAACCGTCGATCTGATTCAAGAACACCGTTCCTGCAACATTGATATTGTCAGTCAGCATATATTGTCCCGAAAATATGTGGCCGCTTGCATCGGTACCGCCGCCGCCGAAATCGGAATCGTTAAACGTTCCAATAACCGAGTCCGCCTCGATGTCCAGATACGTCCATCTGAATTGCATATTTCCTTGCTGTTTAGTCGACCCAAGCCTCGCGCCAAGCGCATAGGCTGTGTCTTGCCGATCAACCTCGTTGTTGACCGTGTAATGACCGTAGAGTTGCAATGGCCAATCGCCGATCGCAGTATCCAGTTGCACAAATAACTCGAAATTCTCGTATTCGAATACAAGATTGCCGTTTGCATCGACCGTATTGCCTTTTGGGGCGCCGTTGTAGAAGGGCTCGTTTCCGATCGTATTGCTGTATCCGAAGTAACCGAAACCTGCGGTCAATTTCGTTCGCTCACTGAGTCCTGTGACAAGGCCAAGCTGCCCGATGTAAAGAGCTGAGTCGTCCTGACCGCTGCGCTCCTCCGCGGAAAATATGCCCACATTGCCGAAGAACATGCCGGCGTGATACCTGGCCGAGATGCCCTCAAGATTGAGGTCGTTATCCCAAATCAACGCCACCTTGCCTGCCCTGAAAAGTGGCGTCTTCATCTTACCCGCATGGATATTCAGCGAATCCGTCGCTGCCCAATCGACATAGAAAAGTTCCAGGGCGATTTCCTTACTCGTAAACCCACCATCACCCGTTACGTTTCTCGACACAGGATTGTCGCCGCCCGTTGCCAGGCCGAAAACGATCTGCACGTTTTCGTGTACCTCGGCTTTGATACCAAAACGAGCGCGACCGCGTTCACGATCCCGATTCGCATCAGGATTCCCTTCTTCATGAATGTCCTCGTAACGCAGCCGCAAGTCACCGTACAAGGCAACACGATCGACCCAGGACCCGGCATCGTCTTCTGCCCGCGCCGGCTGTGCCAAAACGCCGATCATTAGCACACTGCCTAATGCAGTCGCGATGGATTTCATCAGACTTTCCTGTGCGGTATTTCAGCGACCTTCTGTCGCAAGTAAACCGGGATCACATCCTCGGCAGCGATGGCTTCGCCGCGCTCAAACGCATCCGAACCCGGTTTTAGCAAAAATTCTGCGTGCGGGTGCAAAAGCTTTGCCGCGCCGCGCAAGTTTGCACGATTTCTCTCCAGCAGATCGGGATATCGTTGCCATCCGTAGCCTGCAGCGACGAAATCGCCACCCTCATGCAACTCAGGGATAGCGTCGCAGCCCTGCAAACGTTCCGCAATCAGGGCCATCACCGTATCGCCAGTCACCTCGTACAAACCGAGGTAGACCTCTTGCATGTGTGCGTCCTGAGCAACCGCGACGCGCGCAGGACTCGTCGCGCCAACTTCAGCCGCAAGCACCGCCATAGATGACACCGGGGCGATCTTCAGGCCGGCTCCAAACGCGAGTCCCTGTGCAACCGAGGCTCCAATACGCATGCCGATGAAAGACCCGGGACCGTTGCCGAGCACGATCCCGTCGAGATCGCACAAATCGACTTCGGCATCCGCCAGCACTGACCGAATCATGGGTATGAGCAGCCGCGTGTGTTCACGCGGCTGTTCCTCATGCCGCGTGTACACCTGTTCGCCAATCTGCACAGCGACTGTACAGGCGATCGACGACGTATCCAGCGCCAGCAAATTCACGCAACGACCGCGGCGGCTTCATGCGCACGCAGGAAACTTTTTGCTTCTTCGATAGACGATGTCAACGGCATCGGCTCAAAACTCTGCAAAAACTTGCGGCCGTAGTTCTTGCCCGTGATGCGCGGGTCGCACAGGACGATCACGCCATAGTCATTCTGGTCACGCAGCAAGCGTCCCGCCCCCTGCTTCATCGCCAGCACGGCCTGCGGTATTTGATGTTCAGTGAACCCATTGCCGCCATTTCGGCGGATGAATTCCAGACGCGCCATCATCAATGGATCGGCGGGCGAGCCGAACGGCAGCTTGTCGATCGCGACCACGGTCAATGCCTGACCGCGCACATCGACGCCCTCCCAAAAACTGCCGGTGCCGAGCAATACGGCGTTGCCCTCATTGCGAAAGCGCCGCAACAAGTCGTCCCGCGGCGCACTGCCCTGCACCAGCAACTTGCGGCCCGCGAGCACTGACTTGTTGGTTCGAAACCACTTCTTGGCATTGCCTAAGGCCCGGTGGCTAGTGAACAGGCAAAACATGCCGCCCTGCATGGATTTCAGCAACGGTGTGACGGCCTCCAGCATGGCGCCCGTGTGCAGGGGATCGGACGGCATGGGCAAGTCGGGTGGCAGAAAAACCAGTCCGTTTTTCTCCACGGCATAGGGACTGGGAAACGTCAGACTCTTGACGCCGTCCAGGCCCATCCTCGATGTAAAGTGTGTAAAGTCTTCACCCACGGCGAGCGTTGCGGACGTAAATATCCAGGCTTGATGAGCGTTATTGATAAGGCCGCTCAGCGTCGACGCCACGTCAAGCGGCGTCAGATTCATGCGTATGCTGCGCGGATTGACCTCCAGCCAGCGCAAACCGTCCCAGGCATCCTCACTGACCAGCAATGCCAGCCGCTCACCGGTCCCGACGAGCTGCTGCTGCAACTTTTCGATGGCAACAGAGGAGTCGGCGAGATCCTGAAATGCCGTCGCCAAATCTGCAATCGCAAGACGCAGGCTTCCCAGCGCATCACGTATGTCCGGCATCACATCACCGAGCTCATGTCGGCCCTCGCCGCGCGGAGATTCAGCGCGCAGGACCCGAATTGCGGTTTGCAACTTGTCGATACGGCGCTGTAGCTCCGCCTGGCCATAGGGAATGGTCGCGGTTCGAGACTCATCAACCAGTCGTTCGAGTTCGCGAGTACCGAGAGACACGCCGAAAAACTGCACAGCCAGATCAGGAATCTGGTGCGCCTCATCGATGATGATCGCATCAGCATCCGGCAGAAATTCGACGAATCCCTCTTCCTTCATCGCGAGATCTGCAAGCAACAGGTGATGATTGACGACGACGAGGTCGGCCTCCTGCGCACCTCGTCTCGCTTTGGCCACATGACATTCCGAATACAACGGACACTTTTGCCCAAGACAATTATCGGCCGTGGACGTCACCAGTGGCCAGACCGGCGAATCCTCGGCCACGTCAGTCAATTCAGCCCGGTCACCACTGCTGGTTCGATAGCGCCACTCTCGAATTTCATTCAGGTCATCAACAAGGGCGGGCGAATACTCGTCTATCTGCTCAAGACGATACAGACAAAGGTAATTTGCGCGACCTTTTAGCAAGGCTGTTTTGATCGGCCGCCCGATGGCTTTGCTGATCAAGGGCAGATCACGATGATAAAGCTGGTCCTGAAGCGCCTTTGTGCCCGTACTGATAATGGTTTTTCGGCCACTCATCATCGCCGGCAAGAGATAGGCAAATGTCTTGCCCGTACCTGTGCCCGCCTCAACGACAAGCTTGTCGAAGTTCGCGATGGTCTCGGCAACGGCCTCTGCCATCCACGCCTGCCCGGCCCGCGGCTGGAAGCCTGGCAGAAGTTCCTGAAGTGGGCTTGAGTCCCCGAAAAATGTGCATAGGTCGGTCACCGCGGCAAGGTTACCGCTGTCCGGCTATGTCCTTCAACGTTTGTTGATCCGCTTTAATCGAGAAACGCAAATAGGG
>Ga0209987_10001908_pt1 | contig 11430 bp, 8 predicted proteins | sample N074metaG_FD_182134 | JGI IMG/M metagenome (GOLD analysis project Ga0209987, IMG submission 182134) | Deep subsurface microbial communities from Kermadec Trench to uncover new lineages of life (NeLLi) - N074 metaG (SPAdes) (version 2) | ecosystem: Environmental > Aquatic > Marine > Ocean trench... | reverse complement strand
CTCGATAATCCGGTCTGTAACGTCGGCCTCCACATGTGTCGTCCAGTCATCGAATTGGTAGGAGCCGCCCAGCAGGATTTCGCCCTTGCGCGGGAACATATAGGTCACGTCACTCCCACCACCAATGGTCAGGTAATCGACCGCAGGATCAGGTTGCATGAAAACAAGCTGGCCTTTGATCGGCATCAGTTCTTCGTCACCGAAAAGCGCCTTGGCCCCAAGGCCGGTGCAGTTGAAAATTACTGGTTCTTTGAGGGACAGTACTTCAGATCGATTGAGGAAATTCCGGATGACAAATTTTCCGCCGGCGCGATAAAAGTCGGCTCGAACACGTCGCAGGAACATCGCCGGTTGGACCAGCATGGTGACCATACGCTCTACATAGGGTACAGGAAATGGATGTTCGTGCGGTTCGAGGTGGGCGACCGAAGTAAATAATTCCGGAAGCTCGCGCAGGTAATAGGACTCTTCAATGGGTTCATTGCCCAGGAAATAGTTTTCTGCAAACCGAATGCCGTAGTCGGCACCACTAAGATTCTGAAACGCATGATGCGCTATGCGCGCTGCAAATTTGTATTGTTCTTCAAATGCTTTCGACGCGACGCCTTCTTCGAATACGCTGGTCGGCCCCCATTGTCCGGCGCCTACGTTGGAGGTGGTGTGACGGGTGACATCGCGCGTGTAAATAGTAACGCTCCAACCGGCATCCTGCAGCAACCGGGCTGTGGTGAGGCCCATGATGCCGGCCCCGACGACCGCTGCTTCGCCGACAGGCATGCCCATCGACTCTCGCACGGCGAGCGCGGAGGAACCCCAGGACAGAGTAATGCCACCGCCACCGTGGCCATAATTATGAATGACCGTCTTGCTGTCCATGGTCTCGCGTTTTACGACGAATCCCGAGGGGCGATAGGGCCGCAGGCCGACAATGACGCGGACGATTCGGTCGTGCGATATCCTCGGCGCAACAAATGGCTGTCGCGACAGTGGGCGGTCGTAATGTTTGCGACCTGCACCTGAAATCCCGGCAGTAGCACATCCGCCGAGGGTTGCTGCAGCAGCCATTGTTTTGAGTAGCTTGCGTCTCGTCGGACAATTTGCTGGTGGCATCTTGAACTTTTTCCTACTGACTAAGGCAATTGTCAGTCAAGACTAGGGACTAAGACGCCTATGTCAATACATTATCGGTGATGTCGAATTATCGAGATCATCAGGCGTGAAAAAGACCGGTACAGATTATCTGTACCGGTCCGTTGGCCCAGCGCCGCAGTAGATTCGGCCTAAGTCCGACAGGCTCCTAGTCCAAACGTCGGGAAAATCGTTTGACTGCCGCAATCATCGTTATGGTCGTAAACGCCACCAGTATCAACAGCGGTTGAGACAGCTCTGCGAGCGTGGCGCCGCGTAACATGATGCCGCGTGTCAGCCGCATGAAATGCGTATTGGGCAGAATTTCGCCGAGGTATTGGGCGAATACCGGCATGCCTTCATACGGGAACATGAATCCGGAAAGAAGAATCGAGGGCAGCAAGACGAATATCATCAGTTGCATGGCTTGAAATTGTGTTCGAGCAAGCGTCGAAATTAAAATCCCCAGAGACAGGTTGGCAGCGATAAACAAAAGCGAAGCGATATAAAGGTCGACGATGCTGCCACGTATCGGTACGTCAAACAGGAGTCGACCCACTGCGAGGATCAATGCAAGTTGTATCAGTCCTATCACCACATAGGGAATGACCTTGCCGACCATTAACTCGAGCGTGCTGACGGGTGTATTGATCAGCATTTCCAGATTGCCATGCTCTCGTTCGCGCACGATGGCGACGGCGGTAAACAGCATCATCGTGAACGTGAGGATGATGCCGATCAGGCCGGGAATAATATTGACTTCAGTCCGACGCTCCGGATTGTAATAGGGGCGTACCTCAAGTGTGCGCGGGGGTGGCGTTGATCTCGATGCATCAAAACCTAACGGCATGGTGGCCAATCTGTTGGCAATGGCCAGGATCGTTGGGTCGGCACCGTCAACCAGCAGATGCGCGGCGGCTCGTTGCGGGTCTATTGAGCGACGGTCGAAGTCAGGCGGTATATAGACACCCACCGAGATAGTGCCCGCGCGCAGCAATGCTTCAAGTTCCCGGACTGTTGACACCGAGTACTGTATATTCAGCACTTGTGTTTGCGAGAGCTCGGCGATAAATTGCCGCGATAAGTGGGTCTCGGCCTGGTTGGCTACCGCGGAGGTCAGGTTTCGTACGTCGGTATTGATCGCAAAACCGAACAGCAGCATTTGCCCGATCGGGATGCCGACGATCATGGCGAACGTAATACGATCCCGACGGAGTTGTTGCAGCTCTTTGCGCACAATTGCAAAGAGACGTCGCATGGATATCATTCTTTTAACTCCTTTTTGCCACCTTTATAGGTCACCGCAACGAAGACATCTTCCAGCGAAGCCGGAACGATCGCTGATTCCGCGCCAATGTTATTCTTGCGTAATGCATTTTCAATGAACTCGAGGGGCTGGCCAACGGACTCAGGAATCAATATTCGCAATCGCACACCGAGTTGGGTGACGCTGGCGATTTCGTCAAGATTCGCCAAACATGTTTGTGCAGCGAAAGTGTCTTTCGCCAGCACTTCGACAACAATCATGCCGGTGCTTGCCTGCAATTCAGCGGGTGATCCGTCGGCGACCTTGCGGCCTTTGTCGAGGATCGCCAGCCGGTGGCATCGTTCAGCCTCATCCATGTAATGGGTTGAGACCAAAATCGTTGTGCCTGAATTTGCGAGTTGAAACAACTTGGCCCAGAAGTCGCGGCGACTGCTCGGGTCGACAGCGCTGGTTGGTTCATCGAGCAGTAACAGTTCGGGGCGATGTAGCACCGCGCAGGCCAGCGCAAGCCGTTGCTTTTGGCCGCCACTCATTGTGCCGGTCAGCTGTTTTCGTTGTGCCCTCAGGTCGTAATGCTCAAGCAGTTCTTCAATTCGGTCTTTGCGGGTGGCCCGGTCAATCGTGTATACGTCGGCAATAAACCCCAGGTTTTCCTGTGTTGTGAGGTCCGTGTACAGCGAGAACTTCTGGGTCATGTAGCCAATCTTCGGCTTGAGTTTGCTGGTATCGCCCGGGATGTCGATTCCGAGGACATTTGCCGTACCCGTTGTCGGGGTCAGCAGACCGCAAAGCATGCGGATTGTCGTTGACTTGCCGGAGCCGTTCGGACCGAGAAAGCCGTAGATCTGGGATTTTGGGACGTCCAGGTCGAGACTGTCGACCGCAAACAGCGTGCCGAATTGCTTGCTCAGGTTTCTCGCCCTGATGGCGAAGTCCTGCGAGCCTGGCACACTACTGGCCTTCGCCGGCATTAAGGAACTCCGCTTCGACTGGAACACCGTCAGGAAGGCGTATGCGCACACCAATAATGTCGATCTTGGCGAAGTAGGTGAGGCGACCACGATCGTGTTCTGTAAGGGCGAAATAGGGCGTAAATGCAGCCTCGCTGGATATCCACCGTACCCGGCCCTCGATCACTTCTTCGAGGCCGTCTACATACAGTCGCGCTCGTGTGCCGATGTGGACCGATACACGGTTTGCTTCCGGAACATAGACACGTACAAACGGCTGCTGACCCGCCAATAAAATAACGGCAGGCTGGCCGATCACCGGCCTTTCCCCTGTTTCAAACAAGATGCTGTCAACGAGCCCGTCAACGGGAGCAACAAATTGATGGCGACTGAGCTCAATCTGTAACGATGACAATTGTGCTTCAGCCAGCGCCAGTGCGCTTTGCGCCTGTCGTAGCTCCTCAATTGTGGTTCCGGCAAGCAGTTCCCTGAGTTGCGCTTCATGCCTTTGAAGGGTCGCACGCGCTGTGTCCAGGTTCGCTTTCGCCCGGTCGACGGTTTCCGGGGATGCGAGCTGGCGCGCAAAAACCTTGACGGCCCGTTTATGCTCGACCTGACGGAACTCAAGATCAAGCTCGGCTCCGGAGACGCTGGCGCTTTGTGCCTGAATCTGTTCCTCCCTGGGTCCGCGGATCGCCTCGTCAAGACGGGCACGGCTCTGGTCGATCACGCTCTGGGCTTCTTTGAGGCTGGCGACAATTCGTGAATCGTCCTGACGCAATAACAACTGTCCTGCGATAACCGTTTCCCCTTCCTCAACCAGTCGCTCGGTGATTGGCTCGGCATAATCTGCGGTAAGTTCAATGCGATCCGACTCGAGTTGTCCAACCATGCGATTCCCCGGGTCCGAGGTATCACAGGCGTGCAACGTGAGGGCCAGTGGCAGAGCATAGAACAGCAATCTGGAGTATTGATTCATGGGGCAGCCACCTGTGGGTTGTCAATCTTGATCGCAGACAAGATCATGTCGATATGTCCTTCGAGCATTCGATCGGTTTCCAGGGATTGGGTCGGAAAAACAATTGACCAGATGACGGACAGCATGACCGGGGAGACGATTAAATGAGGAAAGTCGGAAATCGCGGTACGCTTGAACTCACCATTACGCACACCTTTGTCGATAACCTGGCCAAGCGTCGCCAGACCCTCCGAAACCACGTTTTCCCAGTAGTAAGCGACCAGATCCGGATGTTTGTGTCCTTCAGCAACCATTAGTCGTATCAGGATTTTCACCGGGGACTGCGGAACCTTTTTTGCGAAATCAAGGAATGGTCCGCGAAGGAATTCCTCGGCCGACAGGTCGCTGGATGCGACCCTGGACTTCAATGCATCGATTTTTGGCGTTATGAAGCTCTTGATGACCGCCTTGAACAGCTCCTCTTTGGTTTTGAAATAGAGGTAGAGAAGGCCCTTGCTGACTCCCGCACGCTTGGCAACATCGTCGACCCGGGTTGCGTCGTAGCCCTTTTCCGCAAACACATGAAATGCGGCCGCGGTTATTTCGGCCGGGCGATCTTCTTTGCGGCGCTTGAAGCGTGGCGCAGGCATTGACATTGCCCTTAATGACTAATGAGTCAGTAAGTATAGTTAATGACCCGTCAGTCAGCAAGGATTATCTTGTCATTGCCGCCACAGTCGGATTTTGGCGGCATTTGCCTCAAAATCGGAGCGAAAAGGATTGATATCGATCCCGCCGCGCCTCGTGTAATACGCGCTGAGTGAGAGTTTCTGCGATTTGCAGCGTTCTTTGATGTCAATGAACATGCGCTCAACGCATGCTTCGTGGAAGTCATTGTGCTGGCGAAATGAGACGATGTATTCCAGGAGTGAGGAATGACTGATCCGGGGGCCGCGATAGCGGATTAGCACGCTACCCAGGTCAGGCTGGTTGGTTACGGGACAATTGCTGCGCAAGAGGTGGGAATGCAGCTCCTCTTCCACCACTTCTTCTGCGTTGGCACGCAGCAAAGAGGCATCGACATCCGGGGCGGAAAAATCCCCGCTTGCGGAGTCGATGCAGGTGCCGGGCAGCGTGCCAATGACGTCGTTTACGGACTCGCCAGAGGGCGTCAGTTTCACACTGACCTCGCTCTTCGCGATCTCACCAAGGTCGCGCGCAATTACCGAACTTAGCTCGTCGACTGAAGCGTAGCGGCACATCGAGAACGAATTGAGATAAATTTTTAAAGATTTCGATTCAAAAATTTGTTTCGACGTGGCGGGGACTTGCAGAACCGCAGTGGCGACAACCGGCCTTCCCGATTCCTCCAGCCAAGTGAGCTCGTAGGCATTCCAGATGTCCGCACCGCCAAAGGGCAGGGTGCCGCTCAGACCCATCGCGTTGCGCGCGTCCGATCTGCGAATTGGACAAAGCACGTCCGGTGCGTACCTGTCCGGGTATTCGCTGTCCTTGCCAAGGGGATTCTTACTCAATTCAGGTGTCCTGACGATAATCGGGTAGTGGTAGTATAGCGACCCTTTTTTGACTCGGACCATCCTCCTTGCTGACGCTTATCAGGAATGCCCATGTATTCGCACCCGAAAATCTTGGTGTGCGTCATTTGTTGATCGGTGGCGGTCGGATTCTCGCGCTGAGCAGTGATGATCTGCAGGCCTCCGGTGCTGACGTAATTGACCTGGAAGGGCGGCGACTCGTGCCAGGATTCATCGATGGCCATGCGCATGTCACAGGCGGTGGTGGCGAAGCGGGATTCTCAAGCAGGGTGCCGCCGATACCGTTGAGTAAATTTTCCAGTGTTGGCGTGACCAGCGTGGTCGGCGTGCTTGGAACCGACGATACGACCCGGGATACGAAGTCTCTCCTGGCGCAGACGCGATCACTTCGCGAGGAAGGTCTCGGAGCCTGGTGTCATACCGGCGGCTATCATTTTCCGCCGGTGACCCTGACGGGTAGTGTCCGCGACGACATCGTGCACCTGGATCCCGTCATAGGTGTTGGCGAGATCGCAATCAGCGACCACCGTTCAAGCCAGCCCACGCTCGACGAATTGCTGCGAGTGGCTTCCGATGCGCATGTTGCAGGCCTGATAACCGGCAAAGCGGGAATCCTGCACCTGCATCTCGGTGATGGAGAAAGGGGTCTCGACCTGGTTAATGCAGCATTGCACAAGACCGAGTTGCCGGCGCGCGTCTTCAATCCGACGCATATTAATCGCCGCAAAGCATTGTTCGACGAAGCGCTGGATCTTGCTCGGGCCGGAAGTACGGTAGACATAACGGCGTTTCCAGTGGCGGAGGACGAAGATGCGTGGGCTGCGGACGTCGCCGTGATTCGTTATCTGGATTCGGGCGCCCCGGCCGGACGAATTACCGTCAGTTCAGACGGCGGTGGATGCCTGCCGGTTTTCAATGAGCGCGGCGAGATCACCTCAATGGGAATCGGAAGTCCGAGCAGTCTGCTCGAAACGCTTGGCGGGTTGCTGCAGAAAGGGTTGACGCTTGATACTGCCTTGCCCATCCTTACCAGCAATGTGGCTGAGTTGTTGCGTTTGCGTGACCGTGGCCGGATCGCTTGCGGGAATTGCGCCGATCTGTTGGTGCTTGATGACGACAACGGTATCAGTGATGTCATGATTGCCGGCGTTTGGCATGTACGCGATAGCGAGCAGCGGGTAGTAGGTCAATTCGAATAACAATCAGATCCAAAGAGAGTCAAGCGAGTCCCCCCAACAACATCGTGAACACTGAACTTGGCTATATTATGATTTTTATTAGTATCAATGAAAAAGGACTGATGTGAGTCCGTCGAACAACATCGTGAACGCCGAACGTGGCTACATCATGATTTTTATTAATATCAATGAAAAAGGACTGGTGTGAGTCCGTCGAACAACATCGTGAACGCCGAACGTGGCTACATTATTCCGATTGGCGGTGCCGAAGAAAAGTTGCATGATCCGGAAATTCTCGACCGATTTGTCGAGGTGTGTGGCGGGCGTAAAGCACGTATATCAATCATTCCAACGGCCTCCGAACTCGAAGACACAGGTCGAAATTACGAGAAACTTTTTCGCAAGCTCGGCGTCCAGCATGCGCGTGTATTGCAGATGATCACCCGCGAAGATTGTCATTCAACAGAATTTCTCGACTACATTGAAAATTCAGACGGTGTCTTCATGACCGGTGGCAATCAGCTGCGATTGTCAACCACCCTGGGAGGCACGCCCGTCGCGCAGACCATTCGTCGCCGCAACGCGGCTGGCATGCATGTGGCAGGCACCTCTGCGGGCGCCGCTTTCATGCCTGAACATATGATCGCTGGTGGTGATGAGGGCAGTACACCTCGACCGGAAATGGTCACACTGGCGCCTGGTCTTGGCTTGACCAACAATTTCATCATCGATCAGCATTTTCGACAGCGTGATCGAATAGGCAGGCTGCTGACAGCACTGGCCTATAACCCATTTGCCATCGGCATCGGTCTGGACGAGGACACAGCTGCATTTATTCGCCCAGGTGACGATCTGGAGGTTGTCGGTAGCGGTGGGATCACGATTATCGACCCAACACACCTGTCGTATTCCTCGATGGATAAGGCGCGGCGCGGTGAGCCAGTTAGCTTGATCGGTGTGAAACTGCATATACTTGTCTCAGGCGGACGATTTGAAATCGTGTCCAGAGAGGCATTCCCAGAATAATCAATCCGAGCCATTATCACGGAGCCGGAAAAATGAAAATCATAAGCACCAACGTTTACGTTGGCCCCAATATTTACGCTCATTTCCCGGTTATTCGGCACGTGCTGGACTTGGGCGAACTTGAAGACTGGCCTACCGGTCGGCTTGGCAAGGCGTTTATCGATCCGATGCTCGAATATCTTCCGGGTCTCAAAGAGCATGGCTGTTCGTACCGCGAGCCGGGAGGTTTCGTACGTCGGCTGACCGATGACGAGGGCACGTGGCTGGGTCACGTCATGGAGCATGTTGCAATCGAGCTGCAAAATATTGCGGGTTCAGCCGTGACATTCGGACGCACGCGATCGATCGACGGGCAGCCCGGACACTACAACATGGTGTTCCAGTATCTGGACACCGAAGTGGGCCGAGAGGCGAGTCGGCTCGCCTTGTCTTTTCTTCACAGCCTGTTACCCGATGAGATCAAGCCAGCAGATGCGCCCGGTGAAGACTGGGATTTCGCCAAAGAGCGAGATGACTTCATTCGTTACGCCCAGCGCCGCGCTTTCGGTCCGAGTACGGCATCGTTGGTGCGCGCGGCCGAAGAACGGGATATTCCCTGGATTCGGCTGAATCGGCAGAGCCTGGTGCAGTTTGGGCACGGCCGTTATCAGCAGCGCATACAGGCGACCACGACAGGGCTCACCAGCAACATCGCGGTTGAGCTGGCATCTGACAAGGAAGAGACCAACAGCATTTTGCGTGATCTTGGTTTGCCGGTACCCGCGCAGCGACTGGTAAGAACATCAAGAGATGCGAAGCGTGCTGCAGAGAGAATCGGTTTCCCGGTTGTGCTTAAACCGCTCGCCGGCAATCACGGTCGAGGTGTATCGATTAATCTTCGGACGTTGGAAGACGTTGAGGTTGCCTTTGAGAAAGCGCGCGAACACGGCCGAAATATTATCGTCGAGGCTCATATCGAAGGATTCGATCACCGCCTCCTGGTCGTAAATGGCAAGCTCGTTGCCGCTGCCAAACGTGTGCCCGGGCATGTCGTTGGCGATGGCAAGCACACCCTCGAAGAACTGGTGGATATCGTCAACCAGGACCCTCGTCGTGGCGTGGGGCATGAAAAAGTGCTGACACGACTTGAATTCGACCACCAGGCGGATCGGCTCCTGGAGAAGCTGGGCTATGATCGCAGCACCGTGCCAGAGGAAGGTGAAGTTGTGTTCCTGCGATCGACCGCAAACCTCTCAACCGGAGGTACCGCGATTGATGTGACCGATGTGATTCATCCGGACAATCGTGAAATGGCGGAACGGACGATCAAAGCAATCGGCCTCGACATCGGTGGCGTGGATTTCCTGTGCAATGACATCGCCCAGTCATACCGTGAAGCCGGTGGAGGAATCTGCGAAGTGAACGCCGGACCCGGATTTCGCATGCACGTCTCTCCCAGCGAGGGAACGCCACGCGATGTCGCTGGTCCGGTAATCGACATGTTGTTTCCTGCCGATGCGCCACGGCGGATTCCAATTGCTGCCATCACCGGAACCAACGGTAAAACGACAACGTGCCGGATGCTTGCGCACATTCTGAAAATGGCCGGCCATACGGTTGGGCTGACATCGACTGACGGCGTATACATCGATGGCCAGCTCACTGTCGCCGGTGACATGACCGGGCCTGTGTCGGCGCGCATGATTCTGCGAGACCCGTCTGTCGACGCAGCAGTTATGGAATCGGCACGCGGCGGCATGTTGCGCGGTGGCCTCGGGTTCCAGCAGTGCGACGTTGCTGCCTGCATCAACGTATCGGCAGATCATCTCGGATTGAAGGGGATTGATACGCTGGAACAGCTTGCGGAGGTCAAGCGCGTACCCATCGAAATTGCACAAAATGCTGCGGTGCTCAATGCGGACGACGCACTTTGCCTGCAGATGGCCGATTACACTGAGGCCAAGACCTTATCGTATGTGACCATGAATCCTGGCCATCCGTTGGTGAAGCAGCATATTCGTGCCGGTGGCCAGGCGTTTGTGCTTGAGGAAGGCATGAACGGGCACATGATCACGATCTATGACAATGAGGTACACACACCGCTTTTGTGGAGTCATCTCATTCCGGCGACGATCGAAGGGCGGGCCATGCACAATGTGCAAAACGCGATGTTTGCAGCGGCACTTGCCTACAACATGGGCATCAGCCTTGAGCACATCCGGCATGGGTTGAGGACGTTCGATTCCACGTTCTTCCAGGCCCCCGGACGAATGAATATTTACGATGAGCATCCTTTCAAGGTGATTTTGGACTACGCCCACAATCCCGCTGCAGTGACGGCAATGTGTAACCTGGTTGATAGCCTCGGCGCAGAAGGGCGCAAGATAGTGGTGCTCGCAGCGCCCGGCGATCGGCGTGACGAGGACATCCGGAAAATTGCGGAGATCGCTGCCGGTCATTTCGATCATTTCGTTTGCCGCCGCGATGATAATCGTCGCGGTCGGGGTGACGATGAGGTTGCGGTGATGCTGAAGAACAAGTTGCTGGAGGTCGGAATCGACGCCGACCGCATCACCCTGATACCTGACGAACAGGAAGCGGTTCATCAGGTACTCCAAATGGCAGAACTCGGCGATCTCCTGCTCGTTCTTGGCGATAACATCAAACGTTGCTGGAAGCAGATTATTTATTTCAACTCCGAGGCGCGCGTTGACCAGGGGGTAAAGAAAATGACATCAACGATTACTTTGCCCGAGACGGAAGGATTTGAATTCGATGATGATATTGAAATTATCAGCGATGAACGTGGGGTGCGAATAGCCAGGGAAGCTGGCGACTAGGCCGGACTGAATAGTCGTGGAATTTCTCGAAGCGCGTCGACTGACGGGTCCGAGTCTCCTGTGGAGCAGGCCCGGTTCAATTCTGGATGTGCGTTGTTCAGCCGATGAGGCTGGCCCGGTCATCGAGAAATGGAGCACTGCGGTGAGACGGATGCTCGATGCCGTTGGCTGGAGCGATGAAGCGCTGTGCCACTGGCGTTTATCCGGCGGAGTGAGCCTGGCATTTTCAGGCCCTATCGACGCGCTTTACGCCGCATCCGCAATCAACGAATGGGCGTGGGCTTGCATCGAAAGCGGGGAGAGCATCGAAGACCTCGCGGATTTTGACGAAAAAGTGGTCGAATTCCAAACTCTGATCGAAGCAGAAAGAAATCCCGCGCTGCTGACGCTTGCAGCCGCCGCGTTTGATCACGGTGTATCATTTCTCTGGGACGACGACGATGTTTCCGTTGGTCTTGGCACCGGTTCTGAAACCTGGCCCTTTCGGGGCTTGCCGGATCCAGCCAGCCTTGAGTGGTCAAAATTTCACGATATCCCAGTTGGAGTGG
>Ga0209987_10001906_pt1 | contig 11433 bp, 7 predicted proteins | sample N074metaG_FD_182134 | JGI IMG/M metagenome (GOLD analysis project Ga0209987, IMG submission 182134) | Deep subsurface microbial communities from Kermadec Trench to uncover new lineages of life (NeLLi) - N074 metaG (SPAdes) (version 2) | ecosystem: Environmental > Aquatic > Marine > Ocean trench... | reverse complement strand
AGCCGCCATGGGGCGGGGCCCCAAGCGATAGCGCATGGAGCATGCCGGGAAATTCTTTCTCAAGCGTGGCCTCGTCATAGCCGGCAATGGCAAAGGCCTTTTTCATGATGTCGGGGCGGTGGTTGCGGATTGCCCCGGACGACAGCTCAACCCCGTTGCAGACGATGTCGTACTGCCAGGCCAGGATATCCAGCGGATCTTCGCTCTCAAGCGCCTCAAGGCCGCCCTGGGGCATCGAAAACGGGTTGTGGGAAAAGTCGATCTTTTCCGCGGTGTCATCGTAGGCATACATCGGATAATCGACAATCCAGCAGAAACGGAATTCATTCTTTGCCAGCAGGTCCAATTCCTCCCCGACCCTGGTGCGCGCCAGCCCGGCCAGCAGAGCCGCATCCTTTTCCTTGCCGGCGGAAAAGAAAACCCCGTCGTTGTCGCCTAGTGCGAGTTGCTTCCTTAGCTCGGCGGTTTTTTCAGGTCCGAGGTTTTTGGCAATCGGGCCGCCAGCTTCGCCGTTCTTGATATTGATGTAACCGAGCCCGGCATAGCCCTCACCCCGCGCCCAGTCATTGGTTTTATCAAAGAACGAACGCGCCCGGGCGCCGGCGCCGGGTGCCGGAATGGCACGGACAACGCAGCCCTTTTCAATCAGCGAGGCAAACAGGCCAAAGCCGCCGCCCCGGAAAATTTCGGTGACGTCCTGTATTTCAATCGGATTGCGCAAGTCGGGCTTGTCGCTGCCGTATTTCAGCAGCGATTCCTTGTAGGAAATCCGCGGGTACGGCCCCTTGGTGATCTTGGCATCGGAAAATTCTTCAAAGACCCCCGAAAGCACAGGCTCCAGGGCACTGAAAACATCTTCCTGGGTGACAAACGACATCTCGACATCGAGCTGGTAAAATTCTCCCGGCGAGCGGTCGGCGCGGGCATCTTCATCGCGAAAACACGGCGCGATCTGGAAATACTTGTCGAAGCCTGAAATCATCACCAGTTGCTTGAATTGCTGGGGGGCCTGGGGCAACGCATAAAATTTGCCGGGATGGAGGCGCGATGGCACCAGAAAATCGCGCGCGCCCTCGGGGCTGGAGGCGGTCAGGATCGGGGTCTGGAATTCCAGAAAGCCCTGTTCGGTCATGCGCCGCCGGATCGATGAAATAATATGCGAGCGCAGCACAATATTTGCATGCATGCGCTCACGCCGAAGATCGAGAAAACGGTATTTCAGGCGGATGTCCTCGGGGTATTCCGCCTCTCCAAACACCGGCATCGGCAAATCCCCGGCCGGGCCCTGGACAATGAATTCCTTAATCGCAAGTTCAACCTCACCGGTTGGCAGGTCTTTATTAACCGTATCCTCGTTCCGCGGGACAATTTCACCTGTGACCGTAATGACGCTTTCCGGGCGCACCGCTTCGACCGCCTTGAACACCGGGTTGTCAACGTCAATAACGCACTGGGTGAGACCATAATGATCGCGCAGGTCGACAAACAAAAGATTGCCGTGATCGCGTTTCCTGTGAACCCAGCCAGAGAGGCGGACGGTGCTGCCAACGTGGTCTTTCCTCAGGTCGTCACAGGTGTGGGTGCGATAGCTGTGCATGGCATACTCCGGGTTCCAGAAAAATTTTATGAGCGGTAAAACGCATGGTTTTAGCAAGATGTCAAGTGTGGGTGAAGAATTCCAGAAATAAACCCAAAATGGGCCGCTTGTTAGGTTGCCTCACCGGGGTCTTTGGGGTATCGGTAGGATAACATTTTTGAGCACAAAAACGACTATGACTTTAATCACATCCACCAAAGATCTGGCAGACCTCTGCACCCACTGGCATTCTGAAAATTACATTACGGTTGATACCGAATTTGTCCGCACCCGGACATTTTATGCTCAGTTGTGTTTAATCCAGGTTGGCTGGTCGAAGGGCGCGGTGGCCATCGATGTCTTGGCAAATGGCCTTGATCTTGCGCCCCTCATGGAGGTGATGAAAAACAGAAAAGTCATCAAGGTATTTCACGCCGCGCGCCAGGATATTGAAATTTTTTACCAGATCGCCGAGGTGATTCCGGCGCCATTGTTTGACAGCCAGATTGCCGCCATGGTGTGCGGGTTCGGGGAATCGGTCGGTTATGAAACCCTGGTCAATGGCATCACCGGCCACAGCCTGGATAAAAGCCAGCGGTTTACCGATTGGTCGCACCGGCCCCTGCATAAAAACCAGCTTGAATATGCCATTGGCGACGTCACCCACCTGCGCAAAATTTATGAACATTTTCGCGCCAAACTGGAAAAGAACGGGCGCTCTGAATGGCTTGATGAGGAAATGAAAGTCCTGACCAGCCCCGAGACCTACCAGTTCCCGCCGGAGCTGGCGTGGCGGCGGATCAGGGTGAAAAGTACAAACCGCCGGTTTTTGGCCCGGGTCCAGGCCCTGGCAGCGCTGCGTGAAAGCGAAGCGCAAACCCGGGATGTGCCCCGCAACCGCATTATGGATGACAAGATGCTGCTGCAATTGGCCGCCAACGCCCCGAAAAACCAAAAGGAGCTGGATAGAGCCCTGGTGAGAGCGCGGCCTCTGCGCGACAACAAACTGGCCGCCGGGGTCTTGAAAGCTATCAAAAAGGCCGAGAACCTTCCCGAGAATGCATTGCCGAAAAGCGGCGCCCCGAGGCAGAATGGCCGGTTGCCCGAAGGCACGGTTGAGCTATTGAAGGTTTTGCTGAAGCACCAGTGCGCCGAAGCCCATGTCGCCACCAAACTGGTGGCCACCGTCTCCGATCTGGAAGAGTTTGCCCGGCAGGGAAATGGCCAGAAAGGCAACGGCAAAGCTGTGGCTTTTACCAAGGGCTGGCGGTATGCGCTGTTTGGCAAGACCGCCACCGATTTGATCAAGGGAAATGTCGCCCTTTCCTCGGGCCCCAGGGGCTTGAAAATAATTTCCACTAAAAAAGAAAAAAGCTAGGCGCTGATTTTTATCTCACCGCGAACCCCGATGTGGGATGCCAGCTTTTCCAAACGCAGGCGAACACTGTCCCCGGCCAACGCAGCTTCGTTTTCCGGCACCACCAATTTTAATTTCCCCGCCGTCAGGTGAAGCCGCGTCAGGGTCAAAGGGTGCCCGGTCCCCCCGGTCAGTTTTTGCCCAAGGCGCAGGGCAAGACCAATGGTTATGGCAGTCCTGGCATGGTCTTCAGATAGAATTTTGACCACCCCTTCAACGTGGCGGTCGGTTGGCTGGCCGTTATAGGAAATGTAAAGCGACAGGGCGATCACCGCGCGTTCGTAGTGATCGAGGGCAACCGCGGGGGCCACCAGAGCCCGGGTAAAGGCCAGTTCTGCTTTAAAATCTGCATGGGCATTCCAGGAAATATCCGCCAGGTAACAACTGGCTTCCCGGATTCTCGCCGCTGCTTTAGCCTCGCCCGGAAAAAGCGGTTCAATCCAATCCTTTAGCAAATCACCGTGGTTTTCAAATCGCGCTTTGTGGTCACCGAAATCCCGGCATAATTCTATCAGCGGGTCTTGCGCCCGGACCGCCTTGGATAGACTTTGGTACAGCAGTCCTTCGCGCAATCCGTAGGCTGACGTCAAAACGTGTTTCGGCTTCAATATTTTAATAACCTCGCTCAGGATTTTTGCCGACAGCGGCAAGGTCACCGCCCGGCGCCCCGGCAGGGTAATGATGGTGCGTAAGTCGTCGGGTTTTTGCCGGGAAATGGCTTCGGCAAACTCGCCGGCCTCACCCGGGGTCATTTGATAGCCATGCAATGCCTGCAACGGCCAGCCGGTGCCAATGATCCGCAGGTGTGAAATTGCCCGCCAGGCGCCGCCAACCATATAAAACGGCTGGCCTTGATATTTTTTAAGCCAGGAGGCCTGGGCCAAAGCTTCGCGAACCACCCGGACATGATCTTCGGTAAAGATTTCTTTTTTTGCCAGTAATCTTACCGGACCGATGGCCAGGGAAATTTTTTCATGGGTTTGTTCGCCGTCAAAGGCAATCAGCTCAAGACTGCCGCCGCCAAGGTCGCCAACCACCCCGGATGCCCTGGGGAAAGCCGAGACCACGCCCAGCGCCGATAACCTGGCTTCGGCGTCCCCGGAAAGAACCTTAACCTTAAACCCGCAACCGGCTTCAATCCGTCTGATAAATTCTGGGCCGTTTTTAGAATCGCGCACCGCGGATGTTGCCACCGCTTCGATCCGGTCAACTTCCATATTGCGGCACAGGTGGGCAAAGCGCAAAAGCGTGGCAGTGGCCCGGGCCATGGCCTTTTTGCCCATGCCTCCCTTATTTGTAACCGCAGCGCCAAGGCCGCATAAAACCCGCTCATTAAAAATGGTTTCCGGGCTTCGCTTATAGCCGTTGTAAACCACCAGGCGGACGGAATTGGACCCGATATCGATCACCGCAATCAGTTTTGGTTTTTTCGGCCGGCGGGCGTTCATTTTTTTGCAACCCTTGCGGTCGGGCGGCTAAAATGGCCGAGGCTCGGGGCTTTTTCCTTCAATGCGGTGCCACGGCCTGATAAGGACGGGTTGGTCATAAAATAGTCATGGGCGCTGAACGGCTCAGGTCCGGGATCAAACCGATAATATCGTTCATCGGTTGCAAGGTGCCAACTTTGCAGGGTGTCTTTCAAATTGGCCGCCAGCACCTGGCCCATAATCTGCTCATGAACGGTCGGGTTTTCGATTGGAACCATCACCTCGACACGGTGGTCAAAGTTGCGCGGCATCAAGTCAGCCGAGCTGATAAAAAGCCTGGCATGGCGGGATGGCAGGGCATGACCGTTGCCGAAACAATAAATCCGTGAGTGTTCCAAAAACCGGCCAACAATGCTTTTCACCCGGATGTTTTCCGAAAACCCTTCAAGTCCCGCGCGCAGGCAACAAATACCCCGGACCACCAGGTCTATTTGCACCCCTGCTTGTGACGCCTGGTAAAATTTGTCGATGATTTTGGCGTCCACCAGCGAATTCATCTTGGCCCAGATTGAAGCCGGGTTGCCGGCCTTGGCGTTGGCAATTTCGGCCATGATCATTTCGATCAGCCGGTCGCGGATGTTAAAGGGTGACATCGCAATCTTCCCAAGCTTTTCCGGGACGACATACCCGGTAATATAATTAAACAAATGCGCCGCATCCTTGGCCAACCCAATATCATCGGTAAAGAATGAAAAATCGGTATAAATTTTGGCTTTGATGGGGTGGTAATTGCCGGTGCCAAAATGAACGTAGGTGACCATTTTTTGCTGTTCTCGGCGGACCACCATTGAAACCTTGGCGTGAGTTTTTAATTGCAGGAAACCAAACACCACCTGCGCCCCGGACCGTTCAAGGTCCCGGGCCCATTTGATGTTTTGCGCCTCTTCAAAGCGGGCTTTGAGCTCAACCACCGCGGTCACCGATTTGCCGGCTTCAGCGGCTTCGATCAGGGCATTGATGACCAGTGACTGATCCCCGGCCCGGTAAAGCGTCTGCTTGATGGCCACCACATCCGGGTCGGCCGCGGCCTGGCTCAGGAATTTATGTACCACGTCAAAACTTTCATAGGGGTGGTGGACAACAAAGTCCTTGGCCTTGATGGCCGCAAAAATATCACCACCGAACTCGCGTATCCGTTCCGGATAGCGCGGGGTGTAAGGCTTGAACAAAAGCCCGGGCAAATCGTTTGTAATCAGCTGGCTGACATCGTTGATGCCCAATATCCCGTCAACCAGAACAACGCACTCCGGGCCGGCTTTAAGTTCCTTGATAACCAAAGCCTTCAAATCGGCCGGGATTGTTGCGTTCATCTTCAGGCGGATCAGGTTGCCGCGGCGGCGCCGTTTCAATGCGGTTTCATAAACCCGGACAAGATCTTCGGCTTCTTCTTCAATTTCCAGATCACTATCCCGGATAACCCTGAAGACCCCGGCTCCGGACACGATGGAGTTAGGAAACAAACGATCAAGGAAAAGGCTAACCAGGTTTTCAAGGCTGATAAAACGAATTTTTTTACCGGGAATTCTCACAAACCGTGGGATTTGGTTGGGGATCGGGATCAACACCTTCATCGCTTCCTTGCCGGTCTTGCGCTCGAGCGACAGGATCATGGTAAACCCGAGGTTGGGGATGAAGGGAAACGGGTGCGCCGGGTCAATCGCCAACGGGGTTAGAACCGGGAACACTTGTTCCAGGAAAAACGTTTCCAGCCAGTCCTTTTCTTTGGTTTTGACATCGCCCTCCTCAAGAACCTCGAGCCCGCCTTTTTTAAGTTTTTTCCGGAGCTCCGCCCAGCAACTTTGCTGGCCCTTCATCAGGGTTTCTGCCAACTTGTTTATCTTTTTTAATTGTTCGGCCGGGGTCAGGGCATCGCCACTGGTCACCGCCAAACCCGAGGCCATCTGGCCCATCAGCCCAGCCACCCGAACCATATAAAATTCATCCAGGTTTGAGCCCGATATGGCGAGGAAATTCAACCGTTCCAAAAGCGGGTGGCTTTCATTGTTGGCCTCTTCCAAAACCCTCAAATTAAACCGCAGCCACGACATTTCACGGTTGATATATTTTTCCGAATTTGGAGCGGTTTTCCAGGTCTGCTTCATTCGTCTTCCAGCACCCTGCGGGCCAACGGGATGGTCACCCGGGATTTTTTTGTCAGTGACAATTGGTCGAGTTTGTAAACGATTTCAGCCGCTGCGGCATAGGAACGTTCCATGCGTTTATGCAAATAGGCCATCACCGTGTCATCAACGACAATTTGGTGATCTGAAAATTGCTTGGCCATGACCGCCGCCAGAATTTCCTCATCTGGTTCGGCAAGCTTGGCCACCGGGGTCGCCTTCAGGCGTGAGGCCAGGTCCTTCAGGTTAATTCCCCAGGCTGACGGCGCCCGGGTTTCTGTCATCAACAGGAAACCCTGGTTGGCCCCAAGCCAGTTATAAAGGTGAAGAAGGGCTTCCGGATCGTCGCCCTCCCCGGCGGCTTCAACGATGACGTTTTTGCCAAGGTCGGGGACCATTTCCTTCGTCAGGTCGCGGCCCGCAATCAGGCTTGCCCCTGCCCGGTCCTGCCAGATTTTTGCCAGGTGGGTTTTGCCGCTGGCCCGGGGCCCAACCAAAATCAGGGCGTGCGCCGGCCAATCCGGCCAGGCGGCAATGAAATCGGCGGCAATCCGGTTGCAATCACCAATGACAAAATCTTCCGTTGAGTGCGAGTGCAGGACCGGAAAATCGAGGATGTATTGATTGGGTTCCATGCCTCAGTTCCAATCAGCGGGCGCGGGGCCTTCTGCGTTTTTTCCTGCGGCCCCCTTTATGCCAGTGGCTTTTCAGATAGCGCTCGACAAAAAAACGCACCAGCACCCCGACCACCGCGGCAACCGGGATGGCGATTAAAACGCCAACAAACCCTAAAATTTCGCCCCCGGCAAAGATTGCAAATAAAACCCACACCGGGTGCAGGCGCACATGAGACCCGATCAGCCGGGGCGTCAAGACCATGCCTTCAAGCAATTGGACCGCGACATATACCAGCGCAATCAGGCCCAGCGCGCCCGGGTCCATGCCAAACTGGCCAACGCCAACCAAAAGCGCCAGAACCAGTGTGAATAAAGCGCCGACAAAAGGGATATAGGCCATCACCCCGCCGATCAAGCCCAGTACCAGGGCGTATTCAAGCCCGGCCAAAGACCATCCGATGGCGTAAAAGGTTGCCATGACCAACGCCGAAAGGCTCTGTCCGCGAACAAACCCACCGAGCGCGGCATCTATATCGTTGCCAATTTTGCGAATGGCGGGGGCCTCTTTTTTTGGCAGCAAGGCATTAACCTTGGCGAGTAAAATATCCCAATCGCGCAACATGAAAAATGCCACAACCGGAGAAATCAAAAGCAATGTCAGGAAATTAAACAGCGCCATACCGCCAGACAGGAACCCGGAAAGAACTGTGCCCACCTTGGCCAAAGCGGCGCGCGAGGCTTCTTCAATAACGCTTTCACTGGAAATTGAGCTTTCTAGATTGAGCGCCGCCAAGGCCTGCGTCCATAATTCATCGACCAGCGGGCGCGCGGCGGCAATGTAATCGGGTAAATTTTGGATAAAGGCGGTCATTTGCGTTTTCAATAACGGAAAAATCGCAACCAATACCGCGGAAGCCAAAATAAAGAACAGCACCAGCAGCGAGGCCGCGGCCAGCCAGCGCGGCACCTTGCGGGCTTCCAGGCGATCAGCCAAAGGGTCGAGCAGGTAGGCCACCCCCAGGCCGACAATAAAGGGAAGTAAAATTGCCCTGGTCGCATAAATAAAAATCATCAGGGCTAAAACGCCCAGCCAGATTTGCCAGCTCTTTTTCATGGCTTACCCCCCGTTGACGAACAGCCCCTGTGTCTCTTCACGCAGGACAACCCAGCCCTCAGCGCTTTCCAAAAGGATAAGCCCTTTTTGCGCCAAAGCAAGGGCAAGCTGTTCCTGGCTGCCGATAAATTTAATAACAACATAGCTCACTGGCATCGCCATCCTTTTTATTTCAATATCCTGGACCACCGCGGTTGCCCGTAGGCGCGCCAAAGCATCGGCCCAGCTATCAGTATCTTCGGCGGGAATAATCACCATCAATTCGGTTACGGATCCGAATTGGGTTAATGATTTGGCTTTCCATGCCGCATCCTGATCGTTAAGCATTTGCTCGATCGCCCGTGTCATCAATTCGCTATCGCTTTCCGGAAACCTTAGCGCCGTTTCTATAATGGCCCCATCCAGACCACCTAAAGGGTAGATTAATTCGAGGGCTATCCCAATGGTGTCGCCGTAGGTGCCGCGATCAAGCCGGGCCGCCACAACCAATATTTCTTCAGCACCATAGTCCGCACCTAGGGCTTTTAGACGGTCCTTTTGCCGCCCGGAAATCAGTATATCCGGGGTAATCCCGGTGCGTTCCGCCAATTCACCCAGGGGCAACTGGTAGTCCATGATCCGGTTTTGCAGAACCTCTTCGGTCCACAATTCGCGAAAGGCATTGTCTTCTTGCCATAACAGCCAGGCACCATCCTTCCAAAGCAATGGAAAAACCAGGGTCATTTTCGGGGCAAAGCTAACGTAAGCAATTTTCTGGCCGCCCAACAGTTCCTCAATTTTGGCTTCATCAAATGTGATGGTGATGGTGGCGATATACCGGATCCGGGAATTGCGTTCATCATTAACCTCAATGCCGCGGACATAATCCGCCGCCCTGGCACCCTCAGGCAGGACAAATCTGGCCAGGTCATATTCCTGGGTCAGGCGCTGCAGCAAGGTTTGAAAGGCGACTTCCTCCGCCTTGGCAAGGGCTATTGTCCGGGCTTCCCGGGCACTAGCGGCGCTTTCATCTACCTCAATCCCCGAAACTGTAAAAAGCCTTTCCCGGGAATTTCCCTGGGCAAAGCCATCTTCCATCCCGCCAAGAAAAGCCAAAACAAGGGTGCCGAGGAAAAGGTATTTTTGAACAAATTTAAGCACAGGTTAGCTGCCTCCCAGGTTCAAGGGGTTTCATATCAGGTCGCACCTTCCAGCGCCAGATATATGCATAAAACACTCAACTGCCGACCTTTTAGGGACTTTCCATGACCAGATTGTGACCAGGGCGGTCTTTGCCGTTTCAAATTCCAGGACTTTCTTTAAGGTGACTATTGTGTAAGGTCAGGAAAATGGCTAAGAGACCGGGCATAAAAGGGGTGCCGTGCAGTGAACGAGAATAAGAAACCACTGACCTATAAAGACGCCGGCGTTGATATCGCCGCCGGCGATGCTCTGGTTGAGGCCATAAAGCCCCTGGCCGCCAGCACCAGGCGCCCGGGCGCTGACGGGACTTTGGGCGGCTTTGGTGGACTGTTCGATCCAAAAGCTGCGGGATATTCGGATCCTGTCCTGGTTGCCGCCACCGATGGCGTTGGCTCCAAGGTTAAAATTGCTCTCGAGGTCGGCAATCTGACCACGGTGGGCATCGATTTGGTCGCCATGTGCGTCAATGATTTGATCGTCCAGGGCGCAGAACCCCTCATTTTTCTGGATTATTATGCCACCGGCAAGCTTGATATAAAAGCCGCCAGCGATGTGATTGCCGGCATTGCCGAAGGGTGCCGCCAGGCCGGGTGCGCGCTCATTGGCGGTGAAACCGCAGAAATGCCCGGGCTTTACGCCGGGGCAGACTTTGATCTGGCGGGTTTTTCGGTCGGCGCTGCTGAGCGCGGAACCTTGCTGGAGGCTAAAAATGTCACCCCCGGCGATGTGATTTTGGGACTGGCATCGTCAGGCATCCATTCCAATGGCTTTTCCCTGGTTCGAAAAATAGTTGAAGAACATACCCTAACCTATTCTAATGTAAACGTTTTTGACGGTCACATGGGAACTTTGGGCGATACCTTGCTGACCCCAACCCGGATCTATATCAAGGCACTTCTGGGCCCACTCAAGGCCGGGAAAATCAAGGCATTGGCGCATATCACCGGGGGCGGGCTTTTGGAAAACATCCCGCGTTCGCTGCCCGGGGGCACCGAAGCCCACATAAATGCCGATAGCTGGACCCCGTTGCCGGTGTTCAGATGGTTGCGCCAAGCCACCGGGGCCTCCCCTTATGAGCTGTTGCGCACCTTCAATTGCGGCGTTGGCATGGCTGTGATCGTGGCAAAAAGCGCTGCCGATGAGGTTTTCGCCGGGCTTGAGGGCGCTGGCGAAGTGGTCAACCGCATCGGTCATATTCAAAAAAGTGAGGGTATCCAGCCCCGGGCCATCATCACCAGTGAAAATGGCGCCCTGGGGTATCCTGGCCCCTGGCGTACTGTCACCGGAGAGGACGCCTGATGCGAAGCGCGCGGGTTGCCATTATGATTTCCGGCCAGGGCAGCAATATGGAAGCCCTGATAAACGCCTGCCGGGCAAAGGATTTCCCCGCCGAGGTTGCTTTGGTTATATCCAGCCGCCCCAAAGCCAAAGGCCTGGAGCTGGCAAAAAAAGCCAAGATCCCGACCAAGGTAATCGATCATACCAAATTTGAAACCCGGGATGCTTTTGAAGATGCCATCCAGGACGCCCTAAAGGCCGCCGAGGTGGATTTGATTTGCCTGGCCGGATTTATGCGGGTTCTGAACCCTTCCTTCGTTCACCGCTGGCGCGACCGGATGCTTAATATTCACCCCTCGCTTTTGCCCGCCTTCAAGGGCCTGCATACCCACGAACGGGTGCTTGAGGCCGGTGTCAGGTTTACCGGCTGTACGGTTCATTTTGTCCGCCCGGAAATGGATTCCGGCCCGATCATAATCCAGGCCGCGGTTGCCATTGCCCCGGACGATACCCCTGAAACCATTGGGGAAAAAGTATTGGAATTTGAACACCTAATTTACCCGGAAGCCCTGAGAATGGTGGCCGAAGGCCGTGCCCGGGTGAGCGGAAATATTGTCCCGATAAAGGATGGCCAGCAAAAAA
>Ga0209987_10001905_pt1 | contig 11437 bp, 7 predicted proteins | sample N074metaG_FD_182134 | JGI IMG/M metagenome (GOLD analysis project Ga0209987, IMG submission 182134) | Deep subsurface microbial communities from Kermadec Trench to uncover new lineages of life (NeLLi) - N074 metaG (SPAdes) (version 2) | ecosystem: Environmental > Aquatic > Marine > Ocean trench... | reverse complement strand
GGTGCGCGCATCGCACTCGCCGATGTTGCCAGCGTGTCGGTAACCGATGGGCCACCCGTCATCAAGAGTGAAAACGCGCGCTTGAACGGCTGGACCTATATCGATATCAAGGATCGCGACCTGGGATCCTACGTCGCGGAGGCGCAGCAGGTGGTTGCCGCGCAAATCGACCTGCCGGCGGGTTATTCGCTGACATGGTCCGGACAGTACGAGTACATGGTGCGGGCCAAGGAACGATTATCAGTCGTCGGTCCGTTAACGCTCGCCGTTATCATTCTGCTCTTGTATTTGAATTTTCGCCGGTTCGCGGAAGTGGCGATTATCCTTGTGACATTGCCGATGGCACTCGTTGGCGGTTTCTGGCTGCTGTACCTGCTGGAATACGATCTGTCGGTTGCCGTTGGTGTTGGCTTCATCGCGCTCGCGGGCGTCGCCGTCGAGATCGGTGTCCTGATGCTCGTGTATCTGAATCAGGCCATTCGACAACAGCAGGACAAGGCCGCAACAGAGGGTCGTTCGCTGAGCGTGGATGACGTACGGCAGGCGGTTTTCGATGGTGCTGTACTGCGTGTGCGACCCATCATGATGACCGTGGCCGCGATTATCGCTGGCCTGTTGCCGATCATGCTGGGCAGTGGCACAGGTTCGGAAGTCATGCGCCGCATCGCCGCGCCCATGGTGGGCGGAATGGTGAGCGCAACAATTCTGACGTTGATTGTGATACCGGCGCTGTTCCTGCTTTGGCGTGAGACCGCGATTCGCCGGGATTGATGTTCGCGCGCTACAGCGTGTCGAAAAAGTCTTCCTGCATCCTGCGCTCCGCGGCCGTTGGTAGCCGACCGTGCGCGGCGCCGATGTTGTCGTCGACATGGTGTGCCTTGGTCATGCCTGGAATCGCGACGGTCGCAGCCGGATGGCCGATCGCGTATTTGAGCAGAAATTGCGCCCAGCTCGAGCAATCGAATTCCTGCGCCCAGTCTGGAAGTGGCTGATTGCCAACGCGTTCGAAAATGCGTCCGCCACCAAAGGCCCGGTTGATGATTACGGCGACGCCGTTGTCTGCAGCGAGTGGCAGCAAGCGCTCTGCCGATTCTCGTTGTTCAAGTGAATAATTTACCTGGATGAAGTCGAGCTCTTGCTCGCGCATGACCATCTCGAAATCCTCGTACTGGCTGCTGCGTGACGTTGTGATGCCGATGTACCGAATGCGGCCGTCTTGCTGCCATTCGCGCATCAATGGCAACGACTCTCTCCAGCCGCGCAAATTGTGTACCTGCATCAGGTCGAAAATTTTCGTTTTCAATTTGACAGTCGAATCGTTCATTTGCGCTTCGCTATCCGCGCGCCCCGCGGTGCGGTCTACTTTCGTGGCGACGAACAGGTCATCCCGGATGCCGAGTTCCGCCATCAAATCGCCCAGCACCAGCTCCGAGGAGCGATACATGGGCGCCGTATCGATCAACCTGCCGCCCAATTCATGAAATCGCTTGAGTGCAGCTCGCAGAGGCGCGCGCGCAGCCGCTGAAACGTCGACACCGTAGCGATTGGTGCCGAGCCCGATGACGGGGATCATCTCGCCTGATGACGGGATAGCTTTCCGGATCAGATCGCCCGGTTCAGCCAGGACATCCGGCCCGCCGATGGCCAGAACAGCGCCGGCGCTTAGACCTGCCTTCGTGAATTCGCGACGGGAAAGTCTCATTTTCATACTCCGCACAGGTCTTGTTGGACGCCAGACTATACTATGATTGCGGATTGTATCCTTGACCAAAGGGACAGCAAATGCCGGGCCTGTATTTCGAAGAGTTTTCAGTTGGGCAAATTTTCGATCACCCGATTCGCCGCACTGTAACGGAGACTGACAATGTGCTCCTGACGACGATGACGCACAATCCTTCTGCGCTGCATTTAGACGCGGAGTACATGAAAAGCACCGAGTACGGACGGCCGATCGTGAACAGTTGCCTGACACTCGGGCTCATGGTTGGTATTTCCGTCAATGACACGACGCACGGAACAGCAGTCGCGAACCTCGGCTGGGATGAAGTCCGGTTTCCTGTACCTGTTTATCCGGGCGATACGCTGCGCATCGAAACCGAGGTGCTCGAGGTGCGTGAAAGCAAGTCTCGCCCGGACAATGGCATCGTCATTTTCGCCCACCGCGCATATAACCAGGACAATACGCTGGTCGCCCACTGCAAGCGTTCGGCGCTGATGCTGAAGCAGCCAAAATGATTCGCAGTTTTCTTTTTGTTCCGGCGGACAGCGAGCGCAAGATGCGTAACGCGTTCGTATCCAGGGCGGATGCGCTAATTCTTGATCTTGAAGATTCTGTGACGCCTGAGTCACGTCCCGACGCGCGCGTCCTGGTGCGTGAAAGCGTCGAAGGTCGTGACGACACATGGGTGCGCATTAACCCGCTGGATAGCGAAGATGCCGATCTGGATCTTGAGGTGATCATGCCCGGGGCGCCGACCGGGATTGTCTTGCCGAAGCCGCAGAGCGCGGCAGACGCCATCGATCTCGGGTTTCGCCTGGACGAGCTTGAGAAAGCCAACAAGCTGGAGCCCGGCTCCACCAGGATCCTGCCCATTTGCACGGAACGTCCCGACGCGATGTTTTCCCTGGGTGGCTATGCAGGCGCTACGGGCCGCTTGGCCGGCTTGTCCTGGGGTGCCGAAGACCTGAGTGCTGCTGTGGGTGCAAGCGCGAACCGTGATGCGAATGGTGCCTGGTTGCCGCCCTATGAGCTGGCCCGGTCGATGTGTCTGTTCGCGGCGGCTGCCGCTGATGTAGCGGCGTTCGATACGGTGTTTACGGATTTCCGCGATCTGGACGGCCTTGCAGTGTATGCATCGAATGCCCGGCGGGACGGATTCAGCGGCATGTTCGCAATCCACCCGGCACAGATCGACGTCATCAACGATGCGTTTCGAATTCGCGAGGAGGAAATCGAGCGAGCGCAGCGCATTGTCGATTTGTTCAACGCCAATCCGGGCACCGGCGCGCTCGGTCTCGATGGCGAGATGATTGATCGACCACACTTGATACAAGCGCAGCGAATACTTGAGCTCGCTGCCGCGATCGAAGAAAAACAAAAGGCCTGATACATGAGTGATGTCTACCCGGTTGATGCCGAGACAAAAGCGCGTGCCCTGATCGATGAGGACAGCTACAAAAAAATCTACGCACGGTCGGTGGAGGACAACGAAGCCTATTGGGCCGAGCAAGCGGCACGCATCGATTGGATAAAGCCCTTCAGTAAGGTGAAGGACGTGTCCTTTGCCAAAGATGACTTGCATATCCGCTGGTTTGAAGATGGCACGCTCAATGTTTGTTACAACTGCGTTGATCGACACCTTGAATCCAAGGCAGACGATGTTGCGATCATCTGGGAAGGCGACGACCCGGATCGCGACCTCAGTATTACTTATCGGGAATTGCACGAGCGTGTCTGTAAATTTGCGAATTCTCTAAAAGCGCTGGGTGCCAGGCGGGGCGACCGCATAACGATTTATATGCCCATGATTCCCGAGGCGGCAGTCGCGATGCTTGCGTGCGCGCGCATTGGAGCTGTGCATTCTGTTGTGTTCGGCGGTTTCTCTCCGGAAGCGCTGGCCGGGCGCATTCGCGATTGCGAATCGAATATCGTCATCACGGCCGACGAGGGAAGGCGTGGCGGTAAAAAAATTCCATTGAAGGCCAATGTCGATGCGGCCGCCGAGCACGCAGACGTAACCACGCTCGAAAAAATACTGGTTGTGAAAAACACAGGCGCGGATATCCATTGGGTTGCAGGACGTGACGCGTGGCTGCATGAGTTAGAAGCCAGTGTCGATGCTGATTGCCCCTGCGAGGAAATGGGCGCCGAAGATCCCTTGTTCATTCTGTATACGTCGGGTTCAACGGGCAAGCCGAAAGGGGTCTTGCATACGACGGGTGGTTATCTCGTATACGCAGCGCTGACGCATGAAATCGTATTCGACTATCACCCGGGCGATGTCTACTGGTGTACGGCAGACGTTGGCTGGGTGACGGGACACAGCTACATCGTGTATGGCCCGCTCGCGAACGGTGCGATTACTTTGATGTTTGAGGGTGTGCCCAATTACCCGACGTCATCGCGTTTCTGGGAGGTGTGCGACAAGCACAATGTAAATATTTGCTACACGGCGCCGACAGTTATTCGGGCGTTGATGCGCGAAGGCAACGAGCCTGTCGAGCGCACGTCCCGCAAGAGCCTGCGTCTGTTGGGTTCGGTCGGTGAGCCAATCAATCCTGAGGCATGGGAGTGGTATTACCACGTCGTCGGCGATGGTCGCTGCCCCATTGTTGATACCTGGTGGCAAACCGAAACGGGCGGCATTCTGATCAGTCCATTGCCCGGCGCAACTGCGTTGAAGCCAGGTTCGGCAACGATGCCGTTGTTTGGCATTCAACCGGCAATCCTCGACAACGACGGCGAGCTCCTCGAAGGTGTGGCCGCAGGCAACCTTGTGATCACCGACAGCTGGCCGGGACAGATGCGAACGATCTACGGTGACCATCAGCGATTTGTGGAGACCTACTTTTCGACTTATGAAGGCAAGTTCTTCACGGGCGATGGTGTGCGTCGGGATGCGGACGGTTACTACTGGATTACGGGTCGAGTTGACGATGTACTGAATGTCTCAGGTCATCGCATGGGCACGGCAGAGGTGGAGAGCGCCCTGGTTTCGCATCGCGATGTTGCCGAAGCAGCAGTGGTCGGCTACCCACACGACATCAAAGGGCAGGGCATATACGCCTATGTGACATTGATGGCCGGTGTCGAAGCCAGCGATGAGTTGCGTGCTGATTTACAGCAATGGGTGCGCAAGGAAATTGGAGCGATTGCAAAGCCGGACATGATTCAATGGGCACCGGGCCTGCCGAAAACGCGCTCAGGGAAAATCATGCGACGCATTTTGCGCAAGGTCGCGGCGGATGATTTTGCGGAGCTTGGCGATACGTCGACCTTGGCCGATCCGGCCGTGGTCGAAGACCTGATTGAGAATCGTCAGAATCGTTTAGGCTGATTTCTAGTTTTCAACTTCGTCTTCGATGAAGTCATCTTCGTCGCGCCATTCTTCGACGAACTCGTCTTTGTCTTGCCGTTCTTCGACGAACTCGTCTTTGTCTTGCCATTCATCGTCGGTCTCTTCGTCCGCGAACCTGCTTTTGTCGAGCACGACAGTAGAATCGAGCGCCGGATGCGTCGCTGCCAGGGGCCCTAGTCGTTTGAACTCGTTGATCTGGCGCTCATAGGACAGTACGAATTCTTCAGAAAACATTTGCGGGAAGCGACCGCCGCCACGTTCGGTCATGACCGGGTAGAGGTCGCAATAAAGCTGCCAGTACTTGAGCTTGTTGAAAATTCCAAACACCGGTTTCGAGCCGATGCTGCGCTCGAACGCGGCCTTGAGTTCGTCGGGATCGAAACGATCGGCAAACTCGACAAATGCGGCCGACATGGCATCGAGGAAAGCATCCTGGTGGAACAACAGGTCACGGCAGACTTCGCGCACAGCATCGCGCGGGCCGAGATACTCGCCTTCTTTACCAACCAGCAACTGCATAATCGAGTCCACATTGCTCTCGGAAAGCTTCAGCGGATTATTGTGACGCGGCAGCACCGTTGTCTGATCGAGCTTGAACGCTGTCTTGAGGTTCGCGCGGCTGATCAGGAGTTTGCCCATGCCATCGACGAATTCTTTCATGACTTCGCCAGCGTTTTGCATGACCTCAGCAAGGTCGACAGACGCATGAAAGTCACTGCGGCTGACACCCAGGCCATCCAGGAAGCTGTCAAACAGGTCGTCCGCGGTTACATCGACGGCGCCTGTCTTCGAAGACGATGACTCCGGAATGTCGAGTACCTCATCGAATGGCGCCACAGCAGTCACCGGTTCGTCGTTCTGGCCGATCGCTGTTCGACCAAACAACGCGGTCTCGAATTCCTGGTCGCCCGTGAGTGCTTCTTCGTCCAATAGCTGCACGCCGGACTTCAGTGATACTTCGTCCACGACTTGTTCAATCGGCTCGGGAAGTTCTGTCTGCTCACCCTCGAGCGGCATGACGATGCTTTCGCCGTGGTCGATCGAGACGCTGATTTCGAAGTTACCGAGGTGCAAGCGGTCGCCGTCGAACAGGCGTCGCGGATTGCCATTGCCGATTGGTTTTTTTTCATCGTTAACGAAAACGCCATTGCTACTAAGGTCTGCGAGGTAGTACATGCCGCCTCTGTAGTCGATTGTCGCGTGTCGGCCCGAGATGTATTTGTCCGGGTCGGGCAAAATCCAGTCGTTCTGCAAAGAGCGCCCGATTGTGCCGCCGTCCTCGGTGAATTCGCGCACAGCGTCGTCGCCGACGATGTCGCGGTGTTCGCTGATTATTTCGAGATGAAGCGCCATAGAGCTGCTCAAGGCCAATATTGCGGGCTATTGACCGAATTTTGCGCCGGACCAAGGAGATACGCTGCCGAGCAGTTCACATAATCGGCGCGAAAAAGCCTTGAATTCAAGCGCTTCTTGCCAAAAGCGACCCATATACAGTCCCAATCGCAGGGATTGCGAATTCCGCGCCCGAATGGCGACTTTTGGTTACACTACGCGCCCTTTTTCGCGGCGCTACGAATGTCTCATGGCAGCACAGTCAGAATGAGCGACAAACAGCTTTTTAAAGTCATATTCATGAGCCAGGGCAAGGTGTATGAAATCTACGCTCGCAGCGTGCGACACGGCGATTTATTCGGTTTCATCGAGGTAGAGAAACTCGTATTTGGCGAGCGGACGACCGTTGTCGTCGATCCGTCTGAGGAAAAGATCAAGACCGAATTCGAGAATGTGCGCCGCACCTACCTGCCATTGCACACCATCATTCGGATCGACGAGGTGGACAAGCAGGGCGCCAGCAAGGTGTCTAAAATCAAGGGCAATGTCGCGCAGTTTCCGGTCCCGATCTACACGCCCGGGGATGGCTCGTCGTCGTAGCATTGTTCCGGTATCATCGTGGTCTCAACCGCATCCTAAGCTGATCAGGTTCCTGCATTGTCCAATCCTGCCCCGTTGGCTACGCCCTCCGCTGACCTACTGGAGATGGCTGGCCAGCCTGCGCTGTCGAAATTCCGTCTCGACAAGCTGACATGCACATTGCAGCGCCAGGATGACCGCGTCACTAAACTGGAGGCGCGTTACACCTACTTCGTCAGCCTCGTTGAGGCACCGTCCGGAAAACAAAAACAACAATTAACTGCATTGTTGTTGTCGGATGAGGCGGCCGGGAAAATCGCCAGGAGTGCGCAGACGATTTTTGTCGTGCCGCGTCCCGGAACGATTTCCCCATGGTCGAGCAAGGCTACCGATATTGCCAAAGCCTGCGACCTCGATTGCGTTGCTCGTATCGAGCGCGGTATTTGTTTCGCGATTAGCTTCAAGGGCGCCGCCGAGCAGGCGGATGCCTTTAACCTGGCGCCACTATTGTTCGACCGCATGACCGAGGCCGTGCTGGGTACAGGAGGCGAGGCAGGTTTGCTGTTTGAAAATCACGAGCCTGCGCCACTCGGTATCATCAAGCTTGGTGAAGACGGCCGCGCGGCCCTGCAGGTGGCCAATATCGATCTTGGCCTGGCCTTGTCCGACGACGAAATTGACTATCTCGTGCGTAACTACGCCGAGCTGAAACGCGACCCGACCGATGCCGAGCTCGTGATGTTTGCGCAGGCAAACTCGGAGCATTGCCGGCACAAGATATTCAATGCGAACTGGGTGATCGATGGCGACGCACAAGACGGCACGCTGTTCGGGATGATTCGGTCGACGACTGAGGCGAGCCCGGACGGCGTCTTGTCAGCGTACTCGGACAACGCAGCTGTTGTGGAAGGATGGCGCGGGCCGCGATTGATGCCAGCGACCGACGGGCGCGAGTTCAGCTATTCCGACGAACCCATACATATCGTCATGAAAGTCGAGACGCACAATCATCCAACGGCAATATCACCGTTTCCCGGCGCCGCGACAGGCGCGGGTGGCGAGATTCGCGACGAAGGGGCCACGGGGCTTGGCGCAAAACCCAAGGCCGGGCTGAGCGGCTTCACGGTGTCGCACTTACGGATTCCAGATTACACGCAGCCCTGGGAAATTGATTTTCCTCATCCTGATCGCATGGCGACACCGCTGGAAATCATGATTGAGGGTCCCATCGGCGGCGCCGCGTTTAATAATGAATTCGGTCGTCCGAATCTGTGCGGCTACTTCCGTACCTTCGAAGCGAAGCTGCCGGGCCTGCCGGACAATGAGATACGCGGCTATCACAAGCCGATCATGATCGCGGGCGGCATCGGCAACGTGCGCGCAGAGCATGCAAACAAAATCGACGTTAAGCCCGGCGCGAAAATCGTGATTATCGGCGGCCCAGCCATGCTGATTGGCCTCGGCGGCGGTGCAGCATCCAGTCTCGCGAGTGGCACATCAAGCGCAGATCTGGATTTTGCATCGGTGCAGCGCGGTAACCCGGAGATCGAACGCCGTGCGCAGGAGGTCATTGACCGCTGCTGGGCAATGGGGACGCAGAATCCGATTCTGTTGATTCACGATGTTGGCGCGGGTGGTCTGTCGAACGCCGTTCCCGAGGCTGTGGACCACAGCAAGCTCGGCGCGCAGATCGAATTGCGGGACGTGGACAACGCCGAACCCGGCATGTCGCCAATGGCGATCTGGTGCAATGAGGCGCAGGAACGCTATGTCCTGATCATTGCACCCGAGCGCATTGAGGAGTTCGAGATACTGTGCAAACGCGAACGCTGCCCCGTATCGGTCATTGGCACGCTGACCGATGACGGGCAACTGGTCGTGAATGATCGCGAATTTGATAATCGAATTGTCGACATACCGATGTCGATGCTGTTCGGTAATCCGCCGCAGTTGACGCGCGATGTAGAACGAGTCGAAATGCCTTCGACGTGCCTGGACCTGGCCGGGATTGGCCTGCAAGAGGCGGCACTGCGCGTGTTGCGTTATCCGGCGGTGGCCGATAAGTCATTTCTCATCCACATCGGCGACCGCACAGTTGGCGGGCTGAGCGTGCGGGATCAAATGATCGGTCCCTGGCAAGTGCCCGTCAGCGACGTTGCGATAACGTCATCCGGTTTCAACGCATTTACAGGCGAAGCAATGGCAATGGGCGAGCGCACGCCGCTCGCGACATTGAATGCGCCGGCCTCGGGACGCATGGCGGTGGCCGAGGCAATCACCAATATTGCGGCTGCGCCAATCGATGACATTCGTAAGATTCGCATGTCGGCGAACTGGATGGCGGCCGCGGGCCACCCCGGTGAGGACGCCAGGCTTTTCGACACAGTAAAGGCTGTCGGCGATGAATTGTGCCGCGAGCTCGGCATCGCCATTCCGGTCGGCAAGGATTCCCTGTCAATGCGTGCGCGCTGGCAGGATGGCGACGATGAATACCAGGTCGTGGCGCCTGTATCGCTGATTATTTCGGCATTTGCGCCCGTGAGTGACGTCCGCCGACACCTGACTCCGCAGCTGCAAGCGATTGATGAACCAAGTTATTTGTTGCTGTTCGACCTCGGCGACGGCAAGCATCGCCTGGGTGGCTCCTGCCTGGCGCAGGCCTTCTTGCGAACGGGTGGCGACACACCGGATATTGATGACGGAAAAATGCTTGGCAACCTGTTTTCTGCAATTCAGGAACTGAATTCGCGAGGAATGCTGCTTGCCTATCACGACCGCAGCGATGGCGGACTGCTTGCGACGGCAGCGGAGATGATGTTCGCGAGTCGCCTTGGTATTTCGCTGGCCCTGAATGGATCGCACAAGGACATCCTGGCTCAGTTGTTTAACGAGGAAGCCGGCGCGCTCGTGCAGGTGGCGAAGAGCAAGCTGTACCAGGTGCAGATGGTACTCGACCGCAACGGCATCAAGGCAGATGCAATCGGTCGTGTCGAAGGCGATGCCGTGCTTACGGTTCGCAGCGATGATAAAATTGTCTTGCAGCTGGATCGCAAGACCATGCAAAACGAATGGTCCGGCATGAGTTACCGAATTCAGGCGCTACGCGACAATCCGGCGACTGCGAAAGAAGAGTTCGACAGCATCAGCGATGACAACGACCCGGGCCTGCACGCGAGTCTGAGTTTCGCGCCGGGCGACGACATTACGCGTCCGTTCAGGGGTGCGGCGAAACCCAGAGTCGCGATACTCCGGGAGCAGGGCGTTAACAGCCAGTACGAAATGGCAGCGGCGTTCATGCGTGCCGGTTTTGCGGCCGTGGATGTGCACATGAGCGATCTGCTGAGCGGTGATGACGAGCTCTCGAATTACCAGGGACTCGTGGCGTGTGGCGGTTTTTCCTTTGGCGATGTACTCGGTGCAGGTGGCGGATGGGCAAAGTCCGTGCTCTATCATTCGCGCACGCGTGACCAGTTTGCCGAATTTTTTGCACGCGGCGATACGTTTGCGCTCGGCATTTGTAACGGCTGCCAGATGATGTCGCATTTACGTGAGCTGATTCCGGGCGCCGGGAACTGGCCGGCATTCCTGCGCAACTCCTCCGAGCAATTCGAGGCACGTCTCAGCCTGGTCGAAATTCTCGAAAGCCCTTCGTTGTTCCTGCAAGGCATGGCGGGCTCACGATTGCCGATCGCAAGCTCACACGGCGAAGGCCGCGTGAGCTTCGCCGACGACTCCGACCGCTATGCGTCGTCGTATACGATCGCGGCTCGTTACGTGAATAATTATGGCAACGTTGCAGACCGGTACCCGGCCAACCCGAACGGCTCGCTGGACGGTATTTGCAGCCTCAGCAACGAAGACGGTCGCGTAACGATTATGATGCCGCATCCCGAGCGTGTCGCCATGACCGCGCAAAATTCCTGGCATCCGCCGGAGTGGGGAGACGACGGACCGTGGATGCGTTTGTTCAGAAACGCGCGCGTCGCCGTCGGCTAGACGGGCGCTTTCTCAGGCAGATGACGCCAGGTTGCCGTTGCTTTCTTCAACGAAAAAGCGACGTACTTTCAGGGCTCGCGAGAGTTTGCCGCGGCGCACGAAGCATTGGTAGAACATGTCTTTCATGACCTCGAGCAGGATGCCGGCCTGAAATCGATTCAGTAGCGGCAAGTATTCTTCCTCACCTGCCTCAAACAGAATGATCTTGATCGGCGCGAAGCTATCGTCATCGATGCCGGCAATTTCCTGTGCCACAAGGACCTCCTCGAATGCGCGCAGCTTGCCGCCTTCGCCAAGCGCGACGAAAGCGCTTGCAGCGGATCGACGACACATTGAGGCGAACGCGTTGAAGTTATTGCTTGAGTAGCAACTTAGCGCTTCGCGAAACAACATTTCGGTGTGTTTCGGTAAATAGGAATACGGGAAACGCTCCTTCGGTCGTTCAAGTTCCA
>Ga0209987_10001901_pt1 | contig 11444 bp, 10 predicted proteins | sample N074metaG_FD_182134 | JGI IMG/M metagenome (GOLD analysis project Ga0209987, IMG submission 182134) | Deep subsurface microbial communities from Kermadec Trench to uncover new lineages of life (NeLLi) - N074 metaG (SPAdes) (version 2) | ecosystem: Environmental > Aquatic > Marine > Ocean trench... | reverse complement strand
TTTGGTCGAATGATGCTTTCAATTTCTCGTAGACGATTCTCTCGTGAGCAGCATGCATATCGACGACGACCAGGCCGTCAGCATTCTCCGCAAGAATGTAGATGCCGGCCAATTGCGCGATCGCCAGCCCGAGTGGCGGCACCTCCTCGCCTGCCGGCAAGGCCCGCTCGGTCATCTCGATGGCTGCGAGCGCCTGGTAACCACCCATCGCTTCTGACACGGACGACGCAGACACCTGGCCGCCTGGTGACAATGACATCGCAGATTGTTGATAGAACTTGCTGCTGATAATTTTGGTCGGCGGCGGAATGACGTTATGTCCGCCAGGTCGTGTATCGCGCAATGCGAACTCGATTGCCTGGGAGACGATGCCATGTACCTGGCGACCGTTCCTGAAGCGTACTTCGTGCTTCGCCGGATGCGCGTTGGCATCGACAGTCGCCGGATTCATCGACAGAAACAGAACGTAAGCAGGGTATCGGCCATGAAACAGCACGTCCCGGTAGGCATGCCTTATCGCATGTGACAAAGTTTTATCGGTGATGCTGCGTCCGTTGACAAACCAGTATTGCAAGTCGGCCTGGCTGCGATTGAAAGTCGGCAAACCAATCCACCCGGAGAGAGCGATATCATCGCTCTCCCGATCAATAAACAGGGTTTGGGATGCAAATGTATCACCACAGAGCTTGCTGATTCGATCAAGAATTTCGTCGGGTTCGTTCGCTACCTTTAGATTTAGCACCGCGCGACGATTATGGCTTACGGCAAATGCGACGTCGGGGCGTGCGAGCGCGAGGCGCCGGATCCATTTGTCGACGTGATTGAATTCCGTGCGTTCAGTACGCAGAAATTTTTTGCGGGCCGGGGTGTTGTAGAACAGATCGTGCACCTCAACAGTCGTGCCAATCGGATGTGAGGCGGGCGCTGGCTCGCCGATCACGCCGTTATCTGCTTCGACTTTCCATGCTGTGCCACCACTGCAGGTCGTTAGACCAAGCCGGGCGACCGAGGCCACACTGGGCAGTGCCTCGCCGCGAAACCCAAGTGACGCAACCTTTTGAAGGTCTTCGAGACTGCTGATCTTGCTGGTTGCATGGCGCGACAACGCCAAACCGATCTCGTCTTTGGGGATACCGGCACCATCGTCGCGCACCCGGATCAGCTTCGTCCCGCCGGCAATAATGTCGATGCTGATCGAACGCGCCCCGGCATCCAGGCTGTTTTCCACCAGTTCCTTGACCACCGACGACGGCCGCTCGACCACTTCGCCGGCAGCTATTTGGTTGACCAGGTGACCGGGTAATTGCAGGATCGGCATGGCACCGAAGATTAACAGATACGGCTTCGAATCAGAGACTCGGCGAGGATTCGTAGGAGTCCGGCGCACCGGACGACAAACATCGTAGGAGCCCGGCCTACCGGGCGATCTTCGTTGATCGACGGTGTTCGGTTGAGCCTCACATACAATAGAGGGCGTATTTATCAAATACGCCCTCTATTGTTTGTCGCCCGGTGGGCCGGGCTCCTACCGTTACGAACCGGCGTAGATCGGAATGGTCAGCTTCTGCCCGATACGAACCTTGTCGCCCGACAGTCTGTTGGCAGACCTGATCGCGGACATGCTGACGTTATATCGCTCTGCAATTTCGCTCAGGGTATCACCGCGTGAGATGACGTGATTCACTTGCTGCGTCGGCGAGCGCCGCAGATTCATCGCCAGTTGCGTATTCGGTGGCGGACTTTCGTAAAAATAATTGCGTATGCCGACGAGAATCGCATTGGCCAGTTTTCTCTGATGCGACCGGCTCCTGAGTTTCTTTTCCTCATCAGGATTGGAAATATAGGCGACCTCCACCAGGATCGACGGAATGTCTGGCGATTTCAGTACCAGGAAGGCCGCTTGTTGCACCTCACGCCGGTGTACTTTGCCAAGCCTCCCGAGCTGTTCAATCACTTCGGTACCAATATCGAGGCCCGCACTCAGCGCCGCGTTTTGTGACAGGTCAAGCAACACGAATGCCAATACAGGATCTTTGCCTTTGAGCGACACGCCACCGACCAGTTCCGAGGCATTCTCCCGTTGCGCAAGTCGCTTCGCGGCTTCATCGCTTGCACCCTTCATCGACAGCACATAGACCGATGCACCGCGTGCGCGCGGATCATCAACCGCATCGGCATGAATCGATATAAACAGGTCGGCCTTATTTTTGTGTGCAATTTCCATGCGGTCGCGATGATCAACATAGTAATCGGAGTTTCGTATCAGGACTGAGCGCATACCCGGCTCAGCGTCGATGCGGCTGGCGAGCAATCGGCTCACCGCCAGTGCGACATCCTTTTCACGCGTTTTCGAGCGGCCAACTGCACCCGGATCGTACCCACCATGGCCGGGATCCACCGCAATGACGATATCGCGCCCGGGGATGTATTTTTCCGACGCACGTTTTACCGCGCGCAATTTGCCTTGCGGATGCAAATCGATGACCAGGCGATCGCCATAACGATCATTCGGTCCGGCGGTAAAACTGCGTGAACGGACGGCCTGGTTCAGATCGAGTACCACCCGCAACTGCCCGTTGGCACGAACGCCGGTGCGAATCGATCGGATCGAGCCACTGCCCTGCGGCAGATCGGTCAGCGTTGCGGCGAGACGGCTGTTTTTCAGATCGACGACCAGGCGGTCCGGACCGCGCAAGGTAAAGATGTTGTGTACGGCAGAAGCACTCAGATCAAGCACCACACGCGTGCGTCCGTTCTCCGCCCAGACGCGAATGTTCTCGACGGTCGTTGCAGCGTGTGCAAAGACTGCTGGCAGCAGTAGCAGGGAAGCGAACAGAAAATGGCGCTTGAAGCTCATCCGGGCAGGAATTTCCAGCGTTGCGGGATACTGTTGGGTGAGTATACGATTCTGGCTGGAAAAGCCAATATTTCAGTTCAAAATTATGGGGATAGAGTGCTTACTTGAGACGTCACTTAGGTTGGCGCCAGGCTTGAATCAGGTCGGCCAGTCCACGCCCGCCAGGACCTTGCTGCCGCGTTCACTCAAGCCCTTCAGATCAGCGGCTCTGCCCTCGTCCTCGTAGCGGAGCTCGACCTGGATATCCGCCAGCTTGAGGAGTCGTGGCGCCCGTTCGGGCCATTCAACCAGCTTAAGGCCGTCCTGCAAGTCCGACCAGCCCAGGAATTCGAGCTCATCGGTAGAATTAACTCTATATAAATCAATATGATATACTGAAAAATCCGGAAGAGTGTAAGGTTCGACCAGGGTATATGTCGGACTCGGCACCAGCCCATCGTGGCCCAGCGACCGCAACATTGCCCGGGCAAATGTCGACTTGCCGGCGCCGAGCTCGCCCTGCAACAGAATCGTCCAACCGCCCGCATCGGCCGGCAAGGCACTGGTCAGCGCCGTGGCAAGTGAGGCGGTGGCCTCCGGGTCAGGAAGATTCAGGGATTGACCCAAGCGCGGAGCTCCTGCAGCAGATCGGACGCCAGCAGACCGCGCTGTCCTGCTACCGCTGCGGCATCGCCGGCACGCGCATGAATATGGACCCCGGCGACCGCCGCCATCTCCGCCGCCAGGCCCTGTGCCCTCAAGGCAGCAACAATTCCCGTCAGTACATCGCCCATGCCGGGCGCCGCCATGCCCGGATTGCCCGCGGTGCAAAGCCAGCTCGGGCCATCAACCGCGGTCACGAGCGATCCCGATCCCTTTAATATCGCGGTGCCGCCGTATCGCTCGGCGATTTTTGCCAGCGCCGCGCGCCGGTCTTCCTGTACCTCAACCGTCGAGCATTCGAGCAGTCGCGCGGCCTCGCCCGGATGCGGGGTTAATATCCAGTCCGGTTTGCGCAGCTCGGATTGACTCAGGAGATTGAGTGCATCCGCATCGACCACCATCGGCAAATCGGACTTCAAGACAGCGTCGAATATTGACTGCGACCATTTCCCCGTGCCAAGACCGGGTCCCAGCGCTATGACAGTCGCCCGTTTAAGGAGCGGCGCGAGATCTTTTGCGGTATCTACCGCATGGCACATCAGTTCCGGTCTGCCGCTCGCAACCATCGCGTGATGCGACGGATGGGTTGCAACGCTAACCAGCCCGGCGCCACTTCTGAGGGCCGCTTCACCGCACAGGCGAACGGCGCCGGACATTCCCGGCCCGCCGCCGACGATAAGGACATGGCCGAAATCACCTTTGTGCGCATCTCTTTTCCTTGGAGCCTGCACGGTCCTCATGGAATCGTCGCCGATCCTTTGCATAACGGCTTGTTGCGTTGCACGACACTCGGCCGGGATGTCGAGACCGGCAAAACGTAAATCACCGACGCAGGCCGGTCCTTGCTTCAGAAACAGGCCACACTTAAGACCGACAAAAGTCACAGTCAGGTCTGCCTGTATGACAATACCCATCACGCTGCCAGTATCGGCATTCAGCCCGGATGGCAAATCGAGCGCCAGGACAGGCGCGATATGTCCGTTGATAGCGTCAACGACTTCGGCAAAACGGCCGTCAAGGTCACGATCCAGGCCACTGCCCAACAGTGCATCGACCAGCAGCTCAGCTTCACTATCGAGAGATCCTGCATAGGTCGCAGCCGCGCCGCCCTCGGCAGCGAAATCCTGGCAGGCGATCCCCGCATCGCCTGCCATGGAATCGGGCGATGACATTGTAAGAACGGATACGCCAATTCCCCTTGCCGCCGCCAGGCGTGCAAGCACGAATCCATCGCCTCCATTGTTGCCGCCGCCACAAATGACCTGCCAGCGCTTTGCAGCCGGAAATCGTGCCTGGGCCTCATCGAGCGCCGCCTCTGCCGCCCGTGTCATCAGCGCATAACCTGATATTCCGGCATCGTTGATTGCGATCTGGTCAATGGCACGCACGCTTTCTGCAGAATAGATTTCGGCCGGTAAATTCATTGGCGCACTTGGCTCCCGGTAGGGTCAGACTTAGGGTTCAGCAGAGGATGCATTTATACTGACATAAATCAAGGTATCCGTTATTGAATCAGTCGTCCCAACAATTCGCTCAGGACTCAATGAATCTTGCCGACGACATTCGTCGCTGGGGAGAAGCGCTCGGATTTCAGCAAATCGGATTCAGCGATATCGATCTGCAGCATGCAGAAAAACGCCTCACCGAATGGCTGGCAAAAAAATTTCACGGTGAAATGTCCTACATGTCGCGGCACGGGGAGAAGCGCAGCCGGCCCGACCTGCTGGTGCCTGGCACCCTGAGCATCATTAGCGCACGTATGGACTACCTGCCTGATGATCAGGAAAGCGCCAAAGCGCTGCTGGACCATCCCAGCAAGGCGTACGTATCACGATATGCGCTCGGCCGCGATTACCACAAAGTTTTGCGTGGACGACTGCGTGCACTCGCCAAACGCGTCGAAGAAAGAATCGGGCCCCTCGGTTATCGCGTTTTCGTGGATAGTGCACCGGTACTTGAGAAACCGCTTGCGGAAAAGGCCGGCCTCGGCTGGATCGGCAAGCACACGAACCTGATTAATCGGGACGCTGGCTCCTGGTTTTTCCTCGGCGAACTCTATACCAATATCGAATTGCCGCCAGACGAACCTGAATCCAGCCTCTGCGGCACCTGCCGCGCCTGTATCGACGTGTGTCCGACTGGCGCCATCGTTGGCCCTTACGAACTCGATGCGCGACGTTGCATTTCCTATCTGACGATCGAGCTTAAAGGTGAAATCCCGGTTGAGCACAGAAAGCTGATCGGCAATCGAATTTATGGCTGTGATGACTGCCAGCTGTTCTGTCCATGGAACAAGTTCGCCGTCAGGACGGATGAAGCAGATTTTGCACCACGGCATGAACTCGACGATGTTGAATTGACAGAACTCTTTTCGTGGAGCGAAGAAGAATGGCTGCGAAAAACCGAGGGTAGCGCGATCAGGCGAATCAGTTATGAGCAATGGCTGCGTAATATCGCAGTCGCACTGGGCAACGCCGACCAAGACGAGAAAATTGTGGCGGCATTACAAGCCAGGCAGGATGGTGACTCACCCATGGTTAACGCGCACGTGCGATGGGCACTTGAGCAACATTCGGGTACCAGCGCCGACGGCACCCAAACAAAATCTTGACAGACATGGACGGATAAATGTTCAAAGCACCAAAGTCGAAATACCTCGTCCCCCATGACGGCAGTTTTCGCGTCGCAGATGCGCCGACAGATCCCGGCAAGGGGAAATGGCGCAGCAAACGCAGACTGAGAAAGGCGATCAAAAAACTCGATCGCCTGCAAAAGGCGTTGTACGCCGACGATCGACATGCTGTGCTGCTGGTGTTTCAGGCGATGGATGCCGCTGGCAAGGACAGCACGATCCGCGCGGTCATGGAGGGCATCAATCCGGCCGGCTGCCAGGTATTCAGCTTCAAGCAGCCGACCAGCAGGGACCTTGATCATGATTTTCTGTGGCGGACCACATGCAGCCTGCCGGAACGCGGCCGCATCGGAATATTCAACCGCAGTCACTATGAAGAAGTGTTGATCGTGAGGGTTCACCCGGAAATTCTGCAGGCACAGCACTTACCAGATACGATCAACATGGACACGATCTGGGAACAACGATTCGAATCTATTCAGGACCTGGAAAAACACCTGGCAAGGAACGGCACGATGATCGTGAAGTTCTGGCTGCATGTTTCGAAAGAAGAACAAAAGGCGCGCTTCCTGAACCGCCTCGATGTGCCGGAAAAACAATGGAAGTTCAATGCCGCGGACGTCCGCGAACGAGCATTCTGGGATGACTATATGCAAGCCTATGAAGACGCATTGAACGCTACCTCACGACCCTGGGCACCCTGGTACGCCATACCTGCAGACAGCAAACCCTACGCCCGCGCCTGTGTTGCAGAAATCATTGTCGACGCACTTGGCGGTATCGGGCTGGAGTATCCGCAACCGACAGCCGAAGACCGGGCAACATTTGACACCGCCCGCGAGGCGTTAGCGGGCGATTCCTAAATGCGCACGATGACGTTGTCGATCAATCGCGCTTTCCCTAACGTTACCGCGGCAAGAATCACCAATTCATCATCGTCACGGTCCGGCATACCGAGATTTTCTGCCCGGCGAATGCTCACGTATTCGGGTTCAAAGCCCAGTTTTCGTAAATCAGAGACTGCATGCTCCTCGAGGTCGTTGTAGTCTCTTTTGCCGGATTCGAGGTCCGCGCCAATACCCTTGAGGATTGCAAAGAGATCCGGTGCGATCGCCCGTTCCTTATGGTCGAGGTACTGGTTTCGCGAACTTAGTGCCAGACCGTCTTCGTCGCGTTGTGTTGGACCGCAAATAATTTTGATTGGCAAACTCAAGTCTTCTGTCAGCCGGCGAATGACAAGCTGCTGTTGATAGTCCTTCTGACCGAAGACCGCGACGTCAGGTTGTACCAGGCTAAACAAGCGGCTGACGATTGACGTCACTCCATCGAAGTGACCCGGCCGAAACGAACCGCATAGATCATCGGTCAGTGCAGGAACGGTCACCGAAGTCGCGTTATCGATGCCAAACGGATACATCGTCTCTACATCCGGAACGAACAGCAGATCGGTATTCAATCGTTTGAGCTGCCGCTTGTCGCGCTCCAGTGACTGCGGGTAGTCCTTAAAGTCTTCGCCTTCTCCAAATTGTGTGGGATTAACGAACACAGAAACGACGACACGTTCAGCATATTTGCGAGCAAGTCTGACCAGGCTTAAGTGACCATCGTGAAGATTGCCCATGGTTGGCACCAGCGCGATGTGATCGTCTGCATGGCGCCATTCACTCAATTGCTCGCGCAGTGCTGCGGTTGTGCTGATTTCTTGCAAAGGATTGCGGCTCGCGGTCTGAGAAATAAACTAATAAAGGGATAGAATCAGGAAAAACAATGCTCGGGCGCCGGATAATTGCGATCTTTCACTGCTTTGACGTAACTACGAATTGCGTCCAGCGGCGTATCCGTACCGGTCATGAAATTTCTGACAAACTTTGGTGTGCGCCCGGGCGTTATATCCAGGATGTCGTACAACACCAGGATCTGACCGTCGACATGTGGGCCGGCGCCGATGCCGATGACCGGCAGATCGATGCCGTTATGAATTGCTTCCCCGACCTCGTTGGGCACACATTCGAGCAATACGATGTCTGCGCCGCAACCCTGCAGGCGCTTGGCACTGTCGAGCATTTTCTTCGCCTGTTTCGGTTCCCGGCCCTGCACTCTGAATCCACCGATCTTGTGTACGGACTGCGGTTTGAGGCCGATATGCGCGCACACCGGAATGTCATGCTTTGCAAGATGCTCGACAATCTCCAGCTGGCCGTCACCGCCCTCAAGCTTGATCATCATGGCGCCACCTTCCTGCATCAGCAATACCGAATTCTCCAGCGCTTGCCCGGGATCGGCATAACTCATGAATGGCATATCTGCCACAAGGAATGCCCGCCTGAGCCCACGCGCAACATTTTTCGTGTGATAAATGATGTCGGCAACGGTGACGGGTACGGTCGTGTCGTGACCCTGGATCACCATGCCCAATGAATCGCCCACCAGAACCAGGTCGGTACCGGCGGCATCGACGAGCATGGAGAAACTGGCGTCGTATGCCGTTAAACAGGCGATCGCTTCGCCATCCGCCCGCATTTTTTGCAATGTCGCGACGTTGACCGGCGGTTCCGTCATGCCGCGCTGTTCGAGTTGTGTATACATTCAGTTCACTTTGAGTTGCCTGGGACAATCATACCGGCCATTGCTCAGGCGAAAGCGATTGTGGAAGCTGGATTGAAAAAATGCCGGCCACCGCTAATTCGGGTGACTTGTTCAAACAACGCGTCGTAATCCGCATCATTTCTTTCCGGGTCGATGGAGGACGCATTAACAATCAGTAACGGCCCCTCATCGTAACTGTGAAAATAGCGAGCGTACGCATCCGTGAGTTTTTCCATATATGCACGATCGATCATTCTTTCATAAGAAATACTTCGCTGTGTTATGCGCATCATCAGAGTGTCGACTGACGCCTGCAGATACACAACCAGGTCGGGTTCCGGAACTTCTATATCCAGCTTGTCAACTATCTGATTGTACAGTTGTAGCTCGTCAGGGCTCAGATTCAATTCGGCAAAGATCCTGTCCTTTGCAATGTGAAAATCCGCAATTCGCAGCGGCGCGAACATATCGGACTGCCGCAGCTCCTCCAGTTGCCGGGCGCGTTGAAACAGAAAGAACAGCTGCGCCGGTAACGCCGCGCTACGTCGTGACTTGTAGAATTGTTCCAAAAACGGGTTCTGTTCAATTTGCTCCAGCATGAGTTCGCCAGAGAAACTCTCGGCAAGGCGGGTCGCAAGGCGGGTCTTACCGACACCGATCGGTCCCTCGACGACGATGAAGCGAGGGGCATTGCTCTCTTTTTTGAGCTCCTGGACAGCCACTATTATTAACCAATGCGTTCTATGCGCGGTTCCGTTGTTGAAATACTTGCGGCCATCGCAGCGATCTCTGCGCAACCCGGCACGCGATAATACGGTGCAATCTCCTGCCAGGGTAACAATACAAAATTTCTATCGGCAATGCCCGGATGTGGCACGATAAGGTCATCCTCATTGATGATCTCGCTGGCGTAGGCGAGCAGATCCAGATCCAGCGTGCGTGGGCCCCAGCGCTCAATGTCATGCGTCCTCCCCTGCTTGCGCTCAAGATTTTGCAACTGCTGCAACAGATCGTGGGCTTTGGTCTGCGTCAATAACGCGGCGACGGCGTTGATAAAATCGGGCTGCCCGGACGGGCCCATCGGCGCTGAACGATAAAGCCCCGATGCACTGACGAGGATGCTCTGCGGCAGATTTCCCAGGGAAGCAATGGCTTGCCTGACCTGAGCTTCGGGTGACTCGAGATTACTGCCAATGCCAATGTAGATCGGCCACCAGTGCGCCGCGCTCATGGCTGCGTTGAATTTTGACTTCGTCGCCGCCGTGGCCGCCGCCTGTGTTTGCCAGTCTTGGCTGTCTGGCTTATGCCAAAACTCTCGCTCCGCTCATCGGCATTCTGTTTTTGAACATCGGTCCAGAAATGTGCGGTCTCGATGTCGATTTCGCCAACTTCGGCGCGCAACATCATGAAGTCATAGGCGGCCCTGAAACGCCGATGTTCGAGCAGATTGCAGGCACGCTTTCCTTTTTGTACGTCGAATCGTGGCTGCATTGCCAGCATTTCACGCATTGGCGCGGTGAATCGGCGCGGTAATGAAATCCGTGACTGCTGTTGTCCTGAAATCTGATAAGCGGCAAGCGCGAGAGACTGTGTTTCCGACATCTTTTCTTTCGAGCGCATTTGCTCAGCAAGTTTCTTCACTGGCAACCAAAGAAACACACCCAGCAAAAACATCGGTGTCACCGAATTGCCGTCTGCAACCCGCTGGTCGGTGTTGACAAGTGCGGCATGCACGAATTTGCCGAATTTCTTGTCCTGACTGAGCTCTTTGTCCGTGTCCGGAAATAGCTCCCCGAAAAGTTTGAATTTCCACAACAACACGAACGTCTGTTCAGCATGACCTGTCTGGAAGAGCTTCAGAAACTCATCAAACAATCTTGCCGCTGGCACGTTCTGTAGCAAGCCGACATGCTTCGCGATCGAGTCACGGACACTCGGATCAATTGTGAAGTCGAGCTTGGCCGCAAACCGCACCGCCCTGAGCATGCGCACCGGATCCTCGCGGAGTCGTTTGTCAGGATCGCCGATCAATACCAGCCGGCGGCGCTTGATGTCATCCATACCTCCGGCGTAATCCCAGATGCTGAAATCGGCGATGTTGTAATACAAGGCGTTGCAGGTGAAATCCCGTCGCCAGACATCCTCGCCGATGCTGCCATAGACGTTATCACGCAGGATTCGCCCCGCATGGTCGTGCGCGACATCCGCATGCTTTTCATTGCCGTCGGTAGCGGCACGGAAGGTGGCCACTTCGATAATTTCCCTGCCAAAACGAACGTGCGCCAGCCGAAACCGGCGCCCGATGAGCCGGCAGTTGGCGAACAGCGCCCGTATTTCCTCCGGATGCGCGTCGGTCGCAATATCGAAGTCCTTGGGATGCAGCTCAAGCAATGCATCCCTGACGCCACCGCCAACAAGGAACGCCTGGAAACCAGATTTATGCAGCCGATACAGTACCTTGAGCGCGCTATTTGAGATCTCGTCCCGGGATACGTTATGGGAGGGTCGCGGAATGATTTTGGGCTTGGAGGCTTTTTGGATCCCGCTGTTTTTCAAAAGAATTTTCCGCTTGAGCTTAAGAAAGGCGGCCGTATAATAGCAGCCCCCGCGCGACCGGGGCAGCAAAACAATCAAGCAGGCTCCCTTCGTCTAGTGGTTCAGGACGCCGCCCTCTCACGGCGGTAACACCGGTTCGAATCCGGTAGGGAGTGCCAATTAAATCAATGA
>Ga0209987_10001900_pt1 | contig 11445 bp, 11 predicted proteins | sample N074metaG_FD_182134 | JGI IMG/M metagenome (GOLD analysis project Ga0209987, IMG submission 182134) | Deep subsurface microbial communities from Kermadec Trench to uncover new lineages of life (NeLLi) - N074 metaG (SPAdes) (version 2) | ecosystem: Environmental > Aquatic > Marine > Ocean trench... | reverse complement strand
GTTGGCCTCCTTGGTGCCGCGGTGATGCAGGACCTTGCTGCGCAGCACGTAATCATAGGCGGCCAGGTCCTGCGGCGGCTTGCGCTTGACGCGCTCGATGTCGGCTGCCTCGAGGCGTGCCGGCAGCGCGCCGACGATCGCCCGGGTCAGCTCGTCCTGGAGCTCGAAGATGTCGGTCAGCTCGCGATCGTAGCGCTCGGCCCAGACGTGGTTCTCAGTCGCCGCCTCGATCAGCTGGACGGTGACGCGCACCCGATTGCCGGCCTTGCGGATGCTGCCCTCGACGACGTAGTGGACGCCCAGCTCGCGGCCGACGTCCTCGACGCGCACCGACTTGCCCTTGTAAGTGAACGTCGAGTTGCGGGCGATCACGAACAGGCTCGGAAAGCGCGCCAGCTCGGTGATGATGTCCTCGGTGATGCCGTCGGCGAAGAACTCCTGCTCGGGATCGCCCGACATGTTGATGAAGGGCAGCACGGCGACCGACGGCTTGTCGGGCAGGGCGGGGCCCGGCTTGGGCGCGTCGTCGGGCGCGGCCTTCCGGGCGTCGGTCGGCACACCGTCGATCAGCAGCTTGAAGACGTGGATCGGCCGCGGGATGTTCTTGACCGCGATCTCGCCCATGTCCTCGAAGACGTAGGGCAGCTTGTCCCGGACCTGGTCGCGCACTTCGCGCCTGACGCAGATGCCGTCGGGGTCGGCGAGCGCCTCGAGGCGCGCCGCGATGTTGACACCGTCGCCGTAGATGTCGTCACCCTCGATGATGATGTCGCCGAGGTTGATGCCGATGCGGAAGCAAATTGGCTCGTCGTCGGGCCGCCCGGTGTTGCGTTCGATCACCGCGCGCTGGACTTCGACGGCGCATTCGACGGCGTCGACGACACTGTGGAACTCGACCAGCGCGCCGTCGCCCATCAGCTTGACGGTGCGGCCGTGATACTCGGCGATGAGCGGGTCGACGAGCTCGCGGCGCACCGCCTTCAAGGCGTCCAGCGTGCCCGCTTCGTCATTCGCCATCATGCGGCTGTAACCGCAGACGTCCGCGCTCAAGATCGCGGCGAGCCTGCGCTCGATGTCCTGGTGCGCCACGCTGTCCTCCACTCATCTCGTTCGGCTTTTGCGGCACAGTGTAGCCCGGACTTCTCACCATGGACAGGCGCGCCGCCTAGAACGTCTCCCCGCCGGTCTCGCGCACCGCGTCGGGAAAGTCGCGGTAGTGCGCGAAACGCGCGTCGGTGACCAGCGAATTGACGCCGAAATGAAACGCCTCGAGCTGCGCCAGATCGGTGACCTCGATCATGATGTGGAACTCGGCCAGATGATCGAGCTTGAGGCCCAGCTTGGCGCGCGTGATGCGGTGGCCGTGGATCAGCCCTGGCCGCGCAGATGAACAAACAACTCGATTTCACCACAGAGACACAGAGACACAGAGAAAAACAGAACAGGTGATTTATTGGGCCCGTAGGGCCCGTCACTCTTCTCTGTGTCTCTGTGGTCAATCTACTTGAAAAGCGGTTGTCTCGTGTTCGCCGCCGGGTAGTGTAGCGCGATGAGCGATATCGACGACCTTGCCGGCGCCGTGCTCGGCGGCGAGCGGCGCGCGCTGGCGCGCGCGATCACGCTGATCGAATCGACCCGCGCCGACCACCAGGCCCGGGCGCAGGCGCTGCTCGCCGATATCTTGCCCAAGACCGGCGGGGCGCTGCGCATCGGCATCTCGGGCGCGCCCGGCGTCGGCAAGTCGAGCTTCATCGAGCGCTTCGGGCTCTACCTCGTCGAGGCCGGCCACCGGATCGCGGTGCTCGCGGTCGATCCGTCGAGCAAGCGTTCGGGCGGCGCGCTGTTGGGCGACAAGACGCGCATGGCGGAGTTGGCGCGCAACCCGGCTGCCTTCATCCGGCCGTCGCCGGCGGGCGAGACGTTGGGCGGCGTCGCGCGGCGCACGCGCGAGGCGATGCTGGTTTGCGAGGCCGCCGGCTTCGACGTCGTGATCGTCGAGACGGTCGGCGTCGGCCAATCCGAGACCGCCGTCGCCGACATGGTCGACGCCTTCGTCCTGCTGCTCGCGCCGGGCGCCGGCGACGAGCTGCAGGGTCTCAAGAAGGGCGTCGTCGAGCTGGCCGACCTGATCGTCGTCAACAAGGCCGACGGCGGGTTCGCCGAAGCGGCCAAGCGGGTCCAGGCCGACTATCGCGGTGCGCTCGGCCTGTTGCGCCCGGCGAGCGCACACTGGTCGCCCCGGGTGCTCGCCTGCTCGGCGCTCGAGGGTGCCGGCATCGCCGAGGTCTGGGCGGCGCTCGGCGACTATCGCGCGGCGCTCGAGCCGGTCGGCGAGATCGCCCGGCGCCGGGCCGCGCAGTCGGGCGCCTGGATGTGGACCGAGCTGCGCGCCGGGCTGTTGGCCAACTTCATGGGCCAGGCGGGCGTCGCAGAGGCGATCGCGGCGCTCGAGGCACGCGTCGTCGCCGGCGCGACGACGCCCCATGCGGCGGCGCGCGAGTTGCTCGCGCTGGCCCGCGGCGTGGCTGGTGAAACGACTTGACGGCGGCGGCCCGCTGGCCTAAATATCGCGGCCTATCTCGCGCGGCGCTTTCGGGTGTCCGCGCTTTCCAACGTCACGAGGACTGGTCAGATGACCCGACGCTGCGAGCTGACGGGGAAGACCGTAATCACCGGCAACAACGTGAGCCACGCGCATAACAAGACGCGGCGGCGTTTCTTGCCCAACCTGCAGCGCACCTCGCTGCAAAGCGAGACGCTCGGCCAGATGGTGCGCCTGCGCATCACGCCGCACGCCATGCGCACGGTCGACCGGCACGGTGGTCTCGACGCCTTTCTCCTGAAGGCCAAGGACGACAAGCTGTCGCTCAATGCGCGGCGCCTCAAACGGCGCATCGCCAAGGTGGCCGCCGCCGCCGCTAGCTGAACGCGGCCCCGCGCGGTCACCGCGCGCCTGCTACAATTCCGCGCCCAATCGTGACGCCCATCTAGCGCATAATTCGAACGATAGAGATCGATTGGATTATTATGCCAGCCTGCGACTGCAGGCCGCCGACCGTTCGGCCAATCCTTGTGGGATTAAGAATGGCCTTGTGGGATAAAGATTGGCATGCGCGGCGATTGACCGCACAAAAAGGTGACCGCACAAAGGGTCTATCCGACGGCAACGCAGTCGGGGGAGAGTTGCTGGGATGAAGTCAGACGTCGACGTCGCCATCATCGGCGCCGGGGCCGCCGGCCTGGGCGCCGCCATGACGCTCGCCAGGCTGGGTGTCGATCACGTCCTGCTCGAGGCCTCGCACCGTATCGGCGGGCGCGCCTACACCGAGGAGGTCGCGCCCGGCGTGGCCTTCGACTTGGGCTGCCACTGGATGCATTCGGCGAGCCTCAACCCGATGGTCGCGATCGCCGACCGGCTCGGCTTCGGCTACTCGAAGGAAGTCTTCGACCGCAACGTTCACCGCGACGGCGCCTGGGCGACCGAGCCCGAGCTGAAGGACTGCGACGCCTTCTTCGAGCGCGGCTATGCCGCGATCCACGCGGCGGGCGCCGCCGGCGAGGATGTCTCGGTCGCCGACGTTACCGAGCGCGAGAGTGTCTGGACGCCCTATTTCGACCACGTCGCCTCGCTCAACAGCTCGGCCGATTCGGACCAGGCCTCGGTGCTCGACGACGTGAACTACAACGACACCGAGGAGAACTGGCCGCTGCGCGAGGGCTACGGCGCGATGATCGCGCGCTTCGGCGCCGACGTGCCGGTCGTGCTCAATGCCGCGGTGGAGCGCATCGACTGGTCGGACACACGTATCCGCCTCGCGACAGCCAAGGGCGAGGTCAGCGCCGCCACGGTCATCATCGCGGTCTCGACCGGCATCCTCGCGGGCGGCGACATGCGCTTCGCCCCGGCGCTGCCCGATTGGAAGCAGACCGCGATCGGCGCGCTGCCGCTCGGCAACCACAACCGCATCTGCCTGGTGTTCGACGGCAACCCGTTCGGCGACGACCATCCGCGCGGCGTGACGATCGGCGACGACACCACCGAGCCGATGAACTTCCGGCTGCGCCCGTTCGGCTACGACTACGCGGTCGGCGTCACCGGCGGGCGCTTCGCCGACTGGCTCGAGCGCGCCGGCATCCAGGCGTCGGCCGACCTGGCGACCGAGAAGCTGGTCAAGGCGTTCGGCTCGGACATCGCCAAGCGCATCGTCAGGCACAACGTCACCGCCTGGCGCGGCGACCCCTGGATACGCGGCGCGTACTCGGCCGCCGTGCCGGGCTCGGGCTGGCAGCGCGCCGCGCTCGCCGCGCCGATCGACGAGCGCCTCTACTTCGCCGGCGAGGCGACCTCGCTGGAGTTTTTCGCGACCTGTCACGGCGCCTACCTGACCGGCATCGCGACCGCCGAGGCGGCGGCGGCAGCGCTCGGCGGCGGGCCGCAGCGCGGCCTCGGACTAAGGGTGTTGTCGAACGGTACGTCGGCGGCAAGCTTCGAGCCCGACCGGCCCGAATCCTTCGAGGTGATCCAATGATCTTCATGCCGAAAGACGGCCGCGGGGGACGCGAGTGACAAAGCCGACCGTGGGCGTCGTGGGCGCCGGCGTGATCGGCGCCGGGGTCGCACAGGACTTGGCGCAGCGGGGTTTTCGGCCGATCCTCGTGGACGTGTCGGAAGCGGCCCTCGACGCGGCACGGGAGCGGATCCGCACGAGCGTGAGCGCGGCATGCCTGTTCGCGAGGTCCAAGCCCGCAGACCCGCCCGACGAGATCTTCGCGCGGGTGAGCGCGACGACCCGGTACGACGCGCTATCCGGCGTCGACTTCGTCATCGAGAACGCCACCGAGGACGTAGAGATCAAGCGCCCGATCTACGAGATGCTCGACGCGGTCTGCCCGAAGGACTGCGTGCTGATCGCCAACACCTCCTGCATTCCCATCACGCGGCTGGCCTCGTTCACGAAGTGGCCGGCCAGGGTCATTGGCATACACTTCATGAACCCGGTTCCGATGATGCACACGGTGGAGATGGTGCCAGGCGTAGAAACGTCGGGACGAACGATCGACAAGGCCAAGGGCTTGATGGAGCAGTTGGGCAAGACCTGCATCGTGGTGAAGGACTCGCCTGGCTTCGTCTCGAACCGGATCCTGATGCTGGCCATCAATGAGGCGGTTCGCGTGCTCGAGGAAGGCGTCGCCGACGCGGAGAGCGTCGATGGGATCTTCAAGTCCTGCTTCGGACACCCCATGGGGCCGCTCGAAACCGCCGACCTGATCGGCCTCGACACAGTCCTGCTCTCGCTGGAGGTGTTGCGCGACAGTTTCGACGACGCCAAATACCAGCCCTGTCGGCTCCTGAAGGAAATGGTTGCCGAGGGACGGCTTGGCCGCAAGAGTGGCGCAGGGTTTCATCCCTACTCCTGAAACGCGGAAGCAGTATGAACGCAGTGGACCCAAAATCGCAGATCCGGGACTATCTGGAGCGGGTCACCCGCCATCCGGACCTGCGCGACGATCAGAACATCTTCGATGACGGCATCGTGAACTCGATTTTCGCCGTGGAGCTCGTCGTCTTCATCGAAGACCGGTTCAACATAACGATCGAGAACGACGACCTCGACTTCGCCAATTTCGCCTCGATCGACGCGATCGCCGCGTTCGTCGCGCGCAAGACCGGGGCGGCATAGGCCGGCCATGGTCTCGACGGCCAGGCAAGAGGAACCACGCGCCGCATTCCGCAGCTTTGCGCAAGCAGAGATCCTGCCCCGCGCCGCCGAGATCGACCGCGACCAGCGGTTTCCGGAGGATCTGCTTCGCAGGATTGCGAAGCAGGGCTATCTCGCCCCCTGGCTCCCCAGGGAAAGCGGCGGCCAGGGCATGGATTTCGTGACCTACGGGGTCCTCACCGAGGAAGTCGGGCGCGCCTGCTCCTCCGCCCGGAGCCTGCTGACCTGCCACGGCATGGTGACGCAGGCGATCGCGCGTTGGGGTAGCGAAGCCCAGAAACGGAGCCTCCTGCCGCTGCTGGCCGCCGGCCAGCGGATCGCCGCCTTTGCCCTCACCGAGCCCACCGTTGGTAGCGACGCCGCGAGCCCGCAGGGCACCGCGGTGACAGCCGGCGACCGTCTTCTCCTCAATGGTGAGAAATCCTGGGTCACATTCGGGCAGCGTGCCGACCTCTTCCTGGTGTTGGCGCGCTACGAGGGCGAGACCAGCGCTTTCCTGGTGGACCGCGACAGTCCCGGGCTCACCGTGAGTCCGGTCGACGGGTTGCTCGGCACTCGCGGCGCCATGCTCGCGAACCTGCGTTTCGAAGACTGCCTCGTGCCGAAGAAAAACATCGTTGGCAAGCCGGGCTTCGGTTTCAACATGGTCGCGTCCGAGGCCCTCAACCACGGCCGTTACAGCGTTGCCTGCGGCTGCGTCGGCCTGCTTCGCGCCTGCCTCGAGGCTTCGGTCGCGTACACGGCTACGCGCCGCCAGTTCGGGACCGAAATTCGCGAGCACCAGCTGGTGCGTCAGAAAATTACTGACATGATGATCAACCTTCGTTGTGCGGAATTGCTCTGCCGGCATGCAGGCGAGTTGAAGGACCAGCGGGACTCCCGCGCGATTGCCGAAACGATGATGGCCAAATACTATGCTTCCACGTCGGCGGTGCGGGCGGCCGGCGATGCCGTTCAGCTCCATGGCGCCAACGGTGCGAGCGACCGCTATCCGGTCGCGCGCTATTATAGAGACGCCAAAATCATGGAAATCATCGAGGGCAGTACGCAGATTCTCCAGACGATCATCGCCGAATTCGCGTACACGGATTTGCCAGCTCGTTAGGAAACGGTGGGGCGGCGTGGGGCAGGACACGGACGAAAAGACCGTCAAATGCGTTGTCTGGGATCTCGATGACACGCTATGGAACGGCGTGCTCGCGGAAGAGAGCGTGGCATTGCGACCCGACGCCATCGAGGTCGTCAAGTCTTTGGACAGCCGCGGAATCCTCCAGTCCGTGGCGAGCCGCAACGACCACGAGCCCGCCATGGCGCAGCTCGTCACCTTTGGCCTTGCCGACTATTTCCTCGTCCCACAGATTAACTGGCGCCCAAAATCCGCATCCGTTCGGGCCATAGCCGACCGGCTGAACATCGGTCTCGACACCTTCGCCTTCGTCGACAACGAGCCCTTCGAGCGGGAAGAGATCGGCTTCACACATCCGACCGTCCTCTTGCTCGACGGCGCCGCTCCGCTGATGGACGTCCTCGACCTGTCATGCATGAAACCGCGCTTCATCACAGAGGATTCGAAGCGCCGCAGACTCATGTACGGCGAGGACTTCGCCCGCCGGGCAGCGGAGGAAAGCTTCGAGGGTCCGCCCGAGGCGTTCCTCGCCACCCTCGACATGCGGCTCTGCATCGCCCCGGTGGCCCAGGATGACCTTAGACGCGTCGAAGAGCTGACCGAGCGGACACACCAGCTGAACTCGACCGGATACACTTATTCCTACGAGGATCTCGATCGACTGCGGCTCTCTCCCGATCACCTTCTGCTGGTCGCCGATCTCGAGGATCGGTTCGGGCGGTACGGTCGCATCGGCCTCGTCCTCGTGGAACGTCGTCCCGAATGCTGGATGCTCAAGCTTCTCATCGTGTCCTGCCGGGTCATGTCGCGCGGCGTGGGTTCGATCCTGCTCCAGGACGTGATGCGTCGTGCGCGCGGCGCCGGCGCCCGCCTCCAGGCCGAGTTGCGTGACACCGGCCGCAACCGCGTCATGAACGTGACGTACCGCTTCGCGGGCTTCCAGCCAATCGAGGAGGTCGGCGACATCATGATATTCGAACACGATCTGAGGCAGATTCCCGGGGTTCCCGGCTACGTCATGCTGAGGTCGGTCGACGACGAGCTTGACGCCGGAGCCGCCCCCGTTCCCGCCTGATCCTTGGTATGAGCCCGGGTCAGTCTTGGAACTCGGCGTTGGCCACTTCGACGATCGTCTGGTCGTCCCCGCAGTGCTTCGCGCGGACTTGTTGGTCCCAGCCCAACCATTGGCCGGGATATGACACGACGAATGGCTCGAGCCGGGCGACGAATTCGGCGGCGGCGTCCGCGACGGCTTTCTTCCGATCACCGCCGGTCCGGATCGCAATCGGCGCGTCGACATGAACCTCATACTCGCCCGCATCGTTGCGTACGGCGAACATGGGCAAGACCTCTGCGCCGGTTATCGTGGCGAGTTCCAGCGGCCCCGTCGCGAGCTGGATTCGGCCGTCGAGAAACGGCAGGTCGAGCACCCGAGGTGCCGCGTCGGACGCACGTATTCCGACCACCCGGTTTTCCTCGAGCCGGGTTCGCAAGGTGGCCAGCGCGGAAAACGAACCCGGCGTTCTGATGATCCGTTCCGCCAGATATCGACTTTCAGCCGCCACAATCGGCGGGTTCAGCCATCGGCTGGCGAAGCGCGAGTTCGATATCCCGTGATGCCAATTGGACAGGTGATGAAGCGGGACCTCAACTTGACGGAGTGCCATCGGCTCGATCAAGTTGGCGGAAGCGAACCCTCCCGCCCAGAGTATGGTGCCGCGTCCGCGCTCCAGCGCGGTGTCGATGTGTTGGCGGCCGATCACGTGGGTGCGCGGATGGAAGCCGCGATAATGGCCGACTTTGAGACGCTGTAGGCCGTGAATGTATCCCAAGGCCGCACCTTCGCGCACAACCTCTTTCGGGTGGCGCGCAAGCCTGCCGCCCGCGACAGCCTTTACTCGGTTGGCCACCCGTCTGGTCCGTGCGGGCTTCATGGCTGTCGCCACGCGAGCAACCAGCCGGCTGATCGGCAGCCAAAAGCGCTCAGGCACCGTCCAGACAACGACACCGCCCACGGCGAGTTTCGCAATTGCCGCGATGTCCTTGAGTAAGATCAACCGCTCGGTTCGCCCGGAAGACATCTTACTCATGGGTTGACCGACGTGACCGCGGAAAGTGGTTCGGAGCGCGCAGGTCGTGGGGCTGTGCCGGCTTGGTCGATCTGCAATCCATACGCTTCCGAGCCCTTGCGTACTCCTGCCGCCGAGTGCGCGGCTCCCGACACCGTGACACCGGCGTTCTTCGACCGCGAGCCCGAGCCCGAACGTTCGCGACAAAGGTGGCCGGTCCACGGGTCCGCTCTCTTCTCCATCAGCGGACATAGCACACTCGGGCCTCTGGCATCACCCGCGCCCGAGCTGCGCTCGCCGATTGTCGGCCTACGACCCGGAGCCGTTGGCGTGTCGTGGATCGTGTCGCGGCAGCGGGCCGGCCGTGGCCCTATCGGTCCAACGGCGGCCGTTGTTTGCCGAAGCCGGTCGCCTGTTCGTAGGCGTGAGCGACCTGAAGAACCAAATAATCGGCGCCGGGCCGGCCCAGGATCTGCAAGCCGCGCGGAATACCGGTTTCGGAGAGGCCACAGGGGACCGTGGCGGCGGGCAGTCCGAGCAGCGGCGCGGCGAAGAGCAAGGACCAGTCGTGCCTGTCTCCCGCCGCCACGTCGTCGAAGCCGAAAGGGTCGGATAGGTCATTCGGCCAGACCAGGACATCGTGTTGGGCAAAGGCCCGCGACACCTCGTTCCACATCCTGTGCCGACGGGCCTCGGCCGCCATGAAGTCCGCGCCGGTCAGGCCGCGGAACCAGTGGTACTTCTGCTCGAGCCCGGCATCGAGGCCGCGTCCGACCGCCGGCTCGACCTCGGCGGCGATGCGTTGATAGGCCAGAACGCTGTAGTGATCGTCGAGGCCGTCGAGATGGTCGATCGGGCAATCGGCGACCACGCAGCCGAGATCCTCGAACACGCTGCGCTGGGCGTCGAAGTTGCGGCCAATGTCGGGATCGATCTCGAGGCCGCCATGGTCGCGGCTCCAGCCGATACCGAGCCCCGTCATGTCGCGGGTCAGCTCGGGAAGGCCGGCGGCAAACGGCGCCGACACGACGACCGGGCAGCGGGGATCGGGCCCGGCCAACGCCGACAGGAACAGAGCGGCGTCCGCCACGGTGCGGGCCAACGGCCCCGGCGCGTTCATGTTGTGCCACATGGCGGGATTGGGGACGTCGGGAATCATCCAGGACGTCGGGCGGTGGCCGACGATGTTGCACCAGGCGGCGGGGTTGCGCACGGACCCGCCGATGTCGGAGCCGTCGGCCAGCGAACACAGGCCGGCGGCGAGCGCGGCGCTGCTTCCGCCGCTGCTGGCGCCGGGACAGAGGGTGGTGTCGTAAGGATTGCGGGTCGGCCCGAACAGCGCATTGTCACAGGTGTTGAGCGCCATGGTGTATTCGGGCGTATTGAGCTTGCCCAGAATAATGGCGCCAGCGGCCTTTTCGCGCTCGACGACCAGGTGATCGAACGCCGGGACATGGTCCTTGAAGGCAAGCGACGCGAACGTGGTGCGGATTCCCTTGGTCGGGAAGCAGTCCTTCACGCCGATCGGAAGGCCGTGCAGGACGCCGATATCGTCGCCCCGGGCACGCGCCTGGTCGGCCAGTTTGGCCTCCTCGCGCGCTTCGTCCAGGCGCAGTGTGACGAAAGCGTTGAGCAGCGGATTGAAGCGCTCGATACGGCCTATGTAGGAATCGACGAGTTCGACCACACTCAGTTCGCGCCGATCGAGCAAGGCGATTTGTTCGACGGCGGAGAGCAAACAAAGATCGGTTGTGTTCATATCAAGGACCAGTGATAGAGCGTGATGCGGCGGTTAGCTGCGCGCGCGGCCAGGGCCGGCCACACAGGCAGGGGCGGTGCCTCAACTGTTGCGCCAAAGCGTCATGATCGGACCGCCATCTCCCATAATCGTCGGGTCGGTCTGCGGCAGTGCGGTGCCCGCGATGCTCGCCCTGCTCGCCTGAAGTGCTTTTTCCACTATGACGCTCACCTCGAGATTACCCATGTCGGGGCTTTGTCGTGCAATGCGCGCGTCGCTTTCGGACATGACGCACAAATCCGGCGATTGCCCCGCTGGATAGGCGCCGACACTCGAAAATCCCGGCGTCTCATCGAGCCGGCGATGACCGGCGCCGGCCGGTATGACGACGGCGTCGCCGGCTTGCACGCGATCGATCGGACCCGCCCATTTCGAACCTCCCTGCGCCGCGAAACGTCCGCGGAGAGCTTAGCGCGCGGTGTGACGGCCTCGCAATGTGTAGTCGCAATCAGGCGCTCGTTGTGTCCAGTCCGTCCCGCGCCCGACATCGCTTGCGCGCGCACCACTCATAGCGGCGCGTGGACGTCCGCTTGTCAACCGAGGCCGCCCGTTTGGCGTGGATCGTGTCGCGGCAGGGGCGGCTTGCCGGCGATCAGGTCGGCGGCCTTCTCGGCCATCATGATGACCGGCGCGTTGAGGTTGCCCGAAACGATCGACGGCATGATCGAGGCATCGACCACGCGCAGGCCCAAGACGCCGTGCACCCGGCATTCGGCATCGACCACCGCGTCC
>Ga0209987_10001899_pt1 | contig 11446 bp, 8 predicted proteins | sample N074metaG_FD_182134 | JGI IMG/M metagenome (GOLD analysis project Ga0209987, IMG submission 182134) | Deep subsurface microbial communities from Kermadec Trench to uncover new lineages of life (NeLLi) - N074 metaG (SPAdes) (version 2) | ecosystem: Environmental > Aquatic > Marine > Ocean trench... | reverse complement strand
CGTCGCGATGCCTTTGTTGTTGTTGAAGTACTACGTGATCCCTTATCAAATTGGAACCGGCGAGATTTCCCCCGATGGCTCGGTGAACTGGAATACGGGTGAAGCGCTGATTACGTTGACTATCTTTGTGCTGCACGTTCCCCTTGCCCTCATGGCGATGAAAGTAATCCGGGATCGCTATGACCCGCGAAGCAATAGAAACCGGAAAATACTTCGTCGGGCGTTCTTGAAGGAGAAAATCTAAAGAACGAACAAAGGTATTGCCCCCGGAAATAATCCACCAACACGCGGATATTCAGTCCGCTACTCTAGATTGCCCTTGGGTGACGATCTGAACTACCAAGCAATACGGATTCCGACTCAGTGTCTGGTTCACGATAAGGCCATTTTCGATTGTCGGCGACCCGGTAGAGGACTGCGGGACTTTTGCGGGAGTCAGTCCTGCATCGTTAGGTACAGTACTGCAATACAATCCGTGAACACCTCCTGATCGATCAATAAAAACAATCAGTTAACACTCAAGATCTGGATTTTGGAGGCAGGGGCCGGAAGTTCACAAAATCGCCTGGAGCCATTTTGGACGCCGCAGTCGCCCACAACGTGGCGGGCAGGATGCCCGCCCGCCATCAAATCTTCGAACACAGTCCGGTATCGCGACAGATGATAAATCCGGCACATTTTAAATAGCGCAATGCGCTCCAGATGTGCCGGGAGTTCAGCGAAGCATCGCGCCTGAGGACATTGTTGATCCCCACGAGGCACAGGAACAAATATTCGAGACGGTCATGGTCTGCTATGACAAGCATCTCAATGGAATGGGCACATCGGTCAGCCGCAGAGACCAGTGAGGTCTATAATCTCTAATGTCTCTGTTACCTTTGATTGCGGAGGAATCGATGCCCATCTCATTCAGACTTAACGATGAGTCCGTTTCGACGGACGCTCCACCAGAAACGCCGTTGCTTTGGGTTATACGTGAAGGGCTGAAGCTGACCGGCACGAAGTTTGGTTGCGGTGCAGGACTATGCGGCGCCTGCATGGTTCATCTCGATGACCGGCGTGCATTTTCATGCCAAACGCCGGTGTCGGCCGTCGAAGGCCGCAATGTGACCACTATCGAGGGATTGTCCGACGATTCGTCACACCCGGTGCAGAAGGCCTGGATGGCCGAATCGGTTCCGCAGTGCGGCTATTGCCAGTCGGGGCAAATCATGAGTGCTGTCGATTTGCTCAATCGAAATCCGCACCCAACACGAGAAGAAATTATTGGGCACATGAGCACCAACATTTGCCGATGTGGCACCTATCCGCGAATTGTCCAAGCCATTGAGCGTGCGGCTCGGGAGGGCTGAATCGTGAATAGAATAAGTCGATCAGATTCTGATGCCCCACAGTTTACGCGGCGACAGGTTATGGTTGGCGCAGCAGGACTTACATTCGCATTCGTCGGCTGTCGCAACGCTGCGGATACATCGTCGGTCAATACTGGCTTTTCAAGCAAAGAACTGAACCCGTGGGTCACTATTAGCGCAGATGGCACTGTGACGATCATGTCGCCTGCGATCGAGATGGGTCAGGGTTCCCGAACGTCGCTGCCATTGATCCTTGCTGAAGAACTTGACGCCGACTGGGGCAGAGTCGACATCGTTCTGCCGCCGCCGATCGAGGCGATATACGGAAATCCGGGCTTCGGCGGCATGATGTATACAGCCGGAAGCACTGCAGTCGAAGGCTATTACACCTTGCTACGTGTATTTGGTGCGCAGGTGCGCCAGGTTCTCTTACAGAACGCTGCCCGGCATTGGAAAGTGCCAGTTGATGAATTGTCGACGGAACCGCATACGGTGGTTCACTCGCGGACAAACAGGCGCATTGACTATGGGGTCATTAGTTCTTTCGCCGAAGTCCCCGATAACGCGCCCGAGGTAAGTGAGGCAGATCTGAAAGATCCTACCGAGTTTCGCCTGATTGGTAAGGACGTTATGCGGGTGGAACTGCCGCAGAAAATCGATGGCAGTGCGCAATACAGTATCGATGTGCAACTGCCAGGCATGATCTACGGTGCAATTTTGCGGACGCCTGTTTTGGGCGGGACTCCTGAAAGTGTCGACAAATCGAAGTCGCTTGAGGTCAACGGTGTGTTGGCGATCGAAATCCTTCCCTATGGCGTTGGCGTGTTGGCAGAAACGCCATGGGCTGCATTCGAAGGCAAAAATGCGCTGTCCGTCGATTGGTCGAATGAAGGTCCAGGCGATACATTCAACTCCAGGGAAGGAATCGAGGCGTTTGCCAAAGATGCGCGCACACGCTCCGGGCTGACCGAAGCCTGGGAGGAAACGGGCGACGTCGAAACTGCATTAAATGATGCTGCCAGGACATATGAGCGTGAGTACCAAAGCGACTTTGCGTATCACGCACAGATGGAACCGCTTAATGCGGTCGCGTCGGTGTCATCCGACGGTGAAACCTGTGAAGTTTGGTGTGGTACCCAGGGCCAGGCCATAGCCGTGGCCGCGACGGCGGATGCGTTGAGCATTGCACCGGCAAAGGTCAAACTCAACGATATGCTACTGGGTGGCGGTTTTGGACGACGCGGACCACGCGACCAGGATTTTGTGATCGACGCAGTGCTGCTATCGGATCGTGTGAAACGCCCAGTGAAAGTAATGTGGACGCGGGAAGATGATCTCCGCAATGGTCGCTTCCATCCTATGAGCGCGAGTTTCGTTCGCGCGGGCGTCAACACAGACGGACAAATTACGGCGTGGCATCACCGCAAGGCGTCTGATCTCGCAACGAAGTCTCAGGATCCGATCCGATTCGAAGCGTCCGGACAGACAGATTTCATCAGTATGGCCGGAACCGAGATCAAGACTTACGCTATTGAGAACAAACTCAGCGAACAGGTGGCACAGCACAGCGGAATGCGTACCATTGCCCTTCGTGGCATAGGCTATGTCCACAATAAATTCGTCACTGAGGTACTCCTGGACGAAATCGCGCTCGGCGAAGGCATTGATCCCGTCGAGTACAGACTTGACCTTTTGAGTGGCCAGCCACGAGCCAGAAAGGTCATTGAAACAGTGGCTGAAATGTCGAATTGGCGCAATATGCCGGAGGACCATGGCCTTGGCGTGGCGTATATCGACTACAAATCACAGCTTGCCGCCGTTGTCGACGTGACGGTCAACTCACAATCAGGTGCGATCACGGTCCACAATGTCTGGGTGGCAATCGACTGCGGTATCGCGGTGCAACCGGACAATGTGATAGCGCAACAAATGGGTTGTGCCGTGTACGGACTGGGTTTGGCATTAACCGAATCCATATCGATGAGCCGGGGAATCGTTGAGCAAACGAATTTCCACAATTACCGCGTTCCGAGAATGTCTGATATTCCGAACATCGCGATCGAGATCGTTCACACACCGAATCCGCCAACAGGCGCCGGTCAAATGACGACACCGTTAATTGCACCCGCGATCTCAAATGCGGTTGCGGCAGCTACCGGGGTACGACTGCGTCACATGCCGATGACGCCAGAACGCGTTTTAGGAGCACTTAATGCTTAGCATTGATATCCGTAGCACAAAATCCTGGCGATTTACGTTCAGTCATAGCTACGCTGCTGCCGGAAAATTGCCGGGGATAAGTTCTGAACCGTTATGACTTGTTAGGCACCTAGCCTGCATTATTCATGAACAGATAAAACAAAAGCCCAGAATGTGCGAAAATAGTGTTTGAAGACAAATACTTAAGCACACAAAAGGCTTTTGCATGGATAACCATATCACGAAACAGGGTGTTCTTTTCAAGGGGCTGACAAAGAAGCCGCTGGTGGTGCGTTTTGATCAGGAACAGGCCAGTTCCGATGGTGGTGCAGTACTCCTGAAGGCTTGCGATGAACGCCTGGGATTAAGTGCTGCGATCGCTAAGTGTCTGCGGGATGATCGTCAGCAAGCCAAGGTTGAGCATTCCTATCAGGAGATTTTTCGGCAACGAATGTTTGGTATTGCCTGCGGTTATGCTGACGGCAACGATGCAGCCCGCATTGCCGATGACCCGGTATTCAAGTTACTGGCAGGGCGTGATCCGGTAAGCGGTTCGGCACTGGCCTCACAGCCGACGCTGTCGCGATATGAAAACGCGGTTGGCTCCGGCGAACTTTTGCGGATGTCTGAGGCCCTGGCGGAGTCTGTCATCCAGCGACACCGGCGGCGCAAACGCAAGGTTAGACGCATCACCATCGATCTGGATCCGACGGAGGATGCGACGCATGGTGGACAGCAGCTAAGTTTTTTCAACAGGCTCTACGACAGCTGGTGTTACCTGCCGATTGCAGGTTTTCTGACATTCGACAATGAACCGGATCAGTACCTGTTTTGTTGCGTGCTGCGTCCTGGTAGTGCGGTGGCGAAGATTGGCTGTTTAAGCATCCTGAGGCGACTGTTACCACGACTGCGCAAAGCGTTTCCCAAAGCCAAAATCCGTATTCGTCTCGATGCCGGCTTCACCGGTCCGGAGTTGTATGAGTTCTTCGAGGCCGAACGCATGGAGTATGTGGTATGCATGGGGAAAAACGCGGTGCTGCTGCGCTTCGCTGAGCCGCTGATGGCGCCGCTTCGTGACGCCCTGGAAGCCGGTGAAGACCTCATCCCCCGCTTTGGCGAGTGCCTTTATGCGGCGGGCAGTTGGAAGCGCAAGCGGCGCGTGATCATTAAAGCCGATATCGCGCTGCATCCCGGACGCGAGCCCAAAGATAATCCGCGTTTTATTGTCACCAACTTGAAGACCACGCCGAAGTTCATCTACAAGAAAGTCTACTGTGCGCGCGGCGATATCGAAAACCGCATCAAGGAACTCAAACACGGTCTGGAGATCGATCGCACCAGTTGCTCAAGCTTCAAAGCCAACCAATTTCGGGTGTTGATGACGGCGGCCGCTTACGTGCTGATGCAGGAGTTGCGGCTGCATGCACGCCGCACAGGTTGCGCACGCGCGCAGGTCAATACGCTGCGCTTGCGACTGCTGAAACTGGGCGCCTGGATCGAGTCATCGCTGCGACGTGTCGTAATACACCTGCCGATGAGCACGCCCTTTGCCGATGAGTGGCGGCGTATCGCCCGTTCTGTGGGTGCCGTGCCCACATAGTCAAATACCCCGACCAAAACTCTTCACACTGATATCGAGCCTGTCCGAGTAGCACGCTCGTGTGCAAATCATCCACAACGCCCTTAAAACTCTGTTTGCAGTGTTTTCACTGCCATGGCACCAGCAGAACACAATTTCGCAGCCGTTATGTGCTTGCTATTGAACCGCAGAAGCGAAAAAATCGCTGAAGCAAAATGTTCATGAATAATGCAGGCTAGGTCCGCGGGCGTCTCCAGGATGCCTATTGATAACAACAACTTGTAAACGCCCCACTGCCTTCGGGAGGCCGGGCTCGGAAGTTCACAAAATCGCCTGGAGCGATTTTGAACCGCAGAGCGACCTGTAGGGTGGCGGGCAGGACGCCCGCCATCAAATCTTCTCACCCCGACCAATGATTTCAATCTGTTATGACAGTTATTGTCATCGTTACGCCTGCCTGGATTCACGGTAAGTCCACAGTAATTCCAAATGACAGTATTGAATTCTTGCTTCCGCGAATTCTCGCCCGGGTTCGCAGAGATGTTGCAAAATGCGCAGGATCTTGCGCCGAATTACGTCAGCCAATCACGCAAAAGACACGCAGTGGCTCGCCGGATCATCCGCCACTCATGCAGGAATGATCTAGATAGTTGCCAGGTGATCTTCAATGGTTGAGCATCACATTTGGGCAAGAGTCATGAGTCGATTGCCGACAGTTGATGCCCTATAGTCTCGAATGTAAAAATCACTTCCTCGTCATTGGGCAAATCGTCGTCGTAAAGCATCTGACGGAAATCCCCTTGGAATTCCGGCGCAAGTTTCCGCCAAGTCTTGGCACAATCCGAAAAAATCAGTGCCGAATGAATTGGCGGATCCAACCACTGTTTTGCGTCCTTAAACAGCTCGAGATCGGACGATCGAACGCTTTCAATTAAATTCGGAAATTCCTTTGATACAACAAACGCAGAATGCGTTTCATCGCGCATGATCATACAGATATCATATATGTGACGAATGCGTATTCGGAGGGCTTGGTGTGCGTCATCTTCGTGACAGGCACGAACTAGACCCATGATTTTTTCGCACAACGTACGCTCGACGCTCAACACATCCAACATAAAGGGCGACAAAGAATGCTCATCGATGAGATCAGTTCGATCGCGGTCTTGCAATAGGTCTTTAACGAGAGCACACACTTCCATGCTGCTGGATGGCTCTGGTGTATCAAACGCGTTGATTTCTAGGATTATGTGGTTAGAGACCTGTCCGAAGCCTTCAACACCTCGTTCGGTTGGGTACGCATGGACGGTTTTTCGTATTTTTCCATGCTTTGATTCTCGAGCATGATTTTCTTGGTACGCGAAGTCGACGGACATCGTCGTTTCTGTATTTTTCAACAATGCTTTGATTTGACTTTGACTTAATCCTTCGCACCTAACAGCTAGGTCGATATCTTCTGAAAATCGACGAATAAGCCCGTGCGCTTTGGAGAGGGCGGTACCGCCTTTGAAAACGACACTACCGGCATAGTCGGACTCTGCAAGTCGTTTAAGCGCCTTGGTTACCCAGTAGTCTTTCTCGACGTAGATTTCGGGTATTGAATACGATTCGGCGGTTGTTTGGATTAGCTCTGAAAACACATCCGGAGAATTGTGAAGATTCACCGGATGTACCAATCCTTCTTAGTCTTCCAAACGTCTCCATCTAGCCCTATGTCGAATCGCGTCAATGGATTCAATGAGGCCTGTAAACTCGGATCGATGTCCTGATTGTTTTCGGTTAAAAGTAAACCAAGTATCGCCCGAGTGGCTGCGTTGTAGTAGACGACGGCTAGTTTTTGTATTCTCTTGACATCCATATCGGAGAGCTTCGCTAGACGTCCAGCCAATGTCTCGAGCACTTCTTGAGGTGTCGCGTCTGGAACCTTCTTCAAATCACGAAGAGCATCCAAGAGTTGTAGCAATGGTACATTTGCTTTTTTGACTGGGGCTCTGCTGGGTACGAACTTAATCCGAATAGTGCCGAAATCCTTTCCCTGTCTAGATCCATTTGACGCAATGGTGATTGTTTTTGGTATTTGTGTCGTTAGCCCAAGCCGGTTATATAGCGCCGGGCCCGTTACATAGCCGCGCAAGCGACCGTCACGATACAGCGCATCTCGAAGTAGTTCGTTATCCGTGGGCTTGAGCAACCCCAAGGCGCCTTGTTTGAGCTTACAGTAACGGCCTTTGGCGATCCTAGTGACCTGATTCTTTTCGGTAAGTCGACTAAGTGCACGCACGACGGCATCCGGCGATTCTCGGTAATACGGTAGATCGCTATAGCCGAATATACGCCCTGGCTCAAAGCGTTCTAGGGTCTGATTGACTGTCGCAGCAATACTCATCGTAGATACCTCGGTCGTTAGGGTAAGTGAGAACGCTTGCGTTCGTCAAGTTTTTCCTTCTATAAACAGGACAAAATACTAATATTACGTTAAATTAGCAGCTCATAAGTTATTGTTTTTAAAGTTACTACCGAAAAGACGTATTCAAATTCGTGCATGCACGGAAAATGGCACCAGCCGAGAAGTTAATTTGTCAGTACCTCAAGAAATTCAGCCCTCCATGGAACAAGCGGGGTGTTGCGGGGTAAGGCGCCGCGGATGGGGTGCGATGAAAACGCCCGATAGACGGTTGAATCCAGGGGGGAGGCCTTCCCCCGCAATATCCAATAAAAACAGCCAAAAGACTATAATATTCGCCCTTAAGAGCGCCTTAAGTCACTTAATCTGCTCTTAAGAGCAGATTATTCTTGTCGGCATCGCGAATCCCTGATATGTTCTCAAGAGCAGATTAACCGGGATAAGAGGCCCTTAAGAGCAGATGACAGCAAAAAACACATTGATACAGGCACCGCCCTATCCGGTCGAACAGGCGATCAAGCGCCTCGGTGCAAACCTGCGTACCGCAAGGCTGCGCCGCAACCTGACGATTCAGGAGGTCGGCGAGAAAATCGGTACCGGCCCACGTGCGGTGACGGATGCGGAGAAAGGCAAGGTTTCAACCAGCATCGCGGTCTACACCGCTCTGGTCTGGGTATATGACCTGCTCGGACCCATGAACGAACTCGCCAATCCGGCATCTGACGAGGAAGGCTTGTCGCTTTCCCTGTCGAAGGATCGTGCCCGTGCCCGCGCGAAAGAAGGGCTCGACAATGATTTCTAGGAATACTGCAAATGAATGCTACGTCTATATCACCCTTCCGGGCGAAACGGAGTTTGTCACTGCCGGAAAATTCGAACTCGCAACGGACCGGCGCGGCAATCCTACGGGCAGATTTATTTATGGTCGCAGCTATCTCGACCGTGATAATGCGGTCGCAATCGATCCACTTGAACTCAAGCTGGGCAACAAGACCTACGAGACGAATTTACTCAAAGGTATCTTCGGCTCGCTACGTGATGCCAGTCCCGATTACTGGGGCCGCAGGGTAATACAAAAGCGATCCGGACGGACAAAGCATGGCGAGATCGACTATCTGCTGCACTCACCGGACGACCGCGCGGGCGCACTGGGATTTGGGCTGAACAAAGAGCCTCCTGCCCCGCGCCGCAATTTCAACCGAACGATTGAGCTTGAAAAACTGCAAAAATTTGCTGATTCGATCATTGCCGACGAGGATATTCCCGATAACGCTGATGCCGAACAGGCCCAGGATTTGATGTTCGGTGGCACATCTATGGGCGGCGCTCGTCCGAAGGCCGTGGTCGAAGCTGAAAACACTCTCTGGATCGCAAAATTCAATCGCCCGGACGATAAATGGAACGACGCGCGTGTTGAACATGCAATGCTAATGCTTGCCCAAGAATGCGGTCTGCAAACTTCAGAAAGCAAAGTCATTCCGATCGGCGAACGCGACGTGCTGATGGTCAAACGCTTTGATCGGGAGCACACGAGCGCAGGCTACCGGAGAGGCCGGATGCTCAGTGCGTTGACGCTTTTGCGAGCAGATGATGATTATCAGGACAGGGAGAGATGGTCTTATGTCTTGCTCGTCGAAGAATTGCGGCGCATATCTTCGCAGCCAAAAATCGATGCGCCTGAGCTATTCCGGCGCATGGTCTTCAATGCTCTGATCTCCAATGTTGATGATCATCCGCGCAACCATGCTGTTGTCGCCATGGACACAGACTGGAAACTTTCTCCTGCCTATGATCTGACGCCATCGACACCGATCAGCGCCGATCACAGAGACCTCGCACTTGAATGTGGTGACATGGGCCGCTTTGCAAATGCAGAAAACCTGCTATCGCAATGCAAGCGTTTCTACCTTGCGCCCGATGATGCCAGAAACATGATTGATGAGATGGAAGGAATCGTCACAGACAATTGGTATGCCGTCGCCCGCAGAGAGGGCGTAACAGAAAAAGACTGCGAGAAAATCTCCAGCGCCTTCGCCTATCCGGGGTTTCGGCTGGAGGCGTCTGCGTAGCTGAACTAATTAGTGCCAGAACGAAAACTCCGATTTTCACATAAATCCGCCTGATAAAATGAACGGAATCGTATTTTCCAGGCTGTCGTCGAGTCACTCAGACGAAGCGATCAGTTTTTGATCATTCATGCCTCAAGTGACGATATTCAGAGACAACTCGGTTGTGGCATGCATTCTGCGAACGTCATTCAGGATCGCCGCCGGCTAAGCGGCAAGCTGGTCTCTGTGCCGTTTTCGTTTTTCCTGCTTGCGGATCTTCTGCTGTAATTCGGCACCCAGCTTCTGAATGTTCCGGGCAACCACCGCCAGTGCCACATAGCGCTTGAAGCCGTGTAGCCCATGGTCCGGACAGCGATCCAGGCCATGCACTTCCAGCGCATTGATGCCGGACTCAACCGCTGAGTGTTGACGGCGAAAGCGCTTGAACTCTTCGCTGTTTTGCCGCTCTTGTTCGATTTTGTTGCAGCGGCCTTTCTTGGGTAACACCACACGGTCCAGCTTTTTCGCCAACTCAACCTGGTTGGTCGGCGAGTGGAAGCCTTTATCAAAACTGCAAACCCGCAGAGCCGGATAGCGGGCCTGGGCTTCAGAGATCAAGTCTATGGCGATTTGATCGTCGCTCTGTTGTTGCATCACCCGGTGATGCAACAGATAGCCGTCGGTGTCTTCCACAATACAGACCTTGAGCCCCAGTTCGACCGGAACCCCGGCTTTGCCTTTACTGATCCACTCGGTGTGTGGCTGAAAAATGGAAAAGACCTTTTCATTGTGGGGTATCGTTTCACCGTGCATCACCCGCTGTTCAATTTGCTCCATCTGACGTTCTGCATGCTGGATATAGGTCTGTATTTCCAGGGCTTTTGCCAGCGCCGTCAAACCCTTGTCGATCACCTCGGTGGCCAATGTCTGCCGACTTTTGCGGACAAATTGTCCGGCCAGAGACACATAATTCCGGTGCGCTTTGACAATCTCCTGTTGCCGTTTCGCTTTCTTGAGCGCATCCCGGGAGGATGAGCGTTTCATCTTTTGCGTCTTGCGATGGGCTCTTTTGACTTGCCGGTAGTTATAGACACTTTGCCGCCAGCCTCCGAGACCCGTCACCCTGGCATAGTCGGCCGTCAGCGTGATGGTCTTTCTCATCGCGTCCAGCAATAAATTGATATCGGTCGGATAATGCACATTCGTTTCAACCACAAAAGAATCGCAGCGTGCCACCAGCGATTCTTTTTTTTTGAGCTGATGCCCGGCTTTGACCACCACCTGATTGATCTCATCCAGTATCTCGGGCGTAAACAGCTGCACATTGTCCTTCAGGGTCTGCAGATGATAGGTCAGATCATCATCCGTGAATCCATGGCCCAACATTTGGCGAATGGTCCTATGGTTATTCACCAACTCCTGCAGCCGGTCAAAATCACAATTCAGGCCCAGCCGCAGTGAGCCCATGACGAATATCTTCCACAAGGCCATGCCGGGACGGCCCATTTCCGCATTGATCGTGGGCGGCGTCAGCCTGGCAAGCACTTCAAATATCGCCGCTCTGAGCGTCTCGTCGGTATACAGATATTGCAAGCCGCGAAGCAGCTGTGGAATATCATCACGCGAACGGTGATCAAGACAAATGTTGGCAATATCAATCTCGCCTAACTGCATTTGAAGTTTGCTTGCTGAACGCATGGTTTCTCGCCGAAGTTTGGCTGAAAAGGCTTGCTGATGGCCTTATTATCTCATTTGCTGCTGGCAACAGTGGAAACTTCGGCAGACTATTCGACCGGTTTCATCCGTGTTTTCAGGTACTTATTTGTTTCCGGTCAGGCACTAATTAGAAAGTCAAACCCGCCGA
>Ga0209987_10001898_pt1 | contig 11446 bp, 6 predicted proteins | sample N074metaG_FD_182134 | JGI IMG/M metagenome (GOLD analysis project Ga0209987, IMG submission 182134) | Deep subsurface microbial communities from Kermadec Trench to uncover new lineages of life (NeLLi) - N074 metaG (SPAdes) (version 2) | ecosystem: Environmental > Aquatic > Marine > Ocean trench... | reverse complement strand
GTCTTCGCGGCCTTGGAAGATCACCCCGCGGGTGTCGCAGAGGATGACGTTGTCCGGCCGCGCGCCCATGGCTTTGATCAGTTCGGCGCAGGCGATGCCGGCGGACCCGGCGCCGTTGATGACGGTTCGGGTCGTGGCCAGTTCGCGGCCGGTCAGGTGCAGCGCATTGATGATCCCGGCGGCGGTGATGATCGCGGTGCCGTGCTGGTCGTCGTGGAACACCGGGATGTCGAGCAGTTCGCGCAACTGCTGCTCGATGATGAAGCATTCCGGCGCCTTGATGTCCTCGAGGTTGATACCGCCGAAGGTCTTGCCCAGGAAGCGCACGCAGTTGACGAACTCGTCGACGTCGCGGGTATCGATTTCCAGATCTATGCCGTCGATGTCGGCGAAGCGTTTGAACAGGACCGCCTTGCCTTCCATGACCGGTTTGGCGGCGAGCGCGCCCAGATCGCCCAGGCCCAAGACTGCCGTGCCGTTGGAGATGACCGCCACCAGGTTGCCCTTGGCGGTATATTCGTAGGCAAGGCTCTCGTCCTCGGCAATCTTGAGGCAGGGCGCGGCGACGCCCGGCGAATAGGCGAGCGTCAGGTCGTGCTGGGTGATCAGCGGTTTGGTGGCGCGAATTTCCAGCTTGCCGGGCCGGCCGCGCGCGTGCATTTCCAGCGCTTCCTGCTCGATCGCACGCGATTTGTCGTCGGTCATGCTAATACCAAAGGTCCTTAATATTGACCCAAAGAGATCGCGCGGGCGATCCGCCGGGCCAGGGGGCGGGCAGGAGGGGAGCCGCAGGCGATGCGGGGCATCGTCAAGGCTTCCCGACGCACTCCGGCGGTTCGCCCGCGCGACCGGAACGGCGGCTTCCCAAGGTTTTCGGCCAGGAGCGCGTGGCGTGGCGATGCGGGGCATCGCGAGCCATGGGCGACGCCGCCCGAAAACCTTGGGAAACCGTCTCTATGAGTCAATATTAAGGACCTTTGGTATTGCTCCCCTGTCCGTCGGGCGCAAGCGCCGCTGGGTTCCGGGACAGCCCACTCGTTCGAGATGTTAGAGAGCCCCGGGCGGGGCGTCAAAGGCGCCCTAAAGCGGATCGAGCCGGATCCGGTCTAGCGTCCGGCCGCGCGCTGGTGGCGGTGCACGTCTTGAGCGCCGTGGCGGCTCAGGATCTCCCGCGCCGTGGCCTCACGCTCATCGTCGGCGGCTCGGACCCAAAGCAGCAGCGCGCCGGCCTCGAGCGCACGGGCGAAACTTTCGGTGTGCGGCGTGGCGCGCACGGTCTCCAAAAGCTCGGCCAGCGCCGCGCCGGTAAGACCCGCCGCGACCGCCGCCGAGATCGCGGCGCCCACCGGCCCGGTGGCAACCGCGATCAATCCGGCGGCGGTGATCGGGCCGACGTATTTGATCTCGCCCACCAGCCCCGCCAAGGTCGATTGCCAGGCCTCGCCCGAGGACCCGGCGGCGCTCAGTGCCTCGTGGGTATCCAGGACCGAAAGGTCGCTCGGCGCGAAGTCTGCCTGAAGCAGATTCTCGACCGCCTGGGTGAAACCGTCCTGCGCCATGAAACGGCCGACCACTTCGGTGACCGCCTCTTGGTCCGTTACCGCATTCTCGTTCGACACCTCGTCATCTCCCCGCGCCGCATCGTCGATGTTCGCATTGTGACTCGCCGAGGCCCGCTTGCCTAGAGCGCAGGCGCCTGTGTTAACCTATACGCCTCAATCAGGAATAGAAGCGGTAAAACCTGTGTCCGAGAGCCGGGAAATCGAGCCTGAGACCGTAACCCCAGCAGGAACCCCAGCAGGATCGCCGCCGCGCGCCGGTGGCGTCACGCCGATGATGGTGCAATACCTGGAGATCAAGGCGGCCCATCCCGAAAGCCTGCTGTTCTACCGCATGGGCGATTTCTACGAGATGTTCTTCGAGGATGCGCTTCTGGCCGCCAAGGCGCTCGACATCACGCTCACCAAGCGCGGCCGGCACGAGGGCCAGGACATTCCCATGTGCGGCGTGCCGGTGCACGCCGCCGACGGCTACCTCTCGCGCCTGATCCGCCACGGCTTCAAGGTCGCGATTTGCGAGCAGATGGAGAACCCGGCGGCGGCGCGCAAGCGCGGCACCAAATCCGTGGTCAAGCGCGAGGTGATCCGCCTGGTCACGCCGGGCACGATCACCGAGGACGAGTTGCTCGACGCGCGCGCCCACAACTACCTGGTCGGACTCGCCGAGGCCGGTGGCGCGCTGGGTTTGGCCTGGCTCGACATGTCGACCGGAGATTTCCTGACCCAGCCGCTTGCACCGGAGGCTGGCGCGGAACCGGGCGCGCTCGCCGCGGTGCTGGCGCGGTTATCGCCTGGTGAGTTGGTGCTGTCCGAGCGCCTGTTGCAGCGGCCCGAGTTGTTCGAGGTCTTGGGCGAGTGGAAGGCGGCGCTGACGCCGCTTCCCGGCGCGCGCTTCGACAGTGAGAATGCGCGGGCGCGCCTCGAGACGTTCTACGGCGTTAAGGCGCTCGATGCTTTCGGCGCTTTCACCCGGGCCGAGTTGGCCGCCGCGGGCGCGCTCCTCGATTACGTCGAGCTGACCCAGAAGGGTCGCTTGCCGCGGCTCGGCGCGCTGCGCCGCCAGGCCTCGGGCGCGGTCATGGAGATCGACGCCGCGACCCGGCGCAACCTGGAACTCACCGCCGCGCTCTCCGGCGGCCGGCGCGGCAGCCTGCTGGGTACCATCGACCGCAGCGCCACCGGCGCCGGCGCGCGGTTGCTTGCCGCGCGCATCGCGGCCCCGCTCACCGACCCCGCCGCGATCGCGGCGCGCCACGACGCGGTCGGCTTCCTGACCGAAGGGGAAAGTCTGCGGGCCGAGCTGCGCGCGCGCCTGGCCCGCACGCCCGATGTCGCGCGCGCGCTTTCGCGCCTGACGCTGGGGCGCGGCGGCCCGCGCGACTTGGCCGCGGTGCGCGTCGCGCTCGAAGCGGCGGGTGTCATGCGCGGCCTGCTTTCGAGCGGCGAGCCAGCCTCGCCGCCCGAGGAACTGACCCGGGCGGCCCGAGACCTGGGTTTCCACGACACCTTGGTCGAACGCTTGACGCGCGCGCTGGCGCCCGAACTGCCGCACCTGGCGCGCGACGGCGGTTTCATCGCGGCCGGATATGCGCCCGAGCTCGACGATCTCAAAACCCTACGCGACGAGAGCCGGCGCCTGATCGCCGGCCTGCAGAGCAACTACGCAGGCGATACCGGGATCGCCTCGCTCAAGATTCGCCACAACAACGTGCTCGGTTATTTCATCGACGTCAGCGCCGTCCAGGCCGAGAAGATGCCGAACGGTCCAGATTCCCCGTACATCCATCGTCAGACCCTGGCGAGCGCGGTGCGCTACACGACCGTCGAGCTCTCCGAGTTGGAAAAGAAGATCTCCAGCGCCGCGGAGAAGGCGCTCGCGCTTGAGGTCAAGCTGTTCGAAGACCTGGTGGGCGAGGTCGCGGGCCGCGCCGAGGCGATCGGCCTGGCGGCGCGCGCGCTGGCCGAAATCGATGTCGCGGCCGCGCTTGCCGAGGTCGCGGTCGAGGGCCGCTGGTGCCGGCCCCGGGTCGACGATTCGGTGCGCTTCCAGGTCACCGGCGGCCGCCACCCGGTGGTCGAATCGGCGCTGGCCGCGACCCAGGAAAGCGGTTTCATTGCCAACGACTGCGATCTGGGCTCCGACTCCCGGGTGTGGCTGGTGACCGGTCCCAACATGGCCGGCAAGAGCACCTTCCTGCGCCAGAACGCGCTCATTGCCGTGCTCGCCCAGATGGGGTCCTTCGTGCCCGCCGAGGTGGCCGAGATCGGCGTCGTGGACCGCCTGTTCAGCCGGGTCGGCGCCGCCGACGACCTGGCGCGCGGGCGCTCCACCTTCATGGTCGAGATGGTCGAGGCGGCGGTGATCCTCAACCAAGCCGGCCCACGCGCGCTGGTGATCCTCGATGAGATCGGCCGCGGCACCGCCACCTTCGACGGACTTTCGATCGCCTGGGCCTGCGTCGAGCACCTGCACGAGGTCAACCGCTGCCGGGCGCTGTTCGCGACCCACTTTCACGAACTCACCAGCCTGGCCGGCAAGCTGTCGGCGCTGAGCTGTCACACCATGCGGGTCAAGGAATGGCACGGCGAGGTGGTGTTCCTGCACGAGGTCGCGCCCGGCGCCGCCGACCGCTCCTACGGCATCCACGTGGCGCAACTGGCCGGGCTGCCGGCCGCGGTGATCGCGCGCGCCGAGGAAGTGCTCGGGATCCTGGAGCAAGGCGAGCAGGCCGGCACCCTGGCGCGCCTCGCCGACGACCTGCCGCTGTTCTCGGCCGCCCGCCCCTGGGGCGCGCCGGAGGCGGACACCCCCGGCCCCTCGGCGCTCGAAGCCCGCCTGGCCGAAATCAACCCCGACGACCTGACGCCGAAGGTGGCGTTGGAGCTGTTGTATGAGCTCAGACGGTTGTTGAGGGATTAGCGCCCCAACCCTGCCACTGGCAGGGTCAGGTTGCGGAGGCTTCCGGTCACGTCGCGGTAGCTGACGTCGAGGCGCCAGCGCTCCGGGTGGTCATAGAAGGCCGCCGGGTCGGGCAACGGGATGCGCGCGCGCACCTGGCGGCTGCGGTAGCTATGCCCGCCGAGGCCGGTCCCCAGGCCCAGGCCGAGCGACGGCTTGAGACCGCTCGACGAGCCGAAGCTAACCCCGAGACTGAGCACGGCGCCGGGCGCCGCGGTGTCGCCCTCCACAGTCGCGGCGGTCAGCGCCTCGGCCGGGTGGCGGCCGCCCCGGGGATCGAACAGCACCAGCGCCTCGACCGTGGCGCCGGCGGGAATGTCGGCGAGGATGATCTCGACCGCGCGGTTATCGGCGCCTCCGGTGGCCGGGTCCGGCCGCGTCGCCTGGGCGTGGAGAAACCCGGAGCGCCCGGGCGCGCGCTCGGCACAGGCCGCCAGCAGCAGGCAGAGCGCCGCGATCGCGCAAGATCGCTTCACGTTTTCCTCCCCCGGTGAGCCCCCCGCAAAGGAACCACGATCCATCCGGCTTTCGCAAGCGCCCCACAAGCTATTATAATTTATAAATAAAATGATAAATAAAGGGGACTGTCCCCTATTTTTGCCCCTATATTTTGGGGTCCCTATATTTTGGGGTTTGCGGCTGCGGGGCGAAGAAATCCCTTGTCTGACCCGCCCCCAGCGGCAATCTGAGGGATCATGGACGCACCGGCGGAAGCATCGGCAGTCGCGGCGCTTATCGGGGGTCCGGTCGGGGACCGGCGCGCGATCGTGTGGCGGCGCGCGCTGCAGGTCGCGGTCGACAAAGCCGCGACCTCGGGGGCGGCGGATTCCGGCGCACCGGCGACCGAGGTCCGCGCCCAGGTGCTCGAATTGCTCCGGACCGCGCTCGAAAACGGCCGCGCCGAGGTCCGGCGCCGCTTCGAGGCCGGCGCGCCAGGCAGTTCGGTGGTGCGCGCCAACTGCTATCTGGCCGACCAGATCATCCGGGTGGTCTACGATCACGTCACCGGCCACCTCTACCCGCGCGGCAGTCCGTCCACCGGCGAGCTCTTGTCGCTGGTCGCCGTTGGCGGCTACGGCCGCGGCGAGCTGGCGCCCCAGTCCGACATCGACCTGCTGTTTCTGCTGCCCTACAAGCTGACCCCGCGCAGCGAGCAAGTGGTCGAGGAGATCCTGTATTTCCTCTGGGACCTGGGCTTCAAGGTCGGCCACGCGACCCGGTCGGTCGACGACTGCATGCGCCAGGCCAAGGCCGATTTGACCATCTGCACCAGCCTTTTGGAGGCGCGTTGGCTGTGGGGCGACCAGGACCTCTATCGCGGTTTCCACGAACGTTTCCAGAGCGACATCGTGCGCACGCGCGGCGCGACCCGCTTCATCGAGGCCAAGCTGGCCGAGCGCGCCGCCCGCCACCAGCGCCTGGGCGGCTCGCGCTACAGCCTGGAACCCAACATCAAGGACGGCAAGGGCGGCTTGCGCGATCTCCACACGCTGTACTGGATCGCCAAGTTCCTGTACCGGGTCGACGACGCATCCGAGCTGGTGACGCGCGGAGTGTTCTCCAAGATCGAGGCGCGGCGCTTCGAGAAGGCGCAGAACTACCTTTGGACCCTGCGCTGTCAACTCCACTACCTGAGCGGCCGCGCCGAGGAGCGCCTGACATTCGACCTGCAGACCGAATTGGCGCAGCGCATGGGTTACACCGATCATGTCGGCAGCCGCGCGGTCGAGCGCTTCATGAAACACTACTTCCTGGTCGCCAAGGACGTCGGTCACCTGACCCGGGTGTTCTGCGCCGCGCTCGAGGCCGAGCACAATCGCCGTTCGCGCTTTCGCCTGCCGCTCCTCACCCGGCGCCGCACGGTCGAGGGTTTCCGCCTCGAAGGCGACCGCCTGACGGTCAAGAACGCCGATGTCTTCGCCGAGAAGCCGGTACAAATGCTGCGCATCTTCCACGCCGCCCAGAAGCACAGCCTGGACATCCATCCCGACGCCCTGCGCTGGATCACCCAGAACCTCAAGCACATCGGCAAGGATCTGCGCGCCGATCCCGACGCCAACCGCATCTTCATGGAGATGTTGATCTCGGCCCATGATCCGGAGATCACGCTGCGCCGCTTCAACGAGGCCGGCGTGTTCGGCCGTTTCGTGCCCGATTTCGGCCGCGTGGTCGCGCAGATGCAATACAACATGTATCACCACTATACGGTGGACGAGCACACCATCTTCGCCATCGGCATTCTGCACCGCATCGAGACCGGCGCGCTCAAGGACGAGGTGCCGATCGCCAGCGAGGTGGTGCACAAGGTGCTGTCGAGGCGCGCGCTCTATCTCGCCGTGCTGCTGCACGACGTGGCCAAGGGCCGCGGCGGCGACCATTCGGAGTTGGGCGCCAAGATCGCCCGCAAGCTGGGCGCGCGCCTGGGTCTGCGCGAGGAGGAGACCGAGTCGGTCGCCTGGCTGGTGCTGCATCACCTGGCCATGTCGAATACCGCGTTCAAGCGCGATCTCTCCGATCCCAAGACGATCGAAGATTTCGCCGCCGTGGTCCAATCGCCCGAGCGGCTGCGCATGCTGCTGGTGCTGACCGTCGCCGACATTCGCGCGGTCGGTCCCAACGTCTGGACCGCCTACAAGGCGGCGCTGCTGCGCGATCTATATTGGCGCACCGAGGAAGTGCTGTCCGGCGGGGTCGCCGAGGAGAACCGCAAAGCACGCATCGCGCGGGCTAAAGAGGAGCTTGCCGAGGCACTCGCAGGGACGTCCGGGGCGACGCGGGGGGGTTGGACCAAGAAGGACATCAAGGCGCATCTGGCGCGCGGTTACGGTCCCTACTGGCTGTCGGTCGATCGCGACACCCACCTGCGCCACGCCGCGCTGGTGCGCGCGGCCGAGCGGGCCGGCCAAGCGCTTACCGTCGACACCCGCTTCGACCGTTACCGCGAGGTCACCGAGGTGACCATCTATGCCGCCGACCACCCGGGGCTGTTCAGCCGTATCGCCGGCGCCATGGCGGTCGTCGGCGCCTCCATCGACGCGGCGCGCATCTTTACCCTCACCAACGGTATGGCGCTCGATACCTTCTTTGTGCGTAACGCCCTGGGCGGGCCCTTCGACCGGCCCGAGCACCTGGCCCGCTTGAAAAACGTGGTCGAGCAGACGCTGGTCGGCAGCCTCAAACCCTTGCAGGAACTGGCCCGGCGCAAGTCGCAAATCCCCAGCCGCCTGCGTGTTTTCAAGGTCACCCCGCGGGTGTTGATCGACAACAAGGCGAGCGCGCGCGCCACCGTCATCGAAGTCAACGGCCGCGACCGCCCGGGGCTGCTCTACGACCTGACCCGGGCGCTCTCCAAACTGCAATTGATGATCCACGGCGCCCGCATTACGACCTACGGCGAACGCGCCATCGATGTGTTCTACGTCCAGGACGCGCTCGGCGACAAAATCGAGGCTCCGGCTCGGCTCGAGCGTATTCGCGCGCGCTTGCTCGAGGCACTCGGCGCGCCCGAAACCCCGGCGACGGCCAAGAAGTCAGCCGAAAAGCCCGAACCCGCCAAGCAGGTCAAAAAGAAGACGCCGGCCAAGAAAAAGGCGTTGGCCAAGGTTGGCGCCCTCGCCAAGCCGTCCCGCGCCCGTCCCGGCGCGGCCGAGTAGATTGCGCATCTGCTTCTCAATTCCGCCCGAATCCTCTAATACCTGAGCCCCATGGCGCTCGCTCGCTCCCTTGTCACGGTCGGCGGCTACACCGGCATCAGCCGGGTCCTGGGCTTCGTCCGCGATATTCTGATTGCGGCGGTGGTCGGCACCGGACCGGTGGCCGACGCTTTCTTCGTCGCCTTCCGCCTGCCCAATCTGTTCCGCCGCCTGTTCGGCGAGGGCGCCTTCAACTCCGCTTTCGTGCCGCTGTTCGCGCGCCATCTGGAAGAGGGCGGCAAGGCCGCGGCCCGGGTTTTCGCCGAGCAGACCCTGGCCGTGCTGCTCGCCGCGCTATTGCTGTTCAGTGCCCTCGCCATGGCGGCCATGCCCTGGTTCATGTACCTGCTGGCGCCGGGATTCGCCGCCGAGCCGGAGAAATTCGATCTGGCGGTGCGGTTAAGCCGAATCACCTTCCCCTACCTCTTGTTCATGTCGTTGGTCGCGCTGCTCAGCGGCCTGCTCAACGCGCTCTACAAGTTTGCCGCCGCCGCCGCCGCGCCGATCCTGCTCAACGTCTGCTTCATCGTGGCTCTCGTCGTGGTGCTGCCGCTCACCGGCGCTCCCGAGCAGGTTCTGGCCTGGACCGTGGTGGCGGCCGGATTGGGACAGTTCCTACTGCTGATGATCGCCTGCCATCGGGCCGGGGTCGCGCTTCGGCTGCCGCGCCCGCGGCTGACCCCCGGCGTGCGCCGCCTGCTCAAGTTGATGGGGCCGGGCGTGCTCTCCGCCGGCGCGCTTCAGATCAATCTTCTGATCGGCACCATTATCGCCTCGCTCCAGGCCGGCGCGGTTTCCTACCTCTATTACGCCGATAGGGTCTACCAACTGCCCTTGGGTCTGATTGGCATTGCCTTTGGCGTGGTGCTGCTGCCCGATCTCGCGCGCAAGCTCCGGAGCGGCGCGGAGGCCGAGGCCATGACCCAACTCAACCGTGGCCTGGAACTCTCCATGCTGCTGACCCTGCCCGCCGCGGTCGCGCTGGTGGTCATCCCCTGGCCGATCGTGGTGGTGTTGTTCGAGCGCGGCATCTTCGACAGGGCGAGCTCGGAGGCGACGGCGCTCGCGCTGATGGCCTTTGCCGGCGGGTTGCCGGCCTACGTGCTGGTCAAGGTGCTGCAGCCGGCCTTCTTCGCGCGCGAGGATACCGTGACCCCGTTCCGCATGGCGGTGGTGACGGTGACCGCCAACATCGTGCTCAGCCTGGCCTTGTTCTGGCCGCTCGGCCACGTCGGTATCGCGCTGGCGACCACGCTCTCCGCCTGGCTCAACGCCGTTCTGCTCGCGCGCGCGCTGTTCCGGCGCGGCTTCCTGAGCCTCGACGCCCGGCTCAAGGCGCGCTTGCCGCGTATCGCGCTCGCCAGCCTGATTATGGGCGCGGCGCTCTGGGCACTGCTGCGGGGGCTCCTGCCCTGGTTCGACGCGGGCCAGGAGTGGCGCGTGGTCGGGCTGGCGGTGCTCGTGGGCGCTGGGCTCGGGATTTACGCCGTGCTCGCGCTGATACTCGGCGCTCTGCGCCCCGCCGATCTCAAGGCCCTGCGCCGCCGACCCCCCGGGTCGCCCTCTTGACCCTGCCCCGGGTTGCGGCGATAACGCCGCGGCCCGTCCCGGACGGCGGGCCTCGAACCTAGGGTAATGGGCGATGAACCGCATATTCTCGGGCGTGCAGCCCACCGGCAACCTGCACCTGGGCAACTACCTGGGCGCGATCCGCAATTTCGTCGCATTGCAGAACGACTACGACTGCGTCTACTGCATCGTCGACATGCACGCGATCACACAGTGGCAAGAGCCGGGCGAACTCAAGGCCAACACCCGGGAAGTCACCGCCGCCTACCTGGCCGCGGGCATCGACCCCAAACGCTGCATCATCTTCAACCAGAGCCAGGTCAGCGCCCACGCCGAGCTGGCCTGGGTGTTCAACTGTGTGGCGCGGCTCGGCTGGCTCAACCGCATGACCCAGTTCAAGGAGAAGGCCGGTAAGCACCGCGAGACTGCGAGCGCCGGGCTCTACGTCTATCCCAACCTGATGGCCGCCGACATCTTGCTCTACAAGTCGACCCACGTGCCGGTTGGCGAGGACCAGAAGCAGCATTTGGAGCTAACCCGCGACATCGCCCAGAAGTTCAACAACGATTTCGGTGTCGAGCTATTCCCGTTGACCGAGCCACTGATTCTCGGCGCGGCAACCCGGGTCATGTCCTTGCGCGACGGCAAGAAAAAGATGAGCAAGTCCGACGCTTCCGATGCCAGCCGCGTCAACATGACCGACGATGCCGATACAATCGCCAAGAAAGTCCGGCGCGCGACCACGGATTCGGAACTGCTGCCCGGTCCCGATGTCCTCGGCGATGATGGCCGGGTGCCCGAAGTGGCGCGCGCCGCCCGGCCCGAGGCCTATAACCTGCTAGGCATCTACGCGGCGCTTTCCGAAAAGCCGATCGAGGCCGTGCTCGAGGAGTTCGCTGGCGCCCAGTTCTCCCACTTCAAGGCGGCGCTCACCGATCTCGCAGTCGCCGTGCTCGGCCCTGTTGGAGCCGAGATGCAGCGCCTCTGCGACGACCCCGGGGCGGTCGATGAAGTGCTGCGCGACGGCGCCGAGCGCGCCCGCGCCATCGCCGAGCCGGTGCTCGAAGAGGTCTACGACGTGGTCGGCTTTCTGCGGCCGTAGAACGGCCCTCGGCGCGGTATTCGTAGAAAACGCTAGGAAATCCGCGCCTAAGGCATTGGCGGACCCGGGCTGTTGGGGGTAGATTACCGGGCACGGCGCCGGCGCGAGCCGCGGACGCCGTTGTTGGTATTTTCTGGACGCCGAAGGCCGCCATGCCGCTGCCGCGCCACGCGACCCGAGACTGAACGCAAGAGCGCGATGCAAATATACCTGCCCATTGCCGAGATGTCGGTGAACGTCTTCCTGTTGCTCGGCATGGGCGCCGGCGTCGGCTTTCTCTCGGGGCTGTTCGGGGTCGGCGGCGGCTTTTTGATGACCCCGCTCTTGATCTTCATCGGCATTCCGCCGGCGGTCGCGGTCGGCACCGAGGCCAATCAGATCGTCGCGGCCTCGGTGTCCGGCGTGCTCGCCCATTGGCGCCGCGGCAACGTCGATTTCAAGATGGGCCTGGTGCTCTTGCTGGGCGGTCTCGCCGGTTCGACGCTGGGCGTCATACTGTTCTCGTTCTTGCGCGGGGTCGGCCAGATCGACCTGGTAATCTCGCTCTGCTACGTCATTTTCCTGG
>Ga0209987_10001894_pt1 | contig 11469 bp, 10 predicted proteins | sample N074metaG_FD_182134 | JGI IMG/M metagenome (GOLD analysis project Ga0209987, IMG submission 182134) | Deep subsurface microbial communities from Kermadec Trench to uncover new lineages of life (NeLLi) - N074 metaG (SPAdes) (version 2) | ecosystem: Environmental > Aquatic > Marine > Ocean trench... | reverse complement strand
GTAGACCCTTCATTGACTGTCCTCCACATGCTGAATCTCTTCCGCTCCGGCGTCTCTGATGATCGCTTCCGCCTTTGCTGCCTGGTCTCCGGTCGTGCCTTCCACGACGACGACGAATCGATCGACACCTACCGATATCACGTAAGGTCTGTCTTTCCATGCGGGCAGACCAGAGACGAAATGAAATCCCAGCAAGGTAAACAACACGCCGAACAATATCGTCATCTCGTAGGTGATGATGAGATAGGGCGGAATGGTAATGATGGCTCTGCCCCCCGTCGGGAGTATGAACACCAATGCAGTGCCGACCGCCATCGCGAATCCGCCTATGCAGCCGATAATGGCGCCTGCCAGGGAAAAATGCCTGACTCGCGACTTATGAAGACCGACAATTTCCTGCGCCTCTTCCACGGGGATCGGTGACATCAGCGAAATCTTATCGAACCCTGATGACGTCAGATTCTTCGCTGCAGCAAGAAAATCTTCCTCAAACGCGAACGTACCCAGAATAGCCATCAGGCGTCCCTCCTGAGAGGCTTGAGCGTTTCCTTGACTTCATAAAGCGATATTGACGGCACCCATTTGATGAAGATCAGGAACAGCGTCATAAATATTCCGAACGAACCGATCGTTATCGAAATCTCAATCCAGCTCGGCACGTAAAATCCAAACGCATCCGGCAGGAACTTGCGTGGCTGCGATGTGGCTACGATGATGAATCTTTCCGTGAGCATGCCGATGTTAATCAGGAGTGAGATCACGAGCATCTTGTTCCAGGACCAACGAATTTTGCGGGTGAGCATCAACAAGGGAACGAAGGCGCAAAACAGAATCATCTCCCAGTAAAGCGGTGCATAGAATCCAGTCATCCTGAAGGACAGCGCCTCGAGTTCAAACGACGTGCCGCCGTACCAGGTGCTGAAAAGCTCCAGCACATTGATGTAGCTCCAAATCAGGGATAATGCGATCAAAAGCTTGCCGAGACTGTCGAGATGCACCTGACCGATATAGCGCTCGAAGTTGAGAAACTTCCGCAGACAATACATCACAGTGACGATGCCAGCCGTGCCTGAGTAAATAGCGCCGGTGACGAAATAGGGGGCGAATATTGTGTGGTGAAATCCTGGTACGGCTGACAGGGCAAAATCCCAGGATACGATGCTGTGCACTGACACAGCGAGGGGAATGACAAAAACGGCAAAGAACGTGTAGGCCCAGCCTAGCGTGTGCCACTCTCTGGCAGTGCCGCGCCAACCGAATGAGAAAACAGCGTACAGGCGGCGTCTCAGGCCCGTACTCGCATCCCGAACCGCAGCGAAATCCGGCACCGATCCCATGTAGATAAATATCGTACTGGCCGTGAGGTAAGTCGTGATGGCCATTACGTCAAACATCAGAGGAGATCGAAAATTTGGCCACAAGCCCATTTGATTCGGAATCGGGAAGCTCCAGTGGACGAACCAAACGCGACCGAGATGTACCATGACAAACAACGCGGCAGTAATGAGCGAGAACAGCGTCATGGCTTCCGCACTGCGATAAATTGATTTGCGCCAGGGACTGTTGGTGATGTGCAGCACGGCGGACAACAAGGTGCCGGAGTGGCTCAAGCCGATCCAGAAAATAAAATTCGATAGATAAGTGCCCCAGACGGCGTTGTGGTTCATGCCGGCGGCGCCGACACCGACGAACAACTGGTAGATCCAGGGCATAAAGAAGAAAATCCCTGCCAGACTCATGGTGGAGCCCAACAGGATCCAGTACTTGGGACCCGTCTCCAGCATGGTGGAGAGGATGTCCTTGTTGACTTCCGCGTAAGTTGGCTGTCCGTGATCAAACATCGTTTAAACTTCTTCCCGGCTCAAGAATGTGCCTTCTTCAAATAGACGATTGACGGTGTGGTGTTAAGTTCTTCCAAAACCGTATAGCCACGGGAGTTATTCATCATCTTCGTGACTTTGGCTTCCGGGTCATTGCTGTTTCCAAAAAGCATGGCCTCGGCCGGACAGCTTTGAACGCAGGCGGGGATGACTTCACCGTCACGTACCCGACGTCGGTCGTCGTCCTTGGCAAGGTCTTTCGCGATGCGGATGCGCTGAATGCAGAACGTGCATTTTTCCATTACTCCTTTTTCGCGCACGCTGACGTCCGGATTCAGCTGCTGCTCCAGTGGCTCGTCCCAGGTGTATGTAAACCAATTGAAATAACGAACTTCGTAGGGGCAGTAAACGGCACAAGTACGAGTGCCGATGCAACGATTGTAAATCTGTGTGTTCAGCCCGTCCTGGTTGTGATAGGTCGCAAAGACCGGGCATGCCGTTTCACAGGGCGCATCGTCGCAATGTTGACAGAGCATCGGCATGAAATTCATTTTTATGTTCGGGTATTCGCCCTCCCAGTAACGCTCGATTCGAATCCACTTTATTTCGCGATTCAACGCGTATTGTTTTTCGCCGACGATGGGAATATTATTTTCAGCCTGGCAGGCGACCACACAGGCCTCGCAACCCGTGCAACGATCCAGATCAATGGTCATTGTCCAGTGATAATCGAATTTTTCGTAATAACCGGGTTTACGGTATTGCCTGAATTTTTCTACGATAGTACTCAACTCGGTTCCTTATGATCATGCATGATCGTTTGCCGGTCCTAGAATTTGACGGCCAAGCGTTCGGCTTACACCGCCGGTCTTGATGATATGCAGGCGCTCGCCGGTCGCCTTGACTTTTACTCGCGTGGCGGCCCAGGCCAGATCACCGCTCTGGTCGTCCATTAATGGCGCAACGATGTTAATGGGATTGACGCCGCGGTCTTTGGCATACCGACCGTACTCTGCGTGGCCCTGACCGATCGGTATGGCAACCACGCCAGGCCGAATGGCCGGAAAAATAAGTGCGGGAATCCGGATTGACCCAGCTGGAGATTCTATGTCCAGAATATCGCCTTCTCTGATACCCATCTCGTCGGCCGTCACCGGATTCAATTCCGCCCAGGAACCATATACGACGCTGGTCATCGGGTCGGGCATTTCCTGCAACCATGGCAGATTGGCGCCCCGGCCATCCAGGAATGTTGCTGTCAGATAGGGGTGCAATACGAAAGCATAATCACTCTCGCTGCCGGCAAATTTTGATTCGGGGTCAGTGATAGCAGCAATCATTGAAGCACTTGAAGGCACGCTCGGACCGCTGTCCATTGCACCCGGTTGGCCCCACACTCCGGCCTCGAGTGCCGCCCGCCAGAATGCTTCAAAATCCTGATCTTCACCGTCAAATGCGCGGCTGGTATATTCTTCGCGCCAGCGATCCTTGATGAATTCCTCCATCGATGCCCAGTGCATCGACACGGGAAGTTCGCCACCAATCTGTCGGGCCATCTGCAGTACGATGTCACCGACAGGAAGCGCATCGTATAGCTTGGCAATGACCGGTTGCGAAATTGACGCCACCGGAAAGCCAACGCCGGGATCTGGCACATCGTCTCCCCATGATTCCAGGTAAGTGCTGGTGGGAAGGATGAGGTCCGCCATCTGCGTCGTCTCGTCATGGAAGCTCGATAACGCGACAACCAGTGCAACCTTCTCCATCGCTTTGCGGAATCCGACGTTATCCGGTAAAGAAAATACCGGGTTCGTATCGTTTACGAGCAATACTTCTACTTCGCCAGACTCCATCGCATCGATGAGCTCGAGCATCTCCTGAAAACTGGCCTGATTCGAACTCGACGTCGCGGAAAATGCAGAATTCGAATTGAAAATAACTCCGCCCGGTTGATTCAGGTTGCCCGCAAGATAATTCAATGCATTGACCGCGACGACAGTAGCTACCGCATTCGTACCCGCGGCAGCCGCACCGCCCGCGATGGCGAGACTGGACTTGTTTTCACTAAATTCCTTTGCGACGCGCAAAATGATGTCTTCGTTGATGTCTGTCTTGCCGGACACGACCGATGGCGAATACGCTTGTAGCGCGTTTGACCACTGGTCCCTGTCGCTGCCGAGATAGCGCCCCGCGCCGACAATCGCATTCGCGATTCCCAGCGCGAGCAGTCCCTCTGTGCCCGGTCGCGCCGCGATCCACTCGTCGGCGGACGCGCCGCTCAGTGACATTCGCGGCTCGATCTGAACGGTCTTACCGCGCTGACCGGCTCGTCCCTGCCGAAGGTGTCCGTATGCAAGGCTGTGGTGAACCGGAGAGAGCCAGGTGCCGAGATAGTCTGCGCCGAAGGACAACAGGAAATCGGCATTCTTGATGTCATAGTACGGAAGCTGATCTACACCGAACGAAATTCGATTGGCCGCGCGGATCGTGCCGGGATAGGTAAAGTCATATTGCTGGTAGTGTTCTGAACCCAACAAGCCCATGAACTGTGCGAAAAGCTCGTCGAGGTGGCCCCGGACCTGACCGGTAAGCAGCCTGACGCTGCTGGCTTTGCCTTCGATTTTCAGTCGGCTGATACGGCCGCCTACCGTGGTCAACGCCTCATCCCAGCTTATATCTACAAAGTGTCCAGCTCCCGTCTGTCCGACATTCTGCAGAGGTGTTTTGATTCGGTCCGGGTTGTACAAGACATTCAGGCCAGCCTGCCCTCGCGCGCAAGTACGCCCTTGACTGACTGGGTGAACGGGATTGCCTTCTATCTTTTTTGCTTGGCCCTCGCGAATGCGTACGGTGATTCCGCATCCGGCGGAGCATTGATTACACACCGTGTTGTACCAGGTAGCGACGCCAGGCGAATAGTCTTCCGGTGGAACGACCTGCGGGATCAACAACTCAACCTTCCGTTGCACACCCTCGCCGTACAACACGCCACCAACGGCACCGATTCCGCCGGCCCCGATATACTGCAGCAAGTCTCTACGACTGATCTTTGACATTCAAACTTATCCTAGTCGCCGGTCAAGGCGAATTATGCAAACGCTCCCATCACAAATTCATGTCGATCATTGTTCATTTATGGCACGTCAGGCAATCGCGACCATGCTCTACGTTCCTTTCTGTATGGCAATCGACACACCACGGCATTCTCATCGTGGCAACACGAGTAATTCGATCCATCGTTTCGACCGGGCCGTGGCATTCCTGACACTCGAGGCCCGCCTTAACGTGCCGTTTGTGCGTGAAGTGAACGTAATCGGGAAGGTCGTGAACCTTGATCCAGGGAATCGGCTCGCGATTTTCCCAGTATGTCGCAAGTTTCAGGATTTCCGTACTCTCGCGGACACTGGGAAGCGAATTGTGACATCCCATGCATTTGGAAACGCTGGGTACGCCGGCTACCGGGGTCTTGTCGGCATAGATGTGACAGTGCTGGCAATGAATTGAATTGTCCGTGGCATGAATCCTGTGACTGAATTCGATGGGTTGAATCGGACTGCGGTCAGAAAAATATTTCCCGTGCACCCACGCGCCCACGAACAATCCGACGACAACCATAAGCACAAGCATGGCTGGCTTCTTCGCGGGCTCGAGCGCCTCGAGAACAGAGATGGACAATTTTCCCCCCTTCTTTTAGGGTAGGAGTTTGCCCGTAAGTTGCACAAACTACAAATTCAATCTCGCCTACATCGTAAATTTTCTTTCATCGTGGTCCCTGCAGCGGAAAATAGTGGACGCGGGAGCAGTAGGCGCACAACAATTTTCGTACTTGCGCCGCGGCGGTGACTTCGGTACGTTTAGCGACACTATTACGGCCTCGAGGCGCGCCGCAGCGAATCATGAATAATCTTATCCGTTCGGTTGTATTTTTGCTTTTTATGTTAGGAGGCGAAACCGTGGTGCTGGCAGCCGGTGATGCTGATACTGGCAAAACGCTATATGCCATCTGCGCCGCTTGTCATGGAGCCAAGGCGGAAGGTATTGCTGCTTTGAATGCGCCGGCCAACGCCGGCCAGGATCCCTGGTACATGACACGCCAGTTGAAAAACTTCAGGGCCGGAATTCGTGGCGCTCATCCTGACGACGCGTTCGGCGCACAAATGCGACCGATGGCGATGGTGTTGGCGGGTGATCAGGCCATTGACGATGTAGTGGCCTATATTACGAGCTTGGAAATGCCGAATCCTCCGCAGACGGTCGACGGAGATATCGAACTTGGCAAACAGGCCTACGTAACCTGCATCCCCTGCCACGGAGAATTTGGCCAGGGGGCTCAAGCTCTTGATGCACCGCGCTTGTCCAATCAGCATGACTGGTACATCGTCCGGCAACTAGAGAACTTCAAGGCGGGGATTCGCGGCGGACATCGAAACGATATTTACGGTTCGCAGATGCGCATCATGTCGCAAATGCTTGAAACGGATGAGCGGGTCCGAGCCGTGGCCGCCTATATCGCCTCCCTGGACTACCGGCCGGACGGTGAGTGACTGAGTGGTTATGACCGCATCACGTGCATGGATGGTCCTGACAATTCGGTACCGTTAATATTAATTCGAACTCGATAGTGCCCCGGCACCGGAAACATCACTTTTTTCAGCGGTAAAATCAGTTGGGTTTTCGCCGGCGCCTGTGAAAGTTGCCGCGCTTCCACATCAGTATGCCCCTCAATCGAGAAGATCGATTTGCCCCCGGGATCGGTGAGATCTACGGTAAATGGAATCCGGCCTTGCAGATCGCGTTGCCATTCGACGATTCCCACGAGGACCATTTGGTCCTGACGGGCTGGAAAGTCGGGTGCGCGCAGCTCATTGAAAATTCCGTGAATACTGAGCTTCCCGTCCGCTCCGTTGCCTGCATCCGTGCAAAAAAGAAAAACTGCCTCCATTATTGAACTCCTCGGTCGCCGTTCTTGACAATACAGGAACTGACTTCAAAACCTGTGGAAATCAGTATCTGAATCCTTTATCCTCTGGGTACGAATCAGTCACGACCATTTAGAAAACACTAAAAAGTCGATTTTGAATGTTGGCGATGCTGAATGCGAAGCCGATGAATACGAATTATTACACGGGCTGACTATTCAGCTAATTGACAACAGTCCGGACACCGACGCGGTGATCAAAAGCTGCGACGGTCACGATAAAAAGGATGCATAACGTATGCCATTAGCAATTGTGTTGATTGTCTTGGTTGTGGGTTCGCTCGTATTTCACTTCCTAAGTCCGTGGACTTTTACTCCGATCGCTTCGCACTGGGACATGATCGACACCACGGTCGATATCACTTTTGTTGTGACAGGGATTGTATTTGTCCTTGTTAATCTGTTCATGGCGTACGCGATTATTAAATATCGTTACCGGCCGGACGCGCGGGCAAAATACGAGCCCGAAAACACTAAACTGGAAGTCTGGCTCACCATTATAACGACGGTCGGCGTCGCCGCGATGCTGGCACCGGGTCTGTTTGTCTGGGCCAGCTTCGTGAATGTTCCCGAAGATGCGACGGAAATTGAAGCCGTTGGGCAACAATGGAGCTGGACCTTTCGCCTGCCTGGCAAGGACGGTGAATTCGGCACTACCGACGCAAAATTGTTCAGCATAGAAAATCCCTTCGGTATCGTCCCGGATGACCCCAATGGACAGGATGACGTCCTGGTCGATGACGCCATCGTGCACATTCCTCTCGGTGAGCCGGTTCAATTCTGGCTGCGATCGAAAGACGTATTGCATAACTTCACCGTCGCGCAATTCAGAGTCAAGATGGACCTGGTGCCTGGCCTAACGACTTACATGTGGCTGGAGCCCACCAAAATTGGTGAATACGAAATCCTTTGTGAGGAGTTGTGTGGCGTCGCACATTTCGCAATGCGCGGCAGGGTCGTTGTTGATGAGCCAGCAGACTATCAGGCTTGGGTCGATAGTCAGCCAACTTTTGCCGAGACCCAGACAAGAGCACCGGGTGATCCGGCGCTCGGCGCGGCGTCGTATGCCGTTTGCGCGGCCTGCCACGGTCAGCAGGGTGAAGGCCTTTTGGCACTCAACGCGCCAAAACTTAGCGGTCAGGAACCGCGCTATCTGAAACGGCAGTTGCGAAATTACAAGAGTGGCCTGCGCGGCGCCCATGATGACGATGTCTATGGGCGGCAAATGGCGCCGATGGCGGCGACATTGGTGAACGATGCGATCATCGATAACGTCATCGCTTATATTGGTACGTTGCCTGACACACCGGCAGAGGCGACAGTCACAGGAGATGTCGCTCACGGTGCGAAGCTGTACGTGCTCTGCGCCAATTGTCACGGCAAAGACGGCAAGGGTATTTTAATGAACGCGCCACGGCAGGCCGGCATGAGCGATTGGTATCTACTGAGTCAGCTTAAGAACTTCAAAGCAGGCCTGCGGGGACACGAACCGCATGACCTTGATGGCAAGCAGATGAGAATGATGGCCCAGACTCTTCAGGACGACCAGGCGATGCAGGATGTCGTCGCTTACATCAACACGTTGTAGACAGCCAAAGGCGAGACATCTGCATGATAAAATTAATTAATTACGGCTTAATCGCAAGGGGATTTTGATGGCATACGTTGCAATTGCCGATCGGGATCACGAAATAGAACACCACGATCCGACGACATTTATCACCAAATATATCTGGAGTCAGGATCATAAGGTTATTGCCATTCAATATGGCATTACGGCGATGTTTGTCGGCTTGGTCGCGTTGGGCCTATCCGCAATGATGCGCCTCCAGCTTGGCTTCCCAAACAGCTTTGCGTTTATCACGCCGACCGAGTATTACCAGTTCATTACGATGCACGGGATGATCATGGTCATCTTCCTGTTGACCGCGCTATTCCTGGGTGGCTTCGGAAATTACCTCATACCCTTGATGATCGGGTCGCGGGACATGGTGTTCCCGTATATGAACATGATGAGCTTCTGGGTATACCTCGTGTCGGTTATCGTGCTTCTCACGAGCTTTTTCGTACCGGGCGGAGCGACGGGGGCCGGCTGGACGCTCTATCCACCGCAAGCCATCCTTCCCGGCACCCCTGGCACGGAGTGGGGTATCGTGCTGATGTTGGTGTCGCTTGCGCTGTTTATCGTGGCGTTCACGATGGGCGGCCTCAACTATGTCACCACGATTCTACAAGCCCGCGCCCGCGGCATGACAATGATGCGATTGCCGCTGTCCCTGTGGGGCATATTCATGGCAACCATCCTCGGCCTGCTGGCGTTTCCGGCACTGTTTGTCAGTGCGGTAATGATGACGCTCGACAAAGTGGCCGGGACCAGCTTCTTCATGCCGGCGATCATGTCAATGGGGGTAAATCTGGATTACGAGGGCGGCAGCCCGATATTGTTCCAGCACCTGTTCTGGTTCTTCGGTCACCCTGAAGTGTATATTGTCGCGCTGCCTGCATTCGGCCTGGTCTCGGACCTTTTGAGCACGCATGCGAGGAAGAGTATCTTCGGCTATCGCATGATGGTCTGGGCGATACTCGCCATTGGCGGACTCAGTTTTGTCGTCTGGGCCCACCATATGTACGTCAGTGGCATGAATCCCTATTTCGGTTTCTTCTTTGCGACCACCACATTGATCATTGCGGTGCCGACGGCCATCAAGGTCTACAACTGGGTGCTGACCTTGTGGAAGGGAAATATCCAGCTGACCGTGCCGATGTTGTTTGCGATCGGATTTATTTTCACCTTTACGCACGGTGGTTTAACCGGCATTTTTCTCGGCAACGTGGTTGTGGATTTGCCGTTGTCTGACACCTATTTCGTCGTCGCACATTTTCATATGGTGATGGGCGTGTCACCCGTCCTGGTCGTGTTCGGCTCGATTTACCACTGGTATCCGAAAATTACGGGCAGGATGTTCAACGAGACGCTCGGCAAATGGCATTTCTGGCTGACATTTTTAGGCACCTATGCGATATATCTGCCCATGCACTACCTCGGTTTCCTGGGTTTACCGCGACGCTACTTCGCAATGGGCGACACAGAATTCATCCCTGAATCGGCATTGGCGCTTAACCAGAGCATCACGATTTCTGCACTGTTCGTAGGTCTCGTCCAATTGCTCTTCTTTTACAACATCATCGTCAGCCTGAAAAAGGGCAAAGAGGCTGGCCCCAATCCGTGGAAAGCAACGACGCTGGAATGGCAGACCCCGGACACTCCGCCGAAGCACGGCAACTGGGGCCATGAATTACCGGTCGTGCATCGCTGGGCTTACGACTACGCCGTGCCCGGCTATCCCGATGACTTCATTCCGCAAAATGTGCCGGCGGATGCGAGCGCACCTGTGCACGATCAGGATCCTGATACGTGACATTAACGCTGGTTTTGCTCGCCGTCATTATGGCCATCGTGATCGGCTGGCTATTGCGGCAGACATTGAATTCGCAGCCGTGGGATGCAAATGACCCGGTTGAAAACGCACCGGGCCGCGGCGTCATTGATGCCGATCCGGCTAAGGTCGGACTGCTGTCATTCCTTGCCGTTGTCACGTCGTTGTTCGCCTTATTCCTGAGCGCCTACCTGATGCGAATGAAGCTGGGGGACTGGCGCCCGTTGGCCGAGCCGGATTTGCTCTGGCTAAACACGGGCATCCTGGTCTTGGCCAGTGCCGCCTTTCAACTGGCGCGCGGTGCCGCAAAGCGAGAGCAGTTGCGGACAGTCAAGGTCGGCCTGATTGTTGGCGGCATTTGCACGATATTGTTCCTGGCGGGTCAGTTAGTGGCCTGGCAGCAGTTGAACGATGCCGGATTTTACCTGGCCAGCAATCCGGCGAACGCGTTTTTCTATTTGCTCACTGCGCTGCATGGATTGCACTTGCTCGGTGGATTGTGGGTTTGGGGGCGCACGACAAAGCGAGTCTTGACCGGCGCCGATGTCGAGAGTGTGCGCCTGAGCGTCGAGTTGTGCACCGTATACTGGCACTACCTGCTGCTCGTCTGGATTGGCTTGTTTGCTTTACTGTTAGCGACCTAGAGGGATGAAGACCTATGTCTGAGGCTGTAATGACTGAATCCGGGGATGTTATTCCCGGCGGCACGGAAGGAGTCGTAGCCGACTTCTCTGCAGACAAACAGGCATTCCAGATGCCGTGGGGCAAGGCCATGATGTGGTTCTTCCTCTTGAGCGACACCTTCATCTTCGGCTGCTTTCTGACGTCGTACATGTCGGTTCGGATGTCAGCCAGAGATGCCTGGCCGATTCCGAGCGAGGTGTTCGCACTGTCATTCGGTGGCGATCCGATTCCGCTCATCCTTATCGCAATCATGACTTTCATCCTGATTTCATCGAGCGGCACCATGGCAATGGCCGTCAATATGGGTTATCGCGGGGAACGCAACAAGGCGTTCTGGCTGATGATCGCAACGGCGGCTTTCGGCGCGTCGTTTGTCGGCATGCAGGCGTTCGAATGGACCAAACTGATTGTGGACGAAGGCGTGCGTATCTCGAGCAATCCGATGGGGGCAGCCCAGTTTGGCTCAACGTTTTTCATGATTACGGGCTTTCACGGTCTGCACGTGAGCATTGGCGTTATCTATCTGGTCGTGGTCGCACGAAGAGTGAAG
>Ga0209987_10001892_pt1 | contig 11471 bp, 6 predicted proteins | sample N074metaG_FD_182134 | JGI IMG/M metagenome (GOLD analysis project Ga0209987, IMG submission 182134) | Deep subsurface microbial communities from Kermadec Trench to uncover new lineages of life (NeLLi) - N074 metaG (SPAdes) (version 2) | ecosystem: Environmental > Aquatic > Marine > Ocean trench... | reverse complement strand
GTCAGAACGTTTTTGTCGATTCGGCGATGGTAGGACACATCGTCGACCAGATTCCGGGCCAAATGGATTCCCAGGCCGCCGGCCTCCCGGTCCTCGAGTGCTAGATCGGTTCTCGGCGTCGCCACGCTGAGCGGATTGAACGGCACGCCGTCGTCGGTGATGGTCACGATCAGGCGTTCCCCCGCCAGCTCCATTCTGACCTCGATATCGTGCTCATCGTCATCGTCGTAGGCGTAGGAGATGACGTTGTTCAAGAGGTCGTCGAAAATAAGGTTGAACTTCATGGCGATCGGCAGCGGAACGCCGAATTCCTCTGCGAAGGCCTCGAAATTCTCGTTGACGGCGGCGATTTCAGGCAAGTGGTTCGTGATCGTGATTCGCCGTTCGGCTATCAACGCGTCCGCCGGACTGCCGTGGAACGCCAGGGCCACGACCGTGATATCGTCGGCCTGTTCCGCCTCTCCCTCGAAAGCCTTGACCGCGTCCAGTGTAATGTCGACGGCATTGTCGACATCGCCCGTGTCCATGGACGCGAGCAGCTGTTCGAATCGTTTTTCGGAAAACAGTCGGTCGTCAACGTCCATCGCCTCGGTGACGCCGTCTGTGTAAAGCAGGAGCAGATCGCCCGGCTCCATGGTGTCCCGTCCTTCCGCGTAGGCCATCCCCTCCACAGCGCCGATGACCGGGCCGTGGCGCTTGTCCAAGCGCTGCAGGGTTCCGTCCTTCCGCTTGAGATAGGGCGGGTTGTGTCCCGCGTTCGTGTACAGCAGCTCGCCGGTCCTGACGTTCAGGATACCGGAGAAAATGGTCACGAACATGCAATTATGGTTGCCGACGCTTAGTTCGTCGTTGACGTGGGTGAGGATGCTCGCGGTCGAACCGTCATCGGCGGCTCTCGATTTGATCAACGTCTTCGCCATCGCCATAAAGAGCGCCGCCGGCACGCCCTTGCCGGATACATCGCCGATGCAGAAACAGAACCGCTCCTCGTCGATGAAATAGTAATCGTAGAAATCGCCGCCGACTTCACGGGCCGGTTCGAGCGCCGCAAAGACGGAGAACTCGTGGCGATCCGGGAAGGGCGGAAAGGTGAGCGGTATCATGCTCATCTGTATTTCCCTGCCGATATTCAGCTCGTCCTCCATTCTGTCTCTTTGGTCCTTGATGATCCGGTACGCCGCCTGCAGCTCATCCTCGGCGCGCTTGCGGTCGGTGATGTCGCGATTGACGGTACCCAGGCCGAGCACCTCTCCTTGAGAGGAGATCACTGGGAACCGGGTGCGAATGATGGTCCGCGTCTTGCCGTCGGGATAAGCTAGGTCGACCTCTTGCGTCAATATCTGTCGACCGTCGATCGCCTGCCGGTCCAAGGCGTCGAATTCAGCCGCCTGCTGTTCCGGATAAATGTCGTGAACGGTCTTGCCGACGACATCGTCCCGGCTTCGGCAGACCCACTCCTCGAACTGTTTATTGACGAAGATGAATTTTCCGTCCGAATCCTTCATGCTGATGAACTCGGGGATATTGTCGGCGAGCGCCTGTAACTGTTCGCGGCTTTTCTGGAGGTTCTCCTCGGCGCGCTTGCGCTCGGTGATGTCGAGCTCGACGCCGCCGACCGCGATGATCTCCCCGGAATGGTCCTTGATCGGAAACTTCACGTCGGACAAGGTGCGTAATTCGCCCTCGCGCATGACGTCAAATTCGAGCTCGACAATTTGGCCGGTTTCGATCAACTGACGATCGAAGGCTTCGTTCTCATCCGGCGAAAGATCGAACCGCGCCGTTAAATTGATCTCGTGCAGGGTCTTTCCACGGACGAAGTCGTTGGTCACGCCGTAGAATTCTTCGTATTGCCGGTTGACCAGAATAAAGCGACCGTCGCGATCCCTGAGGTGCAAGTGCGCGGGCATGTTGTCGACCACGGACTTGAAGCGCGCCGCATTCGACCGTTCGCGCTCGACAACGCGGCCAAGCTGTGTGCCGACCGCCCCCATGACCTCCGAAACCGTCTCGTCGGGGGCCTTTGGCTCGCCCGAAAAAAACTCGAGCACGGCGACGACATCGTCGCCGACCTGCACCGGAAAGGCGGCCCCGCCCTTGATCCCGATTTCCTTGGCGGCGGCGGCTCTGGAAAAGTTCTCGTCCGCGCTCACATCCGCGATCCAATTCGGTTTGCCGTTGGCCAGCACAAGGCTGCACAGGCCTGTGCCCGACATGAGTTCGGTTTTTTCGGTCACTTCCCGGAATGTGGCGTATCGTTCCTCGTCATCCAGATGCCAGATTTTCGTTGAAACCAGTTTTTTGATCGTCTCGTCGACCATGAAACAATGGCCTATCGACCAACCGCCGAATTCACAGATACTCGCTAGGCAGGTACGAATGGCATCCTCGACCGACTTCGCCCGGTTTGCGGCGGAGGCGGCTTCGCGCAGCAACCGAAGCGACGCGGTTTGTTGCCTCAGTGCCTCGGTCACGGCTTCGCGCTGTCTTTGCTCGGCGTTGATATCCACCAGAACGCGGTTGTACTGCTGCGCGATCTGACCGATCTCGGTATGCGGCTCGACCGAGACCGGTTGCGAAAAGTCGCCGGCCCGGCGTTGATCGTCCATCTCGGTCAGGAGATCGAGGATCTCGGTGCTGGCGCCATGCTCGGCCACGTTGAGGCCGATGCGTTCGCCCTCTGGATCGATGCGCAACGGAAACCAGCGGTCGATCAACCACAACAGGGCGAATCCGACACCGAACGCCCAGGCGAAAGTCGCGCCCACGCCGGTGGCCTGGACGCCGAGTTGTTCCCAGTGGCTCAGCCCGGTGCCCCAACTCGCCGGGTCGCCGAAGATCGCGACCGCGAGCGTGCCCCAGATTCCGGCCGCCAGATGCACCGGTATGGCGCCGACCACGTCATCTAACTCAAACCGCTCCAACAGCACCGCGACGGCGTACATGACGACCGCCGCGATCGAGCCGATGGCCGCCGCGGCCAACGGCGTCATGATGTGGGCCGAGGCCGTGATCCCGACCAATCCGGCCAGGGAGCCGTTCATGATCATCGCGACGTCGGGCCGGCCCCCGAAGCGCCAGGCCATGGCCAGCGCGACCAGCCCCCCGAACGCGCCGGAAATGGTCGTATTGACGATGATGGTCGGGACCTCTGGGGTAAGCCCCAGGGTGCTGCCGCCGTTGAAACCGAACCAGCCGAACCACAGCAAGAACACGCCGAGCGTCACCATGGGCAGGTCGTGGCCGTGAATTGGAACGGCGTTTTTGCCGAAGCGGCCGATCCGCGGACCGATGACGACGATCGCCGCCAATGCGATCCACCCGCCGACGGAATGAACCACCGTGGAACCGGCAAAGTCGATGAAGCCCATTTGCTCCAGCCACCCGCCCGTCTCCGCGCCGGCCGCGCTGCCCCAGACCCAGTGGCCGACGACCGGGTAGATCACCGCGGAAATAATCGCCGCGACCACGAGGTAACCGGAAAATCGCATGCGCTCGGAGACCGCGCCCGAGACGATCGTCGTGGCCGTTCCGCAGAACCCCAGCTGAAAGATGAAGAACGCCATCAACCAGGGGTTCGCGGTATCACCAAAGAGGAACCCCGATGTGCCGATCCATCCGCCGGCGGTGGTGCCGAACATCAACGCGAACCCGAACAGCCAGAACAAAGCGGAGGAAAGACAGAAGTCGGCGAAATTCTTGGCCGCGACATTGATGCTGTTCTTGGTGCGAACCAGGCCGCTCTCCAGGCACGAGAAGCCCGCCTGCATCAACATGACCAGGGCCGCACACACGAGAATCCAAGCAACGTCGAGAAGTTCAGCCGTCGTCAACATATCCCGGAACTCCTCCTCCAATCACGCGAAGCGGGTTCTTGGTTGTATACTGGCGCGAGTCGGGGTTCTCGCGCCAATCACATCCCAAGCGGAGCGGTAACGGAACATGATAGACTGGTTTGCCCGGCTCTTGCCCGACATTTGTGCGATTGCCCACCGCCTCCGGTAAAACCCGAAGCCGGCGGCATCTTCCTGGCCCTGATATCTATTCAGCGGTCAAAGACGTGAGGCCCGCCGAACAATTCGGCGTTCTCCGAACGCTGTATTCCCTATTCCCGGTCGCGGGTGGCCGACATGAAGGGGCTGGCGGGCCAGGCCGGGTCCCAATCCTCCCAATCGAGGATGACCCGCGCGCGGCGGCTGTCCTCGACCATCTGCACCCGCAGGGCCTCCATATCGTCGAACTTCATCTCCGGGCGCAAGTAGTCGACCAGCGCGACCCGCATGTGCTGGCCGTAGAGGTCCTCGTCGAAGTCGAATAGGTGCACTTCGAGCAACGGCTCGTCACCTTCGACCATGGGCCGGACGCCGATGTTGGCAACCCCCGGGTGCCAGACGGTCTGCCCGCCCCGGTCGATGCCGGCGCGCACCGCGTAGACGCCGTAGGCTGGCTTCAAGACCTCGCCGAGCGCGATGTTGGCGGTCGGAAAACCGAGCTTACGCCCCAGTTTAGCGCCGGTCTGGACCCGGCCCTCGATCTCCCAGTAGCGCCCGAGCAGAAGCGCCGCCCGGGTCGGGTTGCCGGCGGTTAGATAGTCGCGAATTCCGGTCGAGGAATAGGCTTCGCCGGTCGTGCCCTCGATCCGGCGGACGACGCTGACCCCGAAGCCGTCGCGCCGGCCCAGGCGCTGGAGCAGATCCGAATCGCCGCCGCGCTTGTGCCCGAAAAAGAAGTTGTCGCCGACCAGGACGTGACGCGGGCGCAGGCCTTCGACCAGGATCTGGCGCACAAAATCCTCGGCGCTCGATTCGGAGAGCGCTCGGTCGAACGGCAGCACGAAGACATTGTCGACGCCGAGCGCCTCGAGCAGGCGCAATTTCAGCCGAAACGAGGTCAGCTGGAACGGCGGGCTGTCGGGTTGGAAGAATCGGCGCGGGTGCGGCTCGAAGGTGAGCACACCCAGGCTGGTCTCGAGCTCGCGGGCCAGGCGCCCAGCCTGGTCGATGACCGCCTGATGGCCGCGATGCACGCCGTCGAAGTTGCCGATGACGACGACCGCGCCCAGGGCCTCGTCCGGCAAGTCGCTGCTGTGTCGATAGATCGCCATCACGCTCCGGGGGCACGAACAGGATACCGCACCGCAGAGTGCGATCGTTTCAAATTGAATTAATTTGAAACGTGAATCGCCCTCTAACTCATAAAGTTAGGGGCTTATTCACGTCTTAGATCGTTCCGATCTAAGACGATAAGACCCTAGGGGCGCGGCAGCCAAGATAGCGCGGCGCCCCGCCCCTGGATAGGGCCGCGGCAAAAAACCGGCGCTGCCAAAAGCGCCGGCGGCACCGCCTATTCGTCAGCCCTGTTCGGCGGCGTTGATCCTGGGAGCGGCCGCGGCTTCGACGGGCACCTCGGACTTGGCCAGGACCTCGGCCCGGCGGCTGACCAACAACAGCGCTTCGCCGTCGACGACCACGCTATCACCCACGGTGCAGATCGTATCGAGGGCGATTCGCTTGTTGTCCGGATTGACGTCCTTGACCGTCACCCGGGCGGTCACGGTGTCGCCGGCCTTGACCGGGGCGCGGAACTTGAGGCTCTGGCTGAGGTAGATGCTGCCCGGTCCGGGCAGGCGGGTGCCAAGCACGGTGGAGATGAAGCTGGCCGAGAGCATGCCGTGGGCGATGCGTCCCTTGAAGGCGGTCTGATCGGCGAACAGCGCGTCCAGATGAACCGGATTGGTGTCGCCCGAGACGCCCGCGAACATGACGATGTCCGCGTCGGTGATCGTCTTGGCATAGATGGCGGTCATCCCGACTTCAATATCCTCCAAAAAATAGCCGTGCTTCTCTTCCATCGCGGTCGTCGCTTCCATCGCGGTCCTCGCTTTCGCCAGCAATAATTTGACCCAACGTGCTGCGTTGCAATAATTATGTTGCGGTGCAGCTTATCCAATGCAATCCGGTCTCGCAATGCGGATTTCCGGCCCGATTTTGAGCCCCGGGCAAGTATGTCTGCGAATGTTTAAGCAAGCCTTTCTGCACTGCGACATAAAACAGCTTCCGATTCCACGGGTTTTGGACCAGATTCCGCGCCGTCGACCGTCGCCCGCCGTCCAGGGGCATCGGCCGGGGGCATCGCGCGGGGGGCATTGCGCGGTCCACCTCTCTCGCCCCTCTGTGCAACTATTTTCACTTTCGAACATTTCCTGCTAGACTGACGCCCGGCAAGCGGCGCTCGCCCCGGGCGGGGCCAAGCCCTGGGAGGACGCGATGTCCGCGAGCGAGGAACGCCAGGCGCGGATTCTACACCTGACCCGGCACCACGGCTTCGTGGCAATCGAGGACCTGGCGCAGCGCTTTTCCGTGACCACCCAGACCGTCCGGCGCGACATCAATCAGCTCTGCGAGCAGGCGCTGCTGCGCCGCTATCACGGCGGCGCCGGGCTGCCCTCGAGCGTCGAGAACCTGGCCTACAGCGCGCGCCAGGTGCTGTGCTTGGAGGAGAAGCGGCGCATCGCCGCGCTGGTGGCCCGCCACGTCCCGGACCAGGCCTCGCTGTTCATCAACATCGGCACCACCAACGAGGAGGTCGCCCGTGCGCTGATGGCCCATAAGGGCCTGCACGTCATTACCAACAATCTCAACGTCGCCGGAATCCTCAGCGGAAACCCAGATTTCGAGGTCATTGTGGCCGGCGGCGTGGTGCGCACCCGCGACCGCGGCATCGTCGGCGAGGCGGCGCTGGACTTGATCGGCCAGTTCAAGGTCGATATCGGCGTGATCGGCATCAGCGGCATCGACGCCGACGGCAGCCTGCTCGATTTCGACTATCGCGAGGTGCGTGTGGCCCAGCGCATCATGGCGAACTCGGCCCGGGTGTTCCTGGCCGCCGACCACACCAAGTTCGGTCGCAACGCCATGTGCCGCTCGGCCCACATCGAGCGGATCGATGCTCTTTTTACCGACCGGGATCCGTCCCAGGCCTACCGCGCGGTTCTGGAGACCGCCGGGGTCACCCTCCACGTCGCGAAGCCCCTCGACGCCGGCGCGGCCTAACGCTGGCGGCCAGACTGGGGCGGCCAGACTGGGGCGGCCAGACTGGGGCGGCGGCCGGATTCAGGCGGCCGGACTGCCCTGGAGGGTGGCTCGATCGGCAGGCGCGGGTGCCGATCGAGTTATTTTCATTTCCGAACAATTTCGTTATAATATTTTCATAATCGAATAAACTTAGGCCCTGATATCAGGGAAGGACAGCACGGGCGTGGCAAGGGACATGGCAGGGGGCGAGCCCATTGACCTGTTGATCGTCGGCGGCGGCATCAATGGCGCCGGCATCGCGCGCGACGCCGCCGGGCGCGGGCTCTCGGTCGTGCTGTGCGAGCAGAACGACTTGGCCAGCGCCACTTCCTCAGCCAGCACCAAGCTGATCCACGGCGGTTTGCGATACCTGGAGACCTACGAATTCCGCCTGGTGCGCGAGGCCCTGATCGAACGCGAGGTGCTGCTGCGCGCCGCGCCCCACATCATCTGGCCGTTACAATTCGTGCTGCCCCACGACAGCGGGCTGCGGCCGGCCTGGATGGTGCGCCTCGGCCTGTTCCTCTACGACCACTTGGGCGGGCGCGAGCGGTTGCCCGGCTCCTACGGCATCGACCTGCGCCGGGATCCCGCGGGCGTGCCGCTGAAGCCCGACTTCACTAAGGCGTTCTGTTATTCCGACTGCTGGGTCGAGGACGCCCGCTTGGTAGTGCTGAACGCCATGGACGCGGCCGAACGCGGCGCCGAAATCCTGCCGCGCACGAAACTTACCTCGGCGCGGCGCGAGGGCGGCCTGTGGCGGGCGACGCTCGAATCCAGAAACCTAGATGGCGGACCCGGGGATGGCCCGCCCCGGCAGGTGGCGGCGCGTGCCCTGGTCAATGCCGCCGGGCCCTGGGTGGTCGATATCCAAGACAAGATTCCCGGCACCAAGCGCGGCAGCGGCCTGCGCTTGGTCAAGGGCAGCCATATCGTGGTGCCGCGCAGAAGCGCGGGTCCGCAGGCTTATATATTTCAGAACCCGGACCGGCGCATCGTCTTCGCGATCCCCTACGAGCGCGACTTCACCCTGATCGGCACCACCGACCTACCCTACCAGGGCGACCCCCAAGCGGTCGCGATCTCGGCCGAGGAGACCAACTACCTCTGCGAGGCGGTCAACCGCTATCTCGTCGAGCCGGTCACACCCGGGGACGTGGTCTGGAGCTATTCCGGCGTGCGCCCGCTTTACGACGACTTGCGCGATAGCGTCTCGGCGGTAACCCGGGACTATGTTTTCGACGTCGATTGGGGGAGCGGTGGCCCGGATGGAAGCCCGGATGGGGGTCCAGATGGGGGAACGGATGGCGGCCCAGATGGCGGAGAGGCGCCCCTGCTGTCGATCTTCGGTGGCAAGATCACCACATACCGCAAGCTCGCCGAGCACGCGTTGGACAAGTTGCTGCCGCGGCTCGGTGCCGGACGGCCGCCGCGGCCGGCCTGGACCGAGCGCGCGACCCTGCCCGGCGGCGACCTGCCCGGCGCCGATTTCGAGGCATTCCTGAGCGCGCTTCAAGCCGATCGCCCCTGGCTGCCCGCGGACCTGGCGCGCCGGCTGGCGCGGGCCTACGGCACCCGGGTCGAGGCCGTGCTGGGGTCGGCCCGCGGCCTCGCCGATCTGGGCGAAAATCTAGGCGCCGGCCTCCACGAGGCCGAAGTCGACTACTTGATGAACCGGGAATGGGCGCTATGCGCCGAGGACATCCTGTGGCGCCGATCCAAGCTCGGGCTGCACCTCCCGCAAGGCGGCGCGGCGCGGCTCGACGATTGGATCGCCCGAAGGCACTAGAATCCTCCCGGCCGCCAGTATGGCGGCCATTGGGGCGGGGGACACTCCCCCGCCCTTTTTTTGCGCCCCCGCGTGCCGCGGCGCACATTTTTCCCCAGAGGCAAACGAAACCTTAATCGCCGGTGGTGGAGTATGGCGGTGGATCGGCCCGCGCGCGGCGCCGGTCCGGCCAACCGAACGGTTAAGGAATCGAACGGCCAACGTACTGGACGGCCAGAATACTGAACCAATGATCGCCAAGATACGTGGATACCTGATCGCGATCTCGATCTGCCTGGCCCCCTCGCCGTTGATTGCGACGGGCGCGGGTCTGGGCGGCGTGGCCCGGGCGGGAGCGCAGGCGGCTAGGAATGCGGCATGACGCGCTTTCTCGGAAATATGCCGCTCAAGCAGAAAATCACGGCAATGATTCTGGCGTCGATCTGCGTGGTGCTGCTGCTGTCGTCCACGATCTTCGTCGGCAGTCAGGTGATCGCCTACAAACGCCTCATGGTCAGCGAGTTGAACGCGGTCGCCGGCGTCATCGCGAGCAACGTCAGCGCCGCCGTGGTCTTCGACGATGCGGCCTCGGCGGAGGAGATGCTGCGCGTCCTCGGCGCCAAACCAGGTTTCGTCTGGGCGCGTATCCTGCTCCCCGACGGCAGCCTGTTTGCCGCACACGAGGCGCGCCCCGGCGGCGCGGCGGGATCGGCCGGTACCGAGTGGCAGGCGGTCGACAATGCGGCTGGTGAAACCGGCGCCCTTTCACCAGCCCTGCGGCTGCTCGACAGCCTGATCGATCTGCGCATGCCGATCCGCCTATACGGCGAGATCGTCGGCACCTTGAACCTGCGCGTCGATCTGGAGCAGATGTACAATATCATCGACACCTATCTGGCGTTGGCGGCATTCGTGGTCTTCATGTTGATCGGGCTGGCTTTCTTTATGGCGTCGCGGATTCAGAAAATCGTAACCGAACCGGTGCTCGGCTTGTTGGAAACCATGCAAGCGGTCTCCAACAAACGGGACTACACGATCCGGGCGCGCAAGCACGCCGATGACGAGCTCGGCCAAGTGAGCGACGGCTTCAACCGCATGCTCGCCGAGATCCAAGCCCACGACCTCGAGCTGCGCGCGGCCTGGCACGAGGCCGATGCGGCCAGTGGCGCCAAGACCGAGTTCCTGGCCAACATGAGCCACGAACTCCGGACGCCGCTCAACGCGATTATCGGCTTTTCCGAAGTCATCAAGGCGGAGATGTTGGGTCCGCTCGGCACCGGCCGCTACGGCCATTACGCCCAGGACATCTTCGACAGCGGCCACCACCTGCTGGCGATGATCGGCGATATCCTGGACATTTCCAAGGTCGAGGCCGGCGAGTTCGAAATCCACGCCGAGCCGACCGACCTAGAGGAAATCGTCGAGCAGTCTCTGCGCCTGGTGCGCGAACGCGCCGAGGCGGCCGGAATCGGAATCGACGTGGCAATCGATCGCGATCTGCCGCAACTGCTGCTCGACCAACGCCTGATCAAGCAGAGCCTGATCAACCTGCTCTCCAACGCCATCAAGTTCTCGCCCGAAGGCGACAAGGTCACGGTGGATGTGTCAAAGGATCCCGCAGGTGCGGTGCTGCTCTCGGTCGCGGATCGGGGAATCGGCATCGCCGAGGACGACATCCCCAGCGTCCTGCAGCCGTTCGTTCAGGTGGAAAGCGCCTTCTCGCGCAGCCATCAAGGCACCGGCCTGGGCCTGCCGCTGGCCAAGTCGTTCATCGAGGCCCATGGCGGCCGGTTGCAAATCGACAGCAGAGTCGGACACGGCACCCGGGTCACACTGCACATCCCGCCCGAGCGGGCGATCCAGGTGCCACGGCCCTACGACGCCGTGCAACTCGCGGAGTAATACGAACGGTCCTTAAAACCGCGGGCGGCCCGTCGACACGGTCCCTAATGAGACAATTACTGGCATGGGGCGCGGCTCAGCGGCGCCGGGCGGCTTTTTCTCCGCCGCCGTGGCGACGTTGCCAGTCGCGCCAGGAGTTCATGAGCAGCCGGGTTGTCGGGTAGAGAACCAGAACTGCCATGAGAAAGATAATGACCGCGGTAAGTATATCGGAGATCATCGCGGCGGTCTCCTCTTCTAATCTTGCCGCTGGAGAAGAAAATTATCCGAAAATCACCTCATCAAAGCAAGATGAAAACAATCCTGTTTTGCGAAATATTCCGATTTAATATTGTTCTATTTGACAGGCACTTAGAAACTTATCCACAACATTATCCACGGGCGGCCGCAATCTTGAGAGCGGTGCGAACCAGGACCTCTTGTCGAAGGCCGTGGTCCTGGGGCACGACATAGACGCGATCGCATAGCACCTGCGCGACCCCGCGCACCTGCGCGACCCGGCCATGACGGAGGCCCCAAAAAAATCTCACGCACGGTGAGTTAGAGGCCAGTCCATCCCGACCGAGGCGTCCTGGAGTTTCCCTTTGCTGCCGGGTTCCAAACTCGGCTAGCGTCGCCCGCGGAGATCACCGGGCGGGCCTTCGCGCGTCCGCCATCGATTCGCGAACGATACCGGGACGCGCGCGATGCCGCTTATACCAATGATCCCATAAGATCGGATAATGCTC
>Ga0209987_10001889_pt1 | contig 11475 bp, 12 predicted proteins | sample N074metaG_FD_182134 | JGI IMG/M metagenome (GOLD analysis project Ga0209987, IMG submission 182134) | Deep subsurface microbial communities from Kermadec Trench to uncover new lineages of life (NeLLi) - N074 metaG (SPAdes) (version 2) | ecosystem: Environmental > Aquatic > Marine > Ocean trench... | reverse complement strand
CGAGAGCCTGCGCTGCATGCCGTGCACTTCCACATGCGCCTCCGAACCTCGCCAGGAAGACTCCCATCATACTCGAATCCAGACCGCGCCGAAAACCTGAGGGTAATTCTAGTTGAAGCTGTATCGTTTCCTGGAATTGAAGGCGTTCGATTCCATCGAGTCTCTTGGCGATCCCTTCGACAGCTCCGGGCATAACCGTTAGGACCGCCTGGTGACCGGCTCCTCGAAATCCTTGAATATCCCGCCGAGTGGGCGCGCCATATCATCCGCCGCCGCCCCGGCCAGCGCCGCGACCGCGCGTTGGGCCGCCGGCTCCCAATCGGCGCCCGGCGCGAGGCCGAGATGGAGCACCGCGGCCAACTCGCCGAGCGTCACCGCGTCCAGATCCCGAGCCAGAACCCAGCGCCCGCCGAGCACGCGGGCGGTGTAGCCGGCCCGGCGCAGGCGTCGCAGGGTCTCGTCGATTTCGCCGGGCATTGCCGGCAACCCGGCGCCCAGGCTCCGCTCCTTGGGCTTGACCCCGCGCCGGCTGGCAGCCTTGAGCCGGGCCAAGAGCGAGAGCGCCAGCGCCAGGCGGGCGCCGGGACCGGCCTCGACCGAGCCACGCGCCTGGACCGCGCGCCACTCCGGCATGGCGGCGGCGATCTCGGCGCCGAACAGCGCCGCGATCCAGGCCAGATACAGCCAAACCAGGAACACCGGAATCGCGGCCAGCGCGCCGTAGACCACCTCGTAGGAGGGGAAGTGCGTCAAGTAGATGCCGAAGCCGAGCTTGAGCAGGTCCAACAACAACGCCGCGACGACTCCGCCGACCAGGGCATGCCACACCCGCACGGCGCGATTGGGCACCAGGAAATAGAGGAACGCGAAACCCGCGGCGGCAAAGCCAACGGACAACATCCACGACAGGTCGACCAGGCGGCTGGCGCCGGTCTCCACCCCGAACCACGCGACCGCCGCGAAAGCATAGCCGGAGACCGAAAGCGAGGCCCCGATCAACAGCGGCCCCAGGGTCAGGACCGTCCAATAAACCGCGATGCGCTGCGCCAGCGGCCGCGGCTCGGCGACCCGCCAGATCACATTGAGCGCGGCGCTGATATTGGTCATGAGCAGAATTGCGGCTAGCGCCAGAAACGCCAGGCCGGGCCCGGTCATGCGGCTCGCGTTGGCGACAAAGAGGGCGAGTTGCGCGCGTGCCTCGTCGCCGGCGTCGGCGACCAACACCCCGACCAGGAAGTCCTGGACCTGGCCGCGCCAGCTCTCGAAGGCCGGGAATCCGGCCAGCACCGCCAAACCGATCGCGATCAGCGGCACCACCGCAAGCAGGGAGACGTAGCCCAGCCCGCCGGCCTTGAGCGGGCAGCCATCGCCTAAGAAGCGCCGTACCGCGTAGCCGAGGAAACCGCCCAGGCGCCGAAGCGTGACGGCATCGCGCAGCCACCCAACGGCGCGGCGGCCCCAGCGATCCCAGCGGTTTGTGCGAATCTCGGTCATGGCGCTATTCTACGGCGGTTCTCGATTCGGCGGAACCGGTCTCGGGAAAGCGGCCCGAGAAACCTTGCCGAGCGGCCCGCCGGTGGTGATTTACCGTGTTCCCCCGTACCTTTGCCCGACCCCACCATTGGTGTAGGATGCCGCGAAACCTCCTGGGCAAGGCCTAATTTACGAGGGCATGAATGACCGAGACCGAGCCGCTCATGGCGGGAAAGCGCGGCCTGATCATGGGCGTGGCCAACGACCGCTCGATCGCCTGGGGCATCGCCTCGGCGGTCGCCGCCCAGGGTGCGTCACTGGCCTTCACCTACCAGGGCGAGGCGCTCGCAAAGCGGGTGCGGCCGCTCGCCGAGTCGGTTGGCTCGAACATCGTGCTGCCGTGCGACGTGACCGACGATGCCAGTATCGACGCCGTGTTTGCGGAGATCGAGTCGGCCTGGGGTGGGCTCGACTTCCTGGTGCACGCCATCGCCTACTCCGACAAGGAAGAGCTCAAGGGCAAGTACCTGGACACCTCGCGCGGCAACTTCGTCAGAAGCCTGGACATCTCTTGTTACTCCTTCACCGCGGTGGCCAGGCGCGCGGTGCCGCTGATGAACCAGGGCGGCAGCCTGCTGACCCTGACTTACTACGGTGCCGAGCGGGTCATGCCGCACTACAACGTCATGGGAGTCGCCAAGGCGGCGCTGGAGTCCAGCGTACGCTACCTGGCGGCCGACCTGGGCGAGCAGAATATCCGGGTCAATGCCATCTCGGCCGGCCCGATCAAGACGCTCGCGGCCTCGGGTATCGGCGATTTCCGCTATATCCTGAAGTGGAACGAGTATAACTCGCCGCTGCGCCGCAACGTCGACACCAAGCAGGTCGGCGGGGCCGCGCTGTACCTGCTGTCGGACCTATCGAGCGGGGTGACCGGCGAAATCCACCACGTGGATTCCGGCTACCACGTGGTCGGCATGATGTCGACCCAAGCCGCTCCCGAAGTCGCCGAGATGCTGCGCAACTTCAACCCGCAAACCTAAATCGCGATCCCTGGATCGCGAGACGCGGCGGCGGCTTGCGCCGCTTGCGCTCGAACAAAGACACCCGACCGAAGAGACCCGACCAGAGAGACCCGAGATGCCCGGCAACGCCTTCGGACACAGCTTCCGCATCACCACCTGGGGCGAGAGTCACGGGCTCGCGATCGGCTGCATGATCGACGGCGTGCCACCCGGCATGCCCTTGAGCGAGGCCGACATCCAGCCCTGGCTCGATCGGCGCCGGCCGGGACAGTCGCGCCACACCACCCAGCGCAAGGAGCCGGACCAGGCGCGCCTGCTGTCCGGCGTGTTCGAAGGCAAGACCACGGGCACGCCGATTTCCTTCGTGGTCGAGAACCAGGACGTGCGCTCCAAGGACTACGACGCGATCAAGGACAAGTTCCGCCCGGGCCACGCCGAATACGCCTATTGGAAAAAATACGGCCACTACGACTACCGCGGCGGCGGCCGGTCGAGCGCGCGCGAGACCGCCATGCGGGTCGCGGCCGGCGCGGTCGCGCGCCGGGTCCTCGATCACCTGCTTCCGGCTCCGGTCTCGATTCGCGGCGCGCTGGTGCAGATGGGTCCGCACGCCATCGAGCGGCCGAAATGGGACTGGGCGGAAATCGAGAACAATCCCTTCTGGTGCCCGGACCCGGCCGCGGCGAAACACTGGGAGGGTTTTCTCGACGGCGTGCGCAAGGCCGGCTCCTCGACCGGCGCGGTCATCGAGGTGGTCGCTTCCGGTGTGCCGACGGGCCTGGGCGAGCCGGTCTACGACAAGCTCGACGCCGATCTCGCCAAGGCCATGATGTCGATCAACGCGGTGAAATCGGTGGAGATCGGCGCCGGGCTCGGCGCCGCCGCGCTCTCGGGCGAGGACAACGCCGACGAGATGCGCATGCAAGGCGAGGATGTCCAATTCCTGTCGAACAACGCCGGCGGCGTGCTCGGCGGCATCTCGACCGGCCAGGACGTGGTGGTGCGTTTCGCGGTCAAGCCGACCAGCTCGATCCGGACCCCGCGCCGGACCGTCGACCGCTCCGGCCAGGACACCGAGATCTCGACCCCGGGCCGTCACGATCCTTGCGTGGGCATCCGCGCGGTGCCCGTGGGCGAGGCCATGATGGCCCTCGTCCTCGCCGACCACCTGCTGCGCCAACGGGGCCAGTGCGGGTAGCAGGCGGCCGAATTTAACCCTGTAATAACAACTCTTTATCTGCTTTTGCTTGAATTCTGGACCGATCGGTCCTAAATTCATGGAGCCGCTCCGGGGGCTTCCCGGGGCGCGCCAGTGGAGGAGGTTTTCGGGACATGGCTCGGCCGCGCGAGTTCGATACGACCCGGGCCCTGGAACAGGCCATGCGGGTGTTCTGGGCCCAGGGTTTCGAGGCGACCTCGCTGTGCGACCTGCTCGGCGCCATGGGCCTGAGCAAATCCAGCCTCTACGAGACTTTCGGCTCCAAGCACGAGCTCTATCTGGCCGCGCTCGACCACTACAACCGCACCGTCACCGCCACTCGCGTCGCCGCCGTGATCGCCGCCCACGACAGCCCCAAGGCCGGCATCGCGGCGGTGTTCGAGGGCTTGATCGACTCCACGATAAAATCCCAAGGTGGCTGTTGCGGCTGCTTCGTCACCAATTCCGCGGTCGAGGTGGCGCCGCGCGATCCGGCGGCGGCGCGCCGGGTCTGCCACGGCTTGGACCACGTGGAATCGGCCTTCTGCGAGGCCCTCGGCCGGGCCCGCGCCGTCGGCGAGATCCCGGACGACCGGGACCCCCAGGCGCTGGCCCGCTATCTGAACTCCAGCCTCAATGGCCTGATGGTCATGGCCAAGGCGCGGCCCGATCGCGGCGCCCTGGACGACGTGGCACGCATCGTGCTCCAGGCGCTCGATTGAGGGAGGTCAACCATGAAAACACAGCACTCGAGCCCCACCGTGCCACCCGCCCGCCCCGCGGCGCCGGAGGTGAAGATGGCGGCGCCGGAAGCGGCCTGCCGCTCGGAACACCTCTGGACGTCGCTGCGCGCCCAGTGGCTCGGGCTCTGCCGCCAACGCAAAACAGGGGAGCCCGACACCTCATGACCGAGATCGGCACCGACACGATTCAGAGCTACCACGCCCACGTCTACTACGACGCGGAGACCAAGGAGACGGCGGCGCGGCTGCGCGCGGGCGTCGAGGCGCGCTTCGACATCACCATGGGGCGCTGGCACGACCGGCCGGTCGGTCCGCACCCCTGCTGGAGCTACCAGATCTTGTTCGAGCCGGCGCTGTTCGGCGAGTTGGTGCCCTGGTTGGCGCTCAACCGCGACGGCCTGACCGTGTTCGTCCATCCCAACACCGGCCGAGACCTGCCCGACCACGCCGAACATGCCATGTGGTTGGGCGAATCCCCCGAACTCAATTTGGACGCGCTGCGGTGAGGCGCGCGTCTGTTTTGTTTTGAACATTCTGGACCGAACGGTCCTGAACACTCGAAGCCTAACTCGAAACATCACGTAACCACGCGTAACCAGGAGCAAAAACCGTGTCCAATCCCAACGCCAAGACCAAAGGCCAACCATCCGCCGGCGATCGCCAGACCCAGCAGCCGGACCTGTTTGCGCCGTTTGATCTCGGCCCCTACACGCTCGCCAACCGTATGGTGATGGCGCCCTTGACCCGCAACCGGGCCGGGTCCGGGAACGTGCCCCAGGCGCTCAACGCCGCCTACTACGCCCAGCGCGCCTCGGCCGGGCTGATCGTCACCGAAGCGACCCAAATCTCGCCCCAGGGCGTTGGCTACCCCGACACCCCGGGCATCCATAGCCCCGAGCAGATCGACGGCTGGCGCCGGGTGACCGAGGCGGTGCACGCACGCGGCGGCCGCATCTTCCTGCAACTGTGGCACGTCGGACGCATCTCGCACCCGTCGTTGCAGCCCGGCGGCGCCCTGCCGGTCGCACCCTCGGCGATCCGTCCCGAGGGCCATGCGCACACCCTCGACGGCGCGCGCGATTTCGTGACGCCGCGCGCCCTGACGCTCGGCGAAATCCCCAACATCATCCACCAGTACCGCCTGGCCGCGCGCAACGCCTTGAGCGCCGGCTTCGACGGTGTCGAGGTGCATGCCGCCAACGGCTATCTGCTCGACCAGTTTCTGCGCGACGGTTCCAACCAACGCGACGACACCTATGGTGGCCCGGTCGCCAACCGCGCGCGCCTGTTGCTTGAAGTGACCGAGGCGGTCGTGAAGGTCTGGGGGGCGAACCGGGTCGGTGTCCGCCTGTCGCCGACCAACCCCTTCAACTCAATGGCCGACTCCGACCCGGACGCGACCTTCGGCCACGTCGCGCGGGCGCTCAACCGATTCGGGCTGGCCTACCTCCACGTGGTGGAGCGGGACGCCTCGGAGCCGGAAGAGCCAAGCTACGACCGGCGCCGGCTACGCGCCGCTTTCGACGGGCCCTACATCGCCAACGGCGGCTTCGACCGCCTGCGCGGCGACTGGGCGCTGGCCTCCGGCGCCGCCGACCTGGTCGCCTACGGCAAGGCCTTCCTCGCCAACCCGGACCTGCCGGAACGCTTCCGCGGGAACGCCCCGCTCAACCAACCCGATACCGCCACGTTCTACGGCGGCGACGGGCGCGGATATACCGACTACCCGGCGCTGGAAACTAGCGCCGCGGCCTGAATGCAACGGAGAAAAGGAGATTACCATGCCCGCATGCCGCCCCGAAGACGTCCACCGCCGCTTCGCCGAAGCCATGAACGCCGGCGACCTGAAGGCGCTCACCGAACTCTATCCTGAACGCGGCCGCCTGAACGCGCGCAAGGGGAGCGCGGCGCTCCGCGACCTGCTCGCCCTCAAGCCGCACATTACGGTGGAAACTCGTAGTGTGGTGCGCACCGGTGAGGTAGCGCTGCTCGGCTCGCGCTGGCGCCTGGACGGCACCACGCCCGAGGGCCGGGCGGTCGAACTCTCCGGCACCGGCACGGAGCTGGTCCGGCGTCAGGCCGACGGCAGCTGGCGTTACGTCGTCGAGCCCCAGGCCACCCAAGACCTGTTGCACTAGACGTTCTCGCCCTTGGACCGGAGGCTCGCGGGGTTGTAGCCTTTCCATTCGATGGAATCGGGTCGATGGAATCGGGTCGATGGAATCGGGTCGATGGAATCGGGTCGATGGAATCGGGTCGATGGAATCGGGTCGATGGAATCGGGTCGATGGAATCGGGGGAGCAACCCATGGAGATCGACGACTACGACCGCGCCCTGACGGCGGCGCGGGACTTGGCGGGAGACTATCTCGGCGGCCTGCGCGAGCGTCCGGTCGGGCGCGAAGTCGACCCGGCCGAGCTCGCCGCCAGGCTCGACGAACCGTTGCCCGAGCGCGGCTGCGAACCCGCCGAAGCACTGGCCGAATGGTGGCGGCGCGCCGAGCCAGGAGTCATCGCCTCGCCGGGGCCGCGCTTCTTCGGCTTCGTCAACGGCGGCGCGACCCCGGCCGCTCTGGCCGGCGACTGGCTCGCCTCGGCACTCGACCAGAACGCGGCCATGTGGCTCGGCGCGCCGGCCGCGGTCGAGACCGAGCGGGTGGTTCTGCGCTGGCTCAAGGAGCTGTTCGGCCTGCCCGGCGCTTGGGAAGGCGGGCTGACCAGCGGCGCGACCATGGCCAATCTGGTCGGCCTGGCCGCGGCGCGTCAGTGGGCCGGCGCGCGCCTCGGCTTCGACGCCGCCGAGGATGGCCTCACCGGCCAGGCGCCGATCCGGGTCGTTTCCAGCACCGAGATCCACGTCAGCGCGCGCAAGGCGCTCGGCATCCTGGGCCTGGGACGCGGTTCGGTTCGGGAGGTCCCGGCACCCGGTGGCGCGGTCGACCTGGACGCGCTTCGCGCGGCGCTCGCCGATAGCCCCGCGCCGGTCATCGTGGTCGCCAACGCCGGCGAGGTGAACACCGGCGCCTTCGATGACATCGCGGGCATGGCCGAGCTCTGTGCTGCCCACGGTCCCGGGGCCTGGCTGCACGTGGACGCCGCCTTCGGTCTCTTCGCCGCGCTGGCGCCCAGCCACGCCCACCTCCTGGACGGTCTCACGCGCGCCGATTCGGTGGCGGCCGACGCCCACAAGTGGCTCAACGTGCCCTACGACTGCGGCTTTGTCTTCGTGCGCGATGGCGGTGCCCTGCGTGGCGCCTTCGCCACCGACGCCGCCTATCTGGCCACCGAGCAGCCGGTCTGGAACCCCCACAGTCACGTGCCCGAATCTTCGCGCCGCTTCCGGGCGCTTTCGGTCTGGTGCGCGCTTAAGGCCCAGGGGCGGGCCGGCTACCGGGAGATCGTCGAGCGCGGCATCGCCAACGCCGCCGACTTCGCCGCCTGGGTCGTGGCCGAGGACGGTCTGGAACTGATGAATCCGGCGGCGCTCAATATCGTCTGCTTCCGCCTGACGCCCGCCGGGCTCGACCCGGAAGCGACGGACGCGCATAACCGCCGCGCCGTGAGCGCGCTCCAGAGCGGCGGCCGGGTTTTCGTGACCGGCACGATTTGGCGCGGCCGGGCCGCCATTCGGGCCGCCTTCGACAACTGGATGACCCAGCCCGAGGACGTGGCGATCCTGAAACAAGCGGTGGCGGACCAGCGCGATCGCTGGTCTGCCTGAGCGTTCCTAGTGGATAAAATCCAACCTATGATACCCCTACGATCCCGGAGGGCGGCTTCCCGAGTTCACCGGCTGCGTAGCGCGACGCTTGTGATGCGATGGCATCACGGCGCATCGCCCGCCTTGCCGGGTGAACTCGGCCGGGTGAACTCGGGAAGCCGTCGTAGGGGCATCATATGTTGGATTTTGTCCACTAGCGCCGAAAACTCGCCACCAGTTCCAGGTGGCCGGTCCAGGGGAATTGATCGATGGGGGTGACCTCGGTCAGCGTGAAGCCACCATCTACCAATATACGAGCGTCGCGGGAGAAGGTCTTGGGATTGCAGGATATTGCGATCGCTGCGGGCAGGTTCGAGCGCGCGATCTCCGCCGCCTGCTCGCGGGCGCCGGCGCGCGGCGGATCGAAGACCACGCAGTCGCCGCCGTCCAGGTCCTCGGCCAGCACCGGCGCGCACGCCAGGTCCTGGGCGGTCACGGTAATGCGCCCGGCCAGATCGGCCTGACGCGCCGCGGTCCAGAGCGCGGCCAGCGCCGCCGTGTCGCGCTCCACCGCGTGCACGCGCCCGTGTTGGGCCAGCGAAAACGTAAATGTGCCGCAGCCGGCGTAGAGTTCGGCGATGGTCTCCGCGCCTTCGGGCAGGTAGGCGAGCACGCGGTCCACCAACGCCGCCTCGCCCGCCGCGGTCGGCTGCAAGAAACCGCCCGGCGGCGGCGCGACCGGAACCCCGGCAAAGTGCAGCAACGGTGCGCGTCGCATGACCACCGGCTCGGGCTCGGGCGCCGCGCCGGCAGCGGGCCGCGCGGCCCAGGACAGCCGCGCCAGGTCCTGCGCCTCGGCCAGGGCGGCGAGCGCCTCGCGCGCGGCCAAGCCCGGCGCGGTTTCGGAGACGATCAGCACATCGATGCCGGTCTCTGTCTCGCACAGGGTCAGCGCCGCGGTCTCGCGCGGGGCCAGCAGCGCAGCCAGGGCGCCCCGCAAGGCCGGCAGCAGCGAGACCAAGCCCGGGGTCAGCACCAGGCAGGTCTCCAGATCCACGACCCGGTGGCTCTCGCGGCCGTGGAAGCCGAGAACGACATTCGCGCCATCCCGGGTGGCGGCCCCCATGGCGGCCCCCATGGCGGCCAGGGTGGCGCGGCGGCGGGTGCCCGGCGCGACCCGGACCAGCGGCGCGACCGCGACATCGTGCAGGCCGCGCTGGGCCAGCGCCTGGCTCACCAGACCCTGCTTCCATTCGCCGTAGGCCGCATCCGACAGGTGCTGCAGGGCGCAGCCGCCGCAGGTGCCGAAGTGGGGACAGGGCGGCTCCACCCGGCCCGCGCCTTCATCCAGCAGCTCCAGTATCTCGGCCTTGTAGCCGCCGCCGCGTTCGCCGGTCAGGCGCGCCCGCACCCGGTCGCCGGGCACGGTGAAGGGCACGAAGACCGGCCGCCCATCGAGACTGGCGAAGCCGTCGCCGCGCGCGCCCAAGCCCTCGACGACGAGTTCGACCTGCCGGCCACCGCCGCGCCGCGCCCGCCGCCTCATGGTATGATTCCTTGCATGCCCGACCTTATACCAAAGGCCCATGACAATGACCCATAGAGATCGCGCGCGCTGAAACTTGTCCGGGCGGCGGCCGCGGAATAACCTGCTTCGAACCATAACCAGCGGCCCCTTGATGGGTCGAGAGGGGAGACATGGCGCAGACCAATCTCAAGCGGCTGTTCGCGGCCACGGGGCCGAAGATCGGCCACGCGATCTTCGAATTCGATACCCCCGGCATCGGCCAGATCATTGCCGCCGCGAACGTCGATTTCGTGTTCCTGGACATGGAGCATTCGGGCTTCGGGTACATGGAGATCAAGCGCACCATCACGGCTCTGCGCGCGGGCGGGATCGCGGCCCTGGTGCGGCCGCCGTCCAACAACTATCACCACGTCGCCCGCGCGCTCGACGCCGGCGCCGAGGGTCTGGCCATGCCGATGGTGAGCTCCAAGGCCGAGGCCGAGGAGATCGTGGCGCACATGAAATACCCGCCCCAGGGCCACCGCGGAGTCGCACTCGGGATCGCCCACGACCATTACCAGCCCGGGCCAACCGATCGGAAACTGGCCGCCGCCAACCGGCGCACCGCGCTGGTCGCCTTGATCGAGACCGCCGAGGGCATCGAGAACATCGACGAGATCGCCGCGGTCGCGGGCGTCGACTGCCTGTGGATCGGGCATTTCGATCTTAGCGCCTCGCTCGGAATCGCCGGACAGTTCGACCACCCGACCTTCGCCAAGGCGGAGGACCGGGTGCGCCGCGCCGCGCGCAAGCACAACAAGGCGCTGGGGCGCCTGGCCGCCGATGCCGAGGGCTGCGCCGCGCTCTATCGGGCGGGCTTCGACGTGGTCTGCTATTCCGGCGACCTTTGGGTCTATCAACAAGCCTTGATCGCCGGCATTGCGGAACTGCGCGCGAGCTGCGCCAAGGTAAAACCCCGCGCCCGGAAAGCCAAGAAATGAGCCCGTTCCGGGCCAGCGGCGCCGCCGTCGGCGCCAGCAGGACCCTTCGCGGCGCGGGCGCGGCATTGGCCGGCGCCTTGGCGCTGACGGTCGCGGGTCCGGCCGCGGGTCCGGCCGCGGCTCAGGACCGCCCGGTCGACCTGGAGTTGGTGTTGGCGGTCGATGCCTCGGGCAGCGTTTCCGACGAAGAGTTCAGCTTGCAGTTACGCGGCCTGGCCGAAGCTTTCCGTGACCGCTCGGTGAACCAAGCAATCCGCGCGACCGGCGACCTGGGGCTCGCGGTCGCGCTGATCCAATGGGCGGACTTCCACCAGCACGCGCTCTCGGTCGAATGGACGGTGGTTCGCGACGCGGCGAGCGGCCGCCAATTCGCCAAGCAAGTCGAAGACGTGACGCGTTCCGTCTACGGCAACACCGCGATCGGCGACGCGCTCGAGTTCGCGATCTTGCAGCTCGAGGGAAACGGCTTCGTCGGCCGGCGCAAGGTCATCGACCTCTCCGGCGATGGCCCCAGTAACAACGGCTCGGCGGCGCCGCTGGCGCGCGACATGGCGGTGGCGCGTGGCATCACCGTCAACGGCCTGGCCATCCTCAACGAGGACCCGACGCTCGACCGCTATTACCGCTCCAACGTGATCGGCGGCACCGGCGCCTTCGTCATGACCGCGAACGACTACGAATCCTACCGCCTGGCTATTCTCATCAAGCTGATCCGGGAGATCGCCGGCGCCCCCACCGCGCGGCGGCGGCCCTCCGGCCAACGCCAGACCGCCGCCGCCACCACCGCCGCCACCGCCGCCGCCCCACCGGAACACCCGATCCACTGAA
>Ga0209987_10001888_pt1 | contig 11481 bp, 11 predicted proteins | sample N074metaG_FD_182134 | JGI IMG/M metagenome (GOLD analysis project Ga0209987, IMG submission 182134) | Deep subsurface microbial communities from Kermadec Trench to uncover new lineages of life (NeLLi) - N074 metaG (SPAdes) (version 2) | ecosystem: Environmental > Aquatic > Marine > Ocean trench... | reverse complement strand
GAAGATCCTGCGGCACTGATCGTGGCCATGCGCGCGGCCGGCACGATGCTGGTGAGTGTATGAGCCTGCTGGTTAAAATCTGCGGGCTGCGTACTGAGACCGATGTTAACGTCGCGGTTGCGGCGGGCGCTGACGCGATCGGTTTCGTGTTCGCGAAGTCTGTTCGCCGGGTAACGCTGCAAGAAGCGGCTGCGGCTACAGCAAGCATGCGAAGTGATGTTCGCAAGGTTGCCGTCATGCGCCACCCGAGCGATGAAGAGTGGCAGGAAGTCTTGCTGGAGTTTCGACCCGATGTCCTGCAAACCGACATAGAGGACTTTGAGTCTCTGGCTGTGCCGGATACGGTGCAATGCTTGCCCGTTATTCGCGAAGGAAGCCCGGCACTGGCAGACGATCTGCCCGACGTATTCCTCTATGAGGGCGGCAATAGTGGCCAGGGTGAAGCAGTCGATTGGGAAAAAGCGGCCGCAACAGCGTTGCGCGGCAAGCTGATTCTTGCGGGTGGTTTGAACGCGGCTAACCTTGGCGACGCAATAGCCATTGTGCGTCCATTCGGTGTCGACGTATCCAGCGCCGTTGAATCCGAGCCTGGCGTCAAGAGCGCCGCACTCATTCGAGAATTTATCGATGCAGCGAGAGCTGCGGAGCAAAGTACATGAGTTCACTCATCGCGGCCGATGAAGCGCAGGCGCTTCTCAAAGCAATGATAGCGGGCAACTTGCCGGACGCACGCGGTCGTTTCGGTCCGTTCGGTGGGCGTTACATTCCGGAAACACTCGTGCCCGCGTTCGAGCGCCTGGAGCAAGGTGTTGCCGAGCACTTGCATGCTGAGGATTTCCAGGCCGAATTTCGCAAAGAACTTCGTGAGTGGGTCGGGCGCCCAACGGCGCTGACACATGCGCCGCGGCTGAGCGAGCGCTGGGGTGCTGATGTCTGGCTCAAACGAGAAGACCTGGCGCACACGGGTGCACACAAAATCAATAACGCGATTGGCCAGGCGTTGCTCGCGAAACGCCTGGGCGCGAAACGCATTATTGCCGAGACAGGTGCCGGGCAGCACGGCGTCGCGACGGCCGCCGCCTGCGCACGGGTCGGTTTGCCATGCACTGTTTACATGGGTGCTGTGGACATTGTTCGACAGGCGCCGAACGTGGATCGCATACGGCGGCTTGGCGCCGACGTGGTCGCGGTCGAGTCCGGCGATAAAACCCTGCGCGCCGCGATCGATGAGGCGCTGCGCGCCTGGGTGACAGATCCCGAAGGCATTTACTACATTCTAGGTTCGGCCGTGGGCGCGCATCCCTATCCCTATCTCGTGCGTGAATTGCAATCCGTCATTGGCGTGGAGGCCCGACAGCAAATGCTCGATCAGGCCGGTGGTTTGCCGGACGTCGCGTTTGCATGCGTCGGCGGTGGATCCAATGCGATTGGTCTGTTCTATCCGATGTTGGCAGACGATGTCGAGTTGATCGGTGTCGAAGCAGGCGGCACGGGCGACGGCCTCGGGCAGAATGCGGCAACACTGGTAAACGGAACACCCGGAGTATTGCAGGGTTCCTACACGATCATCCTGCAGGACGACGATGGACAGGTGCAGGAAACGCATTCGATTTCAGCGGGTCTCGATTATTCCGGTGTGGGACCGGAGCACGCCTTGTTGCAGGCAACAGGTCGCGTGAAATATATTTCCGCGAAAGATGACGAAGCATTGGATGCGTTGCAGGAACTGTGTGCGACCGAAGGCATATTGACGGCACTTGAGACTGCACACGCTTATGCGGCCGCTCGCGACTGGGCGCATGAAAATCCCGGCAAGCGCATTCTTATCGGTAATTCGGGGCGCGGTGACAAGGACATGCCGATATTGACTCAGCATTCGGTCGAGGCGGGCAAGCATGCAGGCTAGCGAGCGCATAACGGCCGCCATCAGCGCCGCAAATAATGGCGGTCGAACCGCGGTTATTCCGTTTATCACGGCAGGCTACCCGGAACCCGAAGACTTCATCGCCACGTTGCGCGATGTCGCGTCTGCGGGCGATGTTGTGGAGCTCGGTATCCCGTTTTCCGATCCAATGGCAGATGGCATGACGATACAACGCTCTAGTTACATCGCGTTGCAAAAGGGTGTGAGTCTGAAATGGATATTCGATGAGCTGGAGCAGGCTGGCGACATTGGCGCGCCGCTTGTCATGATGTCCTATTTGAATCCGTTGCTCGCGTTCGGTTACGAAGCACTCGCCGCGCGCGCGCTTGCAACCGGCGTGTGCGCTTTTATCGTGCCCGACCTGCCATTCGAGGAAAGTGAGGAATTACGTGCGGCGTTGGAGGCAAAGGGTCTCGGGCTGATTCAGCTTGTCACGCCGGTGACACCGGATGAGCGTATGAAGACCTTATGTGATGCGTCACGCGGATTCGTTTACGCGGTGACGATCACGGGAATCACCGGTGGCGGTGCGGGCTTGCCAAAAGGTCTTGCTGCTTACCTGGACAAAGTTGTCGCGATATCCAGCTTGCCGGTTTGTGCCGGCTTCGGTATTCGCGGCGCAGAGGACGTCGCAGATGTAGGCAAGCATGCGGCCGGTGCGATCATTGGCTCGGCGCTCGTCGAAGTTATTGAGAATGGCGACAGTGCGTCAGCGTTTCTGAATTCGCTTTTCGCATCATGAAAAAACTTACGTCGGCACCAACCGCGCTTACGATTCATCACTATCGCAACATCCTGATGGCAGAAGGGATCGCAAGCGAGATCCGCAACGAATACTTTGGCGGCATTCTTGGCGACATGCCGTTCACCGAAACCTGGCCGCAATTGTGGGTTGTTAACGACCTCGACTACGATCGCGCGAAACAACTAATCGACGGCACGGCGCAAGACGAGAGCCCCAGGGAAAGCTGGAGTTGCAAGAACTGCGGCGAAGAGAATGAGGGACAATTCGCCGCGTGCTGGAGTTGCGGCCGGGAGCTGTGACGGCCGGGAATTGTGACGGTTGGGAATTGTGACGGTCGGGAATTGTAGGAGGGCCTTTAGGCCCGACGGTCGGGCCTAAAGGCCCTCCTACACGGCCCTCCTACGATGGCATGCCCTGCATCAGCAGGCGTGTGCCGGCGAGTTCGTTGCGAAGAACGGCGGCGACTTTGTCAGGTTGCATTGGGCGGCTGATCAGGAAGCCTTGTACGAGATCACAGTTGCAACTCTTGAGAAATTCGAGCTGCGTCATCGTTTCGACGCCCTCGGCAGCAACCTCTATGTCGAGCCCCTGGGCCATTGCTATGGCTGCCCGAATAATTCTCTGGTGACTGTCATTGTTTTCGATATCTGAAATCAAAGATTGATCGAGCACGAAGCTGTCGATAAAGCCGTTGTCGATCGACTCAAACGAAACGTCACGCGTGCCGAAATGATCGAGCGACAAGCGGACACCAAGTTTGCGCAAGCCCCGGAGCGTTTCAAGTTCCGCCGAACGCTGGCGAACGATTTCGCCGTCGCCGATTTCAAGCTCGATACAGCCAGGATCGAGCGCCGTATTCGCAAGCGCATTCCCAACAGCCTCTATGAGTCGCTTGTGCAATAACTGCTGTGCCGAGAGGTTAATCGCGATCGAGAGATCGGGCATTTCAAACTGGCGTTGCCAGGCCGCCAATTGCCGGCAGGCCGTGGCAATAACCCATTCGCCTGCCGAGTGAATCAGGCCGCTGCTTTCGAGAATTGGCAGAAAACGTGCGGGCGGCAGTAATCCAAATCGCGGATGCTGCCAGCGCAGCAACGCTTCGAGCCCAATCAGGCGACCCGTCGAAAGATCGATACGCGGCTGATAATGCAAAATGAATTCGTTTCGAACCAGTGCGTGGCGCAAACCAACCTCAAGCTCTTCGCGATGCGCGAGCTTGGTATTGAGTGCCTCTGAGTAATACTGAAATCGGCCACCACCACGCTTCTTGGCCTCGTACATGGCAACATCTGCGGCCTTGATGAGGCGCTCGGAGTCCGTACCCGAATCCGGGCACAGCGCGATGCCAATACTGGGCGTTGCATAAACTTCGCTGCGGCCAACCTCGTATTTCTCGGACAGGACCAACAGCAGTTTCTGTGCGGCAGCGGCAGCATTGCTCATTTCGCCAAAGTCTTCGAGACAGACAACAAACTCGTCCCCACCCCAGCGGCCGGAAAAATCACCAATGCGCAGGTTGTTTTTCAAACGATTCGCGACTTCGACCAGCACGGCGTCACCGATATCGTGGCCGAGTGTGTCGTTAACCGATTTGAAACGATCGAGGTCGATAAACAGTACGGCGAGTGGCATCGACTTGCGTTGGCTGCGGCCGATGGCCTGAGCGAGATGTTCCGAAAACGCGCTGCGATTAGGCAGGCCCGTGAGATCATCGTACTGGGCCCGTTTCTCGAGCTCGTTTGTTCGACGTCGGGTGTCGGTGATGTCGCGAAACGTTACAACGCCGCCAATCAATTCACGATTGCCGTCAAAAAGACCCTGACCGTTGAGGCTTAGCCAGGTATCCGGCTGCTCGGGGGCGCGAAAAATAGCAATCTGGTTTGCAAACTTTTCGCCGTTACGTGCGCGCATGAGCGGCAGATCGGCAGCGTTCTTGTAGGGGTCACCCGCTTCATCGACGCAGCAGAATGTCTGCTCCCAGGTCGGGTCGGGTTGCAGCCTGGGCCCCAACGCCAGGATCGTTCGTGCCGCAGGATTGATGTCGAGGATGTGCCCTTCGCGATCGACAATGATGACACCGTCATTGATGCTCTTGAGAATGGACAGTACGTTGACGTCTGTATCGGACAGTCGTTGCTGCAAACGATGTCGCTTCACGGCATGCGCCAGAACTGTTTCCTGATCGCCAACCGTAATGTTATCCACGCAGATATAGGCGTCGGCACCGGCAGCAACTGCGGCGATACCGCGATGTTCATGTTCTTTGTGGGTCAACGCCACGACCGGGAAGTTGCCCAGTGATCGAATAAGCACTTGAAGGCTCTTGCCGGACTGCGCAATCGTCGGTCCGGCTTCGAGCATGACGACATCGATCGCAGACGGCGCATCGGTCGGCAACTCGAGCTTGGCCGAGCGTGTCAGCATCGTGCAGCAGGACAGGGTTTCGAGCTCAGACAGGTAGTCTGCCGCGAACTCGCCGCTACCCAGATAAAGTATCGAATGCCCCGTCATAGATTGTTTCTTTTGTTAGCCCCAGGAGGTGGCCTTTGCGAATCGGGCCAGCGGAATAATAACCCAAATTTGGAGCCGTGACAGGCGCTCGGAGGCCAACAGGGGTCTGAAAACGGCGAGCATTTAAACCCTGAGGCCTCCACAGGCATCAAAGAATCAGGATAAAGGGAGATAGGGTGGATGGCCGCTCTTATGGCGACTGCCAGCAGCGACTATAGTCGCAAGATGGTAGCTGCCACACAACCGGACGTCAGCGAAGAAGCGGCATGGATCAGACAAGCCAAACAGTCTGATTCACGCGCATTCGAGAAGCTGTATCGCATGCATTTGGACAAGGTATACGCCTTATGCCTGCGCATGACGGGGAATGTTGCCGAGGCTGAGGACTGTACGCAGGAGGCGTTTATTCAGGCATGGAACAAGCTGTCGAAATTTCGTGGGGAAAGTGCGTTTTCCACCTGGCTGCACCGCATCGCGGTCAACGCAGTACTGGGACGGATGCGAAAGTCGAAGCGCGAGCAGGATCGCATACAGATCGCAGCGGAAGTTTCTCCCGGCCCCGCGTCGATAGGCGACAGCGGAAATTTGCGCGACCTCTCGGATGCTGTTGACCGGCTTCCCGAGGGAGCACGACAGGTTTTTATTCTCAATGGCATTTACGGTTACAGCCATGAGGAATCGAGCAAAATGCTCGGCATTGCGGTCGGTACGAGCAAGGCACAACTGCACCGAGCACGCAGGTTGTTGTCGCAGCAACTGATCGAGGAAGGATACGAAGCATGAACGTCGAAACAGAAGACAAATTGATGGCCGAGGCAGCGCAGCTGTCGACCGAGATCGCGCCGCAGCGCGATCTTTGGCCAGGCATTGAGGCGCGCCTGGAAACGCCGGCCCGCCGTTCGAGCTGGACACCGATGCTGGCGCAGGCCGCAGCGATTCTATTGTTGGTCGGCGCGTCGTCAGGGATTACCTATGTGATGACCAGGTCGGGACCCAGTGTCTCGCCAGTCATTGTAACGACCGGCCTGGACTCGGATTTTGTGTCATTTGGCAGCAATCACGAGCTGGGCGAGGGATTTCAGCATGCTCGTAACAATCTTGCGGCAGATCTTGATCTGGAGCTGGATCGTTTGTCGCCCGAAGCTCGGGCAGGCGTAGAAGAGAATCTTACCGTGATTCGCAGCGCAATCATCGAAATTAACAAAGCGATGGAAACGGAGCCGGACAATGCCCTGTTGCAGGAATTGCTTATGAATGCCTATCGCGAAGAACTTTACGTGATGGGCCGGGTTGGTGGGCTGACGCGCAAGGTCATGTCCAGAAATGATATTTAGCGTCACTGGAAGTGACGCGGAAACCTTAGAGAGAAACTGTATGAAAAAGCTAACATTGATGTTGTTCGGAATATTGCTGGCATCGCCGGCAATTGCCGAAAAAATTGACCTGACGAATGACGCCGATCCGAAGGGTGACGTTGACGTATTTAACCTTTCCGGAGATATCGAGATCATCGGTTGGGATCGCAATGAGATTCGCGTGACGGGTACGCTCGGCGACGATGTTGAAGAATTCATTTTCGAACGCGACGGCAAGACGACCACGATCAAAGTGAAGGTGCCAAGCCGTACGCGTGGCCACAAGGATTATTCCAGTGATTTGCGAATTCGAGTTCCCAAAGGTAGTTCGATTGACGTAAGCGGTGTTAGCACGGATATCGAAGTAGAAGGTGTGCAGGGCGAGCAGGAGCTGAATTCAGTCAGCGGCGACATCGAAACAGAGATATTCGGAGCGGATGTTGATGCACAAACAGTCAGTGGTGATGTGGACGTCGAGGGCACTAACAAAGTTGCCGATGTAAATCTGGAGTCGGTATCCGGTGATATCACAGCGGATGGTTTGAGTGGTGAAATCAGGGCGAACACCGTAAGTGGCGATATTGATATTACTCATGGTGACTTCAGCAGCGCCAGGCTCGAGACTGTTAACGGCGACGTAAATTTCGTCGCAGTCCTGCGGCCGAAGGGAAGGCTCGATGTCGAGACGATTAATGGCACCGTCGACATCATGTTTGTCGGTGATGTCTCAGCTAAATTTGATATTGAAACCTTCAACGGGCGTATCCGGAACTGCTTCGGGCCCGACGCCGAGCGCACGTCGAAGTACGCACCGGGTTGGGAGCTTAGTTTCACGGAAGGCGACGGCAATGGGCATGTCACGATTGCGACGCTGAATGGCGGCGTCAGACTTTGTAAAGAATAAGTCGATATGTCGCGGCTCACGGTGTGGCCCTGCGGGCAAAGCCGCTCCTACGGTAATTCTTGATCGCGGCTAAAGCCGCTCCTACGGTAATTCTCGATCGCGGCTAAAGCCAATTAGTCGCGGCTCACGGTGTGGCCCTGCGGGCAAAGCCGCTCCTACAGGCAGGATTTGATAGTCTGGCCGGCCCAGGGACGAGTTCTGCACAATGGGCCGAATGATAAAATACATTTTCTACACAATTGGCGGGCTTCTTGCGCTCGCTATCGTTGCGAGCATCCTGTTAACACTGCTGTTTGACCCGAATGACTATCGCGAGAACATCGCGGCGGGCGTCGCCGAAGCAACGGGTCGCGAGCTCGTCATAGAGGGTGACATAAAGCTTAGCCTGTTCCCGTGGCTGGCCGTGGAAATCGGCAGCAGTCGCCTCGCTAATGCTGAGGGTTTCGGCGATAAGCCATTCGCGAGTTTCGAGCGTGTGCGGCTAAGCGTACGTCTGTTGCCGTTGTTATTGCGGCGCGAAATCGTCGTAGGGGCTGCGGAAATCAGCGGTCTCGCCGTCAATCTCGAGGTGAATAAGCGGGGCGAGAATAACTGGGACGATCTTGCACAGCCGGGCGAGACAGAGACAACAGGCGAGACGACAGCGGGCGCGTCGGCGAGCGTGATCAATATCGCGGGCATCGACCTGAACGATGCAGCGTTTAGTTACATTGACCAGCAGCTCGGTGAAGAGTACGCGCTCACACAGCTCAATGTCACGACGGGCCCGGTGCGCACGGCGGCAGAAAATGCAGCGAGCATCTCAATCAGCGACTTCGTGTTTAGCGGCACTGTGTCGGGGTTGAGCGATAATGAAACCAGGCTCTCGCTGTCGGTGCCCGATATTTTGTTGCAGACCGGCGCAGAAACAGTGGATGTTGGCAGCGTCGAATTGTCGATGTTCGGCGTCATTATCAGGGCCAACATCGATGAGTTTTCCTACGCAGGCAGTCCGTCTCCGAGCGGAACAATCAGCATCGAGGAATTCTCGCCGCGTGAGCTTATGCAGGCTCTGGACATTGACGTGCCAGCAACTGCTGATCCCAAGGTCCTGAGCAAGCTCCGCATAGATGCGACGCTGGCAGTCGCTGAGAAACAAATACGCCTTAGTGACCTCGTCATGGTTTTCGACGATACGACGTTGCGCGGTGAACTTGACCTGCCGCGCGATGCGGAAAGTGTGTTGCGCCTGAATCTCGCGGCGGACCGTATCGACTTGAATCGATACATGGCGCCGGCCGACGAGTCTGCGGCTGACGTGGATGCAGCAGCAGAGGCGCCTGTCGAAATACCGGCCGACATGATCCGGGCTCTGAACGCACGCGGTGACCTGACACTGGAACAGGCGATCGTGGGTCCCATGCAATTCGACAATCTTGTCGTGACCTTTACTGCGGGCAATGGTCTGTTACGTGTGCATCCGATATCTGCCGAGTTCTTCGACGGCACTTACAGCGGTGACCTTCGTATCAACGCGACATCGTCGGTGCCGGTGTTGTCGCTGAATGAACAGATTAGCAATGTAAATCTCGCCCCTCTGGGACGCGCTTTGTTCGACGTCGATAAACTGACCGGAACGATCAGCGGCTCGTTTCGCGTAAGCGGTCGTGGAAATGACAGCGCGCAAATCCTGAACACACTGAGCGGCGACATGTCGTTCACGCTCAATGACGGAAGTTTTGAAGGCGTCGATGTCTGGTACGAAATGCGCAAGGCCCGGGCGTTTCTAAAACAAGAGGCCCCGCCTGAACCCACGCTGCCGGCGCGCACGCCATTTAGCGAAGTCAGGGCGACCGGCAAGGTGACCAATGGTGTGCTTCGTAATGATGACTTTTTTGCCGAGCTGCCTTTCATGCAGCTGAACGGACACGGCAGTGTCAATATTCCGGCCGCAAGCCTGGATTATTCCTTGTCGGCACGCGTATTCAATCGACCCGAATACATGCAGGATGTCACGGCAGACGAGCTTGATGACCTGACCAAGGCGGCAATTCCACTGCGTATCACGGGCGATCTGGCATCGCCAAAAATCGGCATCGATTTCGAGGAGTTGCTGGAAGATCGGGTCCGCGAGGAAATCGAGAAAAAGATTCTCGATAAACTCGGAGACTTGTTCCGGCGGTGAAGCACTGGCGCTTATTCCTGGTGAGCCTGGCGTTGTTTCCAGTGCTGTCGGGTGCAGCGGAAATGCGCTCCGTGCACGTTGAGTTCGAAGACGGTCACTATGTCATGGACGCCGAGGTCTGGTTCGATGTGGATCAGGAAACCGTGTTTGGTGTGTTCCTGGATTGGGATCTGGCTGCCGAATTTTCGAGTGTCATCGTCGAGGCCAAAAATGTTGGCCCTGATGAACACGGTGGCATGGGCTACTATATTCACAATCGTGGCTGCATATTGTTTTTCTGCAAGTCCACGCGACGCAACGGTTCGGTTACGTCTGAGGCATATACGGTGATCCGCGCAATCGCCGATCCGGAAACCAGCGACTTCGATGTCAGTGAAGAAACCTGGACGTTCAGTACCGTCGACGACGGCACGATGGTCCACTACGAACTCAGGATGAAACCCAGCTTCTGGGTGCCGCCATTAATCGGCCCTTATCTCATCAAGAAAAAGCTGCGTGACGATGGCGCCGAAGCATTTGATCGCATAGAGCAAATCGCGCAGGAGCGACAAGACTCGAGTGGCTGAATTTTCTGCGAGATTGCTGACATGGTTTGATGCGCATGGACGCAAGGATTTGCCATGGCAGCAGGACGTCACGGCTTACCGTGTTTGGGTGTCGGAAATCATGTTGCAGCAGACGCAGGTGCAAACCGTCATCCCGTACTACGAGCGTTTTATGCAGGCGTTTCCGGTCGTCGCGGAGCTGGCGAACGCGGGCATCGATGATGTGCTCGGCCACTGGTCGGGACTGGGTTACTATGCTCGTGCCCGCAACCTGCATCGGGCGGCACAAATTATTCGCGATGAACACGGAGGTGCTTTTCCCGACGCATTCGATGATGTGCTGGCCCTGCCGGGTATCGGACGATCGACGGCTGGCGCAATCCTGTCGATCGTGTTCGGGCAGCGACATGCGATTCTGGATGGCAATGTGAAGCGCGTGTTAGCGCGGCATGCAGCGCTGCGCGGCTGGCCCGGAAAAACAGATGTAGCGTCGGCGTTGTGGAAGCTGGCTGATCAATACACGCCAGGCTCGCGCGTGATGAGCTACACGCAGGCCATCATGGATCTCGGCGCGACGGTTTGTAAGCGGGCCCAGCCGGTGTGCGTTGAGTGCCCTGTAAGTTCCGATTGTGTTGCGCATGCAGACGGCACAACAGACATGTTTCCGGAGTCCAAACCGAAGAAATCCAAGCCGCTGCGCGAGACGACAATGCTGCTGGCGCTAGCCGGCAACGCCGTCTACATGGAGCGGCGTCCGGCGAGTGGTATTTGGGGCGGTCTGTGGAGCTTTCCCGAAATCGATCCGCGCAATGTCGATGCCTGGTGTGAGCAAATGACGGGCGATGCTGCAGTCGACGCCGTACAATGGGACGTTCTGCGACACAGCTTTAGTCATTTCGATCTCGACATCAGGCCCGTCGTACTGCACTGCAAACAAATTAGAGCGTCTGTCGCCGACAGCGATGACGCGACCTGGTATCAACTGGATCAGAAGCCACCGGGCGGGATTGCCGCACCCGTGCAAAAGCTGATCGACTCATTGAGGAATTCTGACAATGTCGCGAACCATTAATTGCGTAATGCTGGGCGAAGGTGCTGAGGGCATGGATTACGCGCCCTATCCGGGTGAGCTCGGGCAGCGGATTTACGACAAGGTGTCGAAAGAGGCCTGGCAGCGCTGGCTGGGGCACCAAACAATGTTGATCAATGAATACCGGCTAAGCCCGATCGAACCGGAGGCACGGAAGTTTCTGGAAACAGAGATGGAAAAATATTTCTTTGGCGAAGGATCTTCGGCACCGAAAGAGTATGTGCCCCCATCGTCGTAGGAGGG